>Ga0307378_10008307_pt1 | contig 13823 bp, 15 predicted proteins | sample UN1MG_FD_202238 | JGI IMG/M metagenome (GOLD analysis project Ga0307378, IMG submission 202238) | Soil microbial communities from Risofladan, Vaasa, Finland - UN-1 | ecosystem: Environmental > Terrestrial > Soil > Coastal area > Acid sulfate soil | place: Finland: Risofladan, Vaasa | collected... | reverse complement strand
CTTGCGCCGGTGGCGCGATGACTGAACAGCGAGAATTCCCGCCTCCCCTATCCTCAACTCCCGAGATTCCGCTTGACATGCCGCCCCGCCTGCGTAGAATTGATTCCATTCCCGGCACTCATGGCATCCCGCCATCACCGGGCAGGGTAGGGGCGGGCCGGCGGACACCGCGTCCGCAGTTGCCCGCCCTGCATGCACGCGCGGCGAGCACCCATTCCCCTCCGCACACCATCCGTCATCTCGGGGCCTGCGAAATGCCCACGCTGAACTGGATCGGCAAGGAGGCCGTCATCAACCACATGCTGACGGATTCACCTGCGGGACTGTGAGGGAGGAGGGGGAAGTATAGGGTTCGGTTGGTGTTGATTCGAAGGCAGTAACAACTGTATCGGGCGTCAACTACGGTAGGATGAGGGCCTTCAACTTGTCGCGTAGAATATTGCTTCCATAAGTGACGCACAATCGAAGGTGGAAATCGTCGGGAAAACGCGTCAAATGCACGCCGACTTTGGCACGGCTGTACGCGTTGCGGGGGCACGCCCTGATCATAGCGGCCGCCTTCGGCCAAAGGGATGGGTCCGAGAATCCTGCCTTCTCAATTATCAGGAGAACACGCATCGTGTCAAGATTTCGAGATGATTCCACGTGTTTCTGCCAATCGCAAGGGAACAGCAACTCGCCATAGGTGAAAAGATCGCAGAATGCTTCTACCACCGCGCGCCGGTTCAAACTAAGGTCAAGAAGATGGGTTGAATGGAAGAAGCCGTTCCTGCTCCTACGGCGATCCCGCATACGAGCATGCAGATCCCGGACGGCTATAATGTCCGCAGGACGTTTTTCAGCAAAGAGGGTTTCCGTGTCACTGAGAATTTGGTGGTAGCTCTTGAAATGGTCATCTTTCTTCTTGTCGGACCATTCCGCATCGTCCGTCAAGAGGAATAACTTGGCCACGAGCTCGGTGTAGTCATCGCACAAGATGAAGGCCGTTCTCACGTACTGCATGCCCTCACGGCCCGTGTAGTAAATCTCCACTGCCGCACATATCTCATCAATGAGGTAGGGCAGTTTTGTCACACTCATGATGTTCATTCTCTGGCGAGGAGTTTGCCCTCGAACCGTTTCATGGCGGCAGCCCACATGCCTACAGCTTCAGTGCGTATGCGGCGCACATGAGCTTGCTTGTCGGCGATCTCGGCAACAATTCGCTTTTGCACCTTGTAACAAGGTAAGGGCACAGTTAGGAGCGTCAACTCATGCTCTGTGATTGCCGGGTAGTTCCCGCCGCTGCTTCTCTGCAACATCTGTTGCAGGCAGACGGATGAACGCAAAATTGCCAATAGGAAGTCGCGGCGGCAATCACTTGCGATGATCTCGCGTACCACGGCAAACCCCGTTGAAGCAATCGCGCCATGCAAGTGCTTGGGAACCACACCAATCGCACCCCGGTGGGGCCTTGTAAGGCTCACAAGGATGTCGCCTTCTCGAACAAGCATTCTTGCCCTGCTGGGCGCTTCTGTGGTTTGAGTCTTGACAGCCGATACCTCCCCCGTCTGCAAATCAATCCCGGAAATCTCAATGTAGCTGAAGGTGTCCCCAGTGCAATCGTGGGGGTTGCACTGGTCAGTGGAGAATCGAACCAAATTGCCCAATGATCGGCTCGGCGTTCCCCGCAACGCGCGAACCAACTTCGAAAAACGCGGTGCGTTGTAGTGGGGATCCAATCTTGTTGCTCCCTCATCGCACCGCGCTTTGAGCTCGCGCAGCGGAAGGGCGAATGTAAGCCGGCGATCATTCGTAGGTCTGGTCACGCCCAACTCCGCCAAGACGGAGTCGTCAATCCCGTCAATCAGAGCTCGGGCTTGGGCAAATGCGGCATCTCTCGCTTTGCGGGCTGCAAGTAGGTCAATCACAAGCGAGGCCTGCAAATCGGGGGACACAATGGGAATTCTGAAAGATTTGAACTCCTCTTTGTTGATGTTAGGTTGCCCGGCCGGCCGCTGCATTGACCTCACCCAAGAGGCGAAGCGCTGCGTCTTCGTGTAGAAGTAGACGTACCAGGGCGCAACCTTCCTCGGGTCGAATCGAAAGCGAATGCAGTAACCTGCAAATATGGAGGTACCGAGGTCTTTCGTATAGATGAATGTTTTTCCCGCCGTCGCCCCGCTTCGGGCGAAAAGCACATCGTTCTGCTGAAGAAGATACTTACTCTCAACCACCTCTGCTGTTACGAATTCGTGTGGGAAAGAAATCCCATCATCCCCGAAGTCCGTAATGCGAATGTACTTCACTTGGCCGGGCGACTCCATAGGCACAGAGCGCTGTGGGGAACCGTATTCAGGTTCCATGAGGACAAGGCTTCCCAACGTCGCTGTACGGCACCCCCGCAACGTCTGGTGTCCACCATGAATCACAAACTTCGGATCGATTCTGCTTTTGACCGCCCCGCATCGAACCGCGAAGCACGTTGGCTTGCTTGGTTCGGCGGGGCTCACACGAAAAAAGGGGTCTTGTCCTTGGCCTTCACAAAGGCCCTGTATTCCCTAACCACGTCGCCAAGTTGGTTCACGCACTGACGGCCCGTGGCGTCATACCCGATAAACTCCGGAGCTGCCATGAAAACCGCTTCATCGTCATCGAGCGCTTCGCCGTCGCCTCGTTTGCGCAGGAATAACACGCTCGCCTTAACACCCGCACCGTAGTGGGCGAAAGCAGTCTGTGGCAAGCTGACCACAGCAAGCAGTTGGAAACGCTCGAGGACGAAATCGCGCACATACTGCAATGAAGAATTTGTAAGGATGCCGTCCGGCAGCACCACGGCGGCTCTCCCTGTTCCAGGCTTCAGGAAGTGCCATATCCTTTCAAGGAAAAGTATCTCGGTTTTCTGGTTCCTCCGTGCCTTGCGCTTGCCTTTGGCGTCTGTCTGCATGCCCAAGTCGTAATCGCCAAGGTACGGACGCTCGGTTGCTTTAACCTGGGCGCCGAATGGAGGGTTGGTTAGGATCAGGTCGAACTTGTCCTTGGCGAAGCCTCGGTTGATTTCATTGATACGCTGCATTCTTTCCAGTGCATCAGCGCCGATGACGTTGCTGTGCCCGTCGTCGTGAAGAATCATATTCATCTTGGCGACGCGGGCGATTTCCTCGTTGATCTCAATGCCGAAAAGGTGGGTCATGGCGAAGTCGTGCCAGTGCATTCTGTACGCAGCGGCTTGTTGTGGGTCAGTTTCATGCTCTGGGTAATAGTCTGCAGCTTCCCTCCTGACGGCGTCGAGAACGTGCAGCAAAAATCCCCCGGAACCACATGCCGGATCAAGAACATAGTGTTCATTCCTAGGGTTGAGGATTTTGACGGCAAAGTGAATGATGGGACGCGGGGTGAAGTACTGGCCGAAGTCGCCCTTGAAGAAGCCGTCCATGAACTTCTCGAAAGCCACTCCCTTCGTGTCGAGGTCAGTCTTCGACAAGCTGATGCTCTCCAAGTGAGAAACGATCGTCCGGAGCGTGGCATCGTCGATCTTTATCGTCTCTGTAAATACGTCAGGGTCCCTCTTTTTCTGCTCGTCGTACAATGCCTTGATCCGGTCAGCCAACTTGCGGCTTGGCTCGTGCGTCTTGATCTGGAAGTCGTATGGGTCGCCCTTCTTCCGCTTGGCGTTTTCGTCACTGATCTTCACGAAGATGATCTTGCACAACTCGCCGAAGGCAGCCGGCGGCGAAAGACGGCCACCTCCCCACAAGGTCTGATGGCACTTCTTGATCGCCGCAATGAGCTCTTCCCGTTTGACGGGCTTGATGTCCAAGACCGCGCCCTTGCGGTATTTGAAATCCTCTGGCCGGCCGTACTGTACCGGGAGGTCCGCAACGATGTTTTGCTCGCGTTCGAGCGCTCCGTACTTTTCGGAGAAGTCCAGGAATCGGCGTGTGGCGCCAGCCACCACGCCCACATAGCTGGCCCGCAGCTTCGCCCATGTGCCGTTCCCGCAAGCCTGTTCGACAGCTTGGGCAAACTCGGCATCGCTAATCCCATCGGGCTTGCATTCGATCACCGCGTATGGTCTCCTTCGTGCTTCATCGTGGAAAACCACAAGATCGGCCGCGTCTTTTGGAGTTCGGTCTGGAATCGTGACCTCGACTCCGAGTCGACCGGGCTCGTACCCATAACGGTAGATCAGCTCTGCCCAGTACTCGGCCCGGATTTGTTCCTCCGGGTCGGTGTACCGCTCGCTGTGATTCACCGCCAAATAGATGATCCGCTGTGTCTTGCCATCGCCCGAAAGCTTGGCGTGGCCGTCTGTAAGCGCCTTCGCCAGGTACGAGTTATCCGTCATTGCGAGCATCTCCCATTCGCCAACCCCAGTGGCGGCCGAGCATACACGAAGGGTCGTCAACGCCCAGAGGCAAATGAAGCGTATGAAACTATACCAGATTCATTGGAGGGAAATCAAGATGGAATCAGAGCAGTACATCCACCTGCCAACGCGACGGCGATCAGCTTGAGTTCTTCGATGATGAGTTCCTTCGCGGCAACTGGCGGCTCAGCGAATGCAATCCGGTTCTCACCGAGGCGGAATTCACCATCCGGAGCGGGCCGGATATCGGCGCGGAGATCGACGTTAACGACCGCACTCAGCATATGGGTTGGCGGACCTTCACGGATCGGCTGCACGGGCAGCTCGCGCTGCTCGACGTTCATGGCCCCCGAACGGCTGCGGATCTTGCCGTGTGGTTGGATCGGTCATTCCCGCATCACGACATCACGCAGCTCGAATCGAGCCTGTATCTGAAGAACGCCGTGTCGACGCTGATGACCGCGCGGGGATTCACGCTGGAAGAACTGGCGGCGAACCGCTTCCGCCTGCGCGATGCCGTCGTGCAAAAGATCGGGTCCCTGCGCAAGCAGATGGCGAAGGCGGAATACGAAAGATTGCTGCTGCCCGGCTGCGAGACGCCGATAGAGGTCAGTCCCGAGAAGTGCTTCACGTATCCCCTGCCCGAGTATCCGGCGCAGAAGTTCTACGACGGCTCGCCCCCCTTCCCCAAACACTACTATGAGAAACCGGCGGACATGAACAGCGAGGAGGTTGCGTGCGCAGTGGTCATCGATACGTTGCCGGAGGTGGAGTTCTGGGTGAGGAATCTGGAGCGCGACCCGCGTGTGGCCTTCTGGCTGCAGACGCCGACGGACAAGTTCTATCCTGATTTCGTGGCGAAGCTGAAGGACGGGCGGTTCCTTGTCGTGGAATACAAAGGCGAGCAGTTCAAGACCACGGAGGATACGCTGGAGAAGGACAGCATCGGCCAATTGTGGGAGGCGAGGAGCAATGGACTGTGCCTCTTCCGCCTAGTGACGAAGGAGACGATGCAGCAGAAGATTCACGAGGCGGTTGGGGGCTGATGGAGCCGGCGGGGGCGGGGAGGGTCGTATGCGGGCCCTGGCGGTGGGTCATCGCTCCACCGGCACAAGGCCGGTGGTGGCGGAAGAGGGGGAGGCTGGCTCCGTGCCAGTGTTTGCTAGTCATCGCCCCACGCGGACAAGCCGCATGGCGGCGGAAGAGGGCGGGCAACAGTGGCCCGCCCCTACGAAGACTCCGGCAAGATGTTCCGACGGCATGCAACGCGGGTACCATCCTTGACGATGAAAGCGGAATCCGGATAGGGGCCGGCGGCGGACGCCTGCGGATCAGACCCTCCACCCCACCTCCCCACTACCCCATCTCCTCCCCCCTCCCCTCCCTCCTCTTCCCTCTTCCGTTCTTGCGTTCCCTCGTTGTCACCCCCTCTTCTCTTCCTCTTCATTCATCATTCATCATTTTCTTCGCATTCCCCATCACCCCACCACCCACCGTTGAAACGGTGGGCTACCCTCAACCGTCCCTCCGGGACTGCCCCTCCTCCCCCCAGGCGGCACCGCCGCCGCCCCCCCGAGTCCCGTAGGGACGACTGAGGCTAGCCCACCAGTTCACTGGTGGGACCCCCGGGACTGCTGCTGGAACCGCCGGCACCGCTGGGACTGCCGGGACCGCCGGGACCGCCGGAACTGCTGCGACCACTGGGACTGCTGCGACCGCCGGCACCGCCGGCACCACGAAGTCCGTTTCCTCTTCATTCGATATTCGCTGTTCCGTGTCCCTCTTCTTTTTCCATTTTTCATTTTTCATTTTTCATTCCTTTTCCTCTTCCATTTTTCCTTTTTCCTTTTTCATTCTTCCTTCCTCTTCCTCCCTCCTATCCCATTCATCCCATTCATCCCTGTTAAATCATCTTCCTCCTATCCTCTTCATCCTGTTCATCCCTGTTTATTCTCTTCCTCTCCCACCCATGCCCAGGTCCTCCTGCGCACGATTTTCGAGATCGCCGCCTGCGTCACCCCGTACATTCGCGCGATATCGCGCTGCAGCATACCGTCGCGCCACAGCCTCCGGATGCGCTGCACGTCCCTGGGCGACATCTTCAGGATGTCCAGCATCTGCTCGCGCGACAGGTCTTTCACGTGCCCCTTGTGAGCCTTGTGCACCTTCGTGTGCAGCGCATTGTGGATGATCCTCAAGTTCTCCGGACGGTTGTTCAACTGGTTCTCGTCGATGTGATGCACGCTGTGCCGGGACGGGATGGGCCCGTTGAATGCCCGCTGGATCAGCCGGTGCGTGGAGGTTGCCACGAACGCTTGGGCAACCAACAGGCAGACTTCCATATAGCCCTTTCGAGTACGCCGCTCGGCCCGCCTCGGCTCGACGGCGGCGATCCGGCATTCGCGGCGGCGGCGATTCAGCTTCAGCTTCCCCACCTGCCACACCGTGCCGTCGTCGCGGATCTCCAGCACGCCCAGCAGCGACAACTGGTACAGCAGCTCCGTCGGATCAATGAAGAACCAGTTCCTGAAGATGCCCACGGGCACGTCGAACGGGAGATTGGAGCGGTCGGGCGGGACCGGCGCCCGGCGGCTTGCCGCCCACGACACCATTGCGTCGTGGTCGTTGGCCAGGCGGTCGAGCTGCGGCTGCGGCGTGTTCGCGTTGGCCGCGACGAGATAGCGAACGGTTGCCGCCGGATCGGCGGCGAGTTCTTCCAGCGCCGGCAGGCCGTCGGCCGGCGTCCATGTGCGGGCTGCCGCTTCGCGCGACGCGATCCCGGGGCGTGAATCGACGAGGCTTGAGTTTGCAAGCATGGTTGCCATGGGGTGGGTCTCCTTGCAGAGATGGGAGGTGGGGGAATGCGCGTGAACGCGGCGCGTGCAGGCACGTGCCGGTGGCACGTCTCCACGCAGCAATTCACACGCGGTGAGATCAGCGAGCAGAAACCAGATCAGGAAGGGATGATGAACGCCGGAGACGCCAGTTTGCAGGCGTCAGCGCCCATCATCGAAGACGGCGAGCCGGCCGATGTGAAAAAAACAGTCCCTCCCTCCCCAATTATACCACATGAATCAGGCAAACTCAAGCACAATCTTTGCTTTCCTCGCATCCCTATGCCGCACAATTCCGCCATCACTGTTCCCGGGAAGCCCAATCTGGCCGTATTTACAAGGAGATTGTGAATAGTCGGTTCAGTTCTGCTGAAAAAATAATATATGCAGTTTCTTGCTTTCTTCGTCTATTCTATGTGCCTCCGCGCACCACTCCACCACCCCATCACCCCACCTCTCCCTCTTTTCCCCTTGATCCTTTCGCCTCCATCGGCTATATTCAATAGTTCAGGATTCCGTGAACCCGATGGTGCACTGATGCGCAGAACCAAAATCGTCGCCACAATCGGCCCGGCAACGTGGACGCCCGAGCGGCTCGACGAGCTGTTCGACGCCGGGCTGGACGTCGTCCGGCTGAATTTCTCGCACGCCGCGCACGACGACGCCCGCCGCGTGATCCGGCACACCCGCGACGCCTCCGACAAGCTCGGGCGCAGCATCGCCGTGCTGGGCGACCTCCAGGGCCCCAAGATTCGCACCGGCACACTCGCCGGCGGCGGACCCGTCCAGCTCGTCCCCGGCCAGGAGTGCACCATCACCACCGAGCAGCTCCCCGGCACCGCCCAACGCTTAAGCACCAGCTACGCCGCACTCCCGCACGACGTCCGCCCCGGCCAGCGAATCCTCCTCGCCGACGGCACCCGCGTGCTGGAAGTGATCGGCACGTCCGACACCGAAGTCCGCTGCCGCGTGATCGTCGGCGGGCCGCTCGGCGAACACCAGGGCATCAACCTCCCCGGCGTCCGCATTTGCGCACCGGCCCTCACCGAGAAGGACGTCGCCGACCTCGATTTCTGCCTGGGCGAAGGCGTCGACTACGTCGCCATCTCCTTCGTGCGCAAGGCCGACGACATCGCCGACCTCCGCCGCCGAATTCGCGAGCGCGGGCACGACACCCCGATCGTCGCCAAGATCGAGAAGCCCGAAGCTCTCGAACAGATCGGCCCGATCCTGAACGCCAGCGACGTCATCATGGTCGCCCGCGGCGACCTCGGCGTCGAGATGCCCGCCGAGCAGGTCCCGCTCGAGCAGAAGAAACTCATCGCACTGTGCAATTCGCTCGGCAAGCCCGTCATCACCGCCACCGAGATGCTGCAGTCGATGGTCGCCAGCCCCCGGCCCACGAGGGCCGAAGCGTCCGACGTCGCCAACGCCATCTTCGACGGCACCGACGCCGTCATGCTCTCCGCCGAGACGTCCATCGGCAAATATCCGGTGGACGCCGTGCGAACGATGGCGAGAATTGCGGAGGCGGTCGAGCAAGCATCGTTCCGGCAGTCGCGCCGCGATGGCGGCCATCCCGAGTGGCGGCCGTGCTACGATCTCGACGTGACCGGCACGCTCGACGCCCGCGAGCCGAGCATAGAAGCCGCAGCCGCCGATGCCGCCGTCAGCGCCGCGCGCGACATCGCCGCCGCCGCAATCGTCGTGTTCACCATCTCCGGCTCCACCGCAATGAAGATCGCCAAGCGCCGGCCGGCGTCGCCCATCTACGCCATCACACCGTCGCGTGAAAGCTATCGCCGGCTCGCACTCGTCTGGGGCGTCAGGCCCGTCCTCTCGGCCATCGGCACCCAGACCGATCACATCCTGCTCGCCGGCGAAGACGTTTTGCTCAAGACCGGCGCACTGCACCGGGGCGATATCGCCGTGCTCGTTTCCGGCGCCATGCCCGTGCGCGGCGCAACCAATTTCGTCAAGATCCGCAAGCTCGGAGAATGACACGGAGACTGATGAATGATGAACGGCGGCAGCAGTCAGACCGCAGGCCCGGCTGGAACCGCAGGTACGCCAACCCTGCAGCCCGTAGCCTGCAGCCTGAACCCTGATGCCTTTTTTCGCTTTCGATTGTTTACATGCTTGAGAACGGGAGTGCCATCATGATTCCTAGACTGGTGTGTGTGATTGTGATTTCCGCCGGACTGATCGCAGGTTGTTCCAAACCGCAGGACCAGGCGAAACAGGGCGGCCCGGACCCCGGTGAAGCCGAGCAGACCGAAGCCCGCGAGCCTATCACCCAGGAGATCAACACGCCCCCGGCCGACACCCCGCCGGCCGACGCGCTCGATGCCGCTGTCAAGCACGAGCCCGCCGACGCCGCGAAGGCCGAGCCGACCCCCGGGAACGCAGCCCCCGCCGAAATCCCCGAGATCGAGGCCGCCGAGCTCGACGCCGAGCCCGGCCTCTACGCCATCATGGAAACATCCATGGGCAATATCACCATCCTGCTGCTCGAAAACGACGCGCCCAAGACCGTCGCCAACTTCGTCGGCCTCGCCACCGGCACCAAGCCCTACGTCGACGCCAGGACCGGCGATGAAACCAAGGGCAGCTTCTACGACGGCCTCACCTTCCACCGCGTCATCCCCGGCTTCATGATCCAGGGCGGCTGCCCCCTCGGCACCGGAACCGGCGGCCCCGGATACAAGTTTGAAGATGAATTCTCCGACAACGTCCAGTTCGACGGCCCCGGCTACCTCGCCATGGCCAACTCCGGCCCGAACACCAACGGCAGCCAGTTCTTCATCACCGTCGCCGCAAGGCCGGAGCTCAACGGCCGCTACACCATCTTCGGCAAGGTCGTCGACGGCCAGGACGTTGCCGACGCCATCAGCAAGGTCAAGCGCGACGCCGGCAACAAGCCCATCGAGCCCGTGATCATCAAGCGCGTGAAGTTCCAGCGCGTGAAATAGGAGTTTCTTCACCACGAAGACGCGAAGAACACGAAGGGGCACGAAGAAGAGCAGAAGAGGAAGTCACACTTCGCTTCAACCTTCGTTTCTTCTTGGTGTCCTTCGCGCTCTTTGTGTCTTTGTGGTAAACAAACACGTTACTGGCTGACAATGGAAAACTTCGCCGACCGCCTCATCGCCGCCATCGAAACGAAAGGCACCCCCGCCTGCGTCGGGATCGACCCCGTCTACGAGCTGATCCCCGCCGAGATCACGCGGTGTGCCAAAGAGCCGTGCGCCGCCGGCGCCCGCGCCGCATGCGTCATGGCCTTCCACGAAGAAATCATCGAGATCGTCGCCCCGCACGTGCCCGCCGTCAAGCCGCAGGTCGCCTTCTACGAAATGATGGGCGCCGCCGGAATGGCCGCCTACGCCGACGCACTCCGTCGCGCCGCACAGAAGGGCCTGATCGTCATCGGCGACGTCAAGCGCGGCGACATCGGATCCACTGCACAAGCCTACGCCGCCGCACATCTCGGCGAGATTCCACCGCACGTGCACGACCAGCTCTTCGTCGCCGACGCCATCACCGTCAATCCCTATCTCGGGTCCGACGGCGTGAAGCCGTTCATCGAAGCCGCCCGTCGCTCCGGCCGCGGCATCTTCGTCCTCGTCAAAACCTCCAACAAATCGTCCGGCGAATTCCAGGATCTCGTGGCAGGCGATTCCGAGCTGTTCGTGAAGGTTGCCGGGAAGGTCAACGAGTGGGGCACGCAGCCCGGCCTGATCGGATCGCGCGGCTACAGTTGCGTCGGAGCCGTCGTCGGGGCCACCTATCCCGAGCAGGCCGCCCGCCTCCGCAAGCTCATGCCCGCCGCGTATTTCCTCGTGCCCGGCTACGGCGCCCAGGGCGGCTCCGCCAAGCACGTCGCCCCCTGCTTCAACCCCGACGGCCTCGGAGCCATCGTCAATTCCGCCCGCGGCATCATCTACGCATGGACCCGCTCCCCCTACAAGGAGCGATTCGGCGAAGCACGCTGGCGCGATGCCGTCGAAGCCGCCGTCAAGGATATGGTGGCGGATTTAATGAGGAATGAGGAATGAGGAATGAAGAATGAAGAACGCGGCGCGGCGTGATGCCGTATTGGCTTTCGATTATTTGCCCCGCTCAGTCCATTGCGTCCATTCTGTCCACTAAGTCCATCGAGTCCACTGAGTACGAACGAACAACAAGCTATGATCGATAACGAATGATCCGCGGGGAATGCTTTTCGTTCCCCATTCTTCATTCTTCATTCTTCATTTCATCGTCATGGTTCACCTCATCTTCTCATTCCAGATCAACCTCCTCCTCGGCGTGATCGCGCGATTCCTGCGCATCACGGACACCCCCGGCATGCTCGCCGGCGTCGCCGCGGGAACCGTCATCCTGCATTGGGCGGGCGTGCCGGGATACGCACCATTCGCGGCGTGCGCCCTCGCCGCCGGCGTCCTCGTCTGGCTGCGCCGTCGCCCGAACGCCGACGCCTCCCAGCCCGCCACCATCACCCCGCCCGCCACCATCACCGTGCCCGCGACCATCACCCCGCCCTCGATCGCGGATGTAGCCGCCTACTGCCTCGCACCCACGCTCCTCGCCACCTTGTGGAACGCCCTGCCCGACCCTCAGCTTGGCCGCGTCGGCGCGATTAGCGGCTTCGCAGCCACCCTCGCCGCTTTCATGGCCGCTGTCCCCGCTTCGGCTCCCCGGCCGCCACCGCAAATGCATCCCGAAGCACCATCCCAGGCACTTTCAGGAACACGACCGCGAGCGGCTCTCGGAAACCGCTGGCTGAACGCCCTCGGCTTGTTCATCCCCGCCCTCGGCGGTGCCGGCGCCATCGGCCTCATTGGCCTCGCGTCCGGCGCCATCCGTTTCTGGCACGTGTGGATCGTCCTCCTTTCCGTTTCCGCGGGCCTCGTCCTGGCCGGCATTGCGGGAGTGATTGTTAGCCGGGTCACGCCCCGGATGGCGCACGGTCGGCGTTCGCGGTGGGTGCTGGCAGTTCGCGCGCTGATCATCACGGTGGGGGGCTCGCTGGCAGGTGTGGCGCTGGCGTATGCATCCCGCTCGTGAGAGCGGCTTAGGAGCCGTACGGGGATAACGTATTCATGTTGCACCCGTAGGGGCGAACCGTCGTGTTCGCCCTTGCTGGGCTGCGGTTGCCGTGCATTCGCGATAGGGCGAACACGACGGTTCGCCCCTACGGCCGCCGAATGCATAGGTTATTCTCGTACGGCTCCTTAGTGTGGCTTGTGGGCTTGTGGCGTGTGGTTTGTGGCGTGCGGCTCGTGGCTTATGGGCTTTTTGGCTGCCGGCGCGGCTATGGGCTATGGCTCGCGGCTGCGAGCTGCGCTTCCCGGCTATCGGTCATGGGCTTGTGGTTTGTGGCGTGCGGCTCGTGGCTTATGGGCTTTTTGGCTGCCGGCGCGGCTAAGGGCTGTGGCCTCATTCCGTCCATTGCGTCCATCCTGTCCATCTTGTCCATTCCGTCCATTGGCCCTCGCCCGCAGCCTCAGTCCGTCAGCGTGACCGACCAGTACGCATCGTCGACGAAGTGCCGCCACGACTTGTACTTGTCGGACTGGATTCTGACGCGGATCAGCGGGCTGCGCCGCGGTTTGTAGGGATGCCGGATCAGCCGCATGCCCGCTTCTTTCGGCGTTCTGCCGCCCTTCCTCACGTTGCACTCGGTGCAGCAGCAGATGATATTCGCCCACGTCGCCTGGCCCCCGCGAGAACGCGGGATGATGTGGTCCAGGCTCAGCTCCGGCGTCGGCCGCCGCCGCCCGCAATACTGGCACCGGTTCCCGTCACGCGCAAAAATGTTCCGCCGGTTGAACTTCACCTGCTTCCGCGGAAGCCGGTCGTAGAACAGCAGCCGGATGATCTTCGGAACACGGATTTCCAGCGACACCGTGTGCACGTACTCGCCGTCTTCATGCTGGGCGAAATTCCGACGCAACGCCGTCAACTCCACCCAGCTCCGGATGTCGTAGGCGTTCATCGTATTGTCGTCGTTGAACGAAATGACCTCGGCCGCTTCCTTGAACAGCAGGCAGAAGGCGCGCTTTACCGTTGTCACATGGACAGCCATGTAGTTTCGGTTCAGCACCAGCACACTGCTGTCCAGCGCGCTTACCGAACTCATACTGATACCTTTCGACACACCGGAAAAACGCCACTCTCCGCCCGACGTGGGCGGTTCTACTCCCCTTAGTATACAGAATTCTTCGGTTCAACTCAAGCATGAATTTCCGGCGCGCCCCCCGGTAATGATGAAGATCATGCGAAGCATGTGCGCCCTCCGCATTCCCGCACCGTCCCGGTTCCCGCTCGCCTACTCCCACTTCCCCGTGAACGGCGGCTCGAGCGGGTGCTTCGACTTGCGCATCGCCAAGTCCCTCAAGATATCCCTGGAATAAGAAACTAATCAAGACATCCAACGAAACCATGTAGGGGCACACGGCGTGTGCCCTTGGGGCGGACGCCATCGGACGCCATCCGCCCCTACACAGGATCCCGGCAAATCGCTCTGCCTGCGAATGGGGATCTTCGAGTTTCCTGTCGCCGCATTGGCGAATGCCCGTAGGGGCGGGCCACCGTTGCCCGCCCGCTGCCCGCAAAGCGGGCAGCAATCTGATCATATG
>Ga0307378_10008306_pt1 | contig 13824 bp, 11 predicted proteins | sample UN1MG_FD_202238 | JGI IMG/M metagenome (GOLD analysis project Ga0307378, IMG submission 202238) | Soil microbial communities from Risofladan, Vaasa, Finland - UN-1 | ecosystem: Environmental > Terrestrial > Soil > Coastal area > Acid sulfate soil | place: Finland: Risofladan, Vaasa | collected... | reverse complement strand
TCACGATGAGGATCGGCTTGCCGTCCACGTGGAAGTAGCGGTCCTTCTTGACCAGGTCGGCGTAGTCGGGGATGGACGGGACCTCGCGGGGATTGGGTTTGCCCGCTAGCATGGCGTCGAGTTGCGAGGATTCGTACTCGATCTGCCGCAGGAGATACGCGGCCCAGTCAGGACGCGCCTCGGCGATCTTTCCGCTGTCCCAGTCCTTCTCGACGAATTTCGTGCCGACCCGGAGTGGGATCTCCGCATAGAGCGTCTGGTGGCCGGCGTCCCGGGCTTTCTGCACCTTCGCCCGCAGGGCCGCTAGCCCCTGACGCAGTGCGTCGCGAGTTGTCCCCTCCTGTGCTTCGGCGCCCGGTCCGACCAGCAGCGCCCCGGCCGCTAAGATGCTCACCAGCCACCCTGCACCGGCCCGTCGTGTCTTCAGCTCCCCCGTTCCCCTCATCACCCGCCTCCTTTTCCGTGACCGCGCAGCGCTCAGGAACCGTCGCGCTTTCCTCCGTGCTTATTAGTGACCACTGCCACAGGTTGCTGCAAGGAAAAAGGGGTGTGACCCCTTCGGCGCCCGGTGGCCCCTCAGCTGCGTTCTCCAATGAGCTTCTCGACGTGGCGCTTCTGGGTGAGGAGGTCATCCGGCGGCAGGCCCACGTCGATGTGGGACCAGGGGAGCACTTCTTCTTCCGCGCGGCGTCGGTGGGAGTAGTCGAGCGGGTCGATGTCGCACGCCTTAAATGCGTCGTCCCAGACGTCGGCGCGGAAGTGCTCGTCCCACGCGTCGAGCCGGGCGCCTCGCCGGTAGGCCTCCAGGAGCACCTTGCCCAGCCGGCGGTCGCCGCGGGAAAACGCGGCCTCGAGGAGACTGCGACGGATGTCGTGGAACTTGAGTCGGATGCGTCCGCGACGCCACGCTTTCTTGAGCTTCTCGCGCACCCCTTCGAGATAGGCCACCGGCGCCGGGCCCCTGGCGAATTCCCGACGGAGGTCGGAGACCGTGCGCGTGAGCCGGACGATGGCGTCGACGTCGGCGTCGGTCTCACCGGGCAGTCCGACCATGTAGTAGAGCTTCACGAGGTCCCACCCGGCGGCGTAGGCCTCACGCACACCGGCCAGGAGGTCGTCGATGACGACGTGCTTTCCGATGATCTCGGCGAGGTCGGTGCTCGCCGCTTCGGGGGCGTAGGTGAGACCGCTCTTCCGGACGCGTCCCAGGAGTTCCGGGAGCCGCATCAGGTTTTCACTGAGCCGGAGGGACGGGACCGAGAGGCTGACCCCGAGCGGACGGAACTGCGCGTCGAGCTTGGCCAGGAGACGGTCGAGGTGCGGGTAGTCGTTGCTGGAGAGACTGGTGAGTGCGAGTTCGTCGCAGCCGGTGCTCCCGTAGGCGTCGCGGGCAAGCTGGACGATCTTCTCGACCGATCGAAGACGAAGGGGCCGACGCGCCCGCCCCGCCTGGCAGAACCGACAGTGATGAGGACAGCCCCGCATGATCTCGATGGCGATGCGGTCGTGCACCACCTCGGTGTTGGGGACGATGGGTCTGGTCGGGAAGGGGGCGGCGTCGAGGTCGTTCACCGCCGCGGCGGTAACGGGAAAAGGGACGCCGGTGTCGGTCGGCCTGAGGGCGCCGTCACCCGGAACGTCGTAAAGCGTTGGCACGTAAAAGGATGCGCTTGCCCGCGCCAGCTCAAGCAGTACCTCTCGACGGGAGAAGGGACCTGAGTCCTTTCTCTCGTGGAGGGTGCGGGCGAGCAGGGGCGCGGTCTCCTCGCCGTCGCCGACGACGAAGAGGTCGATGAAGTCGGCCAGCGGTTCGGGGTTCAAGGCCCCCGGGCCGCCCGCAATCACCCACGGGTCGTCCGGGGTGCGGTCCGCCGAGAGCACCGGCACGCCGCCGAGGTCCAGCATCGCCAGGACGTTGGTGCAGGTCAGCTCGTACTGAAGCGAGAACGCGACGACGTCGAACTCGGAGAGCGGCGTGAAGGTCTCGAGCGAGAAGAGCGGGATGTCGTTCGTGCGGAGCTGGTGTTCCATGTCGGACCACGGCATGAACGCCCGCTCACACGAGACGCCTTCGAGATCGTTCAGCACGTGGTAGAGGATCTGAAGTCCCACGTGACTCATCCCGATGGCGTAGGTGTCGGGGAAGGCGAAGACGATGCGGAGTGTGTCGGGGGTGATCTCCTTTCGACGGACGTTCCACTCGCCCCCGACGTACTGTGCCGGGTTCTGGACGAGCGGCAGGATGCGTTCGACCCTGTCATGAAGACCGAGCAATTCCTTGGCTCCTGAGCGCCGGTTACTTGAAATCTTCATCGGCCAGTACAGGTATCCGGTGTTTTCCGACGTTGATGAGGAGTCCGAGTGCGATGAAGCTGGACAGGAGCGAGGACCCCCCGTAGCTCATGAACGGCAGCGGCAGACCGGTGACGGGCATGAGCTGAATGGTCATGCCGATGTTGATGAGGACCTGGACGGCGAACATGGCGACGACGCCGACGGCGAGCAGTCGTCCGTAGGGCTCACGGGTGCTCTTGGCGATGCCGAGTCCGCAGAGGAAGATGATGTAATAGAGCACGAGAAGGAAGAGGGCGCCGAGGAGTCCCCATTCCTCGGCGTAGACGGCGAAGATGAAGTCGGTGAGGTCTGCGGGGATGAACCCGAAGAGGTTCTGGGTGCCGGCGCCCCAGCCCTTGCCGAGGATCCCGCCGGAGCCGACGGCGCACAACGAGTTCCTGAGCTGATATCCGCCGGCCTGGGCGTGGGCGGCGGGATTGATGAACGAGATGACACGCTCCTGCTGATACAGCTCAAGCACGAAGTAATACACCACCGGCAGGAGTGCGAGTCCCACCACGATGATGGTGAGGAGGTGACGCTTGCGGGCCCCGGCCACGTAGAGCAGTGCGAAGAGGATGGGGAGGAAGACGAGCGCGGTCCCGAGGTCCGGTTCACGCACCACCAGGATCAGCGGGGCCAGCGTGAGCACGAACGGTCCCACCAGTCCGCTGAGTCGACGGTAGTTCTCCCGGTACATCAGGTAGCGTGACAGGGTCATGATCAGGATGACCTTCATGTACTCCGACGGCTGAAACAGCACACCCCCCAGACGGTACCACCGGTGGACGTGCTTGATGGGCGGATGAAAGAAGACCCCCACCAGCAGCACGATGCCGACGAGGTAGAGGGGATAGGAGAGACGCATGAGCCGGGTGTAGGGGACCAGCAGCACCGCGACGAACACCACGAGGCTGACGAGCAGCCAGACCACCTGACGGACGGGCTGAGTGGTGGCCCGCCAGTCCCCGGTCTGCTGAGACACACGGAACGACGCGCTCCAGATGAAGGTGATGCCCAGGACACAGACGACCAGCACGGCGGTGAAGAGGAGCCAGTCGATGTGACGGAGCGTCGGGGCGGCGAGGGTGGACCTCTGGAGGCTCATTCGTCGCCTCCCGCGAGATAGAGACGGAGGACGGGGTCGGCCATCATGCGTGAGAAGACGCGCTGGATGACGGGACCGGCGCCGGCCCCTCCGCCGGCACGGGTGTTCTCGATGACGCAGCTGAAGGCGACCTTCGGGGTCCGCCACGGGGCGAACCCGGCGAACCAGGCGTGGTAGATGTCGTTCCGGATGGTCTGCGCGGTGCCGGTCTTGCCGGCATAGGCGAGTCCCTCGACGCGTGCGGTGGCGTGGGCGGTGCCGCGCGGTCCCTGGACGACGTCCCGCATGCCCCACCGGATGACGTTGACCCGCTCCGGGTGCATGTCGAGCCGACGCACGTTGACCGGTCTGACCATGCAGAAGCGCGTGTCGGCCAGTCGACCCCCCAGTGCGATGCACCCCATCATCCGCGCCACCTGCAGGGGCGTGCAGATGATCCGACCCTGTCCGATGGAGAGGTTGAGGACCTCGGCGCGACTGACGGGGAGGGGGATGAAGCCGACGGCCTCGGCCAGGTCGGCGTGGGCCGAGGTGCCGAGTCCCAGGGCTTGGGCCCACTTCTTGAGCCGCTCACCGCCCACCAGCAGGCCCGTATTCCAGAAGTAGACGTTGCAGCTCTGCTCGATGGCACGGGTCAGCTCGACCGTCGCGTGGGCCCCGGTGCACCTGAGCACACGACCCCCGTCCTGGAACACCCCGTGACAGTCGAACTCCGTGTGGCCGCTGATGATGTCCTCTTCGAGTCCCGCGGTGGCGACGACCACCTTGAACGCCGACCCGATGGGATAGGTGCCCAGGGTGGCCCGGTGGAAGAAGACGTTTCCGGGGAGTCGGGTGAGCTGGTCGTAGCGGGCGTGGATCTGGTTGAGGTCGTATCGGGGGGAGCTGGCGGCGGCCAGGACGTCTCCGGTGTGTGGGTTGATGATGACGACGGCGCCGCAGACAAGGGGGTCGCCGGGGTGGTGCTCGGCGGCGGTGAGCAGTCGGATCTGTTCGTCGAGGACGTCCTCGACGATGTGCTGGAGCCGGACGTCGAGGGTGAGCCGGAGGTCGCGTCCGGGACGGGGGTCGATGCGCGTGCCGGGCATGTTTTCGAGCACACGGTTGTGGACGTCCTTGATGCCGAAGAGCATCCCGCGTGCACCACGCAGGTCGACCTCGTAGCCGGCCTCCACACCGGATCGGCCGATGGGGTCGTTCTTCAGGAACCGCTTCAGCTTCTCACCGGCGAAGGAGAACCGGTAGCCGCGGTCGTTGTACTCCTCACCGTTCACCAGTCCCAGGTACCCGATGACGTGGGAGGCGAGTTCGCCCTGGGGATATCGTCGGTGGGCGACCTCGCGGACCTTGAAGACGGGGAAGGCCTGACCGCCCTCGACGTACTTGTCGAGACGGTCACGGTTCTCCCCGAGGTTGCGGATGTCCTCGGGCCCGAGGTTGGTGAAGATGGGCTGCTCGTCGCGCCGGAGCCAGGTGAGGTCCTGCTTCCACCGGTGACGGGGTCCGCGACAGGCCAGTGTCCGCAGACGCTCCTCGGCGGCCTCGAGCGCGGCGGTGACGTCGGACAGCTTGACGTCGAGAAGACGTGCGAGCTCCTCACACCAGCCCCGCGGGTCCTCCAGACGTTCGAGACGTCTCAGGAAGACACACACGTCGTAGCGCAGCTCGTCCACGGCCAGGGGAACGCCGTGACGGTCCAGGATGTGACCCCGTCGGGTCTCCAGGTCCTCCTTGTAGGCGATGTTCCTCTCGGCCCGACGACGGTAGCTCTCCCCGTGGAGCACCTGGAGGTAGAGCAGTTTCCCCACGACGGCCGTCATGGCCAGTGAGATGAAAAGCAGCAGGACACTCAAACGACGTCGGAACATGTGCTATGAGCGTCTCCCCTGGGGGTAAACGTGTTTCAGGGTCAGTCCCAGCAGCGGCAGCACCACCGCGGCCGCCACCACCGTGTATGCCACGCTTATAACCGCCGTCCTGGCAAAAAGCAAGACATGCAGCGGGTGTCCACGGGCAATTTCCGACACCAGCAGTGCCGCGTGCCGCAGCACGTCGGCGAGCGCCACCAGGAGCAGTCGCGTGATGATGTGACCGGCGAAGATCTCACTGCGGATGCGATGCGTGACCATGGCCACCGCCAGGTAGGTGAGCGCCAGCACCCCCGGGGGGTTGCCGTCGTGCAGGTCCACCAGCAGTCCCATCCCCCACGACCAGAGGATGCTGTCGACACGCGGGGAGACGAGGGCCATCTGGACGACGAGGATGATGAGGAAGTCAGGTCGGGCGTCGAGGAGACCGATGCGCGTCGCCAGGGTGGCCTGAGCGGCGAGCGTCAACAGAAAGAGTGCTGCGGTAATCAGCCATTGCACCACGTCACTCCCGTACGTGAGGGGGTCTCACCGGTCAGGGTGTCGTCGGACGACGATGACCTGACTGACCTGCTGGAAGTTGGCCGCCGGCTTCACCTCGACGCGGACGCTCGTCCCGCGGTACGTGTCGACCACGTCCTCCACCGTCCCCAGCAGCAGTCCCGCCGGGTGCTTGCCCCGGAAGCCCGAGGTCAGCACGTAGTCGCCCACCTCGATGGCGGGACGTGTCCCGACGTATTTCAGGAGACAGCCGTGGTTTCCCTGGCCCTGGAGGACGCCCTCGATACCGTTGGCGGTCCGGGCGGCGATGCCGAAGTCGGCGTGGGTGACGAGACGCACCGTGCTCACGAGGGGACTGACGGTGCAGATCTTTCCGACCACGGCGTACCCGGTGACGACGAGGTCGTCACGCTGGACGCCTTCGCGCGTCCCGACGCCGATGACGAACGTGTGTGAGCTGCCCCGTCCGGACACCGGGACCGGGTGCTTGTTGACGATGCAGGCCGGGAGGGGTTCGTACCCGGTGGCGGGCAGCACCTGCTTGAGGTCACGGAGCTGTGCGATGAGCTTCTGACTCTCGGTGAGTCGTGTCTTGAGGAAGTCGACCTCCGACTTGAGTTCGACCACGTGCGTGCTGAGGGCACTGTTCTCCTCGAGGAGTCGACTGGAGAGACGCAGACGTGCGGGAAGTCCGGCGATGAGGTCCAGAAGCCGGCTCATGCCCAGCTCCACGGGTCCCGTCACCGTGAGCACGGCGTCACGGGCCGGCTGAACGGCACGTGTCGGCAGCAGCATCAGCACGAGGGACAGGGGGAGCAGTGCGGGAACGAGGATGTTTCGGAGACGGTTCTTCCTACGTCGTTTCATCGTCCCCCTCGAGGTAACGCTTCCAGAAATCCAGTCTCTCGAGGAAGAGGGAGGTGCCGAGGGCGACGGCGGAGATGGGGTCGTCGGCGATGCGCGTGGGGAGTCCGGTCTCCTCGGCGATGACCCTGTCCAGTCCGCGCAGGAGTGCCCCCCCGCCGCACAGCACCATCCCGTTGTTCACGAGGTCGGCGGCGAGTTCCGGTGAGGTCTGCTCCAGCGTCTGCACGACGGCCTGCATGATGGCGTCGATCGGCTCCCGCAGCGCCTCACGGATCTCCTCACTGTTGACCACGGCGCGTCGGGGCAGTCCCGCGATGAGGTCACGTCCCCTCACCTCCATGGTCAGTTCCGGGTCCAGTGCATAGGCCGAACCGATCTCGATCTTGATGCGCTCGGCCGTCTGTTCCCCGATGAGAAGATTATACGTCCGTTTCATGTGGTTGGTAATGGCTTCATCCATCTCGTCACCGGCCACACGGATGGAGATGCTGGTGACGATGTCCCCCAGGCTCAATACGGCCACCTCGGTGGTGCCGCCGCCGATGTCGAGCACCATCGAGGCGGTCGGCTCCTCGACGGGAAGTCCGACGCCGATGCCCGCCGCACGCGGCTCCTCGATGAGATACACCTTGCGCGCACCCGCACGCTCGGCCGAGTTCCTCACCGCACGCTTCTCCACCGTGGTGATCCCGGAGGGGATGGCGATGACCACGCGCGGCTTATACCCCCACGACCGCTTGTGCACCTTGCTGATGAAATACCGCAGCATCGCCTCCGTCACTTCGAAGTCGGCGATGACGCCGTCCTTCAGCGGACGGATGGCCTGGATGGACCCGGGGGTCTTCCCCAGCATGGCCTTGGCCTCGTGACCGACGGCCTGACCGTCCAGGAGCACACGGTTGGTTCCCTTCTTCACGGCCACCACCGAGGGCTCGTTGAGGACGATCCCGCGTCCCTGCACACACACCAGTGTCGTCGCGGTCCCCAGGTCGATGCCCATGTCCGTGGAGAACCACCCTAAGATGCTGTCCCAGATCATGACTGCATACTCCGTCGGAGCGCATGGAACCCGCGGGGAAGGGGGACGGGATTCAAAAGTGCCGGTGCCGAGGATGGGTCGCAATACGCACGAATGAGGCCGCCTCAGTCAGACCGCTCCCCTACAGTCCCTATCTCTCACGTCGTCACCGACGTGTCGTCACGTCGGCCAATCAAAGACCGGGCCTGACCCCGTCAGGCGGGACCAGGCCGATCCGAACAGTTCCGTCGCCGCCCTACCAGTTCCAGAGGTACTTCCCGTAATATTGGTGCAGGGGTACCGACAGGATGATTGTGCCGATCACCATGAAGATGGTTGCCACTACCAGCATCACGGTGACGAGGGTGGTGCTTTCTTCGTCTCGGCCGGTACCGGAGCTACTTGACCCGGGTAGTGACATAATCGCCCTCTCTGATGGGATTGGGGGTCATCGGCAGAACGACCCTGCAGATGGCCTCTTCGTCGTAGACGTTGGTGACACGGATGCGACCCACGTAACCGCCCCCACGGGTGACCTCGAAGCTCATCCCGGAGTCGACGCCGTCGCCCTGTCCGACACTGATCATGATGATGCCGGCGTTGTTGTCGGCACGCTTGACCATCCCGTTGATCTTGGGCAGGGGTGTCAGGCGTGGATCGGCGGTGAGGTTCTTGCCCTTCTCGCCGAAGACGTCCTCGTAGCGGTTGTTGAGGTCGAGGGCACTGCGGAGGTCGCCCTTGGTGAGTTCGAGCTGCTTGCGGAGGTTGCGGAGGTCGTCCTCACAGCGGGCCCGCTCGTCCTCGGCCTTGCGCTGGGCCTTCTCGGCGGTCTCCTTCGCCACCCGGGCGGCTTCCTTCTCGTCGGCCAGACGCTTGTTCTCGTCCCGCAGGACGTTCAGCTGGTTCTTGATCTCGGCCACGTCGTCCTTGAGTCGCTTCTCACTGTTCTGAAGCTCCTTCAGTTCGCCGTTGAGTCTGGCGATCTCGGTGTCTCTCAGACCGATGGTGACCTTGTGGTTGTCGACCTCCGTGCGCCACCGTTCCGCGTCGGCCTTGGCCTTGGCCAGGTCGCCCTGGAGTGTGACGATCTGCTGGTTGAGTTGGGCGATCTCGGCCTCTTTCTCGGCTTTGAGTTTGTCGTGGAGTGCCTTCCAGTTCTTGGCTTCCTGCGTGAGCACGTAAGCCGCCGAGGCGAAGGCCACCGCGCAGACCAGCACAACAAACGCGAATATTTTCCCTAGCGTTGACACCTTGCTATCCACCTCCAGTTAGCGGGTGATCGGGTATTCGAGGTCGCCGGCCTCCCGAGGTCCGGTCCACTTCTCCAGTATGTGCAGGTGCGGACGTGGATTAGAGCACAAGCGACGGATAATCCTGACGCATTATAGGGGGTGCCCCTTGTGAGTCAAGAGGAAAAAATACGCTTTTTCCCGTTCCGCAAGTCGTTGGACGTCAACGACTTGCCGAGACGTCGGGACGACCGGTGAGACCGGGTGATCGGCCTCCCGCCGCCCCCTCAGGTCCTTCCCTTGCTTCTCCGCGTCCCCCGCGTGCACGGTGACGGCCCCGAGACCAGGCGAACGACCACCAGCACCCCGACGAGTCCCGACGCCGTCCATATGAACACGTCGCCCCGGGCCGTGTAGAACGTCCGCCGGTCGTCCAGGTACACGGTGCCCGTCAGCACGCCCGGGACCTCACGGTAGCGTCCGGTCTTCTCGTCCGACAGGAACGACGTGATGACGCCCCGCGGGTCGATGAACGCCGAGATCCCGGTGTTCGCCGCCCGCACCAGACCCACACGGTTTTCCACCGTCCGGAAGACGCTGTTCGCCATGTGCTGGTCCAGCTCGACCGTGTCGCCGAACCATCCGTCGTTGGTCAGGTTCACGATGAACCGTGCACCGTCGCGACGGAACTCACGGATGAGCGACGGTGTCGTGTCCTCATAGCAGATGGGCGTGGCGAACGGGACGTCGTCTGCACGGAACAGCACACGCTCCGTTCCCGCACTCAGCTCCGCCAGGTACCCCTCGGGCAGAAACCACCTGAGCATCGTCTCGATCCACCCGACCGATCGGAAGGGGATGTACTCTCCGAACGGGACGAGATTGATTTTGAGGTAGACCTCGAAGGGTCCGTCGTCGGTGGGGAAGAGGTAGGCGGCGTTGTAGTCGCGGAGGTCGCGGTCGTCGCGCACGCGCTTGACGCTGCCGACGAGGAAGGGCCGTCCGAGTTTCCGGCGGAGGTCGCGCACGCGCCGCCGCGACGCCGCCGAGTAGTCGTGCTCTCGCCATATCTCGCCTTCCAGAACCGGCACCACCGTCTCGGGCCACACCACCAGGTCGTCCTTGACGAGCAGAAGACGTTCGGTGAGTGTCGTGTAGGTGTCGAGGATGTACTCGCGCTTCTCGAGACACTGCTCCCACGTGATCGACTGTGCGTATTCCTTGATGTCCTGGGGGATGTTTCCCTGGACCACGCTGACGCGAGGTCCCGCCGTCGGCCGGGCCTCTGCGAGCCGACGGCCCCCGTAGACGGCAACCCCCACCAGCAGGGCCGCGGTGTACGCCGTCGCCAGACCCACCCGCACGAGTTGGCGACGCTTGAGAATCGTCCCGCAGAAGCCCTGCTGGAGCACCCTCGCCAGGAGGGCGTTCACCGTGACCGCAAGGAAGGAAACGCCGTAAACCCCTGAAAAATCAGCCACTTGGATCAACATCGTCTGCCGGTAGAGGTTGTGTCCCACGTAGTGCCAGCAGAACCCGCCCAGGGGGAGTCCCCGCAGGAATTCGACGACCACCCACGTCAGGGGCACCGCCAGGACAAACGGCACTTTCAGTCGTCCGGCGGTGAGGGCGATCACCGTGAGCGCGAACACCGCGAACGAGAGGGACAGGTAGAACGCGAGCGCGACCCAGCCGATGGGGGTGAGACGGTTGAGCCAGGAGACGGCGAGGAGGAAGAAGAAGAGTCCGGCAAGCCAGGCGACGAGCACGCCGGTCCGGGCGGGGGCCCGCTGGAGGACCACGAGGAGCGGCACGAGTGCGACGAACGACAGGTACCAGTGCTCGCATCCCGGCAGGGCCACGTAGAGCATCAGTGCCGACAGGACCGCGAGGAGTCCGTAGATGACGAGCGTCAACCCCACCCGTCTATCGTGAGGGGAGGTGGGGTCGATGTGTTTCGTCATCGGCACACTCCGTGAACGAGACAAGCATCAAATCCGAATGACTGAACGTCCGAAACCCCGGATGCGAGAGCTTCAATTTCGGTCATTGCCTGCTCACCCTCCTGTCCCGACGTTGTCGGGACCCGGGCTCCGACCGCGTCGGAGACCGGGCCACCCATGCCGAAGGTCCTCTCTCCCTGGGTGGCCCGGCCGCCTCGGCTTCTCGGGGCGTCCGGGCCCCGCGCCAGCGGGGCACGAGACTGGTCATTATCTGCTTCGGATTTCGTGCCTGTTTCGTGCCCGCCAAAGGCGGGTAAACTTCGTGCTTCGGATTTCGTGCCTGTCTCATGCTAGGTCCGGACGCCGTCGAACAGGAAAAGACCGAGCGGCGTGAACAGTGCGATCGGGAGCCACGCCGCGGCCGCCGGTGACAGCGTTGCCTCCTTCCCCAGTTCCGCACACAGCGCGTGGATGCCGTAGAACGCCGCACAGATCACCACACAGATCGCCAGACCCGCGAAGGTTCCCTTGGATTCGGTCCCGAGCACGAACGGCAGTCCCAAGAGGAGCAGCACCAGGTTCGACAGGGGAAAGGCGTATCGGCTGTAGAGGGCGACGGCGACGTCGGTGCGGGAGGGGTCGAAGGCGTAGATCTCACGGAGTCTGGACGAGCCCTGGTAGAGCACACTGGTGTCCTCGGGGGTGATGTCGATGGGACGGAAGTTGCTGACGATGCGGAAGGGGTCGCGGGAGACGTCGCCGGGACGGAGGACGATGTATCCCTCCTCGCCGAACCGGGGGTCGTAGTCGCCCTCGTCGGCGTCGAGACGTCTGCCGTTCTCGTCGTAGCGTGTCTCGGTGCCGTTGGAGAGGTGCCACCGGGGCACGCCGTCCGAGACGGTGCGCTTCCACTTCCCCGAGGCCGCCGTCACGTGCACACGTCGGCTGCGGGTCTTCGGATAGTAAGACTTGAGCAGCACCGTGCCCTCCATGATGTCCTCCCCCTGCTTGTAGCGGGGGATGTCCCAGTTGTTGCCCATCTCGTCGTCGAGGTCGAGGGTGTCGAAGATGCTGGTGGCCCCGCCTTCGAGAAGGCTCTCGGTGTACTTGATCTTGTTGACCAGTGTGGGGATGATCTTCTCCTGGTTCACCGCCAGGAATGCCGTGACGACGATGGCGAAGAGGAACACGGGGGTGAGTGTGCGGAAGAGACTGATGCCGGAGGCCCGCATGGGGACCAGTTCGTTGTTCCGGTTGAGCTGGGCGACGCAGAACATCGCCGCACTCAGCATGATCGCCGGACTCACCGTGTGATAGAACAGCGGCAGACGCACCGAGTAATACTCGATCATCACCGAGAGCACGCCCATCCCGGGCCCCCCCGGGGCGTGTGCCGCATCCATGAAGTCCTTGATCCGTGAGAACGCGTCCAGCACCATCGTCAGTCCCACGAGTGCCACGGCACACACCACGTAGGAGTAGAGGATGGAGCGCGTGATGTATCGATCGAGTATGCTCAGCACGACCTACCTCGTGAAAAGCCAGCCCAGCAGTCCGACCCCGATGCCCCCCAGGATCCCCGAGGGCGTCCAGCAGGCGGCCGCCGGCGACAGGGACGCCTCCGTCGCCATCGACTGTCCCAGGAGGAACACCGGGTAATACAGAAGCATCACGGGCAGACACCCCAGAAAGAACCCGCTCAGCATGTGGGCCTGTCGGGCGAGGATGCCCAGCGACACCCCGACCAGGGTGAACGCGAGTGCCGAGACCGCCAGACTGAACCGCTGGTGGATGCGGATCCAGATGTTGGTGACCCGTCTCGCCCTGGCCTGGGCGTCCCAGACGTTGATGGGCGGCGGAGCGTTGGGGCCGTATTCCTCCTCCAGCACGTCGAGCAGCTGTCGCGTGGTGAGCGCCTTGTAGCCCGGCTCGCGCGTGAACACCCCGTGCAGCGGCACCTTCTGCGCGTGTGTGTCCCACTTGATCTCGAGACCGTCACGGAAGTGCGTCCCCGTGATGTCCTTCAGATCCAGCGTGATCTCGACACCGTCGGTGCTGAACGTGGCTTCCCGCGCCGTGTACTCCGCCACCAGGTCCGTCCCGTCACGCTGCCGGACCGTGATGTGATGCACGGTCCGTCCGTCGGAGCCCTCCCACGTCAGTGTGAAGTTCCCGCCCTTCAGCTTCGACTGTGTCTGGAACACCCGCATCAGGATCCGGTCACTCTCGGCCACGTAAACCTGGTACTCCCTGCCCAGACACCACGGCAGCAGCTGGTCGTTCACCCCGTACAGGAGTCCCATGATGACCAGTCCCAAGAGCAGCGCCGGCATGACCGGACGGATGAGGTGCATCCCCGCCATCTGGATGGCCAGGATCTCGTTGTCGGAGGCCAGTCGACCGTAGGTGAGCGTCGTGGCCATGAGCAGGGACAGGGGAAAGATCCACGGAAACAGCGCCGGGGTGTGGTAGGGGAGGATCCTCAGGAGCGAGGCCAGGGGCAGGGGATACTGCTGGAGGTAGATCAGGAGTGCCCCGAAGGTCATCACGAGCGTCATCCCGAGGGCGGCGACGACGAAGACCTTCAACTGCTCTTTCAGGATGTAGAGGAAAAGGATGCGACTGGACAGCAACGGGCGCCCCCGTGATCTGTGTGGTTCGACGACGGACCGGAAATCTCCTAAAACCCCAGCATAGATGCGTTTGCGGCCAAGTCAAGGCTATTCCCCCGTCTCGCCGGTGCGGCTCGGGAGGCCCGCTCGGGCCGCTGCCGCACGACGTCGGCACCCCGCGAAAACACTTCAGGATACCTCTCAACTGGGGTCCTTCGATTGTCGAAGATACGGTAAAGACCGTAAGATCGATGGACACCCGAAAGGGGTGGGGTGTCCGGGGCCGCACGGCCCATGGCGAAGCATGGAAGCGGGTAGGGAGGGAGCCATGACTGAGGCGTCCT
>Ga0307378_10008303_pt1 | contig 13826 bp, 8 predicted proteins | sample UN1MG_FD_202238 | JGI IMG/M metagenome (GOLD analysis project Ga0307378, IMG submission 202238) | Soil microbial communities from Risofladan, Vaasa, Finland - UN-1 | ecosystem: Environmental > Terrestrial > Soil > Coastal area > Acid sulfate soil | place: Finland: Risofladan, Vaasa | collected... | reverse complement strand
CCGGAGCGGGCGATCCGGATCGTCCGATTCCTGGAAGAAGAAGGTGCGCAGGGTGAGCGCCTCGTCCTTGAACGGCGCTTCCCACCCGGCCGAAACCGTGGTCCGCTCGAATTCGTCCTCGCCGATCTGGAAATCGATCACGATCTCCGAATCGTCGGTCACCGGCACCTTCTCGGTGAATGTGACCGAGCCGCGGTTGTAATCGATCGTGTATTCGTTCTCACTCCCCCGCTTCAGCAGGCGGCCGTCGAGGTACACCGTCTCTGTTCCCGGGAGAATGATCACCCCGTTGAACCGCCGCGCCGGAAGGAGCTCGTACGGTCCCTGCACGCCTTCCCGTCCCTTGAAACTCGCCGTGCGAAAACGTCCTTTGGCGATCCCCCCCCCCGCGAAGTATGTCTGCCCCTTGATACCGACCGTTGCCGTCACACCGCGCAGCTCGCGCCGGAAGGCCGAAAACCGCGACCAGCTCTGTCCCGTACTGAAATCGCCGAGTTGGACCGTCGCATGCCTGCTGCGAATCTGTACGGCGACCTTGTCCAGGTATTTCAATTCCTCCGTATTGCCCTCCGGCTGAACGGGAAGGTTGTCATCCGTGAGGAATGCCTCCACTTCCAGATCCTTGGCGATCTTTCCCATCACGCTCACCTTGAGGCTCTGGTCGATGCCGAGCCCCTTGTCGGATCCGACGGAGAACCCGACCGTCTTGCTGCCCGACAGGCGCAAACGGTAGGGATCGCTCCCGGCGCGCACACGCTTCTCCCCATCCACCGGTGTCACCAGTCTCACGGGAAATGCCGGCCTCCCCTCCGGGAACCGCGACGCGAATACCGGTGAGAACGGGAACGGATAGCGCGCGTACCATACGGTCAGTGTGTCTCCCGCCGTTGCGGCCGCGGTGAGGGTAATCACGCCCCGCAGCTCGTTGATGCGGTACCCGTCACCGCCGTCGAGCGTAACGCCGTTGTGCACGAGCGAATCACTTCCGGGTATCACGAACGAGCGTCCCAGATCGATTCGAGTCTGGCCGGCCTCGAGTATGAATTTCCTGTGCTCCCTGATCCTGCGATCCGGCGAAGAACCGAGCGCGTGGCGTCCCGGTTCGGCCCTTGCCGAGCCCAGCGCGGCGAGGACCATCAAGACGAATGAGATTGCGGTTGCTGGACGCATTGTTCATTCGGGAAGGTAGCGAAGACGGAATACCAGGATGGAACGTGAACGGAGATCGGCCACGTAGAGGTAGTCGTCCCAGGCGCACGCGCACGCCGCAGGTGATACCGGTTCGCCGGCGATCGAATCGATCGCCGCGAGGAAATCTCCTTCCCGCGAGAAAACGGAGACCCTGCCCGCCGTCGGGTCGGCGACAAAGCAGTTGCCGACCCTATCGACACAGAGGTACCGGGGTTTACTGAACGGCACGCTGTCCGGTGCAACCCATGAGGTCTCGTACCTGCCCGCGGCGGAGAAGAGTTGTATCCGCCGGTTTCCCGCCTCCGCGACGGCATAGCGGCCGTCGGGCATCACCACGGCCTTCATCGGCCTGTCGAAACTGCCCTCCGTCCAGCCGTATTCACCCAGAGAGAATTCCACGTCGAGCAGCGGAGACCACACGGTCAGCGTGTGATTCTCGATGTCGGTCGTCACGACCCGGCCGCCGTCGTCGACGGTGAGGGAAACCGGATGGATGCGTTCGAATCCGGCGAACGAGAGCAGAATATCGAGGTAGGCACCCTTGTAATCGTACCGCAACACCTTGTTCTCGATATAGTCGAGGACGTAGATATAGGGATCGAATGCGGCGATATCGATCGGGTAGAGTGAAGGGAAACGGGTGGGCCTGCCGAACTCGACCGACTCGCCTGCCCGTGTGTAACGAAACACTGTGCCCGCCATGGCATCCGCCACATAGACGAATCCGCGGTTGTCGACGTCAAGACCGAGCGGTTCTCTCAGCTCTCCCTTGCCGAGGCGGATTCCCGTCGATTCGATCAGCAGAGCTCGACCCGCACCGACCGCATCCCCGTGAGACGTAATGGAGTCGATTGCCGGGACCACCTGCGGCACCGATGTGGAGTCGGCGCGATACGGCGGCATTACACCGGGCGGACCGCCGATGAGGAGAAGACAACATACGAGGGAGGTGAAAAACACGTTCTGTGTCATGTATCGCTCGTCGCCCAGAATCGCGCGAAACGATCAAAACGACTTCGTGATCGAAACCAGGAATCCGCCGGGTTGATGTCCCAATCCCATTGATATCTTCCCCGCAGCGCCGCCGTCGCTCGGCCCGCTTCCCCTCGCCAGGCGTACCGCATCGACTGAGCTGACCACCCTGAGGGCAAGCGCGAAGACTCCCGCGTACAGGGCCCTCCGGTAGGCTGAGCGACTCCCGTCACGGAGGTGGTTGTACCTGCTGAATGCCCCATCGGACTCCCATCGCCATGCTTCGTTTCCCGTGATACTGTTCTGTTCGTAATACGAATTGATCGCTTCGACATCGGGGTAGTAGAGATCCCTCGCCTCCCGCCGCACATACTCGTTGTACCCGCCGGGACCATCGTTGCTCAGAAACCTTCCGATCGTTTCGTAGTAATCGTCGGAGTGGGACGTGCCGGCCACAGCGGCGAAAGCCATCGCGTAATCCCTGTATGCGTTCTCGCGCGCATATCCCTGCCACAGAAAGCCGCCGATCGCGATCCACGCCGCCCCCTCAAGGCCGAAGTAGATCCTGGACCGCAGGATCCTGCCCATCCGGAGTTGCCCGAGACCCGGCAGGAGTAAACTGGCGGCGCCCTCTGTGAGGGGTGAATAGAACGGATGCGCCGGTCCCATATCGGTCAATCCACGGCTGCGATCCGACAGCAGGTCCCCGGCCACGCCGCGTATCGACGGTTCAGCCCGGCACCCGAGCGTGAGAACGGGCACACCGGCGTTTTCCATCGATGCCGTGCCCTCGAAAACCGAGGCCGCGGCGGCCGGTGCGGTGGTGATCGCGATGACAATACATGCCGTGAGTAACCGTTTCACCGTACCCCTCCTTAGAACCGGTACTGAATCGCCATCGACGGGTACGCGCGGTTGGAATGGAGGTTCAGAGACCACCCGTCCTGCCGATCCGCGCCTGATCCCATGCGGTACGCCAGCCAACCGGCGTCGATCATCGAAAGAACCCTGTTGATTATAAGAAGCATTACATGATCGTCCGCGCGGGATAGATGTTTGTTGCTGTCCTGGCGAAGCGACCAGTAATACGTCCTGTTCGGCGTCCAGTAGGTCGGATCCATCTCGTCCCAGTCGTCCCATCCGTAGACGAATGCATCATACTTGCCGAGATTTTCGTAGTACTCCTCGAAATCGAGGTGCAGCGGTATGTAGGGAAAGTAATCGAATTCGCCGTTGCACTCATCGTTGTAGAACTCCCAGTCGGGACATTCCCCGTACCCGGAACAGCACGGGTGCTGCTGGAGAAACCGCTCCTCGCTCCAGTGCACATCGGCGAATGCCACATATTGATCCTTCAGGTCCCGGCCCTTGTCGTTATTGTCCTTGTACGCGTACCAGTTGTACCCCTCGAACGCCATGAAGACCGGAACGCGCGCCAGGATCGCATTGTCCCGCGACTGGAGGTACAGGTACAGCTCGCCGAGGCCGGGAAGTATCGCCGAACAGAGAACCGATATCGCGACGCGCTTGCCTCGTCCCTGATTCACCACGGAAGGAGGGGCGTGTCTCAGCATGATCTCAGAGGCCGATACGACGGGGTGCTCGATTCGTCCCTCCGGGAGCTTCAGGGTCTCGCGCAGCCGGTACGACTCGAGATCGAAATCGCCCCGCGCGGTTTCGAATACCGAACGCTCGGTCCCCCCCGTATTAACGCCCGGCGGGGATCCGCCCCTCGTAACCACGGCGGACGCGTGAAGCGACGAACCTGCAATGAGCAGTCCGATCAGTACACATCCTAACGGTCTGAAAGCCATTCCGTTCCTCCGAGATCAATTGACAATCGCAAACTTCCTGTAGGTTTCGACGCTCCTGCCGTCCGCGGTGATGACGAGCCGGCAGATGTAAACACCCGATGCGTTGCCGTTCATGGATACGACGAATTCATCCTCGCCGCCGGAGAGGTGCTTGACCCGCTCGGCGACCAATTCCCCCGTCAGGGTCATTATCCAGAGACGTGCCCGCCCATCGCCGGGGGCGACGAAGTGGAAACCGACACGATCACCGTTCGATGGATTCGGATAGACGATGAAGGAGTTCGAGAGATTCAACCATTCCTGTGAATCGCCGGCTCCCGCCGCCGAGGGCCGGGCGAACGCGGTACGCCCTGCATCGGCCCATACAGTTCCCCACGAGAAACCATCGAATGTCCCCGCGTACGGCGCCAGACGCCATTTCATCGCACCCCTGTTCAGCGTTTTGAGCTCGGCGGGGTAGTGAGCGGCGGCACGGCAGCAATCGAGGTAACCGAGCAGTCCCTCCCCTTTTTCGTACACGAGCTCGATGGCCTGATCGAACGAGCTTCCCATCCTTCTCGGGTACCCGTACACAAGCTCGCCGGCATGGTCGAACACGTACAGCAATCCGGCCTCCGTGCCCGCGAGGACAAGCGGGCCCGCCGGTGTTCCGATCGTTGTTATCGGCGCGGTGATGGACGCGTCCCAGCGCACCCGGTAGATATCGCCCGGTGCTTGCGGCCAGCCGGTGAGATTCGCGCCCGAGGGCGTCATCGCATATACCGACCGGCCGTCAGTATATATGAGCTCGATATACCCGTCACCATTGAGATCGTGAGCGGCCGGAATGGACGATACGGCGTCCTCCGAGTCTCTACGCGCCAGGATGCCCCCCTGACCGCACAGGATGATCTTGCCGGTCGCCATGAAGATGATGTACACCTCGTATCCGGGTTCGTTGGGATTGATGTCCCCCCCGACGAGAACGACATCTCCCTCGACATCGCTGCGGGACAGATCGAACCGATGGGGATAGCCACTGGTAAGTTCCACGTCACCGGTGGCGGAAATATCCCACAGGGCGATCCATCCGTGCGGCTCGGGCTCCGTTGCGCCGTTCAGCGTGAATAGACCGGTGGCGACGCCCTGTGAATCCGCCGTCACGACGAGATTACCGATGAAATGGCCGGCAGTTATCAGCTCGATCGGAAATCCGGGCATCTCTACACCGCCGCTGTCGAGGCAATGCAACCTCCCCGCCGCATCGGAGACGGCGACGGACACGCCGCCGTCTCGGCGCACCACAACGGGGTGCGTTGCGAGAGCTGTGCCGAATGAGATCGGCCAGCCTTCGAATTCCGTCCATTCGGCGACGCTGAAGGCATGGATCATACCGCGCTTTTCGCCGACGATCACCGCGTCGCCGGCGGGTCCGAACTCACGGGCGATGGCCGGAGGCGTCATCACCTCGCCGTCCAGAGAGAACACGGGTTCTTCGACGCCGGCGCACCATCCCGATCCCTCCCCATCGATGACGAGCGCCCGGTAGGAACCGGGCAGCTGCACGGCGCCGCACGGTGCGGCGGCGAGCCCCGTGCGCGGGCCGACGGGCACGCTCGCCCGCATATCCCGAACGCCGGCCCCGAAATACATCAACGTGTCCCGCCCGGTGATACCCTCGACACGGACGCCGGTCGGCACGTTCCAGTTGCTCCACGATGAGGGAAGCGTGGAATCGGAGAGTGTCGTGTTATTGCCCTCGTAATACGCATCATCGTACCAGCCCAGCCCGAAATAGGAATATGGATCGCCGAGATCGATGACGCCGTTGGCCTCGAGCAGTGTAATGCCGAAGGGGTAGAGTGTATTGACGGTATTCTCCTCCCACCGCTCGGCGATCAACCGTTCATCGACGTGCCAGACCAATATGCCGGGACCGCCGTCGTAGGCGAGAAACTCCGATTCGGTGGGCATCAGGATATCGTACCCATTGGTTAGTTCCCATACGGGCTCATCGGGTGATCCCTCATCACAGTTGAGGCAATTACCCGTTCCGACGATCACCCCCGTCTCGTGATCGACGACGAATCCCGTGAGAATGCCGTCAAGTTCGGCGGCTCGGTTCTCGACGAGAAAGTACTCGTCCTGGGCGGCATCGACGCGCACTACGCGCGCGGGACACTTCTCAACGGCGGGAAGGCCGATCGATCCATCGAATGTTTCGACGGTATCGATCATCGTCCACCCGAGAAAAGTCCGCGACCAGGCGGAGAGCCCGCCCGGTATGACGCCCTCGACATAATAGAAATTATCCTCCCCATCGGTCACGTAGACGCCGAGGAGACCGCCGCTGTCCATATTGTCCCAGGCACCGACGGACGGCTGGTTGGTGTAGACGTTGTACAGGTCCGGAAGGCCGATCTGGTGTCCGAACTCGTGGGCGAGGACGGCGGCGATACCGCCGTTGAATCCGTCCTGTACCGCCGTCTCGGGAACCACCGACCCGTTCGTGATAACGGTCGCTCCACCGTCCACGGTGAAACGGTCCTCGTCACCGAGACGAGCGTAGAACGAAGGGATGTCATTGGGCGTGTTGAAATCGATGTCACTCTGTAGATTCGCACCGGCGTGGGCGATCACGAGGGCGTCGTAATCACCGATGCGAGCCGGATACCCGGCGGATGCCAGGTCCTCATCAACGATCTCGACGGCATCGCGAAAAAAACGCACGAGCTGTTCGGTCGTCCATGCCCCTCCCTCGCCGGGTCCGTAATCGGCGATATCGGAAAGCCGGTAGCTGTCCTTTTCCCCCCCGGGAAGAATATCCCAGGTTATATCGATTCCATCGCAGGATTGAAAGCGGTAGTAGTTCCGCAAGCCTTCCATATGTGCATTGAAATAGCTCTTGTCGTGCGGCGTCGGATCGATGATCGATGCGCCGTTCGGCGTCAGGTCGAAATCACCACCGGTCGACAGTGTGGAGAGTGCATTATCACGGTCCGCCTCGAACGAAACACGAATCAGGAGCACGCGCCACGTGCCGAGATCGGCACGAGGCGTGCCGACGAATCGTCTTCCCCCGGCTGATATGTCGGCCTGCCGGTCCTGCCGCGGCCAGTCGAACGAGATGACACGCTGCCTTCCGGCGATGGACGCCGGCGCGGGGCGGTACTCACCGGTCCTCACCAGATGGCCGCTTCCCGTTCGCCGAAAAACCGCCGCCGGCCGATCGCTTCCGCCGGCCCGGACAGAGGTGTACATAACCAGTACGGACAGTACAGTAATCCATATGTATCTATACAAACGGATCGCAACCAATCCTTCGGTGAACCTTTCTCAGGGGGCCTAGAACGAAACGCCGACAGACCAGCGATGCACCCTGCCGAGCTCCTCGGACTGCGGTACACTCGCCCAATCGATACGAACGCGGTCGTTGAATATGAATCCAAGGCCGTAGGTCGCGTTCTTGATATCGCCGTCCTTATCGTGGATGTAACCGCCGCGGATCGCAATCAGGTTGGCATACACGAATTCACCGCCGAAGTGGTACGTGTTCGAACGATCGAATTCCACGAGAGGCCTGTTGAAATCGGCCGCTACCGTGAGCCTGCTGACATCGTTGTAGAGAGGGCTGTATGCAAAACCGAATCTCAGATTCCGGGGTAAATCCGCCGCCTGATCACTGTCGACGTAGGTGATGGACGGCCAGAGATTGGACACACAGAATCCAAGATTCAAACGCGATATCCTGTAACCGAGCATGTTGAACTCGGGCACGCGCCAGAGACCGCCGATATCGACCGCCACCGAATGACCCTTTCCCTCCTGCCCTTCCAGTGTCGCCCAGTCGGGTGCGAGACTGACATACACGAACTTGAGATTCATCCCGATACCGATCGAATCCATGATCTTGATCGCTCCGCTGACCGTTGGCGCGACCTCCCACGCCGAAGCGGTGCCGATCGGAATGGGATCCATCCGGGTCACCTCGTAATCGCCGTATGTCAGGTAGAGTACCGCCAGCCCGATCGTTCCCATACCTTCGAGCTTGTACGTTCCACCGATGTACTCGTAGAAAACATCGGATGCGAGGTCGGGCACGAGCTGCGTGTGCATCAGATCCACCACCGTACCGAGGAACGCAATCCCGCCGGGATTCCACCATATTGCGGTCGCGTCGTCGGAAAGTGCCACATAGCTCTGACCCATAGCGTTCGCCCGTGCACTCGGGGGAATTATCAGGCTACTCGCCCCTGCCTCACCCTGTGCCATCACCGAGTAGCTCCATGCGACAACCAATAAGACGGCAATCGCGACAACCCTTACCGTTTTGAGCATAGCAATTTCCTCCATTTCGCTCATCTACATTGAAAATAATCATTTGATAGTCCGCCGGTCAAGCAGTTTACATCCATGGCGGACCGGGCGGTCGATCGTAACGTTATGGTCCCGCAACAACCGCTACCGCAGTATGACCACCTTTCCTTTAATCGTTTCCGAGCGGTGATACGAATCGAGGAACTCGACATCCAGTATGTAGAGGTACGTACCGTTCGCGATTCGGTCCCCCGCCCGGTCCCTGCCGTCCCAGTAGATGCTGTTGAATCCTTCGTCGGCGGTCATCCGCCGCTCCCACATCAGAATCCCGGAGAGGTTGTAGACACACAGGCGCACATCCGCCCTGCTACTCGTTTGGAAGACGAAATTGGTCGACTCCGAGAACGGATTGGGCATGTTGAAGACATCACTCACCGTGTAGATACCTTCCTCCACCACCTCGAAACGGAGCGTGTCACTCGCCGACCCTCCGAGATTGTCGAACGCCCGCAGGACGACCGTATGCGGTCCCGGGCTGAAGCCGGCGTGGAGGGGATACTCGACCGTGCCCGACGTGGACGATCCGTGATCGTACTCGAAGTATTCCGTCACGAAAATGGGATACCCGCTCCTGTCGAATTCGAGATATATCGAGCTCTGGGGATCGGCGCCGAGCATCGCTATGCCGTCCTTGTCGTACAGCTCCGCGATCAACTTCGCGCCCTGCTTCACCTTGGTCGCCTGGCCGGCGAAATACATGCGGATCGAAGGCGGGGCTTCATTTTCGGGAACCGAGCTCGAGGGAATGATCCGAAGCGTGTCGCAAGCGCCGACACCGTCGATGCCCGGTGCATCGACGTAGCTTCGGATCCTGGCGAACGGGCCCGTCCGGCAGCGCAGCGGAACGACGAAATCGCAGCTGAACCGGCCGGCTGTCACATCCGCCGTACCCCTGTATATCGCATTCCCCGGCAGCGAATACCTGACGTGGATCGAGTCGGTGATGACCGTGTCGACTCTCTGTATTTTGTGCGTGACGTACTTGTCGACCCGTTCCTCCGCCTCCTGGACGACGATCTCGGCCGTGCCGTTGAATAAAGTCATTACACCGCCGTTCGCGTCGACCGATCCATCGACGCGGTACCGGATGCCCGTATACATCGTATCGATCGCCGTGACATCGTGCGTGACGGTATAACGGGGGAGCGCGAGCGTAAACGCCGGATCGCCGAGTAACACGTACAGCGCGTTGTTGCGCCAGTTGCTCCGGTTGAAATCGACTATCTTGGAGAGGTGGAACGCCACGCCGAGCGGTTCCGTTCCGGTACTGTCGCGCGACGTGAAAAGCTGATTGAAGAAGGCGTAGTTCAACGCCGTGTTCGCGATTCCCGAGGTGTATGTCGTTCCCGAGATCGACGCAATGGCTCCGCCCTCTTCGAACGCCACCAGCTGCTGCGCGAGACTTCGCTTCGTCGGATTCTCGAGATCACCCACATGACACGAGAAGGCCAGGTAGAGCGGCCTCAAGTCCCCGTTTGTGAGTGAGAATACGTCCGATTTCACCATGACCAGTTCATCAGCCATCTGAAGATCCGATCCGTGACCGGCGTAATTGACGATGAGTGCACCTTTGCTCCACTCCTCGATCAGATCCCTTCGTGCCCCCGGCTTGGCTCCTCCCACGAAGGGATATATATGCAGGTATATCTTCTTGAAGTCCACGAAACGCGGAAAGACGCCGTTGCGGGAACTCATGGATTCGGCGTCATACAGAAAGGAGAAATCCAAATTGGGCGTGCTGGAGTATTCGTCGTCCGCAACGAGTATGACCTTGTTTTTCCAGGTTCCCGGTTCGACGTTCGTTTCGTAATCGATGATTCTATCGACCCAGTTGTTCGCCTCCTGCGCCGTGATAACGGTCAATCGCCCGATCGCGAGATCGGCGTAATAATCCACCCCCGCGTCCATCTTCACGAGAAAATCATCATCCTCGATCGCCTCGTTGTAGTAATGATATTCGATATTCATGTAGAACGGTACCAGGTCGGTTCCGGCGCGCATGACATCCTTCGGATCGTGGGTCCCGTTTCCCACGAGTAACACGTACCGCAACTTCGGCTCACCACCCTCGCTGAAATTATCGTAGAGAAACTTGATATAGTTTCTGATGGCGAGTGGATCCTTCAGGCCGCACGAGAAGTTGTCGTACACGTGCTCGATATCGACCGACTTTACATCCGGTTGATCGGCGTACGGCAGCCGCATCGAGCGATGGGCCTCCAGGGCGAGGGCCGCGCTGCGAAATCGCGGATGGTAAATGATCAGCATGTGCGGGGATTCCGTGTCATCCCGCAACGACGGCAGGCGGGAGAGGGAGGTTCCCGCGATCTCCAGGTCAGGATCGCGCAACGAGGAAACCGCGTACGCCGCGTAGTGGCGTGGTGAGCCGTCGAGATCGTCCTCGAATTCGATGGTTCCCCCCGACGGCCGCCAGCCGGTAAGGATGACCGGATTCTCGTAGTTCGTTACATCGAGCAGCACCCTGTCACCCGATACGAACCCGTTCATCGTGAAACGGGCCGTGCCGGCGGACGGTGGGGCGGAGAAATCCAGCATCCCGGACTGCGCGGTGAGATTGCGCCGGTAGAGGATGTCGTACCACAGCACGTACGCCGCATCATCGATATCTTTCTGCACGGTGAACGTGTTCTTGCCTTCGACGAGATTGGTGAGCGGCATATCGAGTGTTTTCGGCCGGAACGAGCCGAAGGTCACCGTCCACGTCAGTGTGTCCAGGATCGAACCGTTGACGTAGTACCGCGCGGAATTAATATAGGGGGGTACGTAGGGCCCATACCCGATCGTAACGATCCGCCCCGTCCCGTGCTCCTCTCCGGGCGGCAGATCGGTACAGGAGAAGCCGTTCGAGTAGGAGGTGCTCCCGTCGACATTCATCCGCACCCAGTACCATCGATCTTCCGAATAGATCGGATCGTACTGGGTGTCCCTCTCGGCGTGGATCCGCTCCTCGTACGTGCTCACGTTGATATCGGGCGCACCGGCGGCGGGTGCGACGCTCCGCGATTCCATACGCACCGGGCTTTCCGGAAAATTGCCGCCCCACGTGAGCCAGTACGTGTTCTCCGTCTCGTAGAGATGCTCGTACCGCTCGGTCGGATCGGCCGCCGGATCGATGCAGTTCTTCCATCCTTCTGCACCGACGCCGTAGAACAGGATCGAGTCGCCCTCCCATGACGCGCTTCCCCTGTAGGTAATGGCATGCTCCGTGAGATGATACGCGTCCTCGAAGCTCCCACCGTTTCCGATACTGTCCGGCTGCTGGAAGGGAGAAGCGGAAAAGAGACGCATCGTCGTCGGAACGATATTGTTGGGATTGACCCCGGCGACGAGTAGATCGTTGTAGGTGATCAGGTAGAGCCCGGTCTTGGAGACGCGGATCTTGACCCAGCTAGCGGACCTGCTGAACTCGAACGGCGTGCGCTGCGTAAGCCGTCGCCGCGACGTATCCGGCGGCCATCCGGCTGCCTGGTCGCCATTGACGAGAAGACGGGCGATGGAGCGATCAGGCCGGGACGGCGTCTCCGCCCCCGGGGCCCGCGGGAAAGAAAGCCTCACGACGATCCGCCGTACGCGGTGGAGTCCCTCCCCCGACCGGTCGACGATCAGGGGGCGAAAATCGACCATCGCGAGATGGGTCCGCCGGTAGGTCCCCACCTCGCTCAGCTGGATGAACTCCGTCCCGTCGTCCCGGACCGACGAGCGCACCATTTCGCGTTGCCGCTCGAACGGAATCTTTTCCGCGCTGAACAGACGGGGAACGATCCCCGCGATAAACTCGACATCGCGCTCCAGGACATCGAGACGCACGCCGGTCGGCGAGGGGACCGCGAAAACAAAGCGCCGTGCCGGCAGGACCGGCATCCCCTCGATCTCGGTCGGAATGAAGCCGGGAATCCGCACATCGTGCACGGCCGGGTCCCCCTCGCCTCCGAGCCGGGTCAGAACCGGTTCGGGGCATTTGAACTCGACCGTCACACCCCGATCGTCCCACGAAATGATGCGATAGGGCTCCGCATGCGCCGGAGCGGCGAAGAGGAGTACCAAAAGGAGCGCCGCAATAAATGGTTTCACGAGTACCCCCGAATAAGGTAGACCACAACGATCGCCGATGCACCGAACTGACCGAGCAGGTTCATGATCCCCGCTTTTCTCCCGTGGGGCACGATGCCGACATGCCCCGGAAATATCTTCTGTTCGTCCGATATCACGCTGAGCTTCCACAGGAGATTCTCCAGATCGGGGAGGATGGCGAATAGGGCGCCGAGCCATATCGCGAGCACCCGGGTCCCTCCGATGACGAGCACGGCGACGACGATGCAACCGAACATGATCTCCAGCCACATTCGCTCGAAGTCGTAATGCGGAATGATATCGAGTGCGATATGGCTGCCGAGCCCGAAGACCGGTGCCAAAAACGGCGCCGGCGCAAGGGCGCCGACAAACGCGCCCGCCGCGATATGGGTGAAGATACACACGTCACCGAATCTCCGCAGTTCCTTTAATCGAGTGTCTCGGCCCGCTCGATCAGCATGATCGGGATATCGTCTTCGATGGGGTAGCGCACCCGGCATTTCTCGCAGATCAGATGTGTCCCCTCCTCGTTGAGGACGACCTTCTCCTTGCATTTCGGACATGCCAGGATATCAAGCAGATCCTTGTGTATCATAGCGTTTCGTCCCCCTAAACAAAAATCCCTGACCGCGCGGAAAAGCCCACTACTTTCCCATCAGGGACCTGCAGCACCGAACCGTAATTTTCTCTCACTGGCATAACAATTATAATTAAAAACCGATTGCCGGGTCAAGCAAAATGACCGGTGCCCCATCGCACGTGATGAGTCGATACTGGGTCGAGCGGCCGTCTTTACGATTCCTCGAGCATCCCCATGGAGTAGAACTTGTTCTCTCGCCGCTTCATGAGCACATCCATGGACAGGTTGCTGAGCGCCTCTATCTCGCTCGTGATAATCTCGCGCAACTGCATCGCGTTCCCTTTCGGATCGCGGTGCGATGCCCCATGGAGCTCCTCTATCACGGCATCGATCACCCCCAGCTCCAAGCAGTCTGCCGCGGTCAACCGCATCGATGCCGCGGCTTCCGGGGCCTTCTCCTTGCTCTTCCAGAGAATCGCGGCGCATCCCTCCGGTGAGATCACAGAATAGATCGCGTGCTCCATCATCAGTATACGGTCACCGATGGCGAGCGCCAGCGCCCCCCCGCTCCCACCCTCACCGATGATGACGACGACGATGGGAGTCCGCAATCCGAACGCCTCTTTCAGATTGAGAGCAATCGCCCGCGGCTGACCCCGCTCCTCGGCGCCGACACCGGGGTAGGCGCCGGGAGTATCGACGAACGAAACAACCGGCATGTTGAATTTCTCCGCCAGCTTCATGATCCGCAACGACTTCCGGAAACCTTCCGGATTGGCCATGCCGAAGTTGTGCTTGATCTTGCCGTGCGTCGTCCGTCC
>Ga0307378_10008302_pt1 | contig 13827 bp, 10 predicted proteins | sample UN1MG_FD_202238 | JGI IMG/M metagenome (GOLD analysis project Ga0307378, IMG submission 202238) | Soil microbial communities from Risofladan, Vaasa, Finland - UN-1 | ecosystem: Environmental > Terrestrial > Soil > Coastal area > Acid sulfate soil | place: Finland: Risofladan, Vaasa | collected... | reverse complement strand
GCGCGTCGAGCGCTACTCGGGCTTTGAAATCTGCCGTGAACCGGCGTCGTCTCGTCATCGTCGTATTCCTCCGTTAAACGGTGGAATACACCTTAACCAGCTGTCCGATTTTCTGGGACCACCTCACCCCGCAGGAACGCTGGGCATCTGACAGTTTTGCGGCTCGGGCGAGAGGGACGCTATTGAGGCGCAGGAATGGGAATGAAATCCCATCACCGCAGAGACGAACGCGGCGGGTTCTGGTGGGACTTTCAAGTCAGGCAGTCGCAACAGGGGTGTCGTCCGCCACGCCGCGCTCACGGCACGTGACCCGCAAAAAAAGGCCCCCACCCGAAGGCGAGGGCTAGGGGAACGGAAATGGAGATTGGAGAGTTCAGCAACGCGCCACCATGGCGCGCTCCACGAGCAGTATCCACTCAGATCGGCGCGGGCGTCAAGCTGCCGGGCGCAGACAAGCGGAGACCCCCGCTGCGCGCTGCGGGAGCCTCCACATCAAGATCAAGATGGTCGAAGGAAGGGTTTCTCCGACGGTAGGATTATGACCGCGCCGGATCGGGTGTCGAGGTGACGTTGTGTCTCAGGCAGTGTTGCTGGATGCCTTGGCCTCCTTGACGATCACCTGCACGGTGCTCTTGGCGATGCCGACCGTAGCGGCGATCCGCCTGATCGACACGCCATTGCGGCGCAGCGTCAGAACCTCGTCCTCGTGCTTGCGCTTCTCGACGGTCCACCCGAACGGGCGGCCTAGCTTCTGACCGTTGGCCTTGGCGCGCGCCAGACCAGCCTTGACGCGCTCCTGTATCAATCGGCGCTCGAAGGCGGCGAACGCGCTGGCGACGTGGAAGAACATTTCGCCTGCTGGCGTCGAGGTGTCGAGCGCTTGATCGTGGATGTACAGCCCGATGCCAAGGCTCTTGATCGTCTCGATGAACTCGACGAGGTGCTTCATTGACCGACCGATCCGATCCAGCGCGACCGTGGCGATCATATCGAACTCGCGGCGCGTCGCGGCCTTGAGCATCTGGTCGAACGCTGGGCGCTGGTCGCGGCCCTTGGCACCTGAGATGCCCTTGTCGGCGTACACCTCGACCACGCTCCAACCGGCGCGGGCGGCGATTTCGTCAAGCGTCCTGCGCTGGTTCTCCGTGGTCTGCCCGTTCGTCGTGCTGACACGCATGTACAGCGCGACGCGCTTGGCGCTGGTAGTCTTGCTGGTAGCCATTGGTTCGCTCCGCCAAGCGGGTTGATGGTTAGAGGGTCGTAGGCGTTGCACACCGCTTGCGGCCCTCGTCTTGAGTGACCCAAACGTAGCGTCATGTTGTGCCGATATCAACAGAAGTTTGTCACGGTACAGATACAGTGTGCTCACCGCCAAGCATCCTGCGGCCCGCGACGGCATGAGAACGAGAAGGACTAGATCGGTACGCCGTCACGCACCACGGCGCGACCCCCGCGGCAGCCAGCCGTGATCAAGTGGCGGCGGCGCGTGATCGTGACGTTTCTCCTCGCTGGCGGCCGTGTGCCCGAAGCCGTGAGGTCGAAGGGTACCCCCATGGGGGACGCTGGGCTTCGCGCGCGGCGGGGATAGGTGCTCACAAGTGGCGCATATTTTGAAACGGAGGTGGGTCGTAGCGTGGAGCCGCTCTTGCGCGGGCGGGCGGGCGGGTCCGGGAGTGGGCGAGCGGGTGGCGCTGTAGGTGGGGCTGCCAGATGTTCACTTCGTGGACCCGGCCTTCGACGGTTTCCACTTGGCGGCTATCTCCTGTGCCTTAGCGAACCGATGTCGCATTTGTCCTATTTTCGGACCACGGCAACTATCACTCCGTCCACGTCGACTGGCCCTTCCCATCGGCCCTCGCTCCCGCATGCTCTGCCAAAGATTTGCAAACACAGACTATGGGCCGTAGCCGCCGATCCCTGAACGTTGTTGAGCGCCTGTTGCAGCGTAGGATAATTCGAACGAGCCCAAACGACGCCATTAGGAATGCGGCCGCCAGCACTCTCCGCGGCTTTCCTATGTCTCTGAAATGCGTTGTTTGCTTGCTTCGCAACGCGTAAATATTGAGCGTATGCATCGTAAGATTGGCGACAAGATATGCGCATCATATTTTGTAAGTTGGGGTTACCACCGGAGCGGAAACGGGGGTTTTTACTTAGGTAGTTTTTAAGCGTTAAGCCTTCGCACGCCTTAGTTCCTTGGAACGACGGATGAACTTCTCCAAAAACCGCACCCCCTTCGTCCGCTTGTGCCGAAATCGCCAACAAGACACACGCACTGCCAAATAGAACAGTTTGGAATAAAGGCTTCATAAACTTACCTCCCAGCACCCGGTTTGTATGCCGCCCAGCCCTCCTTAAACCCAGCCGATACCGGCAGCGCCACCACCAACAACAACGCGGCAATGGTCAGCGTTCTGAACATCGGTCTGTTCCAAGCTTTCAGCGCGCGACACCTAGCATACCCCGGTAACGCGAGGTTCCGCTATGCTCCGAAACCGGACGAGGCTGGCGGCTCGGATCACTATGAATCAAGCGCGAACCATAGACCGACCAGAGCCAACCACACGACTGCGGATACCAAACCCGGCCAGAATGTGCCGAGATTACTAATCGACAACTCAAGGAAACGCGCGGCACCCGGTGCCCAGGACAACAGCCCGGCCAGCGCCGCATCGCCGGGAAGGAAGAACGCCCACTTCAAGATCGGGACTACGTCACTGATCGTGAAGAGGCCGTCGGCGTTCATGTCCCACGCGAACTTCCAGCGGTCGTGGTTCCATGGGTTCACGGACGAAGCCATGCGCTAGGACGACCTATCTGACTGACGGAAGCCGCCGACAACCCACAAGACCAACAGACCTAGCAACAGCACCATGAGCGGTGGAACTACTGACGCCACTGCCAAGGCGTAGACCAGAGTGAAGTCCCATTCCGCTCTCTCCGGCTTCTTCTTGTTTCGCAACTTCACAAGCGCTGCTTCCATCTCCTCAAGGTTGGAGCCCTGTGGCACCTCAACGAGCGCGTCTATATCAACGACCTTCAAGGTTACGCTCTTGAACTTTCGATCCTTAAGATCGACGGCCAGTTGTCGACGGACATCATTGCCTTTCCCGATGCAGTACGAAGGCGCGTAATACGAGGACGTGGGCTTGATGATTTTTCCGTCGGCCATCGTGGACTCTGTTCTCGCGACACACACCGCTTTCGGCATGACGGCTTCCTTCCACCCAATGAAACCGAATGCGATCATCAAGAGTGTCCACAGCAACGAAAAGACGATCCACGCCCTGAACAGACCTCGCTTCAAGTTCATCGCCATCGTTGAGCACCACGCGTACAGCGTTATTCAGTGCGAAGAATAGTGGGTTGACGCGAATTCCGCCAAGACTCACCGTCGCGTGCATCCGAACACCAAAACAGGAAGGAAGCACGATGCGATACGGACTGACACAGGCAGAGGCCGCGACCGCCATGGAGGCGCTGGCCAAGAAGATGGACGGGGCCGTCGTCTCGACGGAGACGGATAGCAACGGCGCGCTTTACGTCGTGGCCGAGCACGAGGACCAGCACGAGGAATTCACGTCACTGACAATCTGCCAGGAGGCCGGGGTCGTCGCGGTGCTGGACACGGGCGGCGAGCCGCTGGTCGAGGCTGACGGGCTGGCCGAGGCGCTAGCGCGGGCATGATCCCGGCGTGACACTTTGTCACTTTCACCTTGACGTACCGTCAAGATTTTGCGACGAGAACGTTCGTTCTTCTCACCGCTAAGAAGCTAGTGGGAGATGTGAGAGGGGGCGGAGGCGACCCGAGGGCGCTGGTGGTTTTGGAAGCCACCGGCGGGGAGACCACGGTATCGCCGGTTACGGTCGCGGGGGTGGAAGCCGCGACCGCCGCCCGACTCTCTCTATATCGGTGCGTGCACCAAAAGCAAGTGCGAAGAACGGCTTTTCCTGTGGATAACTTTCCTCGCTATCCACGAAGGCGCTCCAGCGCCAATTCCTTCGAGTACAGCCCGTAGGTCATGCCCTGACCCCATGCACTTGCCTCTCAAGCTCCACCGGCAACAGCCCGTCCACCGCCTCGCGCTGCTTGTCCACCATGACGTGAGCGTAGTGCTTGAGGAGCGTGGTGGGCTGAGTGTGGCCAGTCAGCTACGCAGGAGCGTCATGACCGCCTTCCCGTAGTCCACCTTGCCCACGGCGGCCTTCAGGGGCTCGGCGGTCAGACCGCCGGAGTACAGGCCGAAGGTCATGTCTTGCTTGGTGTGGCCCATTAATTCGGCCGCAACGTTCTGCGGCACCATCGCGCGCTCAAGGGCTGTCGCGAAGCAGCGACGGAATGAATGGAAGTCGGTCTCTCCATCCGGAACTTTCATCTTGCGCCTGTAAGCCGTAAACGCCTTGCTGATGTACCAGCCGCGCTTCTTGTCGGGTCCGCCGGGTGTCAATTCGCGGAACAGGAATTCAGACTTCTGCCGTCCTTTGGTTCGCCGCTCGATGATCGGCTTGGCCAGCGGATGGATGGGCACAGCACGGACAGCCGCGTCCGTCTTCCCGGCTGTGATCGACAAGGCTCCATCGCGAACGTCTGCGGCCTTAAGCGAGCACAGCTCATCCAGACGGCAGCCAGTCAGCAGAGCGAGCCGCATGAGGTCCGGCAGTACGCGCCCACCAATAGGACCTCCCGGCTTCCCCTTTAACAGCTTCACCAACTCGTCTTCGGTGAACGGGCGCTTGGTCCTCGTCTTGTCCTTCGGTGGGGCCTGTTCGCGCCAAGGGTTCTCCTCGACGATCCCGCGCTTGACCATCCAGCGCCACAGCGATGAAAGGGACGAGACGTACCGGCGGATAGTTTTGCGCGCCAGTCCCGACTTCATGAGCCGGTCCGACACGAACTCCCCCGCCTTGCGCCGGGTCACATGCTCAACCGTCGCACCAGCACCAAGGAACTCCAGCAGCTTGTTGATCGCCACCCGATGCTGTGAGGCCGTCTGCTCCTTAACGTCGCCCTTGATCTCCGCCAGCCAACGCTCGATCAACGGTTGGAGCGGCTCGGCTTGGCCTCGGGCGACCTTGAAGAACCCGACCGCAGCAGCTTCCCCTCGCTTGTGGTCGATCTCCTCGGCGCGGTCGCTGATCAATCCTTCGACCACGCCCGCTGTTTCATCGTCGCCCTTGGCGCGCAAGTCCTCAACATCGGTGCGCCAGCGCAACGCCTCGTCAAGAACCTCACCGGGCATGTAGCCTCGACGCACCGACGCGATCTCGGCCTTGGCGTCTCGTAGCGCCGTCCAACGCCGTCGACGCGCTTCCTCAACGTCTCGGGTCTTCAGTGAGCGGATGATCCGGCGTTTGCCGCCGAACGCTGACGGCAGGGCAGGGGGGATTTCAACAGCGACGTACCAGCCCTGTCGCCGCTTGTGGATGTACCGATAGTCGCCGTTGCCAGCCACGCGCAATACCTCAAACGTGTGTGGTATTCGTGTGTGGTATAGCTTTCAAAGACGTTCGGCAAGTCTTTGTTTTAACGTGTTTAACAGGTAGCGTGTGTGGTTGGCTGGGGGACCTGGATTCGAACCAGGACTAAGCGGGTCAGAGCCGCTCGTTCTACCGTTAAACTATCCCCCATTACCGGGTGGGCCGATGGGCCGGCTGCCGGCTCGGTGATTATGACCCTTGCCGACCTTGTCACACCGATACGGTCGATTGCGAATAATTTAGGGCGATCGGGCCAAATTGCAATTCCGCTGGTCCTGCAATAGTTTCGATATATTGGCGGTGTCCGGAAATGGATTGCCGCAAGATCGGGGCTATCGGGAGGCGCCGGCATGACGGGCAAAGGCGATTGCAGTGGCGAGCAGGTACGCGGCCCGACCTATGCCGCGCTTGATCTCGGCACCAACAATTGCCGTTTGCTGGTTGCCCGCCCGACACCCGACGGCTTCAAGGTAATCGATGCGTTCTCGCGGATCGTGCGTCTTGGCGAGGGGCTCGCCAAAACCGGCCGGTTGAATGAAGCGGCGGTCCGGCGCACCGTCGATGCGCTTCGCGTCTGCGCTCGCAAGATGCGGCGGCGCTCGGTGCTGCGGGCGCGCAATGTCGCCACAGACGCGTGCCGGCGGGCGGAAAACTGCGATGCGTTCCTGACCCGGGTGCGCAATGAGACCGGGATCGATCTTGAGATCATCTCGACCAATGAGGAGGCCAGGCTGGCCCTGGCCGGCTGCCTGCCACTCCTCGAAGGGGCCGAGCGCCATGGTTTCGTGTTCGATATTGGAGGCGGCAGCACGGAGCTAATCTGGATTGAGCTCGATAAGGTAAACGGCGATACACAGGGCGGCATTCAGGGAACACTTTCGCTTCCGGTTGGCGTTGTAAATCTTGCCGAACGGTTCGGCGGCGATCGCATCGGGCGCGCTGTCTATGAGGAAATGGTCGAGGATGTCGCGAGCCGGCTCTCTGATTTCGAGCGCACGCACGATATTGCGCGTAGGGTCGCGGCGGGTGACGTGCAAATGCTTGGTACGTCGGGCACGGTAACGACCCTGGCGAGCGTCAATCAGGGGTTGGCTCGCTACGAGCGCAATCTGATCGACGGCGCCTATCTGGGTCGCGAGGACGCTGCGGCGATCAACGCGCGGCTGGCTGAAATGAATTACGACGAGCGAGCCGGGGTCCCATGCATCGGGCCCGAACGGGCCGATCTCGTGGTTGCGGGCGCCGCTATTCTGGATGCCATTTGGCGCACCTGGCCGGTCCCGCGATTGCGGGTCGCCGATCGGGGATTGCGCGAGGGCATATTGCTGAGCCTCATGGCCAAGGCCCGGCCATGCGGCGCGGCCGCGCTTAACTGACCGGTCGATGGCCGGGGGCAAGGGCGGCAGCCAGCCGCCCCGTCGAACCAAAGCGGTGAAGGTGCGTTCCTCGCGGCGTCGGAGTGCGTCATCGACCCGTTGGCTCGACCGCCAATTGAATGATCCGTACGTGCAAGGCGCGCAGCGCGCCGGGTATCACTCGCGGGCCGCATTCAAACTGGCTGAAATTGACGATCGCTTTGGGATTCTGCGACAAGGCGCGCGTGTGCTGGATCTCGGTGCCGCGCCTGGCGGCTGGACGCAGATCGCCGTCGCGCGGGCCGGCGCAGGAAACGTGCTGGCTTTCGATCGTGAGGAGATGGCGGAGGTTTCCGGCGCACAGTTCATTCAGGGTGACTTTCTCGAACCAGACACGCTCGAGCGACTGAAAGAAGTGCTCCACGGGCGGGTGGATGTGATCCTGAGCGACATTGCTCCGTCGACAACAGGGCATGCGGCAACGGATCATTTGCGTATCATTGCGATCGCCGAAGCTGTGCTCGAATTCACGGAAAATGCGCTGCATGAGGGTGGGGCGCTTGTGCTCAAAGTGTTCCAGGGGGGCGCCGAAAAGGATCTCCTGATCCGTCTCCGTCGAATGTTTGAGACTGTGAAGCATGTCAAGCCGCCGGCGAGCCGAAAGGAATCGCCGGAACTTTACGTCGTCGCCAAGGGTTTCAAAGGGCCATCCGCGAGCTGATCGGTCATTTCGACGAGTGGAACGGAGCCAGCCAGGTTTCAGTCGCCGTCGGCCGTGGCCATGCTGCTAAGCAGCCGCGTCTCGAATCCCGCCTCGCGAAGTGCGCCGACGATGGTGTCGACATGGTTACGGTCTCGGGTTTCCAGCACCACATCGAGATCGGCGAGTTTGACTGGAACGTCTTGGAATAATCTTTGATGGTAGATCTCGACGATGTTTCCACCGTGATCGCCGATCAGCGTGGCGACGCGGGCAAGGGCGCCAGGCGCGTCGCTAATCTCGACACGAATTCGGATCAGGCGTCCTTCGCGCACTAGGCCGCGCATGAGGATCGACGCCAGGATTCGCGAATCGATATTGCCGCCGGAAACAATCACGCATACGCGCTTGTCGGCGAAGTGGTCTCTATTCGCAAATAGTCCCGCCAGCGCGGCGGCGCCGGCACCTTCTGCGACCGTCTTCTCGATGTCGATCAGCGTTTGCACCGCTTGCTCGATTGCCGCTTCGCTGACTAGCAAGATATCGTCGACCAGATGCTCCACGATCGGTTTGGTCAGCGTGCCCGGATCCTTGACCGCGATCCCGTCGGCTATGGTGTGGCCGCCGACCTCGGGCGTCTCGCCCCTCAACGCCTGGTGCATTGATGGATAGAGTTCGGCCTCGACGCCGACGATCTCGATTTCCGGGTTGAGGCTCTTGGCGCCGACGGCGATGCCTGAGATCAGCCCGCCGCCGCCAATCGGAACGATGATGGCATCGAAGTCCTCATTCGCTTCGAAAATCTCGAGCGCTATGGTTCCCTGGCCCGCGATGATCAAGGGATCGTCGTAAGGGTGCACAAGGGTAAGTCCGCGCTCCTTGCCAAGCGCGTCGGCGTGTGCGGCGGCGTCTGCCAGGGTTTCACCGAAAAGCACGATGGTCGCACCCAACGCTTCGGTTCGGCTGATTTTGGTGAAGGGCGTTCCGGTTGGCATCACGATAGTCGCCGGAATTCCCAGTCGTTGCGCGACGAAGGCAACGCCCTGAGCGTGGTTTCCGGCCGAGGCCGCAACGACACCCGCCTTGCGCTCTGCGGCGGTCAGGCTCTGCAATTTCACGAGCGCGCCGCGCTCTTTGAAGGAGGCGGTGAACTGAAGGTTCTCCAGCTTCAGCCAAACCTCGCACCCCGCCCTGTCCGACAGCACCCTCGAATGCGAAAGCGGGGTCGGCGCGATCGATCCGGCGATCTGCTCGCGCGCCGCGCGGATGTCGCCGATGGTAACTGCGAGCGGCGCTGCGCCGGCTCCTGTGGGCTTACCTGCTGGCATTGACCGGCCGAAGAGTGAGGATGCCGCTCGCCGCTTTTCGCAGCTCCGCGCGTTTGGTCGGAATGCGGACGTAACGAACGTCGCGCCACCGCTGAACGAAATCGCCGTAGTGGCGAGAGAACGGGTTACCCGATTGTCCCGTGGAAATCACGAACCGCGAGCGCTCCAGGTCGGCAAGATCGTAAAGAGCCCGGAAGCCCGGGCCATGTCGCTGAGCAAAGGGCGAGCGCGTGTTGCGAAAGACGGCAGAGGCTTTGTTGACCGTGTAGCCATCGCCGTTGGATGGGATCTTGAGGTTTCCGATGTCGCGGAGGACCGGAATGAAATTGAAGACGGGATGGCGGAAATCCGCGAAATGCGCCCGACCCCAGCGCCAGTTTTCCATGTTCTCGCCATAGCGCTTATCGAGATCGGCCAGCGCGCGCTCCAGCGCCAATGCCATGCGGCTCCCGCAGTTTTCAATTGCCGACGTGCCAACGACGTCGCACCACCGCGTCGCCTTGGTCAGCATATGGCGAACGACCTTGGGACGGGCGCCCCAATAACCATTGAAGAGCGTTCCAAGCTCGTCGGCGTAAAGCGCACGATTTGCCTCGCGGAGCCAGGCCATGAAGATCAAGGGCTCCGGGCGGCTTCGGTCCATCTGCCTGTTCCAACGCCGCAATCGGCTGATCGCGTCTCTGCCGCGAGCGGTTGTCGCCTGAACCTTCAGGAAGAGTGGCAGGATATCACCTGACATGCGTGAGAAATGATCGGCCTGGATTCGCGCCATCGAAGCCAGGTCGTGTTTGGCGGATTGCGCGAGTAGCTTGGCTATACGCGCCGCGCGAAAATGGTCGCCCCATTCATGGGAGAGAAAGTGCTTGTACGAGGGGCCGGTCAACCGGTTGTTGGCGTTGATCACCCGGCCGGAGGCGGGGTTCTTTGTTTGCGGCAGCTCATCGAACGGTATGAACCCAACCCAGTCATTCTCTCCCGTCGCCCCGTTCGCAGGCATGTAACCTTGGCCGGAGCGGCGAATAGGGATGAGCCCCGGCGTGAACAAGCCGATTGCGCCTTTCGTATCGGCATAAGTGATGTTCTGCGGCGGCGCCGTCCAGCGCTTCAGTGCCGTTTTGAACTGCGCCCAGTTTCGCGCGCTGTTGAGCGCCAGGAGCGAGTCGGCGGTCGTGTCGTTCTCCCGCAGCCAAGGAGCGGCGAGTGCCAAAACACGGCCCTTGGGAATAGCGCTTCGCGCGCCCTCGCCGATGATCGCATTGAGGACCGGGCCGTGACGGGTTTCGCGAACCCTAATCGTTACGGGACGAGCGGACTTCACCTTGATGGTCTGCATTCGCTCGATGAAATGGCGCGGTCCTTCCGGTGTCAGATATCGGGACGGATCGGTGGGATCGACTGTTTCGATAAAGACATCGTCCGTATCGGCATAGGTGTTGGTGAAGCCCCAGGCTATGTGACCGTTATGGCCGAGCAGAACAGTCGGCACGCCGGCGGTCGTGGCGCCGACGATCCGGCCCTTGGGGGTTTCGATATGGACCAGGTACCAAAGAATCGGTGCGCGGATCTGCAAATGCGGGTCGTTTGCCAGGATCGGTTTACCCGTTTTCGTATGCCGGCCCGATACCGCCCAGGCGTTCGAGGCGCCGCCCTTGAAAGCCTCGGGGATCGCCGCCAGAACCAGACCGAGTTCGAGACCCTTGAAGCCCCCAGTACGCCTGCTTGCGCCGCTTGGGATCGTGACAGGGGCATCGCCCGGATCGGGCGGCCAGAGATCTGGGATTGCCTTCGGCCCGATCCGTTGGGCCATGTGGGCACGGAGCAACTCGCTGCGCCAGTTGATGGCAAGACTGGCCGCCATGATGCGACCCCAGACGAGCGAGTCCGCTGGTTTCCAGGGCTCCGGTGTAATGCCGAGCAGCTGAAATTCAAGCGGCAGAGCCCCGTTATGCGTGGCGAGATAGGCGTTAACCCCGGCGGCGTAAGCCTCCAGGCCCGCCCGCGTTTCCGGCCGTAGGTGCTTGAAGCTCATCTGTGAGCGACGATACATGCCCAGCGTGCGCGCCATCCGATCGATGCGAACCGCCGGCGCCCCAACAACCTCGGCCAGGCGTCCCGCACCGAAGCGGCGCATAAGCTCCATCTGCAGCAGCCGATCCTGGGCATGGACATAGCCGAGCGCGAAGGCCGCGTCCTTGTCGTTGGCGGCGAATATGTGCGGTATTCCGTTTGCGTCGCGGATGATCTCGACCGGTTGACCCAGCCCATTCACCGCGATTTCGCCGTCGATCTTGGGAAGCGAGGTTCGCAGCCAAAAGAAGCCGCCAATCAGCACAATCAGCGCAAGTGCGCTTGTCGCGAGAAGCACCCGACCGATCCATTTGATGAGGCGACGCATGTTGTGGGAAACCGATTTATCGTTCGTCTGGCTCGGTCGCATTTGAACACTTGACGCCGAGGCGTCCTAGTTAGCCAAAGCTTGGTCGCTGACGCAATGACAGCGCGGTATTGGCGAACACAGCCGCGAGAAGGACGCCGCCCCCGATAAGTGCCCAATCACTCGGAATCTCGTTGATGGCAAGCCAAACCCATAGTGGCCCAAGGATCATTTCCAGCTGGGCGATCAAGGCGGTCTCGGCGGGCGGCAGACGTTGCGCGCCGAAGACGAACAGTGCCAGGCCCAAGCTCATTTGCCCGGCACCCATTGCGGCGAGGATACCCATGTCGCGCATCGGAACGTTGGTAAAATCGGCATAGGGCAGGGTAATGAGCATCGATACTACCCCGGCGATGCAGATGGCGGGAATGAGGTTGACCCCACCGCTGCCGCGCACGGTGACGATGCCGAGGGCATAGAAGATTGCGGCGGCGACCGCGAACAAGTTTCCGAGCAACTGCCCCGCGCCCATGCGCTCAACGAACATGAGCGCGATGCCGCAGCCGGCGACAGCCATGGCAGCCCAGGTCCGTACCCCCACGCGCTCTTTCAGAATGACTAGGCCAAAAAGCGCTGCGAAGAGCGGTGTGCAGGCGAGCAGCATCAACGTATTGGCGACTGTCGTCCGGGTGACCGAAAATACATAGAAGACGAGCGCGACGCCGATCGCGATCCCCGAAATGAGCCCGGCCTGGCCCGTTTCGCGGAAGGCGGCAGCGATTCTGCCTTTTCTGAATGCGGCCAGCGAGGCCAGCATCGTCAGCGTCATAAAGAGCGAGCGCCAGAAAACGATTGTCCAGTCATCCACGCTGAGCATGCGAACGAGGACGCCAGCCAGGCTGAGAAAAAACATCGAACTGACGATGAGCACAATTCCGGTAAGATAGGTATTCGGCATTGCCGTTCGATAGTGAGAGGATTTGATCGGGGGGAGCGTGACCAGCTGCCGCAAGGACAGGCCGGCGATCGTGGATCAAAGATTTTCGAGATTTGTCTACGCGGCGCCATCGCGCGCAAGGACTTTCACGCGACAATCCGCTGAATTGTCCGCTGCGGGTGCCCAGATCGATCGGATAACCCGTGGTTCCCCACGGGCCTCCGTCGAGGAAATCGCCCGCACAGGTAACCGGCGCTTCTCGTCGCGACGCGCCGATCGTGGGGCCATGTTGGCATTCACCAGCCTGGCACTATGGCGCCGTGGCGCTGTCGAAACATCTGAGGTCTGTTCGCCAGGCGGGCGATCAGACAGTTGGTTTGTTGGGATTTGGTCGGAAATTCTGAGTGAATTCGAACGTCAGACGGTAGCTCAGCCAGCCAACTTCTTCGCGACCTCAACTGAGAAATAGCTGAGTACGCCGTCGGCGCCAGCGCGTTTGAAGGCCATCAGGCTTTCCATCATCACGCGCTCGCCGTCGAGCCAGCCATTCTGCGCGGCGGCTTGGAGCATCGCGTACTCACCGGAGACCTGATAGGCGTAGGTGGGCACGCCGAAGGTCTCCTTTACTCGGCGGACGATGTCGAGATAGGGCATACCGGGCTTGACCATCACCATGTCGGCGCCTTCCTCGATGTCGAGGGCGACCTCGCGGATCGCCTCGTCGCCATTGGCCGGGTCCATCTGGTAAGTCTTTTTGTCGCCCTTGAGGCTGGAGGAGGAACCCACGGCATCGCGGAAGGGCCCGTAAAACCCCGAAGCATATTTCGCCGAGTAGGCCATGATACGGACGGCGTCGAAGCCCTCTTGGTCGAGCGCGTCGCGGATGACCCCGACGCGGCCGTCCATCATATCCGAGGGCGCGATCACGTCGCAGCCGGCCTTGGCCTGTACCAGCGCCTGCCGCACGAGGATCGCAAGTGTATCGTCGTTGTCGACATAGCCGTCACGGATCACGCCGTCATGGCCGTGGCTCGTATAGGGGTCGAGCGCCACATCGCAGATCACGCCGATCTCGGGGTGGGCCGATTTGACCGCGTCGATGGCTCGGCAGACGAGGTTGTCCGGATTTGTCGCTTCGCTGCCCTCATCGTCCTTGCGGTCCTCCGGCGTCATTGGAAAGATCGCGATGGCCGGGATATCGAGCGCCTTGGCTTCGCCCACGGCTGCCGGCAATCGGTCGACGGTGTATCGCACCACGCCGGGCATCGAGTCGACCGGGGCTACCTCGTCTTTGCCTTCGATCACGAAGACCGGCCAGATCAGATCCGCCGGCGTCAGCACGTTTTCGGCGACCAGGGCGCGTGACCACGGCTCGCGGCGATTGCGCCGCATCCGGACACGGGGGAAGGCGCTAAGCGCCGTTGGCACACGAGGAAAACGGGGGCTCATCGTACTGTCTTTCAGTCCAGGGCCGCGCGTCGGCCATCCTAGGACGAGGCTTTGCCGCGGGCAATGCTGACAGGAGATGGCTAATACCAAGTCCCGCTGATTATGACCGATGGGCCCATTGTCTGTGACCGATGGAGATGATTTTCCATGGCTGATCGATGAGCTTGTTCCAGGCGTCGCAGCAATGGTCGAGGATATCGTCGTGT
>Ga0307378_10008298_pt1 | contig 13830 bp, 19 predicted proteins | sample UN1MG_FD_202238 | JGI IMG/M metagenome (GOLD analysis project Ga0307378, IMG submission 202238) | Soil microbial communities from Risofladan, Vaasa, Finland - UN-1 | ecosystem: Environmental > Terrestrial > Soil > Coastal area > Acid sulfate soil | place: Finland: Risofladan, Vaasa | collected... | reverse complement strand
CCTAATGTATATCTACATTCCCTGCCACTTTGAGCCAGACTTAGGTTGGGTGAACGATTATCCTATGCGTGTTCTAGAGCATCCACAAATCGAATACTTGGTAAACGATATTTATGGTCATCATGTGCCGGCTCGGTTTGAGCTACTGGAGAAGCCCCCCCTGGTCATGACTTTAGCTCTGGACCCAGCGCTAATAGTTCAAGCAAGGGAAAGCGCTATTGAGGCTGGGGTTGATTTTGAGGAGTGGCTGACTGAGGCCATCCTGGTGAAGATAAGGTGATTAAAAAGCACAGGAACAAAATAAATAAGGAGGAGGATAAAATGCCACGCAAGAAACTGAGCCCTATTGAAGAGGCTGTGAAGAAGGATATGCGCGAAACGATTGGCTATGACGGTCGTTCCCGTCTTTCATACATTGACTTCGCAGCCGAAGTAGACGCTGGATTACGCAACCCCTTACCACCCAAAGGAAGTAAAAAGAAGCACAGGTGACAAAGAGGCAAAAGCTGAAATCGAAAGCAATCCCATAACCACAGAAAGCGAGTAACCCAATGGGTATGAAGCGACACCCTGAGGGTACAGGAACAAAATAAATAAGAAATAATACGGAGGACAGAATGACCAATGAAATGATTAGTGTGATAGTTGTAGGTTTCGTGCTCGCAGTCAGCACTGGTGTTCTGGTTTGGGGCCTTAAGAAAAGGAACATTACAAAAATATCATTAGGCGGGATGCTATTATTATTTGGTTTTTTTGTTTTATTTGACCGTTTCCCAAAATATACACAGACATTTAATGCATGGGCTACACTTTTGCTCGCAGTCGGTGCTTTTACATCTGTTGCTGTAAGCATTTGGCTATATGACCGCCGGACATCGCAAGAGCATCGAGTCCGGCAGGAAGACAGAGAATTGGCTGCTATAAGACGACATTTGGATGAGGTGCATAATTGGATAAATGAAGTTTCGAAACTTGTATCTGGGTGTGTTGGGGCACTAAGAACAACTGCTGATAGAAGACAACGCATGTGGCTCGCCAAGCAACTCGTATCTGCTACGACATATGTAAATATTGAGGCTGGTCGTCTAGATTCTAAATTTGCATCAGATAATAAATTGGTAGATATCATAAAACGGTTGTCATGGATCTTGGAGCACGAGGATATTGAAAAGTTAGGAGCTGATAAATGGCAGCAAGAAATACCAGAAAAGTGTGAAAAAGCCCTACAAGCCTTATCAAATATTAATGCTTCGTTAGGTTTATAATTATTCCATAAAGCCCTACCCTGAGGGCACAGGAGCAAAATAAATAAGGGGGTTAAATGTTGGTATCTATAGGAGTAGTATTGAGCTATTTTGGGACTGTAATGTTATTTTTAGGTGCAGTGGCTACAATTGGCAAAGTACCAGCTATAAGTGGAAGTGAGGCCAGTCGTTATAAAGCACTTAAGAAGTCAATATGGGAAATAGCGCTGTCTAAACGATCTATATGCGGTTTGATGCTATTGACTGTGGGACTCATCTTGCAACTTATTGGCAGGTTGTGCATATAGGGATTTTCGTCAGGAGGAACAAAATAAATAAGGGGCTGTAACATGAGAAGTTTACGTATAAAAATACTAGTTGGGGCACTGGTAGCTGCAGTTATCGTTACTTTGCTAGTTGCCATTCCCACAAGAGCAAGTGACGGTTCAACATCCCTGTCTATTGAGCCAGAGATTGTGAGAGTTCCACACTTAGACCTTGAGCAGGGCCTTGGCAGATTCTACATTGACGTACACCTAAACAACGTCCAGGACCTGACATGGTTCAAATTCACCCTTATTTTCGATGGCGACGTCTTGGGGACTCTTCCGGATGGATGGTACGGAGACCCCTCCGAATGGTCGCACGGAGGAACTGCATCTGGTTCCTCTAGCTATGGCTCGTATGTCATTAGTTCCTATGAGACGGGTCCCCTCTCCGGTTCCGGAGTCCTACTCGCGTTCTGGTTTTATCCTAGAGCGGCCGGAACGACCAAGATAGAGTTTAGAGAAGTAGAGCTCAGAAACAGCAATGGAGATGTGATACCATGCACATTCATCGGGAACGAAGTGGAGGTACTGCCGTTTGACACGTGGCTGAACGGGGAATACGAGAGGCTCAGTACGCAGTACGATGAGTTGCAGACACAATACACTGACTTGGAGGCGAAACATGGGACTCTATCCGGTGAATATAGCTCTCTTGAGTCGAGCTATACTACCCTAGAGTCGAGCTACAGCTCCCTTGAAGAAGACCACGCCTCTTTAAGTACAGAGCATGCTGTTCTTGAGTCAGACTATTCTTCTCTCGAGTCGAGCTACAGCTCCCTTGAAGAAGACCACGCCTCTTTAAGTACAGAGCATACTGTTCTTGAGTCAGACTATTCTTCTCTCGAGTCAGATTATGATGAGCTGAAGTTAGGTCATCAATCAACGATTGAACAACTTGAGGCAACCAAGAGCCAGCTCAGCACAACGCAGATTCTGTTGTACGTATTCATAGGTGCCACAGCGGTACTTCTGTGTGTGATGGTCTTCCTACTTCTGCGGAGGCGGGGAGCAACACCCTGAGGGCACAGGAACAAAATAAATAATAAAGGGCTAAACAGGAGGTTGTTATGCAACAATTAGGACTTAATGAATCAGAATTGGAAAGTATTCTACTTGCACACACGGATAGTATTTTAGCACGGGGTACCAGCGGTAGCACAGGAGATAAAACGAAAGACCTTATTAAAGCTACTGAATCCCTTGCCAGAGCTACACAACGTGCTTTACGCCAAGTAGCAAGAGCTATAATAGAAAATAATAAGCGAATCGCTGAACAACTAGAGAAAGCTGGATTCAAAATCACTTAATAACCCCCCATTTCTTTAAGTTGTTCTGTAATTTTAGCGACACCCTGATGAGATAGAGCGAGCCAAATGATATCGATTTGCGCCTGGTGCGGTAAACATATGGGGGAAAAGCCACCATACGAAGATAAGAGCGTCACGCATGGAATGTGTGAGAGGTGCTATGCTAAATGGAAGATGAAAAGAAAGGGAGAAAAAGAAAAGGTAAAAGATGAAAAGAAGGCTTTTAACTATTAAAGCACCTCGCCTCTCGATTAGCGAGCTTCGGTTCTGGTGGCCTGTCTTGGTTATCATTATCCTTTTGTGCCTAATGCTTATACTGAGGCTCCCTGATATTCAAGATTCCGCAATAGTTGCTCTTGTCTTTGCTACCTTCATGTATGTGGTATTTACAAAAAGAATCTTAGATGAAACGAGGCAGCAAAGGCTTGACGCTTCGCGGCCGCTACTTGTGCCAGTCGGTGGTATAGAAGGTGTAGCACGGCTTGCTGAATGGCCGAGATTGAACCATGAACGAAGGTGGCTCTATGTGCGTAATATTGGGCTAGGGCCTGCCGAAAACATAGCGATACGGTTGGAGCTACGAACTGTAAATAGCTCGCCAACTATTCAGCTGGATGAGATGTTAACTACTGTTGAGCCACTTGCACTAGGTGACAAAGGGCTAGTTCATCAGTGGAAGATCGCTGAAGAATCAGCTGAAATCTACGATGGACATTGGGTAGTCATTAGCTATGATGACATATTCCATCGTCATTTTGAGACAGAGGCACGGCGGATAAAAGAGAGCGATAGTTGGGTAAGTATCAAGACTGTGCAAGTAAAACAGCCTCGACTACGTGTGGGGGAAGTGAATTACTATAAAGGTCTTTCAGGTAATGATGAAGCGACACCCTGAGGACACAAGGGAAAAGGAGAGGAGGTAAAAGATGAAAAAGCTGATAATAACCCTGCTGCTGTTAGTATGCCTGCTGGTGCCTATCTCCTGTACTACAGAAGCATCGGAATCCGAAGTGGAAGAAGAGAAACCAACACTAACGGAGGAACAGAAAGAACTATGGTTTGAAAGGGGCGTCCTGCCTGTCTCCACAATCGAGGAGGCATCACGGCTAGTAGGCTATCCGGTGGCTACGCCGACTTTCCTCCCCACGGGTTACCTCGCCGGTGATTTCCAATTAAATCAGCTGGGAATGCCACCGCATCTGGGGGGCGAATGGGGTGATGGAACGAGAGCCGTAGAGCGACAGTGGTTCTGGCCACATGACCAAAAATTTGCCTTCTCTCTTCATCAAATTCCGGGGATGACGGAGGAAAGTGTTGACGGTGAACCAATCGAGATGTGTGGTCGCCCTGGTAAAAGGGTGTTTCTTGAAGCAGAGGACGGTCTTGAACATCCCCTTGTGGTGCTTCACTGGTGGAACGGTGACATGATGTATTCGATCATGGGTTCTCTAGCGGACCCACTCACTGAAGAAATCCTGCACAAGATAGCATGCTCAGTACCCGAAGTTCCCCCCGACTAATAACGGATTAGAGAAAATAGCTGCTAAAGAAAGGAGGTTGTAATGAAAAAGCTGATAATCGGAACTGTATTGGCTATGCTCTTGGTGGTGCCTGTTTCCTGTGCAGAAGCAGCAGTTGATGCTACATATGAGGAGCTTAAGGCAGCACAACAGGAGGCAGGTCAACTTCTAAACGAATTGGGACTTTTCGTCTCCTCTGACATAAATATCAAAGAAAATCAAGTCGAAGTGTATGTAACTGACAGCAAGCTATTCTATAAAACACTGCAAGAGGCTGACGCGCAACTGCCTGATCATGTTGTGGCAATTATAATCTATGAACCACTTTATGAAATTCCGTTTGAGATCAATCCTGATCCTTCTGTTTGTTTTCCTCAATTAAAAATGCGCAGTGGGGAATTCATGGAGTCCCTTGTGACTGGCGAACTGATTCTGGAAGATTGCTATTTGCGCGTTGATCAAGAACTCATCCTTTGGCAGCCTGACTATTTTGTGAACAACAACGATGGAACGATTGAGATATTGGATAGAAACGGTGAGGTTGTAGCACGTGTTGGGGAAGAGGTATGCATGGGTGGTGGTGAAATAACATCTATTGAGCGCATCAACAAGCTTCTAAAGGAGCCTCTTCCCGCTGACTGCAAAGGGCCGTATTGGGTGATGGGTGAAATAGTTCCCATGGACTGACGCTGCGATTTCAAGGATAACAGCGAAGACCTAAAGTGAGGATTAAACATGAAGCGACACCCTGAGGGCACAAGAAAAGGGACCAATTAAATGACCAAGAGTAAGCAACAAAAAGAACTGGCTAAAGACAGATTGAGAGTCTGGATAGGTGGTGCCTGTGAGCCAGTTAATCCGGGGGACACAAAAAAAGCGCCTCCGTTGGTGTCCTAGGGCTAAAAGCCCCCCTTTCGGTGACAGTACCTTTATACCATAGGGGGAGATGCCTGTCAAATAGGGCTGCTTTCATCTTACCTGCTTCCCCTCTTCAATGAGCAAAGCTCGCTTCCTCGGATAGCGCGGTCATCGCAACAACCTCTCCTCTACTTTCTTTACCTAAGTAAAGGATGAGCCAACTCCTTTACCCTCCTTTACCTTGTCTCCACATTTAGGGCACACCGCTTCCGAAGCAGCAAAACGGCAACCACACCCGCAGACAAAGAATTTAATCGGGGTCCTGGGATGCCTAATTGCCTTCTTCAAACAGTAAGCCATAAATTTAATTGGTGAATTTAGATTCTTCATTGCCTCTATCTTTCGCCTCCTTTCTAGCCACACCCCTACAAACTGGCTGGGATTCTTTCCTCGTTTATTTACTTAGGACTAAACTACCAGCTTAAAATTTATCCACCAGATAAGCCCCTTTTGTCACCAGATAAGTGGTGTTTATCTCCGTCCAGCGACTTGTTTGACGAAATCCAGAACCTCATTTTGGAGATAGACTCTTACTGTTCTACCTAACCTTACGCAAGGGAAACCTTTTTCTAAACGTAAGTGATCTAGTTGCTTTCGGTTTATGCCTAGAAGTTCCATTATTGCCTGCTCGTTCCATATCTCCTGCTCTAGTGGTTGCTGTTCCATAACCCTCCTCCTTTCTATAGTCTAAAATGCCGGCTAATACCTGTTGCTGGATAGGGGCAAGTTTATTGTTTAGTTCCCCAGTCTCAAAGGATTTCTTAATGTCATCTTCTTTGCCTAGGCAGATAGTATGTAGAGTATCTGTTAGACCGTACGTCTTACCATCACAGAAGAATACCTGCCCACAATCTGACCAGCGACCTTTCGGCTCTTTTTGCTGCTTACCTTCTGTTAGTTCAAGTTCCTTTTTGCTCATTTTGCTTCTTTCCTAATTACATCTCTATTACATCTCTCACAAATTGGCTGGCTATTAATATTCCTTTGGTGCCTTGTTCTTGGTCATTCCCACTCCGCTACCAAATATCTCCTCTCCGTGTTGACGCCAGAAAGCGTCCATCAGGTCGCTGGACCTAGTCCCATCTCCCACAATAGCCCACCACACCTCAATAACATCGTGCTTTTTAAATATATTAGCTATTGTTGTCTTAGCCTCTGTGGGCATTTTCCATAGCTAGGGTATTTCCCAGCAATAGACCAGAATCTCACTCTCGCCTGGCAGCCTATCACCAAAGTATTCCCGATAAGTAGCATACGGCTGCTCAGTACCATCCGGTTTTATTTCTGTTAGGTACACATCATCCGGGTGCTCTGGCTTGATAACATAGATATCTGCCAGTTCCTCAGCAAAATATCTAAGTGCTGGTGGTGTTAATAAGTCTGCCGCCAGCTCACGTAGTTCTGCTACCGCTTGCTCAACCCCATGGCGCTTATTGGTTTTTAACTTTGCAGACCATTCAAAACCACCCATTTCTGCCTCCTTTCGCTTGCTACTAGGTATCCTCTTCAATAATCACCTTCAACCGCTGTGGCACCGGTTCCCCCAGCATCTCTTTCTGGATATAGATAACGCCAACGGCGATATCCCGGCTGCTGTGAGCCTCCTCACCAAGTTCCTCCTGATACCGAATAGTATTCTTGGTCTCCTTTCCGTAGGTAAACATTAATTCTAACTTCTCCACTATCTGCCTCCTTCAATAGTTTGTAACTTTGGTTGTAACCTTAGCTCCAGCTAGCTTCTTTGCCTCATGGACCAGCCGCAGGCTTGCCTCACTAACACCATCTTGGCAAAGCTCCTCAAGCTCAGTCTCTGTGTAGACCGGATAGCTCTCAGGTACCCCTTCCACATTCTCATCCCTTACCACGGCAATGACCTCACCACCCAAGTTACTGCACTTCCAGAGGCACCAGCCACGGGTGGTAAGGAGCTCCCTGGTGCGCTCGGCGATAACCTCAGCCGGCTGAGGCTCATCCTCTTTTTGCGGGGGTACAGGAGCTGGTTGTTCCCATAGAGCTTTTCTCATAATCATCGCTATCCTTAAAATATGGAGTGCTCTTATGTCTTTTTTGTGGTGATAATGGAGACACTAAAGCTAAATTGTGCGTAACCACTTTGTAACCACTTTTTTAAAAACCTCTAAATTAGCTTCAATTTCATCACCACTTTGTAACCACTTTTCATCACCACTTTTTTGTGCCTGTAACCACTTTTCATCACCACTTTTTAGGGCTAGCGGTGACAGTTTTCAAAGCTAGCTCACGCCTGAGAATTTCCTTTGTAACCACTATCACCACTTTTTCAATATAAGGCCTCCCACTATTTTTCGAAAAGTGATAAATCACCCTCACCTTGCAGGACAGCTGTCCGAAGTTTTACCACCCATCGGCTTTTGCCATATATGCGGGCTGATGCTTGATATCGCCCCGCGTTGCACACCGAATAACCCAATCGCTTCAGGTCTGTCCAAACAGCTGTTTGCTTAAAGGTAAACGGCTCTCCGGTCTTGCTACAGAACTCGTGGACGGTCGCATAAGCGGCCTGCGGGTTGAGTAACAGGTATGTGTCTCCTTCAGTCCAGCCAATGACGGTTTCACTTGGGCCTGCTTTTTTCGGTTCGTCATCATCTTTTGACCAGAATATGACTTTGCCCTGGTCCACAAGGGAGGCTAGCGCTGCCACAAATTTTTTGCCCGGGCGCTGCTCCTCGACCCGGCCGCCCTGCTCCTCGGCCAGCTTGACGAAAAGCTTCCACCCGTTCTTGCTCATTTCAGCAGCTTCGGTGGGGTCGATCACCCCAGACTCCGACATGAAGTCAAGCGCTAGGGTAAGGCCGGCATAAAGCCACGCAACCTCCCCAAACAGCCGCGGGTGCATCTGCTCCGCCCGGGCCTGGTCGCGCCATAACTGCCACTGTTTGCGGAGCCCTTTCTTTAGCACGTCTAATTTTTTCTGTAGCCAGAGAATGTAGTGGGTCATCGCAATACTGTAGAGGTGTTTTCGTTCCTGGGCCACTGTAAGTTTTGAAAGGTCGATATCACCGCTCTCGATCTCAACCGTGAAAATCCTTGCCGTATGGCTATGGCCGCCCGGGAGCTGCTCTCCCGAGGTAATAAGCAATCCTCTGGGAATGTATTTTTTTCGGCTGGATGTGTCGGACCGTAGTCTGCCTCTACCCTGGAGATTGCCCTGGGCGCGTATTACGTGTTCAGCCTTAGCCTCCAACTCACGGGCCTTGGCTGAGTCCTGACCTGGGGCCCAATCGTCGATTACCAGAGGCAAGTCTTTTGCCAGAAAGAGCGACTTCTCTAGCTTGTTTTCGGTGTCACGCCATGCTGCCGGAAGGTGGAATTCATCAAATTTTTCACCGAAGTGATTGAGAGCCAGGGCGGTAACTGTGGATTTGTACGCCCCGGAGGGACCAACAATAAAGAGCGTAAACGCCGGCTCCAGGATTGAAGAGAGCGGCGCCAGGAACATCTCCGACCATAGAGGGAGCAACACCTCCAAAGAGCCGATTTGGAGAAACTCATAACTCGCCCTTATTGCCTCCGTTGGGTCATCTACCGGTTCCGGTAAATGATAGTTGGTGAGGTCATCCTCAACCTCAACATCCACATTGGGCATGCCGAGGGCTCCGCTGGCGGTAAGGAAGGCTGGCCGTCCATCTATCTCGCGCCAGCCGGTGTGGGAATAAATTGCCCTACGGTCGGCGTTTAGTGATTGCAATAAGATCGCTTCACGCAGCCTGCTTTTGGCCGTCTGATTTGCCGATAAAATTGCTCGCGTATCCCATTCGTTAGTGACCCATCCCATAGATTCAAAACCGGAGGTAGGCACCTCGACAGTCGGCAGCGGCTGCCCAGTGCCTTCAACACCAACAACTTTGAAGGACTTGCTTATATCCAAGCCGTTATCGCGGGTGATCACCTCGGTGACCTTGGCATCGAAGTTGCAGAGCGGCACCACTACCTCGCCATTCTGAGTCGGCTTAACCCAGCAAAGCCTTCCTTCCTCGGTGCAGTAGCCATCGCTCGACCGATATCTTGATGAGGGCTGGGGAATTTCCTCCGGGGCTAATGCTAATGCGATAAGGTCATTGATGGTGTGACCAGCAGCCAGAAAATCATCAGCCCCTTGCTTTCCCCCATCTGGCTTCGGGGGGAGGTAAATGGCTTTGGCATTGCTACCCTTCCGCCTCAGGTGTTCCAGTAGCCTCTCCTGCGCTTTGTGGACAAACGGATTGGTAGCGTAGTCGCTATCGTAAATGACATACGAAACTCGGTCTTTCAGGGCGATTAAATCGAAATCCGCTTGGAGTGTAACCCCTCCGAAGGGGTTCTTACCTTTAAAGCCCCACACAGAGCTAAGATTGACAGCACAGGCTCCTTGGGTGGCCAGGGAATCAGCCTTCTTTGCGCCTTCGCTGAACCAGATGGGAATATTGGGATCGCCGAGCTGCCCCAGGCACCGGGGCGGGACATCGAGATGGGCTGAGGAGCCCAAGGCGTTCTCATACTTGATTGGACGCTCTCGCTTAGCGTCCTTCCGAGGATCGTCAGGCCTGTATTGATAGCCAACTACGGTGCCATCAACACCATACAGGGGGATTAGAATACCCGGGGCTCTTTGCTGGGCCTTAGAGAAGCCGGCCTCTTTGAGGGGCGTCTTGCCGAGCACTGACCTATAGCCCCGTTCTCGGATCACTTTAATAGAGATGCCAGATGACTTCAGGTGCTCTAGGTGATGTTCCAGGAGCTCCGGCACTTCAGAAGAGAAAGGGGCTTGACCTTTGCCTTGTCTTGGAATATTATTAGTGTTGGAGCTATTCACTTGGCGCAACTCCTATGTCGAAGCCCTTGGCCTCATCGCTGGGGGCTTTGGCATTTAATTCAAACCTCTCTTGAATACAGTAACCTCTTTGCCCTCCTGAGATTAAAAACAAAATCGGCGAGATTGCCTACAGCCCGTCCGCATAGGAATTGGTGCACGAGCTCCGGCCTATCTTGCCGATCTGCGAAGATAAAATCACAACGCCGGCTATTACTGCGGTCGATGTTTTGAAGCTCAAACCCCTTCGCTAACAGCCAAGCCGCCACATATAAATCAGAAGTCCGGTAAAGTCCATTTCGCTTCATTTGCATTCTGCATTTCCCTACCTAGAATATCCAACTACTTGGATGCTGGTGTGAGGGCTGGGGCTCCTGTAACAAACGCTCAATGGTCTACTTCGGTCTCCTCTAGAGGTTGCTAGCTTGACGGGCAGACCACCCCGATTAACTTGTGTTATAATTCTAACGGGGGAGTTAGATAGGGCGGGCCGACCGCCGTTGGCCTCCTTTCAATCCCTATCCTGCTCCCCCGTAGGCTCATCCAGCGTGGGCCGCCTAGGGCGCCCACCCCGGCGTCCAAATTCACTGAATAAGTGGGCGTATCGCTTTTTAGTGACTTCTCCGCCCTTAGCACCGATTTGGCGGTAAAATTCAGCCCCGTGACGATCGCGTGTTGCAGTTCCGCCCCGGCGCCCAGCCTCGGCAACCGTAATTCCTTCTTTCTCAATCATGCTATTTCTGTCCCTGTTCTGTTCGTAGTCTTATGTCCCGTAGGATAACTAGTTAGCGGGCTTATCTCTTAGACTTTCCAACGCCTCTGCACCCCATTTGCAGCTATCCCACGTCTGGGATAAGCCGATTCAAGATTCGGGTCTTCTTCCGTAACTCCAGTTCCCTTTCGATACGTATGATGGGATCAATACTGCCTAGAAATGCTAATTCGCTTTCAGCCATTCTCAAGGCTGCTTCTTTGGCTTGGCGGAATAGCTCAGGCTCGTCTTTAATCTCCGCTATCCGTCTCTCGCCGAATCCCAGGTCATAAATCAGGACTAGTTTTAGCTTACCCAACTCCACCTCCAACAAAAGGCGAAGCCCTTGGGACTTTCCAAGGGCTTCTAAAAACTTTGTATTCTTTTCCTTCTAATTATATTATATCAAATACACTCAACACATTTTTCTCTTCGCTCCGAACCTCTGTCTCTTGACAACTTATTTCCTTCGTCTACCGCGTTTTGGAAGCAAGCCTAGCTCGACTGCAAAGGCCTGTACATATTCATAATCTGTCCCTGCCTCCTCGCATAGAACCCCTAGACTTTTATATGCCTCCCTACGCCTTTTTGCCCCTGCTTTCCAGCGTTTGTAAGTAAGGATTATGTCTAGCGCTAAGGCTTTGTTCGGGTCAAAATCGATCTCAGACCTTCGCAATTCGTTGCGGCACTCGATTGAGCCAAAGAAATCCTCAAGCTCAGTTAACCGCTCCCTGCAGCTCTCTCTCATTGACGAAGCGATTCCCTCTATTACCACTCGCCTCAATTTGCTGTCCCGTTGTGTAAGGTCCTTGTAGAAAGTCGCCTCGTATTTAATCAGCCTCTCAAGAAAGGCTACAATCAGTTCGGCAGTAGCACTTGGTGAAGAAAGCTCCATGCGATCTGCCAAAGCAACTACCTCTTCACGATGTGCCTTCATGAGTGTGGAATATGGGGAATCTTCCTCTTTAACGACTTCGTCTATAGCTTTTCTTGCACCATCCAAACCTGCTTGCTCCAAATTCAGTGTGATGAGTTCAACTAACGGGATTGTCCCCCGTCGCAAAAGACCAAAATAGAAATCGGCCAAAGCCCCCGCAAGGTGGTTAACATGGCTGCAAAACCATTCTCCAGCTGGTTGATAGTATTTATTCACGGTCTCGGCATATTTATCGAAGGTATCTTGCTTTCTACGAAAGGCTTCAGCTATCAGCGGGTCGAGTTCTTGACGCGAGGTATGCAGTATTTTTCTCAAAGCGAAGTTGAGCATGATGCCGTGTGTACGTGCCACCAGTTCACACTCTTCCTCGCTTGCTGGAAAGGAGAATCCCTCTTGTGTCCAGGAGTGAGGCGCAAGAGCCAGTGCATCGCGCGGAGAGCCCCCCGCGTCGACAAGCTCCCGTATTTGGTCTTTCAGTCTTTTTAGTTTCGCTTTAATTATTGGAAAAGCCTGGAGTGCCAGTTGGTTGCTTTCAAAGAGTGCCTCTTTGTCCATTTCTTTTGCAAGGGCGAGGGCAAAATTCCACAGTTCTGCTACGCTCATTAGCTTCATCTGATTCCTCTAAAGCTCACGGTTTTTTCTTGGTTGCAATCAAGTTCCATGGTTTTTCATCAGCCCAGCCCTAGTCCTTCCACCGGGCTAGCTCCGTTTCTGTGCGCCTCAATAGCCTCCTCCTGCTTTAAGCCCTGAGTGTAGCGCCGGCTCATCTCAAGACTCTCATGCCGCAAGAATAGCTGGAGAAGGAACGAGTCTTTGGCTCCTCTAAGGTATTGCAGAGCAGCGGTATGGCGTAGTCGATGTACACCACCGGGGCCATTGACACCAGCGCGCTTTTTAAGCCTCGAAAACCAGCTCACAAGACCCTCAGTTGAAAAGGGTTGTCCCTCTTCGGTAATCCATAGACGATCTGTCTTTGCCCGCGGTTTTCTCTCTATAAGCCAGGCCCATAAGGCTTTCGCTGTCCTTGGGGAGAATGGGGCGATTCCTATTTTGTTGCCCTTGCCGAGAACTCGCACCCGTCTGCTCTCAAGGTCGAGGTCGCTGAGTCCGAGGTGTAACATCTCCGTCCGGCGTACGCCCGAATCTATGAAGAGTAAGAGCATGCCTCTGTTGCGAATGCCAGTGAAACGGGCACCAGTCCTAACGTCTAGGTCACACACCGACAAAAGCCTTCTCAGTTCGTCGATGGTGTAGCCTTCAACAGGTGGCTCCGGTGGCGGCTTGAAGTGGATTGTAGCCAAGGGGCTGGATTCCAAGTAGCCTTCCTCAACCGCCCAGTTAAATAGGCGTCTCAGTGCCCGGTAGTATGGCCAGGCGGTGGATGGTTTCGCTTTCCTCACTCGCCTAGTGCCATTGCCGATACTATGCTCACTAGTCCTAGACCCAACCCAGGATAAGAACTCCCTCACTCTATATGTGTCCAACGAGCTGAGACCATCCGACCAACCTTTGTCCCGAGCGTAGTCTAAGAGGGGACGGAGCAAGTCCCTGTAATACTCGATGGTGCGGGGGCTTCTTCCTTCAGCCTGAAGGGAGAACAGTAGACCATCGACGAGATCTTGTAACCCGATTCTGTTATCATTGTGTCTCACCTTTCATTGCGGTCGGCCCATTAAAATAGTTTATTCTTTTGCCTAGGCAGGTAGTCGCCACCAGCTTTGCCTTAGCTTTGCCTCCTCAACCTAGGCAGGTAGTCGTCCAGCTTTGTGGAGCGGGAGACGGGACTCGAACCCGCGACAACCTGCTTGGAAGGCAGGGACTCTACCAACTGAGTTACTCCCGCAATCACGGACGTAGTGATGAACCTGATCAGCTCTTCCGGTGTCAAAGAAAAGAAGGAGACAGGGACCCCACCATTACCATTGTGGTTGTTGTTTCCCATCGTTCTGTCCCTCTTTCTTTGCTGAGGTTAGCACCTTGCTCTATTGATAATATT
>Ga0307378_10008297_pt1 | contig 13830 bp, 14 predicted proteins | sample UN1MG_FD_202238 | JGI IMG/M metagenome (GOLD analysis project Ga0307378, IMG submission 202238) | Soil microbial communities from Risofladan, Vaasa, Finland - UN-1 | ecosystem: Environmental > Terrestrial > Soil > Coastal area > Acid sulfate soil | place: Finland: Risofladan, Vaasa | collected... | reverse complement strand
CTTCTGTATCATAATAAACAGCTCCAACTGAATGAGCAGAAATTTCATTATAAACAGCAGAAGTTCCAAGATAAGCTCCTACGATTTGTCTTCCTGAGCCTGTTACACCAACTAAATGTATCTTACGATTTCCTACTTGTGAAATCATCTCTTTTATACACTTTCTAGTAGCTTCAACAGGATTACCATTTGTTCTTCCGTAATAGGATGCTATTATGGATGAGTCCTTCGGATCAATTAATACAGATTTTGTTGTTGTTGATCCAACATCAACACCAAGAAGAAAAACTGAATCCTTATCGAAGTCTTTTTTATATTCAGTTGGTTCTATAATAGTTACTTGTTTACTAAATTGCTTTAAACTAGGATGTGTTGAAAAACTTTTACTAGAGCGTAAATTTATTTCTTGATTTGTGGGAGAATCTTTCACTAAAAGAGCTGTTCCATATGCCTCGAATACAGAGCTAACATCTTTAATAACAATTTCAATATCACCAATCTCTTCTTTCAGTAATTTAACAAAAGCATCGTTAAGTGATACACCACCTATCAAAAGTACTCGCTTAACATCCATTCTGGATTGAATAATTAATCCTTTCACTTTATTAGCCATACTAGCAAGTACTGATGCTAATAAATCATCAATAGATGCCTCTCCACGATTTAATTTGTGGGTAATATCTGATTTACAATGAACAGAGCAACGAGAAGCTAATTCAGTTTTCTTTCCTTTGTTTGCGAGGGTAATTGCTTCCGGTAGTGATAATCCTAATCTATCAATTTGTTGAATGAAAAACTCACCACTTCCAGCAGCACACTTATCATGAGATAAAACATTTTCAATATAGCCCTCTTGACTTAAAACATACAATACAATAGCTTCTCCTCCCACAGATAGTATTACATCAAATTTCTCATCAAAAGAACTAATACCTCGTTCAACAGCAACTATTTCTGATAAATCACCAAATGATCCACTAACATCATAATAACATTGTTCAGGATTAAAATCCTTTAATATTTCATCAAGGATTTCTTTTGGATTACCTAAATGAGATTGTTTAAAATTAATGATTTTGCCTTCATCATCAATACTAGTTACATTTACAGATACAGATCCTATGTTGATACCGATATAATAGTTGGAAATTATAACCACCCTAAGGATTGGATATTAATAAGCTAAAACAGCGTTAGTAGAGAATAACGCTTTTTGTTAATAAGCTTTTACTATAATAATATTAAGTGCTCGGATTTATTCAAAATTACCAATCTAAATGTTTATTGATGGAAAAAGAGGAATTAATTTGTTACTTCTTCTAAAGATAATTGCTCTTCAGCTTTAAGGGGTAATTTTAGGTTATAGGATAATAACAAATTTATTTTAAATTTAAACCTTAAGACAATTTTCACGAAAATGATACAAACGCCAACAAAAAACATTGTTGTTAAAGGAATCACAATCGTTTGATAATTCATTATACCAAAGATATGACCTGTTTTTGTACTAAAAGGATAAAGAATCATCATTTCAGGATAAAGATTACCATCGAATATAATATGAGATACTAAACCTAACAAACCTGAAAGAATCGAGAGTATCCAATTAAATCTAATTTGCAATTTTGATTTCTTTTGAAGAATTTTGAAAAATATCCAACTGAAAAAAGCACAAGGTAAAAAATAAATCATTACTCCTAGCATACTATGAGTGAAACCATGTGGGACACCTATTTTAAATAAAAGGTAGAGTATACCTTCTATATCTATTATAATTGTACCAATTAAAATACTAATAACATCTATATAAGGACAAATACTGAACAAAAAAACTCCAAATCCAAGATGATATGGTGTAAATGGCATAATAATTCTAATGTTAAATCATTTTTTATTTATAGCCATTTATCTGATTTTTTTTTCGAATTTTGCATTAAAAGTTTGTTTTAAATAATATCTTTGATATTAATATAATGAGGTTTACATCGTGAGCGTTAAAAAAATATTAAATTCAATGAGTCTTTTATTTCAAATTATATTCTTTTGGCCATTAATTCTTTATATTTATCTTAAAGTTCAAAGAACAGATAGAATTCGAGAACGAGAAAATAGCAGATTACTTAACGTCGGATTATCTACTCCTTCAAATTAAATAGTTAAATGCTTGATAAAAAAATATTAGGGATTTAAGGCTATTCTTTTTTTTTCTTTTTTTTTTTAACCTAAAGTACAAAAGAAGAAAAGAATCATTGATCTAAATCAGATTCCTTTTCTTCAAAATAAGTATCATTCAAAGATGGTTTACTTGGCGTGACTTCTAAAATATCGGTATTTAATGAAAGAGGAGTATCTGTAGTGGTAATAATTTTCTCTACTGGAGTTTGAATTTCCTTTTCCCTTGTTTCAGGAGTCGAAATAAAAGTTTCTGGTGTAATTGGTTTTTCGACTTTACCTTCAAAATAAAGTGAAATGTGTGTTTTTTCTCTAAAGCTTTTCTTGATAAATTCTGGTTGAATCCATCCAAGATAACCATAAACTGACGCTAAAATGATTGAAATTCCTCTTATTCCAAATACAAAAGTCATTATATAGATATTTGTTGAGAGATAATAAAGTGCAAGTGTAATTCCTGTGAACAAATAGAAGAAAACTGAAAGCCAATTGTAAGTATTTGTTCTTTGTTCAATTTTATTATGAGCTTTTCTAGCTAATTTGAAACATCTATAAAAGATTCTAAAGTAAGTTAAAGTTCCAATTAACATAAAAGATATCGGAATAATTGATAACCAATTATTTATTGAAGGAAAAATAAAGAAAATATTTTCTTCTCCAACAGGGAATATTGTGTAAAATAATGGCATAGATTGCAATTGTATAATCTCGTATAAACCAAGACCAGCGTATGCACCCCACAATCCGAAGAAAAAGGTAGTATAAATTGCTTTAACAACATCATTATCTTTTAGTAATGCTACTCGATTTCCAAAGAAGTACATAAAAGCAATTACATGAATTAGAAAGATCACTGAAAGGAACATTAAAATTGTTGTAGCAAAAATAATTTTCGAATTAGGCATTAAAATTTGTAACCATACACTTATATCAATTAAGACATCAGCCATTAAACTATCAAAGTATGCTAGTAATAGAAGCATAGTTCCGATAGTTTTTTTCTCTAGATATTTTCTAAATAGTGTTATTACTAGAAAAGAAAGAGAAAGAAAAGTAATAGCACTAATTATCATAAAAAGAACTTGGATAAATGTCAGAGCCATTTTTATCACCAAATCCTTATTTAGCCTCTTCTCTTAAACCGCTCGCTCAACCAAGTAAAAGCTTCATAAACACCTTGACCTGAAAAGGATGAGGTTACAAATAAAGACCAAGTATGATGTAGTTTATTCAAACCAAATCGAGAAATGAAATCAGATCCACCATCCATTCTAGTGGAAATATCTGCTTTATTAAGAAGAACCATAATGACAACATCATCTTTGATCTGTGTTTCAGCAATACGATGAAAGATTTCTTTGGTTTCTTCAAATCGATTGAAATCAGTTGAATCTACAATGTAAATTAATACATCAGTTTTTTCATTAGCTTCATGCCAAATACATCGAAAATCTTCTTGCCCACCAAGATCCATTATATTGAATGTTAATCCAGGAATATCTATTATCTCTTTATTCATTCCCAAAGTTGCATGAGTATTTTGATTAAAACGACCTGTTTTTAAGAAGTCAACCATTGTAGTTTTTCCAGCTTTATCTAGACCACAAAAGGTGACAGCCACATTTTTTGTTCTATTTTGAAACAAACTAAGTAAAAATGACATTTTATACCCTACTCCTTTACTAGTTCTATCTAATCTTTATCTAATTAAAATAATTCACTCCTCATTGTCTCTCTAGTGATTTCATCGTTGTCGTGTTCTATTTTCTTTCCGAAATTAAAATCAATTATTTTTTCCCTATTAATATTAATAGTAAAATGACCACTTTCTAATCCGTCGAAAATCGATGGAATGATTTGAATGATTGTTGGTAAAGATAAAATTCCTAATTCGTTTAATTTACTAATAACAAATGAGAAACTTTTTCTTACAAAGTCTTTTTGCTCATCCCTTTCTTCATGTATTTTGTCAACCAGAATTTTTTGTTGATCTTCTACTATAGAAGCTATTGCAGCAATAATATTCCTTTGATTATTAATCATAGAAGGAACAACAAAAACGTAGCTAAAGAGAAATTCTCCCTCATTATTCATCTGAATTGAGAAATAATTACCCTCAGTAGCGCCATATGGTAAACTATTTTTTTGAACAAAATCTTTTTGATCTTCTGATAATATACCCTTTGGAAAAACATCTACTAATTCTACCTGTTTATGACCCATTTGGGATATGCAAATAGCTTTTGCCCTCATTTCCTTTCCTCCAATGAAGATAATTTGAATAAAAGATATAATTTCGGGGTGTTTATAAAATATCGTTTGCGGCAAAATTTCAATAAAGTTTGTTTTTTTTACAGTACAAGATATTCGAGGTAAAAAAGAACCAAAAAATTGAATCATTGGTAGTTTTTAAAACGAAAAACCACTCTATACATGAATTGAATAAGCTGCTCTATCCAAGAATTTTCATCCACTTCTTCTACAAAACTAACATTACTTGTTCTAATTTTAAAGATACTATTGAAATGTTTTTTTACTAGATTTCTTTCTAGCATTTCTGAGAAAAGATAAACAAAACAATTTTCTTTTTCTTCGATTTCCAATTTGTCAATATTACGTAAAGAGGTTTCAAATTCATTATTCGTATCCAAGAAAAACATAACCGATTTATTTTTTATTTTTTTAAATGAATCATCATTGTAAATTTTTACTACAAGATTATTATTAGTCTTAGCGATAATTAAATTATTTTTCTTCTCTACTGCAGGGAAAATATAGAAACCAAATGTTAAGAAAAGTGAACTCAATTTTTCATAATATTTTTTATTGTTACTAATAAATAGTAATGAATATTCTTTTTCTAATAGAGAACTAAAAGTGACAAGTTGTCCGATGAAAAATTGTTTATTATACTCTTCACTTGAGAAATCTAAATCTTTACTTTTTTTCACACTTCGTACTTCGTTAATTACTGAATATAATTTTTTAAATTCAGCATTTGAAATATCGTCTATAGTTTTGAAGCCTTTTCGCCATTCTGTGATTTTGTTTAGAAGCACTAATCTTATTTCAGCAAATTCTTGCTGATATTCTTGAGTATTCTTGAACAGAAGCATTACAAATGCAATAACTTTATGATTATTTTTGATAATCCTATGATCTTGTACAGATAAATCTTGAATTTCAAAAGGAAACATTAAACATTGAAATTCAGGTAAATTATAACAAGAAATAGGTCCAGTAACATCATTTATTGAATTGTTAGCAAATACACCTAAATAATTCACATTTAGTAAAAAATCTTTAATTGGCAAATCATCTGAAAGGTGTAAATTAAATCCAGTATCCTTTAAAGAAGATATTGATAACCAATAGTCTTGAATCATTTCCATCCCTATCCTTTCTTTTTTCACTATTCCTTATCTATCGGAAAAGAGAATATTATTTTACATGTTATAACAAACATTTTTCTAATAAAAAAGCTATTGTATATAAGACTATATTATATGAGGAAATAAGGATGCAAAAAAATTACAATATTTTAATAACAGGTGCATTTGGATTAATTGGAAAGAGTGTTTTGAATTATTTCAATTCTGATGAAAGAATGAAAAAATTAGAAGAAAAACTTGGGAAAGTGACAATTTTTTGTTTAGATTTGCCAACTAAAAATTCTAAAAAAAGTGTTAGAAAATTCAAGAAAAATAACCAAATTAAAATTAAATATGGTGATATTAGAAATAAAAATTTAATTGAACAATTAGTAAAAGATATGGATGTTATTTTTCATTTAGCTTTTCAATTACCACCTATAATTGATGAAAATGAACCAATTATTAGAACAATTAATGTGGATGGTTTGATCAATATCATTAATTCAATAAATAATCTTAACCAATCCACTAAAATTATTTATCCTTCTTCTATTGACATGTATGGTTATGTTAAAAAAGAAAATCAACCAATAATTATTGGAAATCCAACAAATCCAACTGATCATTATGGTAGACATAAGGAAGAATGTGTTAGACTATTAAAGGAATCAAATATAACCCACTCAGTTTTTGTTCTAACTGTTGTTCCACCTTTACATTATCTCGCTCAAAATCCTGCAATGTTTGATGTAGAAGTAGATAGTAATGTAGAGCTTGTTCATGAAGATGATGTTGCTAAAGCATTTTACAATGCTTTGCAAACTGAAAAAGTTTGGAATAAAACATTACATATTGCAGGAGGGGAAAATTGTAGATTGAGTTACTTGGAATTTATTAACAAAATGATGGTTGCTAGTGGTATAGGAACTCTTTCTAGGGATTTATTCAAAGGAAATAAATATCATTTTGCTTTTATGGATACAACAGAAAGTCAAGAAATTCTTAACTATCAAGATCATTCAACAGAAGATATCATAAGTGATATGAAAAAAAATAACAAATTAACATTTTCAATAATAAAATTATTGAAACCTATTGTAAGAAGATTTCTTATTAATCAGTCTCCTTACAAGTAAACACTAAAATTTGATTTAACGGTAATGGGTTTAATGGATTTATTAATTAAAAAGAACAAGTTTAAGTAATTTCCCTGAAGTTCAGATGAAATTTAAACTTTATATATTAGAACAATAAATGATAAATGGTTGTTACTAAAGTAAAATAGTCGGATTTAAAAAAAACGTGGGCTATTCATGAGAGAAAAGACTGTTCTAGTTACTGGAGGTACTTCTGGAATTGGATTATCAATTGGTGTATATCTAAAGTATTTAGGTTACAAAACTTATATTACTTCTAGAAATCCTGAAAATTATTCTTCAGAAGGACTTAAACAAACATTCTTAGAACAAAATAACAATAAAATACCCAAGAAAATCAGAAATAATTTAGATGAAATAATTGATGAAATTATTCTCATTAAATTAGATATCGAAGATAGTCAATCAATAGATGAATGTGTTTCTCAAATCCAATCGAAGTCTGAAGTAATTGACGTTTTGATAAATAATGTTGGGTTCAGTAATTTCTCTTCCATAGAAGAAAATCCTCATTCGGTTATAGATTCAATGTTTAATACTAATGTTATTGGACCTATAAAATTAATTCAAGCAGTATTACCTAAAATGCGAGAATTTAATTCAGGAAGAATAATTAACATTACTTCAATGGCGGGATATCAAGCATTACCTTTTATGGGGATTTATGCTGCTACTAAATCAGCAATGATGCGTTTAAGTGAAGCACTAAGATTGGAATGTAGTCAATTTGATATCAAAATTTCTTCATTAGTTCTTGGGACTTTTAACACGAAATTCAATTCAAATATGTTATCTATGAATAATTCTAATTCTAAAAAATCTGGTGACAAACTGGATACAAAGAATTTAGTTGCACCTAATTCACCATATTCAACTTTAGCTAGAAAAGTTTGGGATTTTACTGATAGATTTTTTTCAAGTGGTTCTAATCCAATAAAAGCAGCGAAAAAAACTGCTAAAATCCTTAAAAAAGAAAATCCAAAAATCCATTACAATTATGGTAAATTTGATGAGTCGGTCTTAAATACTCTTAGAAAATACGGTTCTACTCAATTTTTCTTAAATTTGCTAGATTGGATGTTTAGCAATTAATTAAAGTGAAAATAATCTAATGATTATTTATTATAGGAAATAAATTCTTACAATAATTAGATTAAAGGATGATACTTGCTTCTTTGGATTACTTTACCTGAACCAAGTTGAGCGGTTATTTTTCTATTCTCATAGACTATTTCTCCACGACGAATTGTTGTTTTTGGCCAACCAACAATTATTTCTCCATCATATACAGAAAATCCTGCTTTTGAAAACATGTCTGAATTTTTAACTTCACGTTCTTCTTTAAAATCCCAGACTACTAAATCAGCATCCGAGCCAACTTGAATAATACCTTTGTTAGGAAATAATCCGAATAGTTTTGCTACATTTGTTGAAGTTAAAGCAACAAATCTTTCGAGTGAAATTTTGTTCTTAACAACTCCTTCTGAATGTAACTTTGGTAACATAACTTGAAGCTCATTTATACCGGGAACTAAATTTGAGACATTTAGAGAAGGATCTAATTTTTGATCTTTTCTATGTGGTGCATGATCTGTTGCTACAGTATATATTGAACCTTTACGTAAACCTTCCCAAAGAGCTTCAAGATCATGTTTTTCACGAAGAGGAGGTTGTACAACATAAACTGCACCATCTGGTTTTTGATATTCTTCTCGAGTTAGATAGAAGAATATTGGTCGACCTTCTACATAGAAAGGAAGAAAACGTTTTTGTGCTTCTTCACATACTTCTAGTGCTCTTTTAGAAGATAAATGAACCACATACATTGGAGCACCAGTTGTTTCGCAGATAGCTACTGCACGTTGAGTTGCTACAACTTCAGAAATTACTGGTCTACTATCAGCATAGTTTTCAAGAGAACCTCTACCTTCAGCAATCATTTGTTCACAAGTAAATTTTATAATAGCATTGTCTTCACAATGAATCATTGTTAGCATATCAGCATCTTTCGCAGCTTTTATTGCTTTTAGATATTCAAGGATGTTTATTTCAAAATCATTTGTTACCATGAAAATCTTTATTGTAGAACAACCATTTTCCATTAATTTCGGAATTTCTGATATTATCTCGTTAGTTGGTTCAATAATTACTGGATGAATGATAAAATCAGCAATACCTTGATTCTTTATTGATTCTGTTTCTCTCTGAATCGTTCCAAGAGGAGTTTCATTTTTATCTGGAACTGATATACAACCTAAGGTCGTTATCCCACCTGCAAGTGCAGCTTTGGAACCACTCTCAAAATCGTCTGCCCAACGATATATTTCTGGGACATAATTAGGAAGAGAAAGATGAACATGAGGATCTATTCCTCCGGGTAAAATATGTAAGCCTTTTGCTTCTACCTCTCTGTTGGTGTCTTCTGTACTAGAAATTTTAGCACCAATTTCTACTATTTTCTCTCCTGAAATCCTAATATCAGCATTATATTGTTGGTTTTCTGTAACGATAATACCATTACGAATAATAATTTCATTCAAATAAAACACCTATCTATTAATTAAATATAATCAGAAAACCTAAAATATTTCTATATACAGAAACTGAAGAATTTTCTTCATCACTTTTAATTTTGCATGAGAAAATTTATTTATTTTATTGAACTATATCATCTTTGAGTTAAGGGGAAAAATAGCGAATGAAAAGAGAAATCGTTTCTTATATATTGTTAATACTTTTTGTTAGTTTTTTTTGCACAAATTTAGATAGAGCTGATGCATTCACTGATTATTTAGATTCGGAAAAAGACGTTTTATATTTCAAAAATGGCATCTATAAATCAATTGGAAAATATCATCCTGAAATAGATATCGTTTCAATTAGATACTCTTCATTTAATGTGATTCTTAATCTAAGAGAATCTGTAATAATAGATGAAGCATTATTATGAAGTAGTCATTTATTGGAATGAAGTAGTTACTTCTAAAATTAATGAATTTAATCGTACTGTATGTTTTTTTAGAAATGATATTTGTGAGGTGTTTACAATTTTTGAATTTTCAAATGATACTATACTAATAGCTAGTGGTGAATGCGATGATTGTCTATATTATACAGACAATGCATTACATTGGAGAATTGAAAATTTTTATTTCAATAAGACAATTGAACCTAAAATGATAATTGCTAGTACAATTTATCCATATAATGATGATTTACTTTACTCAATTACTCCCACAATAGATCTCTATCGCGATTATTATCCTAATGAAATACAAACATATTATACTGGAAATGTAAATGTTCAATCAGAAGTAGTTTTTATAGCACTTGTCTTCATACAAATATTTGTTATAAATAAAAGAAAACAAAGAAAAAAGGAAAAATTACCAAAAAGCAATTGAGTAATTACTTCGATTTAAGAAAGATAAAATTTAATAAAAAATAAGTGAATACTTTTTCTGTTTTATAAGTTAAAATTTTGAAATAATTTAATTTTGCAGTAAATTGTAAATTTATATTATACTTTTTTCTTAACTAGATAGTATTAAAAATAGCAATCAAATCAATTAAATGAATTGTATAGCTAAGTGGATTTATTATGGTCGAAAATGCTCTCTTCAAATTAACTCCTATGCGACCGGAATTCAAAGAAAAAAAAATGGAATGTAATCTGTACACTTTTGGAGGTTATACTGCTCCAGAGGGCGAATATAGATTCACAACTCAATATTTACAAGATAGAATAACTATTCGACAAAACAAAGAATTTCAGATTACTGATCCTTTAGGAAATTTTTGGGAAAATGCTACAATAAGAGTTCAATTAAAAGGAATCAAAATTCCCAATGATAATCTCTTGAAATTAATTATCAAAGTAAATACTCCAGAAAAACAGATTGTTCAAATTTTCTTTGGGATTCAAAAATTAAAGGAGAGTTTAATTGAAGGTTCTGCTTCTTTAGAATTAGAACTTGAACCGATGAAAGGTGATAATTATTTACACATTAGAACGCTAAAAAATGGATCAATATTACATTTCTATGAAATAGCTGGTTTTGTGATTTAAAATAATTGGGGAAGAAAAAATTCTCAAAAAAAATATTATTCAATTACAAATTATCTTGAAAATATTAGCTTTTAATTTAATAATACATGTTAAAATCGCTATTGTTATCATGATACACAAACAATTAAGATATATATAGGAAAGCTGTATATATTGGTTATATTGTTATTAAAAAAAGGAGAAATGAAGCTTGTCTTCTGAGAATGAATTCAAGAGATTACTAGTAGTAAGTACATTTATTGGACTGATAGGTTCAGTTTTTCTATTAATAGGTATGATTTTTGACTTTATTAGTAGCGGAGTGAAAATTCCTGATTTAGCAATTTTTGCTTGGTCAATCGGTATTCTCATTATTTGCTTGATAACTTTCCTTGGAGCTTTTATTCCATTTGGATTAAGTCTTGATGATGAACGACCAGGCCTTTTTGCTTTAGCATTATTCGTTCTTGCTCCAATGATTATTTTATCTGAATATACTACACCAATGTTTTATTTATTGCAATCAGGCAATTATCGAATCAGCACTAATACTGCAGGATTCTTAAGCTATGTTGGATTTATAGGCATTATTTTACTTCTAAGTGCATTTGTATTACTTACATGGATTTTTACTTGGAAAAGGAGATTTATTTTCTCAAGTGAAATACATCATGATGATATCACTGAAATAAAATTCACTAGATTTATACGAATCCTCACTTGTGTAATAACAATAATTGGTGCAATAGGAACTATTTTAGGACTATTTCTACCAATCGATTCAATATCTCCTAGCTTATTGATGTCAGGTGAAGAAGGATCTTTTGATCTCTCAGCATTGATATTCATGATTTACATAATTTGTATAGCAATTACAGCTATCATAACTTTTATTGCAAACCTTGGTATTTCAAGAATCCCAAGAAGTGAAATACCATTATTGTTCTTGTTATTCATAGCAATTGCAATGCCTGGATACACACCAGCAAATACAGGGATTACTCCATGGAGTACACCAGTTTACAAAATACTAGTACATGGTAAACATATTATTAGTGATATTGTTTTTATGGGGTGGATTTTGATTATTGGCATTTTGTTATTAGTTTTAGCATTTATGTTAGGAATATTAACATACTTCCTAAAAATTAGTGCTACATATGTAGCAAGACCTGCTTCTACCGGAAGAATAGAAACAAGAAAAACTAAAAAACCAAAAAGACAACCTACCGGTACTAAACAAGTTGGAACATTAGCAAATCAATTATCAACACCTTCAACTCAAACTAGCATACCAACAGGTCCTCCAGTTGGTACTCAAACAGCAACAATTCCCACAGGCCCACCATCAGCTTCGATGACTCAAACACCAGAAAAACCAACATGTCCATTCTGTGGACAAGGATTAAGGTTTATAGATGAATATCAGCGTTGGTACTGTGATAAATGTGCTCAGTATGTTTAAATTGGAAAGATTTATTTTCTTTCCAAAAATTATTTCTTTTTATTTTTTTCAAAGTAGATTCTATAGAATGTTATTATTGCTCTAATTGCGTATTCAATAGAATTTTTAATTAATCTACTTTTACCATTTTTTCTAGCATCAAAATGAATTGGTATTTCTATTATCTCGAAGTTTGCAGCATTAGCTTTGATGATTTGTTCTTGAGTGTATGTATGAGTTGAAATGATTATTATTTCCTCAGCTACTTCACGAGTAAATGCTCGAAAACCTGTCTGACTATCAGATATTTTCTTTTTTGTTATTCTAGATGTTATTTTTGAGAAAATTCTATTTCCGATTTTTTTAACAAAAGGCATATGTTCTATTAAACCAGTAAATCTACTTCCTAATACAAGATCAAATCCATTTTCAATTTCTGCTAATAATTTTGGTATTTCTTCTGCTCTGTATTGTCCATCTGCATCTATATGAACTATAATATCTCCACACATTTTTAATCCAAAATATATCTCTGATCTAAATGTTTCTGCTAATCCAGAATTTTTTTCGTGTGAATAAACTAATGCTCCTGCTTGTTTGGAAATCTTTACAGTTTCATCAGTACTTCCATCATCTACCACATGAATTGTAAAATTATTCTGATATTTTGTTTTCAACATTACATTAGAAATTCTTTGAATCACTTCTTCTATTACGTCTGCTTCATTGTAAGCAGGTATTGTAATTATGACTTTCTTTTGTGATAACTCAATTTCATGGATTTCAACTTTTGATATAGACTCAATAATTATTGTTTCTTCTGAATCAGTAATTTCAGCTGTAGAATTATCATCTTTTCTAAAAACAATATTAGAATTTGCAATCTCTGCTTCATTTCTAGTAATTTCATCGAAATTACTAGAATCAGTATTATAATCTCCTGTATTCAATGAAATTACCAACTAAAATTGCAGTTAAACTTTAAGAACATTAGTACTATAAAAAAATTACACTATATATATAGAAAAATATTTTTTTTCATTATTAAATTACTTTCAGAATGCTAAATGAATTTTTATTTAGTAACTCTTTTCCATACAATTAAAACATCACATTTAGTAAATTTTATAATAAGAAAATAAAAGAATTGTCTAGGTTAAAACTATGAGAAAAGGTTTCGTGTTTTTCTTACTTATATTAGTAGTAGGGATCACTTTTTCTTATAATAATCAATTCAGTAATAGTCCTTCTATTCTAAATAATACACTCGACCCTAACTTAGAGTTAACTGTTCAATGGAGATATTTCACAAAAGGTTCGATTGATACTTCACCAATCTTTGCAGATCTTGATTTTGATGGGAGTAAAGAAGTTATTTTTGGTTCCTATGATTCTAGAATTTTCTGTGTAAATGCTAATGGAACACTTAAATGGACTTTCAAAACTGGCAAGGCTATTCGTTCTTCGCCAGCTATAGCAGATTTGGATAATGATAACAAATTAGAGATAGTTATTGGATCTGATGATGGGAGAATTTATTGTTTAAAATATGACGGTTCAATGAAATGGAGTTATGAAACTGGAGGAAATGTATTATCTTCACCAGTTATTGGTGATTTAAACAATGATTCATTA
>Ga0307378_10008296_pt1 | contig 13830 bp, 11 predicted proteins | sample UN1MG_FD_202238 | JGI IMG/M metagenome (GOLD analysis project Ga0307378, IMG submission 202238) | Soil microbial communities from Risofladan, Vaasa, Finland - UN-1 | ecosystem: Environmental > Terrestrial > Soil > Coastal area > Acid sulfate soil | place: Finland: Risofladan, Vaasa | collected... | reverse complement strand
ATTCGCCCTGGATCTTGTCCAAGGTGTTATGCCGTCCGATATCCTCAGCCACTGCGAGCAGTTTCTTGGTATCGGACAGAGCTGAGGCGTGCACGCCGCCACATAACCGATACAGCACCATCTGGTCTTGAAGCTGCTTCATCAGTGATAGCACTTCCTTGGGTGTAGCAACAAGATCCGATTCAACCTTCTGTCCCTGAGTTTTGAAAGTTGCACCGCCACCGCACCCAGAGGTGAGAGTCCGCTGCGTTGGCAGTTCATACTCGGAGTTGCTCAGCGTCACATCGGCCAGCGATTCCTCCTCACACACCCGCATGTTCGCCACGTCGCCGAGGCCCGAGATGATTCCTTCTGCGTAGAGGAATCCGAGGACAAGGAAATTCAGCTTGGTTGGAGTGCAGAGGATGGTGACCAGTTCCTGGCGATTGACATAGATGGCAAGCGCCATCTTGCTGGGAAGATGACTTGAGGTCTTACTCCATCCCTCACCCGAAAAGCGATCGAAGACTACGTCCGGGGCGATACCTTTCAGATCCAATTTGCCAATCGCTTCTTGCCTATTTCGCTTCTTCATCCTCTAAATCACTTCCTGGAGAATCTCCGTGATGTCCTTAACCTCTATGACCTCACTATAATTCAGGACTAACCTGCTGTCCTCAAAATTGGTGATGCAGTAAGGGCAGGAAGTAACCAGCACCTCAGCCCCGGCCGCGACAGCTTGCTCCACTCTGAGGTCGGAGAATCTTTCGCCTTTTGGAGTTTCCATCCAAATCCTGCCTCCTCCCCCTCCGCAACAGAGGCTATCTTTCATTGAATCAGCCATCTCGACCAGTTCTATACCAGGTATTTTCTTTAAGGCCTCCCGGGGTTCGTCATAAATGCCATTGTGTCGACCCAGGTAACATGGGTCATGATAGGTCACTTTCTTCCTATACTCCTTGGTGAGGTCAAGCTTTCCTTCGCAAATGAGCTCGAGTAAATATTGGGAGATATGGACCACCTCAAAGTTCACCATAAATTCGGGATACTCGTTTTTGAACGTGTGAAAGCAGTGAGGGGAAGAAACAAGGATTTTTTTCACCCCATTTTCGATAAACGTTTTGATGTTTTCCCTGGCCAGGCGTTTGAATAATTCCTCATCGCCGGTCTTGCGGATACTTTCTCCACAGCAATTCTCCTTGGAACCCAGTATCCCAAAATCTGTCCCTGCCAAGTTGAGTATATTGGCTGTGGCTCTGGCTACCTTCACTAACCTTGGATCATAGCAGAGATAGCAGCCGGGAAAATACAAAAAATCTGTTCCCTCGGTGAAGGTTTTTACAGAATGACCTTCTGCCCATTCAGGCCTCTTTTTTCGCTCTTGATTCAAGGGATTACCTTCGCCGGCGAGGCTTGCGCGTATGGCGGAAACCGGTTTGGCTGACGCGGGAAAGACCCCGTATTCGGTGGCTATCCTGCGCAGAGATATGCCTGATTCTATCTGTTTCACGTCCCTGGGGCACTGCTGGGGGCATTTTCCGCAGGTCGTACAGAGCCATATATCTTCAGCTTCTATCTCAGTCAAACCGAACGCAGCCTGTCGGACTATCTTGCGCATACTAAAGGATCTAACCCTGTTCCACGGACAAACAGTATCGCATAACCCGCATTGGTAGCATAATTTGAAGGCTTCTCCGCCGCTCTCTTTTATGACATCTATGATCTCCTTGCAAGGGGCTACAGTCTCCATTCTCATTTTAATCCTCTTCTTTCGCCTTATGTTTTAGACCCTTCTTTGACAATGATATTCGGACAACGGTATCCATAATCTTCTGTAATCCATATTTTTTGGCCATTGATTCCAATCCGATCTCCATCTCCTCCCGCTTCTCTTCTTCTTCTTCGACTTCCTCTTCCCTTTCTTCGTAAGTCAGGGCATCAGCTAAGCACCACTGAACACACATCGGCTCTGGCAAAGGCGGATCGCTTTCGCACATATCGCATTTCAAAGGGAGACCGGAATCGGGTTCTTTAAAAATATCCCTGGCCGGGCAGGAAACTCCGCAGAAGCTGCACTCGTCATATTCCTTTCCGTTAATCGAATAAGTATGTCTGCCGGTACATTCGGCTGGAGTATAATCGCCGGCACGGATCGGGATATAAACATCTTTTAGTGGATCATGAATCACCCGAATACGAGACCTCGCTGGGTTATTGCTGCTGTATTTTGGCGAAGAGTGAAAGGCGGAGCAGGCTACCTCACATGCCCGGCAACCATTGCATTTATCAAGATCAACTTTTATGATTTTAACGATTTTCTTTTTTTTCTCACCCATGCTGGGTATCACCTTTTCGCATTATTTCTTCTCTGGTTCCGACGAAGCCTCTTTGGAAGGAGTGTCTTCACTATCCGTCAAGATCCCCCTCTGGATAAAGTCTTCGCTCACGTAATCCAGACCCAATTCATGTAAAGATTCTTTAGTAGGAATACCCTCTTTATTCCACCCCTTTAGTTTGTAATACTCATCTAAGAGCTTCGTTTCAAGTTCGGGAAATCTTTTTTTCCAATGGTTCTCCGGGGGCTTCTCATCTTTTCTCCTCATGCCTCTTCTTATATTAACGGCTCTCACTAAAGTTCGGTACCTCTTGGCTGCTTGGGTTAGTTTGGCTTCATCCATATCGATCCCGGCCCCTGATGAGATAAATTTCGGGTAATTGTGTATATGATACGGGGGTTTCAGGGGGAATGATGATAAACCGGAACACATCCCGAGGGCATCATCGATGTAGTGCATCCTCTCTTGCCAATCAACAATATCACAACACATTTTTACAGTTGGGTAATAAGGGAATGAGTTTTCTCCGCGTAGTTCCCAGTCCAGAAAATATTGCTTAAACTTTTCATCAGGAACCTGGAACCAATCCTTTACAAACTCTTCCCTCTCCTCTCTCGTAGGAAAAGGCATCTGGGGGAACTGTCCTTCAATTTGGGTAATGTTTATCTTCTCGCCGGTACAATACATAAGAAAATAAATGGGATTCAGCATTGACAGTTTGAGAGGCAGCTGCTCATGTTTCTTAATATTATTATGAGCATATGCCTCTGCGCCCTTACCAATCTCTTTGGCTGCCCAATAAGTACCATTGGCCAGAACATCTCCTATCCCTTCCCGCCGGACAATTCTGTCAAGTAACCAGTAAAATCTCTCCTCGTTAGCGGCTGGCAATCCCGGCATATCGTCATCAGTTAAAATGCCATTTTCATATAGTTCAAGGGCGAAAGCCATAACTTGCGGGGTTGAAAATGCGTCCACTCCATACTCCGTAGCACTTTGAGCGATTTTTAAGCCAAAATCCAGGTCTGACATGGCCGCCATTGTATATGTCAGTTTCGAGAAGCATTTCATCATGTATGTTTTAGTTCCTGGTATGGAGATCGTAGCCGCGCATTTTAACGAACAGTTATAACAACTTATGAGCCGTGTTCGCGCCTTTTCCATAGTCTCCGTCCACTCATTTTCGACTTCCTCGGTCCAAAAGCCTTTTCTGCGGTGGCGGGAATTACCCCACATGAAACTCTCGGTGTGCCACTTTTCATCATGGATTTTCATCTCTTGCGGTGACCCAAGCCCGGCCAAAACGGGCATTACTCCCGGAATTGGCTTTTCTTCCCGGACTTTTATATATTCCAGCACTTCATTGCAAAGCTCCAGGAATTCATCCGGTTGGGCAATATTGACGTCCCCTGTTCCTCGAACAGCTATCGCCTTTAATCCTTTGTCTCCCATAACAGCCCCTATTCCGCCTCGGCTGGCACTGGAATGGCCTTGCTCAATAGAGGCAAAATAAACCCTGTTTTCACCGGCCAGGCCGATAGCAGCCACCTGGGCTTTCGGCTCATTCAACTCCTGCCGAATAATTTCTTCAGTTTCAATAGCGCCTTTACCCTGCATATGAGAGGCGTCACGTATTTCTACTTTGTCATTGCTTATCCACAAATAAACCAAATTGGGGGACTTGCCGCGAAAGATCACTTTATCATAACCGGCATACTTCAATTCCGGTGCCCAAAATCCCCCCATCATTGAAAATGCCATTAACCTGGTCTGAGGGGAAATGGTAGAAACAATGGTACGATTACAACCGGTAGCAGGTGTGCCACATAAAAGACCAGCTGCAAATATTAGTAGATTATCAGGAGAAAAAGGTTCAACTTCAGGGGGAACCCTGTCCCATAATATCCTGGCGTTCGTACCAAGCCCCCCCAGATAAAGCTCGGTTTCTCTTGGGTCTGTTGTTACCCTCTCAATGCTTCCCCGGGTAAGATCAACTTCTAAATTAAACCCTGTCTCTGCGTACCTCATTTTTTTCCCTTTTTATTCAATTCCTTCTCAAGAGGAATCATGTTCAACATATTGAACCCTAGTGATTTAAAGAATGAAATCAAATCACCCGTATACCATTCCGCCATTGTCCTGACTCTTTTAATACCCCTCCGTTCCAAATGCTCCAGGAGGGCTTCTCCCAATTTTCTGCCTATTCCGCGTCTTTGAAAATCAGGATCTACACCCAGAATTCTAATCCATCCGGTTTTTTCTCCGATACCGAATTCCCAGATTCTTATTTCTCCGATGATGAATCCAACGATATTTTCATCAAGCTCCGCTCCGAGGCTCATCATGGGGTCGCTGCGTTCAATATTGTATCGTGTTGCCTCTTTTAAATATTCCATTCGCTCTTCATTGATTATCCCCAATTTCCCTTCAATCCGCTTTTCGATTCTCACTATATCTTTAATATTATCCAAACTGAGTGGTCGTATCTTCACTCCAGCGCTGGCCTCTTTCCACAATTTTGTTCTGCCGACTGTCCTGTGCATTACGAGCTTTTTGGCCTTCAAAATCTGAAGATATTTGCTAACCGTGTGCCTTACGAGATTCAATTTTTTCGCTATCTCATCCACCTGTATCCCATCCGGAGAATCTTTAAGTAGGGACAGTATCTCTTTTTCAACTTTACTCATTTTCTTCCTCTATGGTTACCAATAAAACTTAATGAGATGGTGAAAGTCCTGTGCTAAATTTGAATTTTTCCCTTATTGTTCCCACCTCTGCTTGATTCTTTATTACCAGTGCTAGCAATATTGCAGTTCATGGTAACCAATATTTGTTACTAATATAGGAAAAAACTGAAACATTGTCAAGAAGTAAATCCAGATAACCTATCGACTCCTCATATCTCCCTCTTGGCCTTTACGTGTTATCTACCTGTAGCAGGTCGGACTTTAAAAAATAGGAAATTCCTTTTGGTGGTTGACAAAAATTCCTTACAATTTTCCGCTATTTCTGACTGCTAACAACCTACAATGAGTGTATCACACTCAAAACGACACGTTCAACGGCAAAAAAGATAGACAAATTGAAATAAACTGCAGGACAATCAGCAAAAGGCTAGACTCTTTTCCCACAAATCGACAAAGAGCAGCTAGGAAGCCCCTTAGAAATATTCCCCTCTATCTTCAGCTGCCATAAGTAGCTCATGCTGGATAACCTGCGGTGGAGGAGGGCGCTCGGCATGAAATGTCAGCTTGAGGTGGCCGATGATCCTATCGATAACTTTGTGGTCTTCAATGTTTCAATACAGCCATTGCCTAAGCGGCTGATAGAGCGGATCCGGCGCTGACGGGTCGTTCGTTTCGTCTCATGATATGATCCTTTTGTAGAATATGATTCGGGCCCATTTCCATAACGTCGATCGGATCTGTCCCAGGATCAGGTCTCGCTTGGTCAGTCCGTAGCGGGGATCGCGGTATAGGTGAGCAATCCACTGCCGATAGCTTTGACTTTGGCTGCGAGCGAGACGTACGCTCCAGGATTCAGGGGAGACGCGGAATGCACATAAGGTCTTGGGAAGAAGATAGAGGCCGGAATGGAGCAGCATCCGGCTCCACATGTTGATGTCGAGAACAAAGGGGTTCGAGCCGTCGAAAGGCCCTGTTTTCTCCAACAGCTCCCGACGGAACAGCACGGCCGCCGGCTCTCCCAGAGGATTCGTTCCGGAACGCACGATTTTGCGCAGGGCCTTGCGGCGTGGGACATAGCCTTGAAGCCCTGGCGACTTCCGGCTCAAAAGGCGACGTCCCCGAGCATCAATCACATCGCGCCAGCAACAGACCAATCCTACATCCGCCCATCGTGCGTCATCCAGGATCCGGACTTGCTCCTCCAGGCAACTTGGGTACAGAAGATCGTCGGAGCAGAGCAGCTTGATTAGCCGGCCGTGGCTCCGCTCCACGGCCCGATCCCAATTAGCTCCACCACCCAGGTTTGATGGATTGCAAAAGCGGCGGATTCTTGGATCACTCAGGTCGCGGATGGAATCCATGGTTCCATCCCGGGAAGCATCATCCACGATCACGATTTCAAAATCTTGATAGGTCTGGTCCAAAACGGATCGAACCGCTGCCCGGAGATAAGCCACAGCGTTATAGGCTGGAATACAGACGGAGATACGGGGATCTGGGCTCATCATCAATACCAATTTATGAAGACGGGCTGGAAGACAGCGGGGACCGAGACCAGGGGCTCGTAATCATTCTTAGTCCATAAAACAAACACTTTGTCCGAGGGAGTCTGGATGTCTAGCACATGCTGGCCCCGGCGGAGGAACACGGGCCGGGAGTCCACGGACACTCCGTCCACTTTCAACGTGGGAGGAAGTCCAAAGGTCCTTGTTGTGACGGCGTAGTAGCCGTTCCGGTGGATCTCGAACGGATACTCGCCCGGTGCTTCCGGGTGAATACCGCAGCCGAGAATCCATATCACCTGGTGAAAGGGTACATAACGGGATCTGATGAAAGCAAAATCATCTGGCAGCATGAAATCCCATTTATAGCTCTTGACAAGGACAGGGCAGGGATTGCAGGCAAGCATGTCTCTAACGTTCAGAATGTCACCTGCCAGATAGCCGGCTTTATTGAGCGAGTGGAGATACCACATTTCGCCAGGGCCCTTACGGAACATGGCCAACCCGGCCCCGTCGAAGACGCAATCTTCCGGTTCGGTGAAGGTGTTCACGAAAGTCGTGATCTTCCTCTGTGTGTCGTTACTGTAGTAGAAATGCCTTAATGTCTGGATGAGGCCGGGAGCGAATTGGAAGAGAAGCAGCGCCGGGATGATGATCCATCTCCGCACTATAGACCTTGTCAGAGCCTGGTCGGTGAGGTGGAACACGGCAGGGAAGACCAACACGGCGACGTACATATAATTGTAAGGGAAGGGAGTCGGGTTTAAGGCCAAAAAAACTGGGCCCAGCAACAGAAGCATGTATCGCTTAGCCTGGGGATCATTCTGACGGAAGGCCACTCCGGAAAACAAGCCTCGAACGACCCTCCCGGCTTTGAGGATAAGGAACAGAACGCTCAGGGCGATCAGCCACGGGTGAACGTAAATGAACTGTCGTAGATAGTCCCAGTTGAAGAATCGGATGGGTCCGGTCCTTATCGTCTCAAAAAAAGAACGGGAGACCTTCAGATACAGGGGTAGGCTCCCCAGTAGCAGATGGCCCGCCAGAGCCAGGATCACAGCGGAAACGATGCCGGTGGCAACAGCAGCTATTACGCGCAGAATGGAGACGCGGTCACGGATGACGCTCAATAGGGCCAGGTATCCCAGGATCGGCCCCCATAGAACTACCGACTTATAACTGGACAGAAAGAGTATGCCGCCCAAGGCGCTGCTGACGGCCAGGTGCCCCACCGTTTTGCCGGGGCGCCCGTTGATCAGGACGCAGATCAGAATGGATAAGCCCAGGATGACGACGTTGTCGTGCCGGACCTCGAAGCCGTAATCCCAGAGGATGGGCGTGGTCCCCAGAAGGAGCAGGGCGCCAAAAAAGCGGGGGCGACTCCGGTCGGATACCCCTCGGGCAAGGATAACGCAGCTGGCCGCGAACAGCGCAAAGAAAATGAAGCGGCAGGCCACCATATAGGCAAATGGGTCCTGGAAGCAGCGGCTCAGAAACGACAGGGGAATCATGTACATCTCGATGCTGTTGGAGTAGCTTCCGGCATCCGCCTGACTCAGAAGCCATGCCATGTGCATCGTCTGTATTTCGTCCACCTGGAAGATCCGGTGGGCGGCCAGCCATCCGCCTGCGATTACGAAAAGGGCAAGAGTCGGGATTAGAAACCATCGGCGCTCCAGGATCTGGCGGGTGCTCAAGGCAGGGGAGGCGTTCATGAAATCCGGCTTCTTTCTCCGTCTGACTTCGGGTCGCACGAATCCCTCGCGAATCCGAATTTGTCAGAGACGATGTATAGGGGTCTCTTTTTCACCTCACGGTATTGCCTGCCGATATACAACCCCAAAATCCCGAGGGAAAGGAGCTGAATGCCGCCCATGAAGAGCACCATTAGGATAAGGGACGCCCATCCGGAAACGACCATTTGGGGAAACCTGATCTTGTTGATCATGATCCACAATGCGATCAGAAAAGACATGAAGGTGATCAAAAATCCGAGGAAAGCGGATATTTTAAGGGGCTTGTCGGAGAAGCTGAGAATGCCGTCAACCGCGAACCTGAGCATTTTTTTGAATGTGAACTTCGTTTTTCCTGCATAGCGGAAGTCCCTCCGATAGAGCAAACCATACTGCGAAAATCCCGCCCAACTCACGAGTCCCCGTATGTAGCGATTCTCCTCCCTGATGGATTTTAGCGCATCGACGACTTTCCGGTCCAGAAGCCTGAAGTCCCCGGCATCCAAAGGAAGGTCCGTGTCGCTCAGGATTTTGATGAGCCGGTAGAATATTTTGGCGGTCAAGAGCTTGAACGGGTTCTCGCCTTTCCTCTTTTCCCGCATGCCGTAAACGACCTGATATCCCTCATCCCATTTTTTGACCATCTCGGGAATAACCTCCGGGGGATCCTGCAGATCCCCGTCAATGGTGATTACCGCGTTTCCTCGTGCGTGGTCCATACCGGCCGTGATGGCAAACTGGTGACCGAAATTGCGCGAGAAACGAATGACTTTCACCTTCTGGTCCGTCAAGCTCAATTGCTTGAGTAAATCTAGAGATCTGTCCTGGCTCCCGTCATCCACAAAGATGATTTCATGATCGCAGCGAGGCTCCAGTCCGGACAGTACATTTTTAGCCCGAGCGTGGAACTCGGGGATCACTTCCTCTTCCGAATAGACAGGAACCACGATGGACAGTAGGATCTTTTTGCTCATCTTAACCTCCGGTTTTCATCGGCTATTCTTGCGTTTTTTAGGATCGCCTGTAATCTCTCCAGCATGAGCCCCGCGCTCAATCCTCCACACAGGGTGTAAACGGCCAGGATCGCGGTGTTCTGGACAAGGCTGGCCGCCACTACGGTCTCCGGATTGATATGGAACAAGCTGAACGCCCCGATCGCGATGACCTGTGGTCCTCCGTAACCCGCAAGCCCAAGGGGAAGGAAGAGGGACAGGATTGTGAAAGGCACGGCGACCAGGATGACGTCCAGGGGGAGTCTGCGTCCGACAGCCAGAGCGGAAAGATATAGAGTCAGGGGATTTAAAACAGCGATTCCCAGGCTCAGCACGCAGGGCCCTGCGAGCCAATCAGGACGGGCTGAAGCACTTTTGAGAGTTTCATAAATAGAGAGTATGCCTCCGCAGACGCGGAAAGCGGAACCTTTCAAACTCCGCGGACGCACGCCCTCGGGGGACAACCATTTCATTGTTTTTTCAAAGAAGCGGGACACTTTCCGGAGAAAGAAGGTCCCCGGCAGAAGTAGCGTCAATACAAGCAGAAAGCCGAGAATACAAGACAAGAAGGCGAGCACTGCAAGGAGGACGTGTAGCTTGACGATCGGGTTTTTTCGGATGAGAAGAACGAGGGCGACCGATCCGCTCAAAATGAACATCACTCCCAGCCCGATGAAACGGTCCAGAAATATGGACAGGCCGATTCGGCCTTTGAGCCCCGCCGTCGCTGCATCTGGATGGTTGTCTTTCAGGCTGGATCCACTCCCGGAAATCAGGCCGAACCGGATGACTTCAGTGACGGCCATGGACCCCGGCATCCACTGGCCGATGGCCTGGCTGATGAGGTTTGTGGACAGGACATTGACGAAACGGGAGGAGATGGAGAGTTTCTTTAAAATGTAATAGTATTTAACGACCCCAAGTAGGGACATGACGACCAGCGTTACAGCGATAAGGATGAAGTTGGCATTGGCGGAGCGAAAGGCGCCTTGAAACAGTTTGAGATTGAGGAGCCCAAATATCTTTAATAACCCGAGAATTATAGTACTCAGCAGTAACATTATGAAGAAGCGCGCTTGAATTTTAAACTTGAATCGATCAGTGGTCATTGCTTCATTCAGGTATAAAAATATAATTAATGATGCCTGTATCCGTGTGGCCAGACTTAATCCAGCGGTTGATGTCCCCCGGAATGACCGGTGTTAGCTTACTATCTGCCAATAGGGCTTTATAATTGCGTTTCCAGAAGAGGTCAAATATTTTTTCAAAGTTCGGGTTGATTCCATTGGGAAGGTATTCACCAAGACATATCTCCACGAACCAGGTTGGCCTGGGAACCAAGTCCATTGTCTTCTGGGCTCCGCACATAACCTCATATTCAGCTCCTTCAACGTCGATCTTAATGAGTAGCTTTTTACCCATGAAACGATTCCCCAACAAGCCGTCCATTGTCATGAGGGGGATGACCTGCTTGAAGCGCTTGGAATATCCTGCCCAACCTTGGACAAGGGAGGCGCTCGGGCCAGAAGCTCCGTATAATGGCATGAGCCCGTAATCTTTGCTTAAACCGAGGGGGTAGACTTCTGTGTCGCTCCACCCGTTAATGATTAGGTTTGCATAAAGAAACTTCAAATTGCGGGGTTGGGGTTCAACAGCAAGGCTTGGCTTTCCAAGAGACCGAGCCAAACAAGTATAGATGCCTATATTCGCCCCGACATCAACGAAAACATCCGCCTCAGCTAGGAGCTTTTTAATAATATTGGTCTCTTCCGTCTCATAGTTCCCGTCCTGCATCTGACGGTTTGCAGCATAAGAGCCCACAACAAGCTTAAACCCTAATGGAGAGAGCTTCTCCTTTTTTAATGTAAATACATATGTATTGAACCAGTCCCGGAAGATCTGAAGCTTCCTTAGTTGCCCGCGGTTAAGGGACCGGTATAAAAATGCCTTGGTTTTATCGACAAACTTATTAAACATGTCCCCTCATTTCCGGCAGACTTCACGAAAAACCGCATCCAATCTAGTCCATACTTCGTTCTCTGAATACTTGGAAACAGCAATTTCCCTCGCCTGTTCCTTAAAACTATGCAGTTGTCCGCAATTAGTCAAGAAATACCTTATCCTCGCCAACAAGTCGGATCTATTCTTGACCCGAAAGAGAAAACCGTTCCGCTCGTTCTCGACAACGCCTCTGACGCCTGGCAGGTCCGAAGCTATAACGGGCACGCCGCAGGCCATGGCTTCGATTAGGACGATTCCGAAGGCTTCGGCGGAGTTGATGGAGGGTAAAACAAGCAGGTCGGAGAGGTTGTAGTAGTTCGGCAATTGCCGGTCATCAACGGGATCGGCGAAGAGGACGCTTTCGGAAAGACCCAAGCGGGCCGTAAGATTTTTGTATTCTTCCCTGAGATCGCCTTGGCCGATGATGAGGAGCTTCGTCCTGTCCATGCCCAAGTCCTGCCAGGCCTCGATCAAGAAATTGAGCCCCTTGAAGGAATGGGCCTTGTCCAAACCGCCGACGAAAAGGACGACCCTGTCTTCGCTTTTGATTGAGTATTTTTCGAGAAGCTTATGGTCTTTTCTTCCCGGCTTTAATTTTTCGACATCGACTCCGGGCGGGATGGCAACGAATCTTTCGCGGTCTTTTGCGAAGACCTTCGCGGCAGAGGAGTGAGCGGCATAGTCATAGGAGGTCACTATGATCTTGTCTCCCGATCTCAATATCTGGGGAATCAGGTAAGTCGTGTTCAATTTGAAGGCCAGTCCCATAACCCCCTTCCCGATATTGTCCATATGATAGTTGATGACCAGCTTGAGCCTACTTCTTTTGATTTTCTTCAGAAGAAAAACGAGTTCTGCTCCCCCATAAAAAGGATAATGCAGGTTGACAATATCAAAATCGCTCAGTCGGGTGAGGAGTTGCGGCAGAAAGGCGCTGTTCCTAAATTTCACCAAAGGTTTCAGCCGGTGGATTTGGAAGGGCGTCTCCATCTCACGTGTTAGCCTGTAAAACTCGGGGCAGAAGACTTCAACCTGGTGACCAAACCGGGATAGCCCAAGGGCGTACGAAAAAGCCATATTGCCCATCCCTCCGTGATAAGGAGGAAATGTACTGACGACCTGGGCTATGCGCATGGGCTTGCAAACCTCGCTTTCTTAACGCTTACCTTTGCCATACGGCCGGCCCTGTGGAAAAGCATTTCCAGGTTGATGCGTAGAGCAGAAGGAAGACCGACGAAGAAAGCCCTCCACAACCGGTTCTTTTTAACGAGAGAGCCGTATCGGATGAAGAAACGCGGGTTGAGCCAATAGGCGCCGGTTATCAAGGAAGCAACGATCTGCATCCGCTTCCTTTCTTCAGCCGGGAATTCCGGTGTATCGCAGGGCGCATCCGTCGTCTCCAGAGTGAGGCCGATCAGGCTGGACTTGTCTTCCTCTTCTAAGATCCTTCCGTTTTCTTCGAACCACTCACGGGCTTGGGTACCCTTGTGCGGCTGGAAGAGGTTCCAGTAGATCCAGTTGGGCTTCAGAGAGCGGGCCAGACGGATGGAATCCATTTCGGATTCAGCGGTGGATCCGGGGAGGCCGATGATAAAACACGTATAAAGCCTGAAGCCGTACTGCTTGATCAACCGCGCGGCCCGGACAATGTCCTCCATTTTTTCGCCCTTGTTGATCAGTTCGAAGACGCGTTTGTTCCCCGATTCGACACCAATGCATAGGTGATCGACGCCGATACGCCTGATGAGGCCGAGCATTTCGTCGTCGATCTTGTCGGCCCTCAGGTTGTCGATGTGCAGGGGCTTCCGGAGGCCCCTTTGGATGTACCCATGAAGGAAGGTCTTGAACCTCCCTAGGTCAAATGTGGGGCAGTCATCGACGATCCGGACGAAATGGAGTTTCCTGTGTTTCCGTACGCTCTGCTCGATCTCGTCTAGGCAGAGGCCGATGTCCCTGAACCTAACGCGCCTGGTGGAGATGTTTTTTACCGAACAGAATGAGCACGAATACGGGCATCCCCTGGACAACTGGATGGGATAATAAGTCATTGCGGCGGAACCGTGAGCCAACTGGAAGTCAGGCACGGTGATTTCGGCGAGGTCTGGCGGTTCGGCGGACACGACGACACTCCGGGGATTTTGCTTGATAAACTCTAACTCCCGGTCGAACCTGGTATCGCATTCTCCCCGGAAAATGTAATCGGCCAGGTTCTCACGTGCCAAGTCGTTTGCGTAAAGCGTGGCGTGGGGACCACCAAGGGCGATGGGGGCGTCGGAGAGCCTCCGGATCTTCTGGATGGCCTGCCGAGCCGGCTTCATATGAGCTGTGTATAGGGTCAGGCCGAAAAGACCGGGGGACAGTCGAGAAACTAAGTCTTCCAAGGGCGGCGCTTCGGGCGTGAAAGCGTAATCCACGACCCAGGCCTGATGTCCCAGGTCGCGGGCTCTGGTCGCCAGAATAGCCAAACCCAGGTGGGGCCAGGGCGAGACGGCCGGCAGGCTAGTTTCATAAGGATTGATCAGGAGAATTTTCACGAACTCTCCTTTACGATTGTCAGGACTAGATCGTTATAGATGTCGCCGAAACTGTGGGTGCGGCCG
>Ga0307378_10008294_pt1 | contig 13832 bp, 9 predicted proteins | sample UN1MG_FD_202238 | JGI IMG/M metagenome (GOLD analysis project Ga0307378, IMG submission 202238) | Soil microbial communities from Risofladan, Vaasa, Finland - UN-1 | ecosystem: Environmental > Terrestrial > Soil > Coastal area > Acid sulfate soil | place: Finland: Risofladan, Vaasa | collected... | reverse complement strand
CTCTGAAAATCCACGAATAGGGATAACGTTCTCCCGCGTCTTTCAGTTGTCAGTTCTCGATCGGAGTGGCAAGTTTCGCAATCTTCGTTGCTTTGAGATCGAGCAAAGCAAGGAAAAAGAAAGAGGCCCAATAAGACAACGAAGAAAATTTTTTTTATAGTCATCAATAAAGCTCGTCCGGCATTTCTATCAGGTTTTTCCCCCGTGTTTTTTGAGCGCCTTGCAGAACAGTAATTTACTTTTAATCCAATCCTAAATGACAATTATTAATAAATTCAGCTTTTACTGCTTTTCTGGCCTAGGATGCTTGACTTTTTCCCATGCCGCGTCAAAATCGAAGGGTTTATCATGAGCATTTTCATGACAGGAAAGGCACTGTGTTTTTATGGCGTCGGGCGAACTGTATTCTATCAAACCATTCTTCACAGATTCGGCATGGTCTTTCATGATGCTCATCTTTTTGTATTCACTTCCGGGGCCATGGCAGACTTCACACGTGACTCCCTCTTCTTTGAGTTCTGGAGCTTTTTGGGCGAGGGGTGCATGGCATTTCAGACATTCAGGATTATCGGGAGCATCCGCAGCGAGTGCTTTGGCATCTTCCGAGGTGAGAGCTGAAAACGATTTGGAATGTTTCCTGGTTTCCCATAAGATAAACTGCTGGCCTTGTTTTTCACTCTTATGACACATTTTGCATTTCGCTGCACCTACATAGGTGAATTCTTGTGTGAAAAGCATAAAAGGAACGATAATCATTAAAATTCCCATTAAATAGACTAACTTCTTCAACTCGTCCTCCATTGTTTAAATAGAATTATAACTCAAATATTATAGCAAAATGTGTGCCAAAATAAAGAGAAAATTAACCTGTTGTAATCAAAGAAGTTATAAAGGATAAAGGAAAAGTTATCAAAAGAAAAAAACACTAATTGGGTGATATAACCCACACCAGGGGGAATTCACCCAGAAAATTTAAGCAGAGATTTAAAGAGATTCGTTTTCTGTTTCTTTTCCTATGGAGTCCACATTTTTTATCAAATGAGTCAACATCTCTTCTATATACATGTAGTTGTGGATTCCTGAGCTGCCGTCCAGCTTGATGTTCTGAAGGGAGTGTTCGGTTTCAAGCAGGATGATCTTTTCTTGTTCACTCAGCTTCAGTTTTTTCTTTTCCTTAAGGAGTGCTGTCAGAGATGCGGACAAGTCCTTCACGGATTGCTGCCATTCTTTGAACATCTCAGCGTATTCCTCTTCATGGCAATCCATGCACTTCTTTGCATCAGACCTGAAAATATTATTCTTACCATTGAGATGACAATCTGTACATTCCGCACCCGCTTCGAACATGATGTCTCCGGGGACTTCATGTTTGTTGAGGACCCCCCCCTGATAGAAGGTTTTCTGCAATTGATGACAACTTGTACAGTCCTTCTTAGGGTCTTTATGGTGACAGGACGCACAGCTCTGCTTTGTGGCGATGAAATCGCCATGTGTGCGGACGTTTGAGTGGCAGGTGTCACACTGGATGTTCTGTTCGATGAGGTGCTTTTTGTGTGGGAAATTGAGTCCAAAGACATATGTATTGATTTCCTCGATCCCTTGATGGCAGTTGGAACACTGTGTGGGGATGTTTTTAGCTGGAGCATCAATCATTGGTGGCTTATAACGAGATTCAATGATGTTCAGTGCTTCAAGCATCTTATTGTAAGCAGCAAAAAGCAGTTCTTGGGAATAGGCGACATTGTGGACACTTTTACCCTTGTCCACAATTTCGATATTGAATAGGGCTTCTTCCATAAGTGATTCCGCACTCTTCTTGTTTGTGTGTCTTGATCCTTTGACATTCTGCAATGTGGCATTGTAGATAGACCTGATTTGGATCAGTTTTTTTGCGGTTGAGGCTTCCCAATCCCTGAGGATGAGAGAAAAACCTTTGCCATGGCAGGATTCACAGGCTTCCGCCTCGGAAACAAATGTTTCTCCCTTGATGCCGTCGCCTTTGGCTTCCTCATGAAAGATGTGACAGCCTTTGCAGCTCAGCCCTTTTTCAAGCATGATGTTGGGCATGGGGTGAGATACGCCCTTACCACCTTCTCCGATATACAGCATTTTTTGAGCTTTATGAAAATCCGTGTGACAGGATTGGCAATTGGCGATAGATTCAATATCCTTGATGATCTTGTGCTGGATTTCCATATGGCATTGGTTACACTCGATCTTGTCTTCATAGATATGTTCTGTGTGCATCAGATCGGTGTCGTCATACTTTTCTAACCTTTCTCTTTCCCAGTGGCACTTGTAGCAATTTTCTCTGGGGACTTCTCCATCTCCAATGACAGTATCACTGTGACATTTGTCGCAGGTGAAGCCGTTATCAAACACAAGAGAGTGATTGAATCGAGCAGATTCATTATCTACCAGAGTTTCTTTTGTGTGACAGTGGGAACAATCATCTATCTGGGGATAGTGCTCACTTTTCTTGAAATGACAGATGAAGCAGGTGCTTTCGGTGACCGTGATATGCTCTCCTTGGACGATCTGAGAGTGACAGCTTGTGCATTGAAGGCGTTTTCCCCTCTTTAGATCTTCAAAATGGATTTTATGGTCGAAGATCACTTTTTTAAATTTGACCCGGCCTTCGAGCAACCTTTTGTCATGGCAGCCTTCTGTTAAACAGCTCTCATCGCGTATCTCTGCCCATGGTTTAGATTTGACGTAGAGCTTAGTCCAGTACCGACCGACCATGACGAGCCCCTCGATCTTTTTCCTCAACACGGATCGGATTCCGCCACTTGGAGGATAATGGCAGGCACTGCACTCAAATTCACTGTGGGAAGAGGTCTCCCAGCTATAGAAAAAAGGTTTCATGTAGTGGCAGGAAGCGCAAAATCCTGAATGTGATGTGAATTCTACAGCTGCAACAAACAGAACAAGAACAAATAAAGCGATACCTCCGAAAATGAAAAGTCTCTTTTTTCTTTTTTTATGTTTCTTTTCTTTCATTGCTTTTTCCTTATGGATTTTCAGCCGTGTTTTTATAGCCGATCTGGTTGAGCTTGTGTCTCTTCGTTATTGTGTTATCTTATTTTTTTGGATATTGAGCCTTGCAATTGAGCCTGTCAATTTGCGGGGTCATTAAGCTACCGAGATTATGCATAACTGTGAAGTCCGGCCAGCAGATAATTCACGCCGAAGTAGGTGAAGAGTGCAGCCAGGAATCCGATTATAGCAATGAGTGCGGACCGTCGGCCCTTCCAACCCATTACGACCCGTGTGTGTAAATACAGAGCAAAGACAAACCATGTGATCAAACTCCAGGTTTCCTTAGGGTCCCAGCTCCAATAAGTTCCCCAAGCTTTATAGGCCCAGACCATACCGAACACGAGTCCTCCCAGTGTAAAGAGAGGGAATCCGATAGCGATGGTTCTATAACTGATGGAATCGAGTTTTTCAGCTGTCAGCGAAGATTTTACATCCATTCCCTTTTTCTCTTTTGAATCTGCAACCAGATACATAATGCTTGTGACAAATCCCACAGCGAAAAAAGCCTCACCGAGAAGAGTGACAGAAACATGAAGCCACAGCCAATAACTCTGGAGTGCGGGGACAAGTGGTGTGGCTTCTTTGGGCATGAGTGGCGAGGAGGCCAGTGCCATCAGCCCTATCACGATCAGCATAAAATACGGACCGGCTTTTTTGATCTTGAACTTCCCTTCGATAAGAACATAGGCAAAGATGGCGGACCATGCGAGGAAAGAGAGGGATTCATACATGTTTGTAAAGGGCGCATGTCCGCTTTCAACTGTTCTTAAAAGTAGAGCCGCCGTATGAACGATGAGGCCCGCAAACGCAAACGTGTATCCTGATTTGGCGAGGTTATCTTTTTTCGAAAAGAGGTAGGTGAAATAAAAGAATGCAGCCACGATGTAGAGGATAAACGTTATCAGAAAAAGGGTGGATTCATTCATTGTTATCTCCTTAAGGACTTCATGATATTGTCAAACTCCGATTGGAAATCCTCACGGTTTTTTGCGGCGATCCCGCCGGCTGTGACATCCGTTTTATTCTGACTTTCTTCAAGGATGATTTTAATCTCTCGAGTGGGCCAGAAAAAAGCTACAAATAAGCCTAGCATAAGAAGGGTGCAGCCCACCCAGATGAAGTTTACTCCGGGATCTTGGGCCATCTGAATTCCAGAATACTGCGCAGCTTTGAGGTCTTTAAATTCAAAGGAGAGATCGGTCTCAATATCCGAATGCATGCGCCCGAAGTCAGGAAACTTGGCAAAGATCCAACTTGAGAATACTTTCTTTCCCTCTTGCCAGCCTTCGATATAGGCTGCAGGATTGTTGGGATCGAGCGAGCGAGTGGCGATCTCGTTGTTCTCACCGATGATGAAATCCGGGACAAAATTGATGACAGCTATTTCGATGTTCTCCTCCACAAGCTGTGCTTTTTCTCCTACTCCGAGCTCGAATTTTTTCAAGAAGTCAGGATCATTTGTCTTCTTGGCCCAGATCTCTACTGTAGGATTCTTCCAGTCCCATCCATAACTGCTCTGGTAGAAAACTGATCCTTTATAAGAGAGTGGGTGATTGACCTCGATGGTTTTAGATAAAACATCCGAGCCGTCCTCTAAGACTGTGAGGGTGCTCTTCCAATCCCTGACACTCCCGTTTGGATGATACTCTGTGACAAATTTATCCAGCCGGAGTTTAAAATCTGCTTGGGGGACAGGAATAGTTTCCCCTTCTGAAATATTCAGACTGGTCCTGAATCCACCTAAACCACTGATTATCCCCCCGATAATGATGATGAGAAGACCGAGATGAACGATATCTGAACCGAAAAGTCCGAGTACTCGCTTCCGTGCGAGTAAGAACGCCGTGTTTTCGTTTTGATCTGTTTTAAGACGGAAATGCTTGGATGAGAGCATTTTTTGGACATCGGGAATTGTCTTTTCTAGATTCTGATTCTTTTTGAAACTGGCTGTTGTTTTTAGAGAAAGCAGCTTCTTTTTCTCTGTCTCAAATTTTGGTTGGAATGCCTTTCTCAATTTTGGAGAGAGGCGGGTGAGTGTGCAAACAAGGATATTCACCGCAAAGAGAAAGAGCAGAGAGATGAACCACCAGGATTGATAAAGTTTGGTGAACTCTAGCCTGATGAGAAAATTAGCAATGTCTCCGTATCGGTCCAAATATTCTCCCGGGCTGCGCTGCTGAGGTATCAATGTGCCCAGAATGGAAGCTACGGTGATAAAGATCAAAAGAAAAATGGCGAGTTTAACAGAACTGAAAAAACTGAGAAATGATTTCATTGAATCCTGCTTATATAAGAGATAAGGATTAATAGGTATAATATAGAATAGGTTGCCTTATGGCAACAACGTAACAATTTTTCCTTGTTCTCTTTTAAGTTATAGTATCTCTATATATTTAATAACTCCATATTATATCATATTTATGAAAATAGTAGGTTTATCTTCTCGACAAATCTTTCCAGTGGGCTAAGTGTCTTCTGTTCGTGGCTCGAAATCTAGTGATTTTCTCAGTGTGCAGCTCGCAGCTCCTTGGCTTCATGTTTGATCTCTGAGAGTGACCGCTGCATCTCGCTCCAGCCATACCAGAGGGCATAATCCGGATTGGCATGGAATGTCCCCTGGAAGGTTCTCATCCTGTGTTCAAGAAACATCACGAAGAGTTCCTGTTCGATCGGTGTGGGAGCATCATGAAAGGTGAGGAGATCCGGGAATGAGTAAGCATAACTTTCGGGTTTCTTCAAGATCTCATCTTTATACAGATCCGCAACTATCCGGATGGCTTCAGCCATCAATCGGTCGGCTTCCTTGATCATCTGATCGCCTTTTTCCAGTTCAGCTTTGGCAAAGTTCAGAGAATGGCAGTCGTTACATGTCTTGAGCATTTTATCCCGCTCTTTTTGCCATTCTTCCTCGGTTAAGCGGGCAACATTGGCAGCTTTGACCACATCGAGTCTTGCGGTTGGATTCCCCTCTGGATCGAGGACCCCCAATCCCTGGAGGATCGTGGCACGGTCTGCTGTCCACTGCTTATCTTCGGGCATGGGTAGCCTTACGGCTAAGAATCCCCAGCCCGTCATCACGGCATGGTTACCTTCCTGCATATGGCAGGTCTGGCAGGTGGGAGCAGCAACAGTTTCAGGGAGTGTTTTGTTCTGTTTCAAAAGGTAGCGGACACCGTGTTTTGAGCCGGAGTACATTTCCCACTGAGGATGGTCAAAACCCATGTGGCAAGTCTGGCAGGCTTGTGGCTGCCTGGCTTCTTGCACAGAAAATATGTGCCGGGTATGACAGGCATCACAGGAAGCAACACCGAATCCTGCGCCTGTTTTCTTCAATTCTTGAATTTCTTCCTCGGTCTTCAACCCGATCTTGTGACAGGCGCCGCAGCCCTTCATCCCTTCAATCAATGCCATGGGCTGCCAGTGCGCTGTTGGCATGGCCTTCATGGCTGCCCATGCGGCGGCGTGTTTTCCCGCTTTGAACTGTGCGACCTTTTCATCATGGCAGTCGGCGCAGGTGTCTGGTGTTGGGATCCGGACTTTGTCCACGTCATAGGGATCTATGTGCTGATCTCCATGGCATACCGAGCAATCCACATCATTCTGGCTGTGTTTGCTCAACTCCCAATCCGATACGATGTTGGGAGTTACTTTGGTGTGACAGGTCACACACTCCTGTGCAAAAGCTCCTGCACAAAACACAAAAGCTGCCAAAAAAATGAAAACGATTTTACTTTTCAATTTTCTCCTCCCTCCTCAGAAATGAATAATAATAAGCATTTTGAGAACATAGATTCTATAGAAGTAGTATGGTATTTTCAAGAAAAAAATCAAGAAGGATTGTCTCTTTAGAATCTTTTTTATTGAGTGAAAACAACATGCTCTTGAGGATGATTTTAGAGCAAGAAAAGATTAGCGGTTTGGTATAAAAAAAAGGGCAGCATTTTCGGATGCTGCCCTCTTCTGGAAAATCTACTGAACGATATCTACTTACGCCATTTGTAGGTGCTAACGTCTCCTCTGAGGTGTCCGATAGAATCAACGAGTAACTGAGCGATGTACTTGGAATTGTGGATGAATCCATGGGGTTCTTTTTTGCTCGTTTGGTAATTGTAAACAGCTCTCAGTAACCTGGCGTTGAAATTCCCGTACCCGCCGTCTTCTTCATCAATGATACCGTTTCCGTTGATATCGGCGAAGAAGTAGGGATAAGAGTGAGAGTCGTAGATAATGGGTGTTCCAATGACAGTCGCTGCATAGATTTGGATCTGGGCATAGAGTGCTTCTTCTAACCCTATGATCTCATTTTGGACGGATTCGGTCCTGTCTCCGTTTCCATTGTAATCGGGTGTCGATGCGGGTCTAATGCCGCTGAATTTGAACTTTTCCGGGTCTGCGCCGGGGTTCGGCTGAGACACATCCTGTCCGTGGCAGTAGACGCAGTCTTCCTGGCTGGGTTTTTGCACGTTATGCATTTTACCGGTGTAATCGAACCGTTTGTTCTCGCTTTGGGTACCCATGTGGCATTCAATGCATGTGTCGAATTGGCCATTGTGATTGTGCCAGTATCTCCGCCCCACATACTCCTTTCCTGCGAACTCATACCCTCCGTGGACCTCAGAGCCAAACAGTATAGCTGCTGTAGGATAGTAATGGATGTTGATGAATCTGTAGGGGCCCGAACTTGCGGCGATGGCGGCATCGACGGTCTTTTTCGAAGCACGACCCTGGTGACAGTTCAAGCAGAGATTGCTGTTATCACCCATATCTGCCGTTGCACCGGAAGGGAATTCGACTGCGCCAAATTCCCTAACACGGGGAGGAGATGTATGACAGGTCGTACAGAGCATTCCATTGGAGATCTCAGCTGCTATGTTTTCACCCAGTTCTAGGAGATCTGCCAGTCCTACCGCACTATGGCATTTGGCGCAACTGCCCGAAACTTCTCCGTCTTCATCCCAGTGCCTGAAGGCTTCGCCTGAACCGTTGAAATGCCCTTCGTCGGTCCTGTTCCTGTTCATCCCATCCATGCTGACTGGATTTTTGAGCATGCTGTTCAGATCTTCAATGGAATCATATAGAAGCTCGATAAGGTATTTTCCATTGTGGGCGTAGGCATTGGGATCTTTTTGTGAGACTTGATAGTTATACGCGGCTCTGAGAAGGCGTGCGCTAAAGTAACTGTAGCCTCCCTCATCAGAGTCAGCGGCGCCGTTGTCGTTCTCATCGTAGAAATAGTAGGGATAAGTGTGCGAATCATAGACAATGGGATATCCTAGGACATTCTTAGCATATTTTCGAATCGTGGTATAGAGTCTGGGCTTGAATGCCTCGAGTTCGTAATACATGCCTTCGGTCATATTTCCATTTCCGTTGTAATCCATGAAGGAGCCGTAATAGCGGATGTCTTTGGGATCGCTCACTCCGGTATGACAGGTTTGGCATTCTCCACCGATGTCAACTTCTAAAGAATGTGGATTGTGACAAGTGTGACAAGCGTTGTAACCGGTTATGTGGGAGAACCTGGCGTCATATGTTTTTCCTGCGTACTCGTATCCTCCCTTCACAACCGTTCCGAACTGGGTGGCCGCAGCCACATGATAATGGATGTTTCTGAAGCTGAGAGCTGATGATGATGTGTCATCATCAGGGAGTTCTGCACCAGCGATTCTACTATCCACGCTGATTTTAGATTCTCTTCCCTGGTGGCATTCCATGCATAGGGCTTCGGGCCCCAGGCCCTCTACCGTTATGCCTGATGGGAATTTTACATCTGTATGGTCACGAACGATCCCGCGGTCCGGGTCTGAATGGCAGGCGTCACATTCAACAGTTGTCCCTATAGGTTGAGCACCAGCAGTTCCGGTTTCAATAAATGAAACATATCCAGGAGTGCTGTGACATTTGGCACAACTGCCCGAAACTTCGCCGTCTTCATCCCAGTGGATGAAAGCTTCGGCTGTAGCATCGGCATGGCCTGATGTGAGCCAGAGTTTTTCTGCGTGTGACTTCTTCGATTGGATACCCACTTGGTCGTCGGATTTTGCTGCGATCGAGAAAAAAGCGGCCAAAAGGACCACCAACAGGATGCTTAGAATTTGTGGTTTCTTTATCATGGGTTCCTCCTCTATTTATCCCAACTATAGCCAAATGATATCTCGAAGATATTGGCCTTGTAGTCATTGAATCCGGATAGCGGTTCTTTATAATCCACGATCCGGTATGCCAGCTCTGCTTCTAATCCCATGAGGAATTCGTACTCGACGTAGGCTTTGAACGTGGTGCGCTTGATCTCCCAGAAACCGGAGTTTTTGTAGAAATTGGCGTAGGCACCGAAGCTCCACTGTTCATTCAGATCCCAATCGAGGTAGAAATCCCAGAGAGTGGATTTTCCTTCGTACATGATCTCCCACATGAACACGCCACCCGGTCCACTCCAATCTGGCGGATATTCAACAGCCCGGTCACCCGTGTGTTTAACATCGATAACCGCGAAACCAGCAAAGGCTTTGATCTTTTCAGTATGATATCCGGCCCGGAGGTTGAACATATTTTTGCTCGATTCCCAGAGCTCGTCGTAAAGGTCATTCTTGGATTTTTCTAAGGTCAATGCTGCAGAGCCGTAGAACTCTTGCAGGCGCACTTTTGCTGTGGTCCTGAATCTGTTGAAGCTCATCGGGGAGGCTAGAGTGTATGGATTGTCGTAAGAACCATGTTGATAGTCGAATGTCAGATTGAAGATCCGGGAAGGCGTCCACTGCAGGTTGCCGAAGATTCCGTTCCTCGTTGTATCGCTCTCGTAATCTACAGTCTCTAATTCCTCGCTTTTAAGCTTTCTCTTCTCGTTCCTGTATCCGAGTGTCAATCCAAATTTTGATGAGAACTGATACTGAAGTCCGGCTTCGATTCCAAGGGTGTTAAATTTGGGATCACTGGTCATTTTTTCGCCATCGACGGTCATGGAGCCTTCCTGTTTGAAGTCGTGTGAGCGGACAGCTCCGATCACAGCCAGCTTGTGTGTCACGAGGTATGTGAGGTCTAATTCGTAGAGTCCGATCTTACGCTCGAATTTTCCGGTGCCGCTCATGGAGTAATCAAAAGGTCTCCCAAGGTAACTGACACCATCTGCTTCCTCTGAGTAATCGAGGTCCATGTCCAAGTCGCTGATCTGAGCGATCCCTTTGATCAAGAGACTATCGATCGGCTTGGTGTTGAGTTTGAATGTATGAGTGAGCGATTTGAGATCATAGGGCTGATCCATGTAGAAATAACTCAGCGATGAAGGGTAACTTGCCCCTTCTCCGCCATCGGCAGCGCCAGGAAGGAAGTAACTGTTTGTATTTTCGTATTCACGGACTTTTGCCTCATAGACAAGAGAGAGGCGTGAAAAGTGAACATCCACACCTACGGCGATCTCATCGGATTTTTCCTCGATGGGCTTATCGAACTCGAATTCGATCCTGTTGATGTTGAGTGTTGTGACACTCATCCCTTTCTTTGTGAATCCGAAATACGAGGCGAAAAGCTTGACATTCTTCGATGCCTCTAAGGTGAAGGATGCGCTGTCCATCGTTCTGTCGAAATCAAAGGTGTGGTAGTCGTAGAGGTGGCCGTCGAACAGAGTCTGGTCTGCGTAAAAATAGGTAGATTTTCTCCGTTCCCACTTGAATTTATAGCTTCCGTATTTCTGGACGGCGAGGTCGAACGACTGGAAAGGTTCGATCCCCAGATTGCGGACGCTGATATCCAGACGGTCGAAGAATGTCTTGAGGGTTTCTTCCGGCGTGTAGCTGAGGTTGAATGAGTGTAGATACGCTCCTGAGCCGAGGTTGATATCTTCTTTGTACTTTGTGTAAGCTCCGCTGGTGTCGACGAACCGATAACCGAACTTGAGGTCTCCCTTGAATTTTTTCGCACCATCTTCCGCAGAGAGAGAAAATGTCATCGAGAGAATAAATCCCAATAATAGAATTGGCAATAGAATTTTTGTTTTTCTCATTTTGCTCTCCTATTTCAGAAAAATCTTGTTCAGGTTGGAACCGTGAATGGTCGCATGACAACTGGTGCAGTTTGTGGAGTATGAATCGAAACGTTCGTGCCAGGCAGGCGCTGCCCCATGACAGCTAAAGCAGAGGTCCGCAATGCTGTGGAATGTAAGCATATGCCTGTTCGGGCTTCCGTGGACATCATGGCATGACGAGCAGCCCTCGACCCTTGATGCGTCGTGTTCATAAAGGTATGGGCCTTCCTTATCTGGGTGGCATTTGAAGCAGGATTCGTGCTTGAAGCCTCCTAAGCGCTCTCGTGTGGCTGGAACGTGAGGATCATGGCAGTCTGAGCAGTCCATGATTCCTTCCTGGAGTCTGTGGCGTTCGTTTAACTGGAACTCAGAGAAAACCTCCTCATGGCATATATAACAGGTTTTTGTCTTTCCAACCTTGAGGAGAGATGGGTTTGTCTCTTCTGCGTGCATGACATGGCAAGAGGTGCAGTCCATGGAAGCTTTTCCATGGGGGCTTGCAAAGTAAGCGGAATTTGATTTTGTGTGGCATGTCAGGCATTTGTCAGTTTTCGCGTTCGGAACGTCTGTGGATTTAAAAGCAAAGATGTTTGCTCCCCCTCCTTCTTCGAAGTGCGTCTCAGCATCGCCGTGGCAAGCCGTGCAGCTGTTATTAACAGCATGAGGCTTGGACATGAATGCTTTGGCTAAGTCTTCATGACAATCGGCGCAAGTGTCAATATCCGCTTCTTGAACAATAGGTTTGGCAGCGGATAGATACCCAGCAAAGACCAGCGCTAAGCCAATGAGCACGATCATCTGGAGGGAGGGCCATGTTTTCTGTTTTGTGAATTTTGTGTGCAACATAGACCTCCTAATAGTAGGTTTTTCCTTTTATTTTTTTATCCTGTATCCCATGGGATAGAGCCCTGATTTGCTGTGAATCGAAGGGTTTCTCGATGATGGCATGTACGGAAATGCCTGAAATTTGGGGCTCAATCTGTTTTTGAGATTGGGCGGACAGGATGATTATTTGTGTTTCTGGGTGAGATTTTTGTAGTTTTTTCAGCATATCAACGTAGCTCTCATTCTCGATTTCAAAATCAGCAAAGATCAACTGATATGAAACTTTCTCTGTTTGGCTAAAAGCGTCGTTGATGTTGGAAACAACATCGACATCATGGCCTTCCTGGGAAAGTATTTCCTTTAAAGACCATCGGATGAGCTTGTCATCGTCAATAACGAGTACTTTTAGCATAAATACACCTTTGTTCTTAGTCTTATATAGCAATAGTTGTGCCAAGATGGAGAATCCGAGAGTATTAATGTATGTCATTGAAAATAAAGAGTTTGTAATTTGATTTTTTGAGGGGATAAAATTTGCAGAAATATTTATGGGTGAAACACACCAAAAGTGGGTTATATCACCCACTTTTAGACTTGATTGGATGTGCTGATTGTTGGGAGAAAGCGGGGAAAAAGAGATGTTATTCAGGCAGGTTTAGATCTTTAGGAGTGATATTCCATTTTTTTATCTTGTAACGCATAGCATCTCGTGTGATGTCCAAAGCTTTTGCGGCTTTTGATTTATTCCCGTGAGCTTTGTTCAGAGCCCCGATCAAAAGGTCTTTTTCGGCATCAGCTAAGGTTATTGTCCCTCCAAGAACTTGTTTCTTTGGATGAACCGGGTATGAAGAAGGCCTTTTATCTGAATGGAATGGGAGGTGTTTTGCTGTGATATAAGCCCCCTTTTCAAAAATCATGGCTCTCTCGATGGCATTTTTTAACTCTCGGACGTTTCCCGGCCAGTCGTAATCCAGGAATAGCTTTTGGGCCTCTTTGTCAAAGCCTTGGATATTTTTCCTGAATCGGATGTTCTCTTGTCGGACGAAGAAATCGGCAAGCGGGAGAATATCGGTTTTCCTTTCCCGCAGGGGAGGGATGTAAATGGGACAAGCGTTGAGTCTGTAGTAGAGATCATGCCTGAATTTTTCCTCTCTAGTCGCAAATTCAATGTCTTGGTTTGTGGCGGCGATCACGCGGATATCGACTTCGATGTCTTTGAGCCCCCCGACCCGCTTGAATGTCTGTGTCTCTAAAAATCGCAACAGCTTTGCCTGTAGAGTCAGACTCATTGTTCCGATCTCGTCAAGAAGGAGTGTTCCTTTATGTGCGAGTTCGACCAGACCCTTTTTCTGTTGTTTGGCATCGGTAAAGGCGCCTTTTTCATAGCCGAATAATTCACTCTCCAGAAGATTCTCGGGAATGGCAGAACAGTTTATAACCTGGTATGGCGCTGCTTTCCTTCGGCTGAGATAGTGAATGGCCTGTGCCAAAAGATCTTTTCCCGTTCCGCTCTCACCCTGCAAAAGCACAATTGTGGCCTCGCTCTGGGCGACTATCTGGGTGATCTCGAGAATCTTTTTCATCGTCTTGGATTCAGTGACAATAGAAGACGGATCGAACCGCTTTTGTTCTTTTTCCTTGAAGTATGCGACTTCCTTTTTAAGAGATGCTGTTTCCAGCGCATTGTTCACTGCGCTCTGGAGTTTGAGGTCGTTTATGGGTTTTGTGATAAAATCGTACGCTCCACGGCGCATAGCTATCACTGCATCGTCGATAGAACCATAAGCTGTGATCATGATCACCGGGATTTCTGGCCATTGGCCCTTTATCTCCTCAAGGAAGTCTGTTCCTTTCTGATCCGGAAGATTGACATCAAGAACCACCAGGTCAGGGGATTCTCTCTCCAATATTTGTCTCCCCAACTCGCAGGTTTCAGCTTCGAGAGTTT
>Ga0307378_10008293_pt1 | contig 13832 bp, 15 predicted proteins | sample UN1MG_FD_202238 | JGI IMG/M metagenome (GOLD analysis project Ga0307378, IMG submission 202238) | Soil microbial communities from Risofladan, Vaasa, Finland - UN-1 | ecosystem: Environmental > Terrestrial > Soil > Coastal area > Acid sulfate soil | place: Finland: Risofladan, Vaasa | collected... | reverse complement strand
CACCTGACCGTAATGGTATAGACGAGGACGTTAACTTTAGAAAAGAAGATGGCTCCTATGCATGGGACGGTTGGATGATGACATCTAAAAACTATATGAAAAAGATAGGTAAGGTGTCTGGTCTTAGATTAGAGAATATAAAGACAGTTATACGCTCACTGGAAACTAATGCAGATGGTACTCAGGACTATGCAGCCTTCAAGATGATGGAGATGGTTCCATTTGAGGGTATGAAAGTCTATGAAGGTGACAAACTTATAGCTGAGTATGATGGCAATACATGGAAAGATAGTAAGGGTAATGAGTTTGATCGCCTAGCTACTAGTGATGAGCTTAAGGACAAGCAAGGTAAGTACGAAAACTTTAATGAGATTCATGAGTTACCTGAAAAGGCTACTCGTGTACTAATGACTAACCATAAACAGTCTATGAAGGGTCCGCATCCTATACTTGGGTGGGATTTACTTGTATCGGATAGTATGCTAGGGACTCCAGAAGGTCAAAGATTATATAATGAGATAAAGAATCATTATAATATGAAGGGGGCAGCTTACCTCAATGAAATGGTAAGGCTAAGAAAAGATTACGAAGCATTCAGAAAGTTTGCAATGAAAGACCTTACAGATGGTGAGATACCCTCTGAAGTTCAGAAATATATACAGAAGTTCTCAGGCAAGGCATTATATATGAAGAGTGTAATGCAGCAACTGTTACCTATTCTAGCTAATAGATTCTTTAACGATGGTCTGCTTAAGGGGCGTCCATTGGTCAAGGGCATATCTACTAAGTTATTAATTAAGCCTGCTGTTGGATTGAACATAGAAAAAAATGAGATAATGATCTCATCAGATAATCAAGCGGTACGTGACATGATCTTTGAGGCTATGGGTGAGTCTGCTACAATAGAGACTGCTAATAATTGGTTGGCGGAGAATGATTTCTGGGTGTTAGTACATAGACAGCCTATACAGAGTGGCACTAAGGTACAACCTCGTAAGATCAAGCGTCTTGTTGAGGGTGGTCACGGTAACGTAGCGTTCTTAAACATTGAAGATGTGTGGAATGTGCATGAAGCTGATCATGATGGTGATACTATAGGTCTTGAACGTGTAGAGCAGAGTCTTGTTGATGCTATGTTAGCATATCAAGAGACTTCTAGTTGGAAAGCTAGAGACAAGTCAGTTGACCTTGGCATATTTAAAAACAATATAGGTGATACAACTGTAGCTAGCCGTACTGATAGGATAGCAAGGATGAATGATAACATGGCTGTTGATGGTGCTCAAGGTATTATAGTTAATGCCAAGACACAGTTGAGTGTTATGTTTGGTAAGAAAATTTCATTCAAGGTACGTGGTAGTGGTATACTACATAGTGTTCTAGATCCTGAAGGCGTAACTGTTATGGATTATTGGAACCTTGATTATGAGAATAAAAAAGATACTATTGATACCTTTATAAGAAATAACAATGCAGAGTTGGTAAAAAAAGGTAACAACTACCACCTTAAGACTACCCGTGAGCATGAATTCTCTATACTATTACAGGCTGCTGTTGATAATGCCAAGTATGGATTGGTAGGTAGCATCAGAGCGGTAAGTGAGGGCACTAAGCTATTTGAATTCATTTTATCTAGAATGTGGAATAATGTTGCTGGCAATAAGAAAGCTTTGAACATAGCCGGTCAAATAGGTACTGCATTTAATTATAGTAGACCAAGGAGAGGTAAGAATTTCTCCAATAGGGATTACATTAGGCCACTGCAAGGTCACTTTGCTATGAGTCATGAGATACATGATAGATTCTTTAAGGATGATGGATCAAAGCAACCAGTGGCATCTACAATAAAGATAGTTAGTGACAGGGTTAGGGGATTACTTAATGCGAAAGCTAATACTCTGGGTGAACTTAACATGAATAATTCAGTGGCTCCAAGTGAGATACTTCTATCTGCTGCTGCTAAGGGTAACAAAATACTATTCAAGCAAGAGTTTGATAACTATGGCAATAACGATGGCACTCCCTTTGAGTTCACACCTAATAGATATTTATGGGGTCATGCTATGGGACGAGCTGCTGTTGTAGCTAAGTATGGTGACAGGGTAAGAGATTTGATAGCTCATGTAGAGGGACTAAGTGTCGAAGGGGAAAAGACCAAGGCTATGAATGCCATAAGAAGAGCTATGTCTATGATGGATTCATTATACAAAGAGTATAAAGCTGTCGTAGAGAAAGAAAGAGTAAGCAACAAAGGTAAAGATAAAGAGGTGGAACTAATGAGACATGATTACTCTGAGGACTTTGTTAATATTATTGACAAGTATGAGGGAGCTATCAGAGGGTTGGGTCCATTAAAAACATTCTCTACTATATATTTCCTCAATGGGTTAAGACGTGAAGATGGTAGGACTACTAAGAATGTAAACAAACTGTTACCGTTACAGTTAATGGACTATAATGTTGTTGCCGAGTATGCTGAGGGATATTATAACGGGTTGACTGATATGGATATTCCAAGTAGACCACCGGCACGTACTGATAGGGTCTCACTAGACAGACAGTTTGAGCAAATAGAGAGATTGAAAGGAAAGTACTGTGGCTAGAGACGATTGTGATATTGCAACACGGAATGTAGATGATGAAGCTGCCGCTATGCAGAGAGCCTTTGTTGATAATGTTGACAGTAGGTTAGATGACTTCATGGGCACTAAGAAAGAGTCACAGAGATGGTATAATTCAGGTCACAAACTTGATAAGAAAGCTGCTGTAGCTTGGGACAAGTTACGTGTACTCTTGATGGACAACACTACGGAGATGGCTAAGCGTCTTAACTATGCAGGCTATGATCTTGAGGATAGATTCAAACAGTTACAGGACTATATCCAAGGTTACCTTAAGACACCACATTTAATGCATGACATCAAGAATCGTAAGATATCTCATTTACGTATCATTGCTATGTCTAAGATAATAGGTGGTCTTATACATTTACAAGAGACACGTCTAGGCAAAGCGTTGGCTCCAAGAGAGAGAGCCTTTCTACCGGTGACAGCATTTGCTATGAGAGCTGATCCATTTGGACAGTTATACAAATATGCTAAGGCAGTTACTCAACTAGGTGAACAGTCTAGGAACAGAACATCTAAGTTTAGACGTAGACATACTACTATCATTGACAAGTATCGTGAGCAAATAGATAATATTGTAGGTAATCATGAGGATATATTTGATAGCTCATGGGTAATGGATGGCATAGAGGTATTTGATACCTATAATAATCCTATGATATTCTATGGCAGTGAGCTACGCAATGGTGAAGTGATGCATAAGGTAAGACGGCTTGATGGTGAGAGCACAGGGATAGAGTACATAGATTCTAGCTCCATTGAAACGCCTACTATACGTAGTGGTATTGTAGATTTATATTCCACTAAGCTACTAGATGATCTTATGCATGGAGAATCTAGGAAGGTAACATGGCATGATGAGGCTACTGGAGATGACTTAGAACAGATAGGATGGTACTCGGCAGAGTTTGTCTTGCGTAGTGATGAAGGTATGCTTGCTGAAGGTATGCAGGAGATACATACTATAACATCTGATGAAGGTACTTCCTTTAACTATATAATGCTACATGATAACGAAAGCCAAACATGGAAAGCGTATGTAATATCCGATACTGACTCGGCTGGCAAGACTACTTATTACTATGATGCACTTGGCAATCGTAAGCATACTAAAGTAGACAACAAGAATGTTCTTCGTGGTCATAGTGTGAAGGATGGTAGATTTAAAGATGCATTCAAGGATGGATTCTATAAGGCAGAAGAATATAAAACATTTGGTGATAGATTTGTACGTAACGAAGATCCATCTAAGCATAGGTTTATGAAGGGCCAGAAAGATCGTGGATGGTATTTTGGTAGAGATACTAAGAAAACATACATGACCAACCAACCTAAAGAAGAGATCATACAGTCTGAATATCTAATAGGACAAGATGAGAAGTATCCAAATCAAACTGAGCTCCTTGGTACTATGTATGAGTTGAGACAATTATATGAAGACATAGGTAAGGAGATGGCGTTAGCTGCTAGGATTGAACAACATAGGCTAGAGCAATGGCTGTCTGAGGATGATGATGGGAAGAGTAAGCTTAGTAAAACATTGGAACTTTACATGGGAGAAGAGAGTGCTACTTCAACACTTGCTGCACTTAAAGACACTCTTGATATAGGTAGTAGAGTATTTATAGATGATAGTGGCAATGTATCTACCCCTAACTCACATTTTAAGATGATTGGTGAGACGGGAAAGCGTGGCGGTGCTTTATATGCACCAACTATCTACGAAGACTCACAGTTAAATGCTATGATAGACAATCAAATCACTCAGATGGAATCAGATCTAGCTAACTTACGTAGTGCTGAGAATCCTGATGAGGATGTGATAAAAGAGTTACAAAATACTATAAATAAGTTTGAGCTTACAAGAGCTAGACGTGAGAACATGGAAGAAAGGGTTGCAGACCTAGAGGCCATGCTTGACCGTCAAAGTGTAGATGGTAAAGCTAATCTAGCTGAGCGTGCTGTGCATACCAAGCATAGGACTAGCTGGACTGATCCATCTATGCGTGATAGAAGTGCCGAAGTATTTGACAAGTACATGCATAATACATTTTATAGCATCGAGAAGAATAACTTGATGGTAAACATGCTTGACACTATGGAGAATGTACTTAGGTCTGGTGGATTTGAGAAAGATGCTGTTGGTTGGCTCATCAATAGGACTAAAGTATCATTCATTGATCCCACTGCTAAGGCTACTGCATTTGGTATAGATATATCTAACCAAAGATTTGCAGACTTTCTAAATAAGATACCATTTACTGGACGTACATGGAATGCACAGTCAGCAGGTAGACTCATACTAACTACTAAAGCATTGATATCTTCAGCGTTACTCGGTTCTAATGGTGCTCTCACTAATAGGACTCAGATAACTAATGATATTATATCATTTGGCATGGAGAAGTGGCGCAAATCTGCGGACGCTTTAGGGAATCCCGAAACTCATTCTAAGTGGATGGCAATCATTGACAACGCTGGTACTGATGAAATTATTAGTATGTTTATGGATCACATGGCACAAACCACCGACTTAACATGGAGAGATGCAGGATTACTTAAAGTTCCCGGTGCACCAGTACAGATTCCTACTATTAAGATGGGTAGATTTATAAAGATGGCTATGCAAAACAGAAAGAAGTTTGTGGACGAGGGCATCCCTGAACTCAATGACAAGCTATCTCAGTGGGAAAACTATAGGTTCAAGGCTCAAAAGGATAAGACTAAGAGAGTGGCTGAGCTTGAGGTTGAACTTGAGAAAGCTTTGCAGACTGCTACACCAAAACATATTAAAAGTGTTCGTAAACAGCTTAAGACATTACAGAATGAAGAGAATTCTATACATACTATTAAAGATAAGAGAAATATAAGAGATGTACGTGAAGCATTCATAGAGTTAGTGCTCACACCTAGAGCTGAAGGTAACGCAGATGTAATAAAAGCTAGGTATTTAAGGTTGATGGGTCAGGTATCTGACGATAGAGTTAAAAAGTTTGTAGCTTGGAAGTTATCATGGTGGCCTGAAACCTTTGGCAAAAGCCTATTTACATTTACAGGTGGTGAACAGTTGATGCGTCGTCAGACTGCTATTATGAATCTAATGACAGCAGATGAGATGGGACTACTTGGATCAGATACTGGAACTAATAGAGAAACAGACCACACTTATGTAAAAGAAGATGGTACTAAAGTAACAGTCAAGGTGGAGAGTAGATTTCTTACTGATGAAGCTGTACGTATAGCTCGTGAGGGTGTTAACAATTCCATGTTTGGTATGTCTCAAGTCTATTTAGGTGAAGCATTCTTAGGACTTGGTGGTCACTTTGGATTGTACAAAGCCTATCCATTACAACAGATGATACATGATATGAAGCAAGTCAAATTGTTTTGGTCAGGAGGCAATCAAGCTCAACGTATTAAAGATGCGACAGCATATCTATTAGCTCAAGGTGCAGATGGTTCACGCAAATATAAAATCACAGATCCAAAGCTAGATCATGAAGCGATAGCAGCAGTAAGATTCATCCTAACTCGTGGAGCTATGACGGCAGTTTCTATAGCTGTTGGAGCAATACCATTTCTTAGAGCTCTCTTACGCTCACCATTCTCAGGACAGTTTGGACATATGGTACGTGGTGGAGAGAATCCCGGACTAGCATTAGTGGGCAGACTATTAATGAATGGTTTGATTTGGGCTAGTGCTGATGATGATAACTTTGAACGAGGTGATGAGATGGTATGGGATATCATGCGTATGTTCTTCCCAGTGTTTCTAACTCTGCCCCTATTATGGGTAAGTCAACAATTTTTTGAGGATTGATTTTGGGATTGACTTTTAACGAGAAAATGTGTAAATTGATGTATATAAAGGAGGTTTTATGTCAAAGTTACATTCCGGAAATTGTGATATTTCCCCAGAAGAACGTGGTCGATTGATGAATACACCGGGAGCTATTATTCCTGTAAACAAAATGACTGATATTATCGAACGGGGAGATGAGACAAAATTTGATAATGGTAAGGTCATGTGGGACTTATTGCCATATGAAGCAATTGAGAAAGTAGCAGAAATACTGACATACGGTTATAATAAGTATTGTAAGGAAGGCTGGAAAAGTGTACCAGATGCTGAAAATCGTTATTTTGCTGCTTTAATGAGACATCTAATAGCAGAAAAAAATGGTGAAGAATATGATGACGAGAGCGGATATTTACATTTATCACATGTAGCTACTAACGCTCTTTTTTTATTATGGTTTAAATTACAAAATGAATCATCAAATATAGAGGTTAATGAATGAAACCACCCGTATCAAGATTAAAGAAATCTGAGATTATATGGTTAGCAACACATAAATGTAGACATGGACACGATTACTTAGAACATTATAACTGTTATGTGGATGAACTTCCACCTAAATCACCTATGAATCTTACAATGGGTTTCCTAGACATTGAGACAAGTAATCTTAAAGCTAATATGGGTGTTATTTACTGTTATTGCATTAAAGATAGTGCTAGTGATAAAATATATAAAAGGGTAATCACCAAAAAGGAATTATTCTCTGATGAAATGGATAAAAAGCTCGTCAATCAACTTGTCAAAGATATTAAACAATTTGATGTATTGGTCACTTATTACGGGACTGGTTTCGATATTCCTTTTATTCGTACAAGAGCTGTACATCATGGAATCAATTATCCTGCTTACGGAGAAAACTCTCACGTTGATCTTTATTACCTCATTCGTAATAAGTTTAATCTCACTCGCAAGTCTCTTAAAGTTGCATGTGAATTTCTATTAGGGGAATCAGACAAAACTATGGTAGAATGGAAACATTGGATGAAGGCTATGCAAGCAAATAAAGAGTCTCTCGCTTATATTCTAGAGCATAATGAATATGATGTACTAGATTTAGAGAAACTCTATAATAAAGTTATTCCTTTTCGGAAGAACATGAAGATGTCGGCCTAGAATGTTTAAAAAAATTAATACTGTGGTGATATTTAAAATGGTATAAAGTTATATGAAATTTCTTAAATACTATTCTTGTCACCCATGATTTATGATATATGTTCATAAGTTATACCTCCAATGGCCTTCAGAGTTCCACAATCACGTTCTGAGGGCCTTTTTTGTTTATTTAGTATCAATCATAGCCTTCGCCCATGTAGACTTACGTTGGGCTTGATAGATTTTATCAATTTGATAATTCATTTTTATTTAAATCTCCTATATATTCAAGTCTATTAGTATTCCATATAGCTCTAAATAAAGAAGAGCAGAAATTACATATCATATATCTAGTACGAGGACCATCAACATGATAGAAAACATTTTCAACTTTCAAGCCTTTTTTAATTTGACCCTTTTTAGTTTCACATATTCTGCAACTATCTGGATCTGGATACCCTACGTGTTTTGGTGTCTTTCTGTCCTTTGCGACGACATTCAAGATACTATCCTCCATCACTATGAAACTTCCATCTTCAGAAACATAGAGTTTATGCGTCATGATTGGAGACGTAAATACGTAGGTGGTGAACCTTGTCTCGGTAGACGTTGGATACCAGTGTGGTTATTAGATGGATGGCATCACTTTAAAATCTGGAGACTCTTCTTTCTAGTACTCACAATTTGGTCATACGAGGCAGAGAAATCTCCAGAAGCTTTTATTTATTTTGCTTTAATATACTATATTACACATAAAATATTCTATGAAGGATTTCTAAAAGGATAATTCTTTCTTGTAGGGGCACAGTACATTGCAATTTTATTACCTGTTCTATAATTTGGATGAGTATTAACTTTTTTAACACCTTTTATTTGACTAGGCCAATCTCTATAAAATGGCATATCAACTGTAGTATACATTACATTTGCATAATCATATTTAGAAGCTATTCTTATCACCATTTTAAGTAATTGTTTTTTGAGATGTACTACTCTTCTATCTGTTAAAAGTTTACCTTTTAATATTGGTGCAGTATTTATAGGAATCCATATATTAGGATAATTCAAAATAATTGTAGAACATAAACCCGGCACAGGAGCTAATGTAAAACCAAAGATTGTTAGACTTTTATATCTACATACAATATTTATTTTCCATCTTCCTATATCCCCACCTTGTAATAATGCAATTGCCGAGCCCGATTCTTTCCATTTTGAAACCTCAATAGTACTTGTCATTGTGGCTCCCGAACTAGATATAATTTCAATCTTAATCTTCATATTTTTCTTATCGTAACCAAGATAATTTATAAATTTTACTATTTCTTCAATCATTATATTCTCCATTTAGAAATGAGAAAGGGAGATGCACACACGGGCATGTAGCCCGAAGCCTTTCCCCCTCTCTCATTACGGATTAGTTGAAACTATCTCTACTTAGTCATGAATGCTCTTATGAGATAAGGTAAGAACTCTTGTGCAAATATTGCTTTACATAGTTTTAAAAATTTAAATATATTATTTTTATCAATTGACATCTTTATCAATTGAACTTGATACGGTTTTTCGGGCCTTCCCGGTTCGTATCTTTGTATCATTAGATTCTTGTCTTGTATCTGAAACTTTATCACGCTTGACACTAATGGCATTCTCGATATCCTTAATCTTTTTTATTACATCGTCTAAAACATAAATTTGAGCATTAATAATAGCAAGTTGAACGGCATCAGTATAAATGCCATGTGCATTCTTAGATACATCATCTTGCATTTGCCTTCTTCTACTTTCTAGATCTTTTAGTAATTCCCTCAACCTCACTCCTTAATTTAACAATCCAATCCCCCATCACGAGTCTTTTTACTCTGCCTAAGTTACTTCTAAACACTAACTTATCATCGTAAAATATATCCATTAAATCATCCCATTCATGATGAGAAACATGTAATTTTTTGTCTTTGGAAGTATAATTTTGCGTTACTCCCTTATTTTTTCTGTTCTTAATAAGAACTTTTATTCCTAAGTCGTAGATATTCCTAATCGGTTTATAGTCCATAACACCTCCGGTAGTTTCTTAATTCTGTTAACATCTCTAGTATGATTATAGTCTTTATTCCAAGGCCGGTTCATTTTTACCGCCATAAGTCCACGTTTGATATAATTTTCTAGTTGTTCTGGACTATCATCCAATAAACAATCAACTTTAACCATTTGCTTACTTGTAGTAAAATGTAAGGTATCATAGGGAACATTGTTTTCTCTTAACCAATGCATAGTATAGTATTCAGTATCCCTATTAGGTTGAGCGGATATTATATGGATATTATGTCCCGTTGATTTTAAGAATTCTAAATCCTCAATTGCATCAGGATAGGGTTCAGATTTAGTGTATAAATCATATGCCCAATCTTTAAACCAATATTTATATATCATAGAACTCAAAGATGTCTGATTGTGAACCTTATAATCAAACCACTCGTCTACATCACGAAACCATGCACTTGGAAACTCTTTTCGCTGTCTTGCCACCAAGGGGTCATACATATTTCGTAAGACCCCATCGATGTCAATCCCCAAATCAAATGCTATCATTTAAATAGTATTGTCTGATCATCATTTTCAACCATATCTTTTACCTTTTGTATTTCATTTTCCAATGCGTGTAAACTCTGTTTTATTTTCCGTACTGATAAGATTAATGATTTTAGTTTCATCCCAATTATATATGGATATTTCTTTATGATACTATCAGACATTTTATCCTTTTATAAGTACACCAAGCAAACTAGCAGGGTAGAGTCCAAATCCCCATCTAGTATCATTTATATAAAACATGTTGCCAGACTCTATTATCCAAGGTATTCTCCTTAAATGGGACTTACCTCTATAGCTTATAACCATTCGACCATCACAAGTAGCCATATAATTTAACCAAGCTAAGGCTCTCCAGTTAATCTTGACATATGTCGTGCCACCCATACTAATTAAATCATCTGCTTTAATGGTTAAACAAGGTCTTCCCCTGAAGTCTTTTTTGCTAAATGCTGACCAAGCAAATACCTGTTTTTTCGTATTGCACTGTGCATTCAACAAATAGACTTTATTTTTCTCTATTGCCATTGATAATCGATTACTGCCTTTAGGGTAAATCGTCACTTTCTTTCTCCCACGGTTTAAATTCACACTTATCTCCATTGAAAGCAGCTTTGTACGAACCAATGGTTCCATATCTGGCTTTCTTGACTATAATCTCATTCATTCTTGGATTATACTCTCTCGGGTCAAAGTTATAGCCATAGAAAACAAAGTGGCAACTCTCGGCTAACTGCTCGATAGTACCCCCTTCAGCAAAGTCTCCCATAGTAGGGGTTGGATCTATCCGTCTCTCTATATCTCTATTTAACTGAGATATTAGAATTCCACTTGCTTTTGTTTTCTTAGCTATCCATTTATAATCCTGCATTATATCTTCAATTTCAAAACGTCTGTCACGTTTCCCTGCATTGTTTACTTTAGTTAATTGTATGTAATCATCTATGAATACATCAGGCTCCCAACGTTTAATTTCCCTTATAGAAGCGTCAAGGTCTCTTACATCGTCATACATACGTAACTGTGAGTATTTCTCCTTAATAAAAGGAGTCATTTTGTCTATCTCGTCCAAGACATCTTGAGACAAAACCTTCTTTCTCATATCAGTATACTTAAGCCATTTAGATTCCATAACAATTAATTTCTTAATTGACTCGATATTGGTCATTTCCCGATTGAACAATGCCACTCGAAGCCCTTGTGCCACCAATGATTTAACAATATTCAACATTAGTGTCGTCTTTCCGTGTCCCGGTCTACCTCCAATTACCGTCAACTCTCCTCGAGTCATGCCTCCAGCCGAATGATCTAAAAATGGAAGTCCAAATTCAACAATATTGGTTCCTTCTTTTATAGCTTTCTGAGCCTCATCCATGATCCTGTCTATAGATTTATCTCTATTCGGTTGAAGATTAAGAATTTGTTCAACGTGTCTCTGATAACTTATCAGTAGATCCGCTAATTTTGCATCTGTTTTTGTACTTGCGTTCTCTAATTCTTTGCCTACTCTACCTACTTCACGTTTTAAATGATTTTCCCATACTAAAGAAGCATGGTTTTCTACATCAGCAGATTTTAGATATTTAGATTGTAGTTCTATAAAATATTCAAGTTCGATTTCATCGCCGTATTTCTGCTTGCACTTCGCATGGAGACTAATCAGGTCAGGTTTGATGTTTTGTCTAGCTAATTCCTGAGCAGCCTTCCATATTTTTCGATGCTTAACTTTCCAAAATGCACTAGGATCTGCTACCCATCCCTGAAGTCTATCAAATAACTCAGGATCAGATATAACAGCACCCAATACACTCATTTCAGCATCAATGTTTGTAGGTATTGACAAATAACTCCTTTAGAATAATTCAGAGATTATATTTATTTTATGCTTCTTTGAAGAATTACCTTCAAGTGCTTCTAAAGCTATCCAAACCTTTACTTTATTTTCATCTATTTCGTTTTCACCAAATTCTTTACTATAAGCCAATGTAGATTTCAAAACACTAAGTTGGCTTTCAAGTTTTGCAATTTCACTTTTAACATCTTCTACAGTTTGTATATCCAATTTTAATGCAGCTCTAGCAATCCCATATGGAGCAGTTCCATTAAATGATACACTTACTGAACCACTTGTCTGTTGAGTTAATACTATACCCCTTAAACCAGCTTTCAAACTAGTACCACTTGGATTATCTGCAATTAAAATTACTTTCTTACCTTGATATGATTTCCCTGCTTCCAGCATTTTGTATCTCCTGTATTTAAATTTCAATATAAGGTGGTTTAGAACCATATTTCTTTTTCTCTATTTCTTTTAGCTTATCACTGTTTTTGTTATAATTTGCTATTACTGCACCTAAATAGGCTATTGGCTTTGTTTCAAAATGTCCCTGAATATAGAATTGATTTACTGTGAATTTGACTATATTATCTGGAACATGATCAATTTTTAACATAAAATGATACATCTCTTTAGGTGTGAAGGGGAAATTATGGCTAATGAGTCTTAAAATATTCTTTAGACTGCTTCTAGCAACTTTATTTCTTTTTACCATTAGATTTGTAATCTTATATGATACATTATATGTTTCAAATGGATCAAATCCACACTTAGGACACGTTGCCAATTTCTAAGCTATTTTGGAAGTGTCTTTCTTCGCCTATATGGTCTGCAAGATTAGCATAATCCTCTTCCTTAAGATTTTCTACAAAAACTGCTCTTGTTTTAAACCATTCAGCTATAAATAACTTGGCTTCATCAAATGTAAATAGACTTTTTCGAGTCTCAATGGTAAGGATATCGGATATCTTATCTCCATCGCCAATAATTTCAGCCATTGTAGGTCCAGCATTAGTAAATTTTATAGCATATTTTGGATTTTGCATCATGAGCTATCTCCCGGATCATTATCAATCTCAATTGAATCATTTGGTCTTTGTATCCTTGTAGGGTTCAGCAAACCACTATTTAAATCTCTCATAGCTCTTGCCATATCAGTAGTAGTAGTACGTATTGTTCCAGCTGTAAATTCTTGTTCAAATGGTGTACCAGATCCTCTCATTGATCCTAAACCTTCCGATGTTCTTGGCATAGTCCGCTGAGCGGCTCTTAATATATCTTCCTCTCTTGCCGGTTTCTCAGGTCGTTCTAGAAATCTTTCATAATACCTTAATAAGCTTTTAAATGCTAAATTAACCAACATTTGACGTGATACATCAGTACCAGTGGATTTTGTCAATGCCTCTGCTAAATCATTTAATAAAAGCCAGATATCCTTATCAACCTTTGTTCTACTGATTAGTACTTGTAGTTTTTCTTCTGCCATATTTACCTTTCATAATTATGCCTGCGACCCATACCGCATTTGGTTGTTAGTAACCCCCACAGCTTTATCTATGTCCCCTCAGCATAATCAATTATTTATTCATCATCTTCAGCAAATGGATCTACTTTTTTTGTTGCAGTATCTGGTTCTAATAAGGTTTCAAGATCTAAGGGTTCTCCATCTTCCCAAGCAAGTGTTTTAAACACTCGTGGGTATTTCCGGGGGTTTTCCTCAGGTGACAAATTCTTGTCTTCCTTATGTATTTGCTGTCCAATAACTACCAATACGGGGAGACCTAGTACATCATCAAGTTCCAAAGCTTGAATGTCTATAATGGCT
>Ga0307378_10008292_pt1 | contig 13832 bp, 10 predicted proteins | sample UN1MG_FD_202238 | JGI IMG/M metagenome (GOLD analysis project Ga0307378, IMG submission 202238) | Soil microbial communities from Risofladan, Vaasa, Finland - UN-1 | ecosystem: Environmental > Terrestrial > Soil > Coastal area > Acid sulfate soil | place: Finland: Risofladan, Vaasa | collected... | reverse complement strand
GAGGAAGGGCTGCTGCGGTTCGACCGGCGGTGAGGGGTGTTCTGGATTGTTTGTGGGCGCGGTGCGAAGCCGCAAGCGGCTAGCGGAAGTAGCCCGCGAACAGCCGCAGTTGCCGCCAGAGGGAACATGGGGAACTGCGGAAGATGCGCGAGAGGACATAACGCGGTCGAACGTAATAGGACCAGATCGCCTCGCGCACCAATCGATCCGCCGTGCGGCGCTCCTCTTCCGTGCCCGCGAAGGCCGGAAACCACTCGTCGGCCGGCCGGTCGAGCTGGTCGTAAAGCGCCGAGCCGGGGTAGGGCGAGATGCGGTGGAACGAGGCGTAGGTCGGGTTGAGCCGCTTCGCCAGGCGGATCGTCTCGCGCATCTCCGCTTCCGTTTCGCCCGGATAACCCAGCAGGAAAAAGCAGAGCGTTTCGATTCCCGCCCGCTTTGTCAGGCGGACGCCCTGAAATTGCTGATCGAGCGAAATGTTCTTGCGCGTCAACTCGGCGATGCGCCGGCTGCCGCTCTCGACGCCGAAGTGGATCAACCGGCATCCGGCCCGGCGCATCAACTCCAGCAGCGGCCCGTCGACCTGATCGGCCCGCGTTTGGCAGCACCAGCGCACGCGGACGCTGCGGTCGAGCAGATAGCGGCAGATTTCGCGGACGAACTCCGCCGAGGCGGTGAATTCCAGGTCGATGAAGTAGACGTTCTTCGCGCCGAACCGGCCCACGGCCGTCTCCACTTCGCGGCCGAGTTGCTCCGGCGTCTTGCGGCGCAGCTTCCGGCCCTGGATCGCCCGCGAGCAGAACGTGCAGGAGAACGGGCATCCCCGGGCGCCTTCGAGGACCACGAACCGTGGGCCGAGGATCTCGTAACGGTATCGGCTCAAGTCCAGCAGGTGGAAGGCCGGCACCGGCAGCGAGGTCATTTCCAGCGGCGGGCGGTCTTCGGTGGAAACGATCCGGCCGTCGCGCTGGAACGAAAGGCCGGGCGTCTCTTCCCGCGGTCGGCCGGCGGCCAGTTCCTGCACGGTCCGCTCCGGCTCGCCGCGAATCACCGCGTCGACGCCGGTCATATCGAGCATCTCCTTCGGCCGGACCGTTCCGTGGAAACCCGACAGAAACAGTCGACCGGTGCTCTCGCGCAACCGGTCGATCACGGCCACCAGCGGAGCCAACTCCAGCGTGGGACACTGCCAGCGATCCAACGCCGAGCTGGTCACCACGACCAGGTCCGCCGTGCCCACGCGCCGGCCGACCTGCTCGGGCGTCAACTCTTCGGCCTGGGCGTCGATCAGCCGCACCCGGTGTCCGTCGGCCTCGAGAATCGCCGCACAGTTGAGCAACTCCAACGGCGGCCAGCGGCGGTTGTACGTATGGTCCGCCCCCGCGATCGGATATTTCCAGCAGGGTTTGACCAGGACGATGTGCATGGGCAGTGGGTAGTGCCGCTTGCGGCTTCGCAGTGGTGAGTGAAGAGTGATGAGTGGTGCGGGTCCGACTATACGCCTTCTTGGACAACCGCTATTTCCTCGGGCACTTCCCGCGGCGCGCGCATCACCGGGCCGGCCGGCGTGCTGGGCGGCGGCGCTTTGCGATCGGCCCAATTGTAGACCAGGCTGTAGCAGACGGGAATCACCAGCAGCGTCAACACGGTGGCGAAGAACAGGCCGAAGATCACCGCCCCGGTCAACGGCCCCCAGAATTCCGCACCGCCGGAGAGGTTCAGGAACAACGGCAGCAGGCCGCCGATGGTCGTGACGGTCGTCAAGATCACCGGCCGCAACCGGTTGACACCCGCTTCGACCAGGGCCTGCCGGACGCCCATCCCCCGCCGCCGCGCCTGGTTGGCGAAATCGACCAGCACGATGGCGTCGTTGACCACGATGCCCGCCAGACAAAGCAGCCCGATGAACGACGCCATGCTGAACGGGTGGCCGCAGATCCACATCCCGAAGACCACGCCCACGAAGCTCAAGGGCACGGTCATCAACACGACCGCTGCCTGGCGAAAGCTGTTGAATTGCAGCACGAGGATCGCGGCGATCAACAGGATCCCGACGATCATGGCGTTGCGCATATGGAAGATGCTCTTGTCGCGTTCCTCGTTTTCGCCCGTGAAGGTTATCCGCACGCCTTCGGCCTCGGTGGCCGATTGGCCCAGCAGCTCCATCTTGTTGCCTTCGACGCTCTTGAATCCGAACTCGGGCAGGATGCTCGCGCGAAGTTCGTCGAAGATATCGTCGGGGATATAATCACGGCCTTTCTCGGGATTGTTGGTTTTCTCCGGAATGTCGCTGCGGACCGACACGGCCCGGCGACGGTCGTAGTGATTCACGGCGTACAGGCCCGTGCCGCGGCGGATGTTGGCCAGTTGTCCAATCGTGGCCCGGCGGCCGTCCGGCGCGGTGAGCATCAGCCGCCGGATGTCTTCCCTGCTCTTCTGATAGTCGGGATCGGCCTGCAATCGCAGCGTCACGTCCTCGTCGTCGAGGCTCAATTGGATCGAGCTGTCGCCGAGGATCGACGTTTGCACCGCCCGGGCGACCTCGGCCTCGGAAAGACCGAACAGGCCGACCATTTCGGGAATCGGTTCGATGACCAGTTCCGGGCTGTCGGGCCGATAGTTCGTTCGCACTTCGATCGTGCCGGGCACTTGCGACAGTCGCTCGGCGATTCTCTCCGCCAGCCGGCCGAGCTGCTCGATATCGTCGCCGGTCAGCCGGACTTCCACGGCGGCACCGCCGGGCGGCCCCTCCTGGGCCTCCTGGATCTCATAGCTCATCCCGGGCCACGGCTTGATCGCGCTGCGCAGCTCTTCGATGATCTCGTTCTGATGCCGCTTGCGGACGGTCGGCGAGGTGAGTTGGACCATGATCTTGCCGAATTCGGGTCCCGTGGCCGTACCGGCCTCCAGACGATTCGCCAGCCCGGCCGACGACCCCACCGAGGTGACGAAGTGGACCAGTTCGCCCTTCTCCTGCAACGCCTTGAGCGGCCCGGTGAACGCTTCCGACGCCCGCACCGTCTCCTCGATGCTGTAGCCCAGCGGCAGTTCGTAGCTGATTTCGAACTGGCCGCGGTCGCTTTTCGGGAAGAAGGTGGTGCCGATGTGTTGCCACGTCAGCCCCGCCCAGACCAGGGCGATCGCGCAACATGAAATCACCACCCAACGATTGGCCAGCGAATAGCGCAGCGCGGCGGCGTACGCCCGGGTGAAGATCCCGTGGTTCGGCCGCATGCGGCTTTCCGGGTGGTGTCGGTCACGGTGCGGGGACGAGTTTCCAGAGGACGGCGGCGAGTTGCCCGACGGCGGCGGCGAGTTGCCCGCCACCGCGACGGCCGTGCCGGTCTTCGCCTGGTGCCGGCCGAACCAATAGGCGGCCGCCACGGGGATCAGAAAATGGTCGACCACTACCGAGCCCAACAAGGCCGCGGCGACCACCTTGGGCATCACGCCGAGGAAATCGCCCATGATCCCCGGCACGAGGATCATCGGCAGGAAGGCGGCCACGGTGGTCAGGTCGGCGGCGATCACGGGGATGCCCACCTCGTCGATGCCCGTCTTGGCGGCCTGGATCGGCGGTTCGCCACGCTCGATGTGGCGGTGGATGTTCTCGGCCACGATGATCGCCCCGTCGACGACCATCCCCAATACCAGGATGAAGCTGAAGATGGCGATGTTCGAGATCGCGATCCCCGCGGCGAACAGGAAGATCAGCGCGATCGCCATGCTGAAGGGAATCGCCGTCAACACCAGGATCGAAATCCGCAGGCCCATCGACCACGCCAGGATGACCAGCACCAGCATCGCCCCGACCACCGCGCTGGAGCCGAGCACGTAGAACATGATGCTGATGTCCTCGGAGACGTCGCGGGTGGTGGAGAACTCGATGTGCGGGTATTCCTCCTGAAGCTCGGCCACGCGGGCTTTGACCAGCCGGGCCGTTTTTAGCGTGTTGATGTCGGCTTCCTTGTTGACGATGATCGTGGCCGTGTCGCGGCCGTCGAGCCGGGCCACGTTCTTCAGCCGCCGGTGCGTGTCGAGCACCTCGGCCACGTCGCCCAAGCGGATCAAACGCCCGCCGCGGCGGGCCAGGATCACCTGCCGGATGTCGTCCACGTTGCGGAGCTTCGTCTCGTTGACGACCTGCATGTCGTACTGCGCGGTGTTCAGCGATCCACCGGGCAACTGGCTGTGGAAGTTCATCAGCGCCCGGGCGATCTGGTCGACCGTCAAACCGTACTCGACGAACAGATCGGGGTTGACGTTGACGTGGATTTCCCGCTCCTTGCCGCCGAAGAGCTGCGAATTGGAGACGCCGGAGATCGCCTCCAGCTCGCGCTGCACGTCCTCGGCGATCTCCTTGAGCGTCCGCTCGTCGAACCCCGGAGGACCTCCCAGGTTGACCAGCATCAACGGCATGCTCTCGAAATCGATGGCCGTGATGATCGGCTGCACTTCCCGTCCCCGCGGCAACCGGGAACGGACTTCGTCGACCAGGTGGGCCACGTCGGTCTTGGCCTGTTCGGACGACACGCCGTCGAGGAAGATCACGCTGGTCACGCTCGAACCCCGCATGCTGGTCGACTGGATCTTGTCCACGTCGTTGAGCCGCTCCAAGGCTTCTTCGATCTTGCGCGTGATTTCCTCTTCCGCTTCGGTGGGCTGGGCGCCGGGATACGGAACGGTGACCAGGACCACGGCCGTGTTGATCGCCGGGGCCCGCTGCACCGGGACGTACATGCCCGCCAAGACCGCCAGCGCGATCACCATGAGCAGGCCCACGATGACCATCCGGGGACGGTCGATGGCTTTGTGGCTGATGTACATCTACTCCTCCAAAATCATCACCCCCCGGCCTTCCATCAGCCGGTGGTGGCCGCGGTTGACGACGGTCCGTCTTTCCGGCGGAAGCTGTTCCAGCGGAACGATCGCGTCGGTGCCCTGCTCGATCCATTCCTTCAGCACCATGCGGCGTGCCCGGTTCTCGCCGTCCACCGCGTAAAGGTACAGGACCTCGTTCTTCTCGTCTTTCAAGAGTTCCAGCAGCTCCCGGTCTTTCGAGAGTTCTTCATCCTTCAGGGCCGCTTCGTACTTCAGCACCATCGTATTGTCCAGCGGCACGCGGAATCCGTTCATCGTGCCGACCACGATGCGCCCCAGCGCGATCAGCCCCGGTTTCCACTGCCCGTCGGGGTTGGGCAGGGCAATCTCCACCTCGAACAGCCCGGTCGTGTCGTCGGCCGCTTCGGCCATGCGGAAAATCTGCCCGTCGATCCGCGAACGCTGCCGCCGGAATCGATCGCGGGCCAGCAACTCCACGTGAACCGGTTGGCCGGGCCGAATATCTCCCACAAAGGCCTCGGGCACGCCGACTGCCAACAACACCTTGTCGACCTGGATGATCTCCATGATCGCCTGGTGCGGACTGACCGACTCGCCCGGGTTGATCTTCCGTTTGGCGAGCACCAGCCGCGCGGAAGTCCCTCCCTCGACCGCCGGCGCGTAGAGTTGCGTGTCCTCGATGTTCTCCGTGGCGGTTTGGATCTGGGCCTCGATCCTGGCCCCCAAAGCGCCGGCCTTTGCGATCAGGGCCCGCGCCAGTTCCAGTTGGGCCCCGGCCACCTTCAAGGCGGTCACGGTATTCTGGTACTGGGCCTCGGTGATTGCCCCGGTCCTGCGATCCCTGAGATCATCGGCCCGCCGCATGTCGGAAGTAGCCTGGGTGAGATTCGCCTCGGCCTCTTTGAGTCGGGCGTCGGCCTCGGCACGCTGGGCTTCGACCTCGGCGCGCTGGGCTTCGACTTCCTTGAGCCGGTAACCAAGCAACTCCGCGTCGAGCCGGGCCAAGAGCTGGCCGGGCACGATCGGGTCGCCGTCGTCCAGCGGCTTGCCCGCCGCGTTGACGCCCAACTCGGACACACGGCCGGCAATCTCGAACCCCAGCGAAAACCGCTCCCACGGTTCGATCATGCCGGAGTAACTGTCGGTGATTTCGATCGTCTCGGGCTCGAGTTTCATCACCGTGACGGGCGTGGCCGGGACGTCGGTTTTCGGCTGCTGGTCCTTCTTGCCGTTCTCTTGTCCCCATCCGCTGAGCATCGCCGTGATCGCCACCACGACGGCCAGTGCCGTGACGATCAGCAACCCGAGAAGTCGGCCAACGTATTGTTTCATGGTCGCACCGCTGCAGAAGACCGAGAGGGTGAATCGATCGTTTCGCCAAGGGGTCGCTCGTGGCCCAAAGCGGCCAGGCTGAACCGGACGATGTGGTCGGTGAGTCGGGCGACGTCGAACGTCTCGTATTCTTCTTCCCCGACCAGCAGCACCGCAATCGGCCGATGGATCTTGAAGTGCAAGCACTGCCCGACGATGCTGAAGGCCACCAGGTGCCGATCCGCCGCCGAAATTCCCTCCGGCAACAGCTCACAGAGCACCGCGTCGAGCCACTGGAAATTCCCGCGGATGAATTTTTCCACCACCGCCACGCAGGCTTCCGTGGGCTCGGTCATTTCCCGGGTCATCAGTTGGGCGTGCCAGGCGGGCCGCCGCGGATCGAGCAACCGGGAAAGCATTTGGTGAACGTACTCCCGCAGCTTGACTTCCGGCGGCGTGCCGGGCGGAAATTCCGGGGGCGGATGGTGCCCCCCGTCACCTTGGGCGTGTTGAACGACCTCGACGTAAAGCTTCAGCTTATCACCGAAATGGTAGTTCACCGCCGCCAGATTGGCGTCCGCCCGACCGCAAATATCGCGCACCGTAGCTGCCCGAAAGCCCTTTTCCGCGAAAACCTCGCCTGCGGCTTCCAGCAGGCGGGTCCGCGTGTCGTCTGTGGCGTTCGCCATGGTCGGCCTCGTGCCAAACGGTTGATTGAATCAAATGTTTGTTTCAATCAAGTGTACGAGATCAACCCGGGCGCGTCAAGCGGGCAGGTGACGCTCCCACCCGAACCCGCTAAGATAGCAAGAGAGTGTTCCGTCACAACTTCTGAACACGGGATGTGCCTATTCGACGTAACCGGTTTTTTTGACGTAACCCGTTACAAGGGAACCGTTTAGCGGGCGGGCTCGCCCGCCGTTCGTCCGAAACACAACAGCACGGCAGGATGCGTCCTCACATGAACCGTAAACGCCAAGTTACCATGCGAACCAAGGGCCAGATCGAGGCCGAAATCAGCGAGGCCATCGTCAAGTTCGAGAAGGAATACATGGGCCGCGGGCCGCAGGAGACCAAGACGTACATCATCGACGATCTCGTGCTGGTGCGGCTGAAAGGGATCATGACGCAGGCGGAGTACCAGCTTGCTGGAATGGACGACAACCCCAGAGGTCGGGAATTGATCAAGCAGGTCCGCCACGAACTGCTCGAAAGGGGACGACCACTGCTGGAAGCCATGATTCACGACCTGACCGGGCGAAAGACCCTCAGCCTGCACACCGACATCAGCATCGTCACCGGGGAGCGGATGATCCTCTTCACGCTGGACGCCGCTCCCGAACTCCCCCCCCACGAAGCGGGGTGATCGGCCACGGTCTCAGCCCGGCAGCCGTTGACTTGTCCAGCACACCTGCTACATTCGACAGACGCGCTCAACGTACCGGGGATGGAAGTCGGCGACTTTGATCTCACGTGGGGCGCCAAATGGGGATTTCAAGTTCGCCTGACCCCCTTCCAAGGGGTGCGGGACGGAAAGGAAAAGCCGGAATACGACCGTCGCTCGGGCGGGTTCCGGCTCTTTTTTCGGATAGTACCCACCGACCGGACCTTTTGGGGACTTCCCACCCCTGAGCGCCGGCGAGTTGGGCAAGAATAGTAGCCGTCTCGCTCCGCGAGACGAAGCTCCATCTCGCGGAGTTCCATCTCGCGGAGCGAGATGACTACATTGAGGAAACGAGGAAATCGACATGTCAGAGGACTACAAGAACGTATTGAAGGGCGCGCTGTCGGATGAAGATCGCCGGAAGCTGCTGGCCCTGGACCATCCCAAGCTGCACCGATTCGTGGCCGATGCCATTGGACTGTGCGAACCCGACTCGGTGTTGGTCGTCGACGATTCCGCGGAAGCGATGGCCAGGACGCGCAGCCAGGTCGTCGCCGCGGGCGAAGAGACGCCCTTGGCGATCGAAGGACACACCGTCCATTTCGACGGCATGCAGGACCAGGGACGCGACCGGGAGGCCACCAAGTACCTCGTGCCCGAGGGCGAAACGCTCTCGAAGGCGCTGAACCAGATGGAGCGCGAAGCGGGTTTGGCGGAAGTCCGCGGCCTGATGCAGGGGAGCATGAAAGGGCGGACGATGATCGTCCGCTTCCTCTCGCTGGGGCCGACCGGCTCGGTCTTCAGCATCCCCTGCGTCGAGTGTACCGACTCCTGGTACGTCTCGCACAGCCTCGACCTGCTCTACCGTCAAGGCTACGAGCAGTTCAAGAACCTCGGCGAGGGTTCCGACTTCTTCGCAATCTTGCACTCGGCCGGCAAAATGGACGAGCGGATGGTCAGTTGCGAGCCCGAGAAGAAGCGGATCTACATCGACCACACGACCGACACCGTCTACAGCGTCAACACGCAGTACGCCGGCAACACCGTGGGGCTGAAGAAGCTGGCGCTGCGGCTGACCATCCGCAAGGCCGACCGCGAAGGCTGGCTCTGCGAGCACATGTTCCTGATGGGCGTTCATGGGCCGGGCGGTCGAAAGACCTATTTCGCCGGGGCGTTCCCCAGTGCCTGCGGAAAGACCTCCACGGCCATGCTGCCCGGCGAGAAGATCCTCGGCGACGACATCGCCTATTTCCGGGCGATCGACGGCGAGTGTCGCGCGGTCAACGCCGAAGCCGGCATTTTCGGCATCATCCAGAACGTCAACGCCGAGGACGATCCGGCCATCTGGGACGTGCTGGCCCATCCGAACGAGGTCATCTTCTCCAACGTGCTGGTCAAGGAGGGCAAGCCCTATTGGCTCGGCATGGGCTGCGAGATGTCCGCTTCCGGCGAGAACTTCTCCGGCGCGTGGGAACAGGGGAAGAAGGACGACGACGGCAACGAGATCCCGCCGGCGCACAAGAACGCCCGGTACGCCGTGACGCTCAAGGCATTGTCGAACTGCGACCCGGAGCTGAATAACCCGGAAGGCGTGGTGCTCAGCGGCATCGTCTACGGCGGCCGGGACGCCAAGTCGTACGTGCCCGTCCAGCAAGGGTTCGACTGGGACCACGGCATCATCGCTTACGGGGCGTCGCTGGAGACGGAAACCACCTTCGCCACCATCGGCAAGGAGGGCGTGTCCGAAATCAACCTGATGAGCATCCAGGACTTCGTGGCCATTCCGCTGGGCAAGTACGTGCGGAACAACCTGGAATTCGGCAAAAAGGTGCGCCGCCCGCCGCTCGTCTTCGGGGTGAACTACTTCCTGCGCGACGCGGAAGGCGGTTTCGTCAACGCCGTGCGCGACAAGCACGTGTGGATCAAGTGGATGGAACGCCGCGTCCACGGCGAGGTCGACGCCATCAAGGGCCCGACCGGCTGGCTTCCCAAATACGAGGACCTCCAGCCGCTCTTCGAGCAGGTGCTGGGCAAAGACTACCCGCACGAGAACTACGTCAGGCAGTTCACCATCCGGGTGCCGGAGAACCTGGCGAAGATCGACCGCGTGGAAGCGTTTCACCGCAACGTGGTGGCCGACGCCCCGCCGGTGCTCTTCGAGGTGCTGGCGGCCCAGCGCGAGCGGCTGCTGCGTGCCCGGAAACAGTTCGGCGACTACATCGCCCCGGAGAGCTTCCTCGCGGAGAGTTGAGCATGGGCATGGAGTGGAACGCGAGCGGCGACTTCCCGAAGATCGCGCGGACGGCTTTTATACACGAAACGGCGACGCTGATCGGAAACGTGTCGATCGAAGGCAGGGTTTTCGTCGGCCCCAACGCCGTGATCCGGGCAGATGAACCGGGGCCGGAGGGAAAGGTCGAGCCGATCGTCGTCTGCGAGGAGGCCAACATCCAGGACGCCGTGGTGATCCACGCCCTGGGCGGGACGGGCGTGAAGATCGGCCCCCGCACGTCGATCTCCCACGCCGCGATCGTCCACGGCCCCTGCGAGATCGGCGCCGATTGCTTCGTCGGCTTCGGCGCCGTCGTCTTCAAGGCCACGCTGGGAGACGGCGTCGTCGTGCTGCACCGCGCGTTGGTCGAAGGCGTGACCATCCCCCCGGGCGTGCACGTGCCCTCGATGACGGCCGTTTGCTGCGAAAAGCACGTCGGAAGGTTGACGCCCGTGCCGCCGGAGCTGGCCGCCTTTGCCGAAAAGGTCTGCCGAACCAACCTGTTTCTCGTGGAAGCCGGACTGAAGAAGGGCTGAGCGGTTTTTAGTGTAGCCGTCTCGCTCCGCGAGACGAAGCTACATCTCGCGGAGCGAGATGGCTACTATGCAACACATTCTGATCGTCAAACTCGGCTCGACATTGCCCGACCTGGCTATGCGGCGCGGTGACTTCGAGGACTGGGTCCGCGCCGGGCTGGACGTCGGTCCGGACCGAACGGCTCTCGTCGACCCCGTTGTGGGTGAAGCGCTGCCCGACTCGCGGCGGTTCGCCGGCGTGGTCGTGACCGGATCGCACGCCATGGTGACCGACCGGGCCGACTGGTCCGAGCGCACGGCCGCGTGGCTGCGCGACGTGGTCGAAGCGGAAGTGCCGCTGTTGGCCATCTGCTACGGCCACCAACTTCTCGCCCACGCGACCGGAGGCACCGTCGGCAACAACCCCGCCGGTCGCGAGTTCGGCACGGTGGCTGTCCGGCTCGACGAGGCGTCGCGAACCGATCCGCTCTTCTCGACCTTGCCCGAGCGGTTCGACGTGCAAGTCTGCCACACCCAATCCGCCCTCTCGCTTCCGCCGGGAGCCCAGCTTCTCGCCTCCAGCGCCCGGGAGCCGCATCAAGCCTACCGTCTCGGCCGCTATGCCTGGGGCGTCCAATTCCATCCCGAGTTCGACGTCGAAGTCACCCGCACCTACATCCGCCAACGCGCCGCCGACCTCCGCTCTGAAGGGCAGGACCCCGACAAGTTGGCTGCCGGCGTACGGGAAGCACCCCACGGTACGGCCGTGCTCGGCAGTTTCGGGCGTCTCGTCCGTGGCGGCGCGATCTTGTAGGCTCCCTACTGCTTCGCCAATGCAGGGTCGATCAGCGGGCCGATGGTGGCCTGGTCGTATTGCTTCTGGACCTCGGGAAGCGCCGAGGCTCGGGCCAGGGCGATGACCCTTCGGACGTCGATGTACGGGTTGCCCGGCACGGCGCCGTCTTCGCGGCCTTGGACGGCGTACAGGGAAATCCAGAGAAAATGGACGGCGCCGCCCGAAAGACGGCCGCCGACGATGCGGCCTTCGCTGTCCAGGGCCAAAAGGTACCGAAACGTCGCCGACTGTTTTCGGTTGCCGGTTCTCGCGCCCGTCCTCGGGTCGGTTTGGCCTTGGGCATCGGAACCGTACGAGCTGTAGGTGACGGTGGTGCTGACGTCCTTGTACTGCACGCCGTCCCGGGTTCCGGCGTCGCGGATCGAGGAGACTTTGTAGGCGTAGATGGGGTTGTTCCAGGCCTCCTCGCCTCGAGTCCGGTCGATGCCGATGGGATGGTCCGCCTGGCCGATGTAGTTGGCCAGCGCCAGGTGGAAGGTGCCCATGTTCGGCCCGCCGCCCGTGCCGCTGGGCGGAGCCAGGTAGAGATAACTGTCGTCGGTGGTCCGGTTGTAGATGCCGGTCAGGAGGGCCTTGATGTCGGACGGCTGAAAGACCACGCCGGGCGTTCCGCCGATTCGACCCGCATCGACGGGCCTGACCGGCTCGGGGTGCCGGATGGTCGAGGCGGTGAAGCCGCTGCAATAGCCTTCCCAGCCTTCGGAGGCGACCCGCATTCTCAGTCGGGGGAACAGGGCGCGGTCGGTGCCCATGATCCGGCGGATCTCGTAGGAGTTGGCCAGATTCTCGCCGCCGTTGAAAGCCAGGTCGTAGAGGCTCAGTACCGAAGAGCCGCCCGACATGCCCGACTCGATGCGTCGGCTGCCGTACCGTCCTTGGACCGCGGCTCGGCCGCCGGTCACGTCGCCGAGTCCGCCGGCACCTTCGGGGTGAATGTCGGCGGAGTAGGGGATCCTCCAGTCCGGCACGGAGGCTTCCGACTTCAGGCTTGCCAGTCTGGTTTCATAAGTGAGGCTGTGGTTCCTGAAATAGTAATTGAAGAGTGCTTCCTGTTCGTCCCGTTCGCTCTGCACGATTTTGCCGCCCACCACGCGCTGATGCACGTTGCTGATGTCGCGCGGCGGCGCCGCGGCAGAGAAATCGGCGGTACAGCTAAAACAAATGAACCAGGCCGGTAAGAGGCCGACGACGAGTCCTCGCATGGACTTCTCCTTGGTGTCTGTCGATCGTGGGTGAACGTCTTGTGAGCAGAAACAGGTGCAACAGAAGTCGACAACAAAATGCAGTGAAAAAAGAAAGATAACCCCCGCACGCACGGCGGGGGCTATCTTGTAGCATGTTTGCCCAAGTGAGCCGCTCGGCGGATCACTACTTGCGACGGAGCAGGCCGCGCAGCTTGATCTTGGCTTTGCACTGATCCGGCTTCGCATCCTCCTCCTTCGCCTGGTCCGGCTTGCACTGATCGGGCTTGGCCTGGTCCGGCTTGGCTTGATCCGGCTTGGCTTGATCCGGCTTGGCCTGATCCGGCTTGGCCTGATCCGGCTTGGCCTGATCCGGAGTCACTTGATCCGGTTTGGCTTGATCCGGTTTGGCTTGATCCGGAGTCACTTGATCCGGTTTGGCTTGATCCGGGGCGGCAAAGCCGATGGTGCCGACCAAGCAGATCGCGACGCCCAAGGCGACAGCTAAAAGGAAACGCATCGCAACACCTCCATCAACAAAGTTAGAGAAAAGAGTTTCGACGAGTCACGCGCGTGACTCGTCCGTGCGGTCTATCTACGCTCCTTGTGGAGTTTGTGAAGAAACACTTGGCAGGTTTCGCGCTCGCTATGGCACCGGCACCCAGCGGACCAACGATGCCGTGAGGATCAGCGGGCGGTGGGTTACTGGTGTCATCGTACGATACGTAGTTTAGCAAAGCAAGAGGGCGAATGCGACTAGGGGAGGCTATTTTTCTTGCCCGGTTTTGCTTTTTTACTCAAGCCGCAAACTCGCCTGAAACCCGACAGCCGGCCGTCTCGTGGGTTACAGGCGGCACGATTAGTGACCTTCTTGCGACAAAGAGGTTGATACTGGGCAAGCTAGGAAAGCCAGGAGGCCGCGGTGCCCTCCTTCGCCGGGAAATCACGCCGACAAGAGAGGGTAAGACCTTCGCGCACCGCTTGTCGAACGGCTAACGGAAGCGGCCCGGACATCAACTGCCCGGTGCCGCCGTCAGCCGATGTTGTTCCGGCGGCTCGATCTTGTGCGTCGGTTCCCATCTCGACGCAGGCATCCGTTGCCCGCCGGTGATTTCCAAACTCATGGTGGCGATCTCGCGTTCCCATGTCCCGCTACCCGGCAGTGGAACTCGATCGAAGGAAGTGGTAAAACATTCTCGAAAAGGGAGACCAACCCATGAAGAACTTCGCATCGCGGACGGGCATCACGGGCATGATTGCGGCACTGGCCATCGCGGCCGGCGCATATCTCGGCGTCGATGCCGCCGCTTCGCAGCCGAAAGGAAAGCTCCACGTCGAAAGGCAACGCTTCGGCAACATGCCCGACGGTACGGCCGTGGAACTCTACACGCTGACCAACGCCCACGGGCTGGAAGCCAAGGTGATGACGCTCGGCGCGACGCTGCTCACGGTCAAAACGCCCGACCGTGACGGC
>Ga0307378_10008291_pt1 | contig 13833 bp, 34 predicted proteins | sample UN1MG_FD_202238 | JGI IMG/M metagenome (GOLD analysis project Ga0307378, IMG submission 202238) | Soil microbial communities from Risofladan, Vaasa, Finland - UN-1 | ecosystem: Environmental > Terrestrial > Soil > Coastal area > Acid sulfate soil | place: Finland: Risofladan, Vaasa | collected... | reverse complement strand
AATTATTGCAATCAATCCTGCAAATAATATATATTGAACTCCCATCTCAACTCCAAAATCAATCACCAATCCTGTTACACTTGATATTCCGTGTGTTGGTGTATATTCTGTAAGTCCACCTGTTGGTGGTGTTGGTGGAACAGGAACGTCAAAAAATAATTCAAAAATATCGTTTGAATTATCATATCCAAGACCTGCATACCCACCTAAATTATATACATAATTACCAATAGTTCCTGCACTTCCATAAAGCACAAGTTCAACAGGTAACGTAGCAGTCAATGTTCCAAAAGTTGTAGATGAGTGATTATAATAGAAAATTCCATCAAGAGGCTCTCCTAAATCATCATCAACACCGTATGTAAAATAAATTATATTATCAAGCCCATCAATTGTATGAGCACTTCCAGATACAAATTTCTGACCTGTTGCAATTGTGGTTGTAGAGTTTGAAATAACATCATAAACAATCAAATCACTTTGAGTGTTACTAAAACCATCATATCCACCATAACAAACAAAATTATCATCATCAACGAATCCACAAGACGCATAATTATATTCACCATCAACGTCATTATAACCCATTGTTCTTGGATATGTCCACATATCATCAGAAACATCATAAACAGATAAATAAGTTGGTGAACCACTTGAACCCCAACAATATACTTGGTCAGTATTTGGTCTAAAATCACATCTGAAATTCCCACCAGACGTTCCTGTCCAAGTTGTATGATTTGCTAAAAAAGTAACTGTCCCAATTTGTGGGTCAAATTTGATATTCTGATTTTCATTTAAAAAACAATAAGCCATACCATCAGTTTCATAAAATTCACAGAATCCACCTGAATTTCCATTTGTGTTCCATTCTGAGGCAGTAAAATTATAAGGATTAGTTACAGTAAGTGTATCTTTATTGAAATTATACATCTTCAAAATATTTGCACCAAGACAAATCATCTCTGAATCAGAATATCCAACACAAGACATTCCATCAGCACCAACACCAAAATTAAGTCCACCGTCATTCACATAAGTTATGTTTGTCACAGTTGGCTCAAACTCTGCAAATGCAATTGTTGTCATCAAAATCAACATTGACAATAATAATATTATTTTTTTCATCATCTTCACCTTAGTTCTCAGCATTTAACTCATAAATATCCATAACTCCCTCAACTTTCACAGGATTTAAGTTGTGTGCCATTTCATCTGCAATTCTTGGGTTAACACATTTTTCATTAATAAGTTTCTTCCAGATTTCAATTTCTTTTAATTCGTGCATTAGTAATTTACCGTTGCGTGTATCGTCACCTGAATCTTTTAAATAAACGTTCACGTCACCATTGGGAAGAATCTTAGTAGTAGCATAGCCAACTTCATTCTCAGTATAATCATCTTCAAACCTTTTTTCAAATTCATTTTCTGATAAAACCTCAACTGTTGGTTTCTTTATATCCAATCTTTGATTTGGACATTGAGTTCCTTTTGCATTTAAAGTTCTTGTCTGGATTTTATTAACGTCATACCCTTTTTGTTTTGCAATTGTTTTAAGTTCATCTAATTTAGCCTTAGAAATCTTTTCATCCTTTGACATTATCCAAAGATATTTCTTATCAGGATGTCCTACAATGACGTTTCTGTAATCTTTGTCAAGATATTCAATAATATAATCCCCCTCAAAAAGAGGAAAGAATTTGACTTTGAGTTCTTTATTATCTTTACTCACAGACCTTGCAGTTCCTTTTGTATATCTTCTTTTTCCTTTTTGAACACAAGAGTTCTCAACGTCAACTTTTCCATCATCACGGAGAGAATATTTTGCTTTTGATTTGTTACAACCTTTTTCAAACCAAGTTGGGAATGAACCTTGAGAATGCCAAGTTCCCATATATTTTGGTAATGAAACTGATTTAACACCTTTTGCAGATAAACTATGAATATGAGAATCAAGAGGGACAAGATTCTTATAACCTATACCTAATCCTATTCCAAGTCCTTTTCTAACAGAACGGACAGTCTTCATCCTCATCTCCTAATATTCTTTTAGCTAACATAATACAATTTTAGATAGCTATATTTAAAAATGTTTCTTGGATGAGTCTAAGATAGAACCAGAATTGATTATTTAGCCAATCCCAAGACTCTTTCAAAATCATTTGCACAAATACAAGTAAGAACACCATCAATATTCTTAACTTCTCTTGCAGAAGAATCCCTAAATCTACACATATCAGCACATAATTGGTCTGGATTATCCACATAATTTCTTGGTTTCTCAGGTGGTAAATCTATTGGTGGTTGTTTAATTTTAGGCTCTTTAATAATAGGTGCAACGTTATTTGAATTGTCTACATTTACAATTTCATTTGTTGTAGAATTAGTCTGAATTTTATCTGAATTAGTTGGTATGAATAATAAAAGAGATAATACCACCAAAAAAACACCTAAAAGAATGACAATCAGATTTTCTTCAAAAAACTTTTTCCAATCCATAAAGTAAATAAATAGCAGAACACATTTATATTTATTGTGCTTTTAAACGTTTTGTATGAATTGGAGAGGACATTTATTATTTGGTTTGGGATTCCAGATTGTGACGATAATAGTTCTTGTCACAAGTGGAGTAATCACCCCCATCTTGAACCCAATCTACTTAATAGTTCCAATTCTCTTATTCATTAGTCCTCTTCTTCCTGATATTGATTATTTTCATTCAAAGTTAAGTGCAACAATTATGTTCATTGTTATGATAATGGGAATGATAGGTCTTGGAATGTATTGGCTTGATTTCCATAAAACGTTAGGTCTTGATTTATTGATTAAATCTTTTTTATTAACTGCTGTTCTCTATTGGATTGGTTACATTTTCAAACATAGAGGATTCACACACAGCATAACGTTTTGTTTTATTTATGGGTTTGTAATATTACATTTTACACAGAATTTAGGTTTGAGTATAATTGCAGTTGCAGGATGTTATAGTCATTTACTTGCAGATGGGATTGTATTAAAAATTTATTGAAGACGGTTGCATTATAAAGAGGCAACGGATGTCTTCTCAAGAATCCTTAGTATGGTTATCTGGTCTCACCAGACCTTGCCGATAACCTTGACTTGGTGACTCCACTTTTCGGAAGTCTCATCAAGGACTCTATATATTGTGTGTATGCACATCTATATAAGGTTTTAGTTTGACTGTAAAGGAAATACCTTTACTATTAATATGATTTTAGATTTTTATAGACTGAGACTGCTAAAAGCCTGACAAATATTAATGAAAGAATGATTCCAATAAGATTCATTAATCTAATCCCAATCCCAAAGAAATGTAAGTCTTGTTTTCCAAAGAATAATAAAAAATTGAGCAAGACTGTAATAAGTTTTATCTCTGAACCACCAAACTTTTCATAAGCAAGTTGCATTACTCCTGTTGTGTATGCAGATAAATAAGTGTTTATTGCTAATAAATAAAGTAATGCTAATAACGTTAAGCTAATCCCCATTGACATAAATTCTGATAATCCAATTCCAAAGAAAATAAAAAATATTGAAATCATATCCATTATATGGTCAACATAATACCCATACTTCTCTTTCTCAATCTTTCTATATCTTGCAAGATTGCCATCAGTCCCATCAGCAATCCAATTTAATAATAAGAAAAAACTTGCACCTAAAACAAAAAAAGGAGAATAGTTTGTCAAATAATAAAAAATACCACATAAAAAAGCAAAACCAACAGAAGAAAACGTTAATATATCTGGTGTCACCCATTGTGGATATTTTCTAACAATCCACATCAAAAATTTAATTTCATAAGGATATAAGAATGTATTTGTATCACGTTTAATTTTTTCCATCATAGAAACCTAAGTTAGGTTGGTTTTGGGAATCCGTTTGGGTCAATGAATTTTAGTTGTGCACAGCACTTTTGTTTTGTATTTAGTCCCCCCTGACAATTCCCTAAACCAATTATTAAATGTATGAACTACTATTTAATTATTTTGTATCTTTAAATTTTTGAAATAAGATTCGGAATTGTTCTACTTTATCTTTATCAAAAAATGGAACGTCAAACGTCATTAAATCAATTATTTTTTTAGAAAGAACACCTGCACCATCAGAGGGATTATGTTTTATTAATTTTCCACAATCAGTCTTATAAGTTGCAAATCCATTTTTATCAGGCTCTTTAATTCTATGTGCTGACTTCCAAATAAGTAAATCTTCATTGATTTCAATCTTTACACTTATCATTTTTCATCAATAATTTTTTATCCCCATATTTCCTCTTGAGCAATTCTTCATCCTCTAATTCGTGAGGTTTTGGAATTACTTGGAATGATTTTGTATTTGCTTTTGATTTTCTAAATCTTGCCATTTCTTTTCAAACTCTTGAACTTCCTTTATATTGATTTTGATTCTTTTCATACATTTATTCTTATCTAATGTTGGCTCAAGAACTTCGTGATAAAAAGCATTCCATTTGTAAAGCATATTAACATTAAGGAAAAGCATAGGGTCAATGACTGAAACGTCTCTTCCGTGCTTGAAAACCTGTCCATAAGTGTTCCCATACTCTTCCATCATTTTAACCATTCTCATAAGAATCTTCCCATAATCACAAGATTCGTCTGGTATTATGACTAAATCAATATCAGATTTTCCTGCAACATATTTTTTTGTTGCGATTGAACCATCAAACCAATAAAGAAATGTAATCCCAAACTCCTCAGTTAATTCATCTACAAATTGTTGTCCTAATTCTATTGCTTTTTTTCTTGTTAGAGTTTTTAATGGTCTCTTAACCATTAATAATCACTTAATCCTTTTTGAACGTTAACGTCTTTCTTAGTTTCTTCTTCATTCTTTTCTATATTTTTCCCAAGCCTGACATCAAAATTCATCATTGGAATCTTACCCCTATAATTAATTGTGTTTTGTTTTATGATTTCATCAGGGTCAAATTGGTAAAAAGTATCTGATTTTTCAATATACATCAATAAAGATAAATCTTTTTCTTGAGCCAATTCTACAACACCTTTATGACAACTTACAATCCATCCATAGACATATTTCTTAGCCACCACAATAGAATCATAAGTAAGCCAACCCATAATCCCAACGTTATCTTTAAGTGACTTAGTGATGTTTTTACCAAGTCTATCTTTACATAATTTTCCTGCCTTGACAATCAAAGCACCACCACTATGTGTAATATCATCAACATCTTCAATTTTTGCTATCCATCTTGACATTTTTACCACACCTTTATCTTAATGCTTTTACAATTATCTCTGAAAAATCTTACTTCTATAATTCCTATGAATATCAAAGAAAACGTCCATAAGGTTAATTCCATAATAAATCCAAAATCATTTGTAACAACAACAATCCAACCAATCAAAGCCCAAACTCTAATCATATTTGCAAACAATTTATCTTGATTCTTAGGATTGCCAATTGTGTCAAGTGTCCATTCAAATTTCAACCAACTTAAATTGATTAATCGTATTGGTCTATCTATCATTTTCTTCAATATTTTCATTTTGTGCTTTTCCCCAATATAACTTTTCGTGCTCTTTGCAACAGAACCATATAGTAACACCTATCTCATTTTCTGATTCTTTTCCACATTCACGACATTCTGCTTTTGTTGACATTTACAAAAAGATTCTTGGTCAGCATATTGTTTCTTTTTCTTGCCACAAGTTTTACAATAAAGACTCCTACCTTTTACTCTTATCTTGTGGTTAAGATAGTCTTTTTCTGTTGCTATACCAAGATACTTCCTCTTAAATTGATTAGTATCAGGGTCTTTTTCATACCCATATTTATAATACTTAATTCCTTTACCACTTCTTTTTTTAACAATTGTAGTCATTTAATCATTCCTTTTTTTTATTATTACTGATATAAGCCAATCCAAATCCAATAATGAACCCTGCCGATAAATGAGCAAACGTTCTTGCCAAAGGAGTATAAATCATAATTGTGCTTAATATTCCAAACACAACCATCATTATCCCTTTTGCTTTCATTGATATTTTTTTCATTTTATTACTTTTATCTGTTTGGTATCTTTATTATAAATCTCTTGAAGAGTTGTAAGGTCTTTGCTTTCTTCTATCCAATTAAGTTTATACCAACCCTCTGCGACAGATTTCCTTGCTTTTCTCTGCATTCCTCTCATCCTTTTAATGCTGTTTTCAAGCCTATTTATGTAATAGTCTGCCTCATCATCATTTGTTGGGACAAAGTAAACAAAATCACCACTCTCTGACCTTGTATTAGCAATGAATAACTTAGTTCTCTGTCTTAATTTGTGCATAGCCTTTCTAACATAATCCCATCTGAAATCATCAACATAGTCAGGTTTTCTTGGTCTTCCATAGACTGCCTCAAACATAGAATCTCCTGTGATTCCTTTTTCTAAGCCTATATGGTCTTCCATTACTTTTGCAACAACAAACATAATATTATTGACTGTCATTATTTTTCTTTTAAGGTGAGTCAACTTCATTTGTTTGAAGTTTGCTCTAACTAATTCATTGACTTTCATTTTGGTATAACCCCCTGCCTTTTCATATAATTAATTTTATCAGCAACTTGTTTTGCTGTGAAGTTTTGATTAAATTCTTCATTTAAAAGTTCTGTAAGTTCTTTTGATTTCTTCCCTTGTGCATAATGATGTTTGATTGAATCTTTCATCTGCTCTGTGAATTTCTTAACAAATTGCCCTTTTGGAAATAATTTCTTTGGTTTTGTTGCAACGTTTGTTGTCTTAACGTCAGGAACAGAAGATACCTTGATTTCCTGTGGAACTTTTTGTCCTCTATACTTTTTCCATAAATTATGAGTTTGTATATAACCAAGTTTTCCCCAACAACGTTTTGTTGTAAAATAATCATCATTTGCTATACTACAAAGATGTTGTGAAATCTGTGGAACTTTGAATCCTTTGTCTTTCATTTCAACTAATTTAGTTATTAATTCTTCATTCCATCTAAAATATCCATCTTTATTTCTTTTGTAAGTTTTTGGTTCTCTTTGTTCAGATATTATTTGAACTTCTGATAATTTGAATAATTTGTCAGCTTTGCTCATCAAGGCTTTTAATTCCAATGCGTCAAGACGTTCTGGTATCTTTATTTTCAATTCCATCATTTCATCAATATCAACAAAATGCTCTATATATTTCCTATCCAATCCATTCATTTTTTTCCACTCTCCTGTTTTCCTATCTGAAAAATCTTATCAATCAATATAAATAAATCATAATTACTTATTGGATGACTTATTTTTCTTACTTTCCTTATCTCTTTTTTTAATTGTTCAACTGCTAATTCAACATCTTTTTTATGATACATTTCATAAGGATATTTCTTTTTAGTTTCTTCCAAATTACCAAGCCAACCAAATTCTCTAACATTAATAATAGTTAATTTATTCATTAGTTTTACTCACCACTAATTCTTGCCTAATCTCATTAAGGATTTCAGTATCTCTTTTCAGAGTTTTCTGTCTTTCCTGTGCAATCTTCATATATTTTTTATAGATAATTTCTCTTTTTTTAACATCCATAACATCTTTACATTCTGCTCTATATTGCCTGTTCAATTCTTTTACATCTTTAGTATAATTTTTGTTAATATCCTTAACAACGTCCATCCATTTTTCAATTGTATCAATCGGCATTTTCAAATTCCCTCAACATTTTCTCTAAAAATTTTATATTTGCTTTGATTATTTGTTTTGGTCTTTTCAAATGAATCTTACAAAGTTCTGCAATTGCCTTAACGTTATTTTTGTAAGGATTTGAACCAACTGACAATGGAACAACACTTGTCAATAATGTGTGATGAAATCTTTGAACATAACAACCAATGTGAGCATAACAATTGTCAATTAAAATTGTCTTTGGTTTCTTTGGGTCTTCATATCTTGAAACAGAAATTAATTTCCAATGACCCATCAGCATTGAAGTATTTAAGCCACAATAAATACAATTCTTCTTTTCCTTGACGTGCCTTATAGTCTTAACCATTTTCTTCAATTCTCCTTTTCAATTCTTCTTTTGCAAATCCAAACCTGTGTGGAATATTTCTATCAACAATTTTATCTTTCCAATCAAAATACCAATAGTCTATGATTTCTACGATTTGTTGTAATTCTGATTTATCCATTTTCAATCAATTTTTTCTGACTTGGGTGTTCCCCTGCCTCTCTTAATTTGTAACGTTCTAATTCATCAAGATATGCTTGATAGTGCATATCCTTTCCATCTTTATGTTTGATTTCACAGTTGTTTGCTTTGAGATAATCTGTGAACTCTCCTTTGCATATTTCACAATAATAATATTCTTCATCAAATTCTTCTGGATATTCCAGATGGTTTTGTAAATGTTCATCGCAATCATCATTTGTTTTGAATTTATCTCCACAGTAAGGACATTTCCAAACTTTAAGGATTATTGTCTTTACCATTTTTTTTATCCCACATATCTTCAAACGCAACTATTGAAATATGTTTTTTATTATCTTTGTCAACAATATAAGGTTCATCTTCAAACAGATATTCAAAATATTCTCCATTAATTGCAGACCATAATGATTCAAAATAATACAAAAACTTTCTCCACCAAGTCCAATAAGTGTTCCAAGCCTTTATGTGTTTTTCAACCTCTTCTCTTTCAAACGTCAATCTTGTATTATTTTCATCTTTGTGTGAAAGCACAGGCTCTCTAACAGAGATATATCCGTGAGGCACTCTGTGTTTTACAATAAGATGGTATGGAAATTCATTATGATTTGCAGGAAACCAAGAACTGTTTGATGGAATCTTTTTCTTACTATGCCAATGAGTTGTTATGAACTTTGCAACCCATCCTGCGTCTCCACCCTCTAAATCAAATCCTATTTTACATCTTTCACACAAAAGGTGGTCACAACCCATTTTAATTCGTGCCTCTTTTCCAAACATAATTAAAACGTTTTATATCTGCCTCTGTCTTGATATGCTCTTTACCAAACTGACAAGATAAACATTCTGAATTGAACTCAGTTTTACATTCAGGGAATCTTTCTGTTTTATTCCTCAGACACCCTTTGGTTTCCATCTTTTTAATCTCTCTTGAAATACCTTTATCAGATATTTTTACACTTGATTCAAAGAATCCTGCAAATGCTCTAAGCCTTTCTTCATCGTTAGCCCATTCAATAGGATGGTCTATTCTTTGCCATTTAATATATTCTCCTTGTAATTTTTTGAAAAGAGTAGTGATGACAAAACCTGATTCACGTTCAATACCCATCATTTCTAAAACAACATCATTATCTACATCAGGATTAGACATTATTGTGAAGATATTTTGTGCTGTCATTGGAATTGACTCAAACCTTTCTTTCTTCTTCAATATTGGATAATCTTTGAACTCATAATCAACTTTTTCAACTGTCACATTAATTCCTTGTGATTTAAGTCCCTCAATTATTTTTTCACTATCAGTTTCATCAAACCAATCATCAAAACCTACATTACCATTTACATCTATGATTAATTTCATCTTGAATCACCTTTTCTCATAACCATTATATTCATCAATATTATTAATAAAATATGATTTTGAAATACTTGAAAAAAAGTAATTGATTCTCCAAATAATAACATTAAAGTAACTATAAATGTATTTGTCATTATAGCCAAAATGTTTTGTCCCATTGGGTCAGCAACTAAATAATCTCTAAAACTCATTATTTATCACTCATCCATTGTGTATTTAATTCAATCTTAAACAAAGTAATCATAACTATTAACATCCAAGTATATTCAAAAGGTAATCGCATAAAGATTCCTATAAAAAAAGCACCTATCGTCAAAATAGGGAATACCAAATTTGAATAAAGTTTATAATCCATAGCCTATCAATCCGTGTTTTAGAATAGCAGACTTATATTTAAATTTATCTGCTATTGTAGTTTACTTCTTCAAAAATGGAAAGTCATAATAATCACATTTCATATTTGTGCAAACACCACAAATCCAATCCCACTCAAAACCACAAAGTTTACACTTCCATTGATGATACTTATTTTCATTATAAGGTTTTTTAACAAGTATCTTTCCACAAGATTGACAATGAGGGATTGTTATTCTACATAATTCTTGACCGTGAAATCTACAAAATGTGCCACCTGCACTTACCATAATTGGTTTTCTGCATTTATCACAATAATGACTATTTACTTTTTTTTCTTCCATTTTTTCTTTTCATCAGCATAATGTTTTGTGATTCTTTTTTCTTCTGAAATTCCATAATCAACAAAAGGCTCAATGAACTCAAGAACGTCATTACCTTTGTATTCTTTGAGTCTTTCTCTTATCTTGTTCATCCATACAAGAGTTATATCTTTTTTTCTCTTATCTACTTTAATCTTCTTTTTGAATTGTTCATTTAATTTCATTTTTACATCCCCAAAATCCAACGTCTATAATCAGGTGGAACTGCAAGTATAAATGCAATTATCAAAAAAAGCATAGCAAGAATAAGCCATACTGTTCCCATATTACTAACCTGACCTTTAACGTTCATCTTCATAATCATCATAAAATTCACAACCATCTTTTGAGCAAACCATCATTGGTCTATCAATTGTGTAATGTCCTGTCTTATGATTGAACATATCTTGGAATGACATTTCAAACACTAATTGACTGCCACAATCTGGACACTCTTTTCCAATCTCATCACCATCTTTTTTCATTTGCCACCACCTATTTGTTTTTCAATAATTAATTCCTGCATTACTTCTGGTGGAATTTGAACTTCAACAATTTGGTCTTGCATTATTTTACCAACATCATTTCCACCCCTTATTTTATTTGGGATATTTTCACAAGCCATACATTCACTACAATCAGTTTCAACAATGTGTGGCTCTGATTTACAACTTGGACATATTGGACACATTGAACACATCAAATCTTTTTCTCTGCCTTTTGGTATCAAATCATTATCAGGATGATGTGTGCAAGAAGTCTGATTACATTTTTCTTTCATTGTGTTTACCTTTGAATTTTTGTCTTTGATAATTATCAAAACATATTTTTGAACAATATTTATTTCTAAATGATGGAAAAACTAATTTTTCCGTCTTGCAAAAACCACATATCCATTTAATCTTTTTAACAGTTCTTCCCTTATATTCTGTGTTTAACCTATCTAACCGTCCATCTGATTTTGTATGACAATATCTACATAACCATTCATAATCATCAATATTTCTCATATAGTTTCCTGATATATTCGCTAAATCTATGGCAGGTCTTTTATTACATCTAATACAATTAATTGGTTTTAGTTTTCTTCTTCTCACCCAATTATGTAAAGCAATATAACCTGCTTTATTCCCTTTCCATTGAGAATTTTTTTCATTAATTATTGAATCCCTTAACGTCATTTCATTACATTGTGGACACTCTTCATTAGTAGTTTCTAAAATCTTCCAAACCTTTTCCATTCCTTTCATAAATTTAGTCATAGTATCAACTCCTTTTGCAATGTTTGGAAAGAATCAATCTCTCCTGCCAAGTGCTTTGATAGTTCATATTTATTGGTCTGAACCACTCTGCTTTTTCCATCTTTACCTAAGTTAAGGATGAATCCATTACTTTCTAATTCTGAAAGATGTTTACTTAGGTTAGACCATTTAAGCCCTGTCTTTGCTTTCAAATCTTTAATTGTAATAGGCTCTCTTGCACACTTTAATATCTCCATTTTGTTTTCGTTCATCTGTTTCACCTTTTTAATCAAGTAATTTTTTTAATCTTGTTTTCTTAACTCTCAAGAAAACGTCTTTTGCATACTCAATCTCAACCCAATCATCTTTCTGTTCCTTATCCTCTTTTTGAGCAGAAACTTTTACACTTTTTTCAGGCTCTCCAACATCTGCCATTGTAAAAACGTCTTGTATATCTTTTAAGTTTAATCTTTCTTTTCCTGTTTTCTTTTTTAGATTCTCCTCTAATTCTCTCACAAAAGTTGCATAATCTTTCTTTTCCATTCTTACCATTTTATCTTTTGTAAGACGTTTTCCACTCCAAGATAAGACTCCTAAATCTGCAAGATATTTTACAGCAACCTTGATTTTGGTCTCTGGTATATCTTTGAAAACCCTTGTCAAAGTAAGGTAATCTATTTCTGCATAATTCTCCATCACAAAGTAAATCTTTGATAAGAGATTCTCAGGTTTCTTGTTGCTCATCCTTGCCTTTGCGTAATCAATTTTTTGTAGTGCATACATTATTTTATTCTTGTAATAATCATTTTTGTTCATTGTTATTTACCTCTTGTTAGTATATGTAATCTGATTCTATTTGGGATTACAACCAAGTTATCAACATTATCAACACAAATCTTATGACCTTTCACTCTTATGTAGTCACCTAATACTGCACCATTACAAGAGTAAATCAATGGCTCTTCCTTGACTTCTTTTCCACAGATATTGCATTTCATTGTGAGTCACCTTTTTTTATTATTTCAAAAAAATCCTTATGTCTCTGCATAATTCTCTCATTGATTTCTATATAACGTTCAATACTAACCATATTTTTCTTGACCTGCTCAACTAAATTATTACAATCTTTCAAAGGTTTAATCAGACCATTTTCTATTATCTCAATCTGTTTTTTCCTATGCTCTGTAAGTTGTTCAAGTTGACCTCTGAGTTTTCTTCTTTTCTCAATAGTCAAATCCTTGTAAAATTTCTGAGGTTTCATACTTTACCACCACCTGTTGAAAGGTCTGCGTCAACTATAACAGACTCTCTTAAATCAATATCCACTTCATCTTTTAATTGTAAAAACTTTGTATGACCAATTGATTGTCTATATCTTCCATAAACTCTTGAGGCTTTCCTTACACATCTTTCATCAATATATTTTGGTATGTCACCATCATATTTTATCAAATGTTCATCCTCTCTCAAATCAATCAAACATTCATCTTTCCATAGACTTATTTTCAATCTATCCCACTCATCCAATTCATCAGACTCAAGAAGTGTCTCTGCTCTTTTGATAATCTTTTTTAACCATTCAATTTTATCTTCAATATGTTTTCTTAATATTGGAGTCAATTCTTTTTTCTGACCAATTGTTGACCTTAAAGTATCTTGGTCAATGTAACTTTGATAGACGTTTCCATCTTCTCCTAAAATGTTTGCTTTAATGTAATTTTTTCTCATCTTTTACCACCTTTTGTTGATTGTGTTTTATGCTCTTCTTTAAGCCACTCTCTTGACCAAAATGGTGCGTCAATATTGTAGCCATCTGAATGATTACTGAACCAATAAGCCTGAACTTGTGCTTTATCCATCCCTGAATCCCAAGCAATATCTATCTTAAATTTATCTTTGTCATCTATCAATAATACAAATTCCATCGGCATATATTTATTCCAAATATCTACAATTGTCTCTGCAAACATAAATGAATATTGCTCAAGATAATTATGCTTTAACTCATCTTTGAGATTTAATCTTACTACTGAAAAGTTATTTATTTGTTTGATTTTCATTTTCTTGTAAGGTTTGACTACAATTTTATGTTCATTTGGCAATATTTTACAAGCAATAGCCTTTACATCAGGACTCAAAAATAATTGATTGAAGACGTTTTCCAGATTTTTACCTACATCAATATTAGTTGCTTTTTTTGGTATCTCCATTTCACAAGTCCATTCATTTTTTTCATTACTCATTGTCATCACCTGTGTGTATAACGTCAATTCTTTGTCTTGGGTCTCCCTCACCTTTGAATCTCCA
>Ga0307378_10008290_pt1 | contig 13833 bp, 11 predicted proteins | sample UN1MG_FD_202238 | JGI IMG/M metagenome (GOLD analysis project Ga0307378, IMG submission 202238) | Soil microbial communities from Risofladan, Vaasa, Finland - UN-1 | ecosystem: Environmental > Terrestrial > Soil > Coastal area > Acid sulfate soil | place: Finland: Risofladan, Vaasa | collected... | reverse complement strand
CCGGCAGCCTGCTCGGAGAAGACCTCTTCGGAGAGCCCAAGCTCGGGAACCTCCGGCTCCGGCTCCGGCTCAACCGCTGCCGCCTCAGGGGCCTCGGCAGCCTCCGGGACAGCCTCGGGCTCGGGCGCCTCGGCGGCCTCAGGCACCTCGGGGGCGGCCTCGACGGCTTCAGGCGCCTCGGCAACCTCGGCCGCAGCGGCGGGCTCCTGCTCGACCGCGACGAGCGCCTCGCCGTCCACCGGTGTGGCCGCAGCCTGGGCGTCTTCGAAGGCGCCGCGAAGCGGCATGCCGCCCTCGCCGACGCGCTTGATCGAAAGACTGATCCGGCGACGCTCTTCGTCGATCTCGAGAATCTTTACCCGGACTTCCTCGCCCGGAGTGACGATCTCGCCGGGGGTCTCAACATGGTGCTCGGCAAGCTCGGAGATGTGGACGAGGCCCTCGACGCCGGGAACGATCTCGACGAAGGCTCCGAAGGCGACGACCTTGGTCACCTTGCCCGAGAGGGAAGAGTCGGGGCCGTAGGAGTTGAGCACCGTCTGCCACGGATCTTCCTGGGTCTGCTTGAGACCGAGGGAGATGCGCTGGCGGTCGCGATCGATATCAAGGACCTTGACCCGGACGGTCTCACCGATCGAGAGGATCTCGGAAGGATGGTTTACGTGGCTCCAGCTGATCTCGGAGATGTGAATCAGACCGTCGATGCCCTCGAGATCGACGAAGGCCCCGAAGTCGACGATGTTTGAAATCTGACCGTCGACGACCTGGCCGGGCTCGAGGCGCCCGAGGATCTGCTCGCGCTGCTCCTTGCGCTCGTCCTCGAGGATCGCGCGCCGGGAGAGGACGACGTTGTTACGACTGCGGTTCAGCTCGATCACCTTGCACTCGAGCGTCTGCCCGGTGAACTCCTCGAGGTTGTGAACGCGCCGAATGTCCACGAGTGAGGCGGGCAGGAAGCCGCGGACGCCGAGGTCGAGGATGAGACCACCCTTGACGACCTCGATCACGCTGCCCTCGACCACCTCGCCGGATTCGGCGGCAGCCTCGATCTTCCGCCAGGCCTTCTCGAAGCGGGCGCGTTTCTTGGAGAGGATCAGGCGGCCCTCTTGATCCTCCTTGGTGAGGACCAGCGCGTCGACCTGCTCACCGATGCTGACCTCATCGGCGGGGTCGACGGATCGACGGATCGAGAGCTCATGGGAGGGAATCACGCCCTCCGACTTCCAGCCGATGTCGACGAGAACCTCGTCCTTGTCGATCCGGACGACCTCGCCGCTGACTACCTCACCCTCCTCGAAATGGGTAATCGTCGCGTCGTAATTCGGGAAGATCTCGCCGTTCAGCTGCAGGAGCAGGCCGTCGGATCCCTCGACGGGGGTAGCACCTTCGGGCGCCAGGGTGGCGCCGCCCGCTGTTTCGACGGCAGACAAGGGCCGGGATGATAGGCAAATGCAGACGCCGGGGCCCAGCCGTGTCCCGCCCGGCGCCTCGACGGTCCCCTATCGTTGCCAAATCGCAGCCGATCCGCCGCCCCTCCTTTCATCCCTGCCCGGCCCGACCCGAGTGACCCTGGTGGTCGTCGTGCCTTTGCTGTTCGGGGCCGTATGCGGCTTCCTGGTCTCCGAGACCTCGGCCGGCTGGTGGATCGCAAACGCAATCGCCGCGCTCGGCGGGGTCGCCGGCGGCTATGAGCATGAGACCGCCCGCTCCGGCGGCATCCGCGGTGCGATCGCGGGGATCGCGTTCGGCACCGGCATCGTTGTCGCCGATGCAGTCACGGCGGCCCCGCCGGTGGTCGACACGCCCTTGATGATCCTGTTCCCTCTGATCGCCGCGCTCGGCGGCCTCGCGCTCGGCTCCCTCGGTGGCCGCCTGCGGGCACAGCAAGAAAGCCGAGGCGTGAGCCCGTCTAACCTGCCGCCCGATGCCGGTTCGTAAGACCAAACGCGGCGCTGAGCGCACTCCGCTCGAGGGCTCTTGGGACGTCGTCATCTGCGGCGCCAGCTTCGCCGGCCTTACGGTCGCCCGCGAGCTCGCCGGCTCGGGGGCCAGAGTGCTGATCGTCGACCGCTACGAGATCGGGGAGCGCCAGACGTCGGCCTGCGGTGCGCCGACGGAGTGGCTGAACAATATGGGGGTCGCCGACTCGATCAGGCAGACCTTCGACGAGCTCGACTTCCACACCCCGCACACCGATGCGGTGATGCGCCTTCCCTGGTCCCTCTCCGTCTTCGACTATCCCGAGCTCTGCAGGCTGCTCTGGGAGCAATGCGGGGAGGCCGAGTTCGAGACCGCCAAGATCGAGGGACTCGTCGATCCATTGCCGCCCCCGGGCGCGCGGTTGGATCCAGGTCGCGTGTTCAGGATCGAGACCGACCGCGGTGTCGTCAGCGCGCCGCTCGTCGTTGACTGCCTCGGCTGGCGGAGGGTGCTTGGTCGCGACGGCTACCAGCCCCCTGACGGGCCCCTCTCACGTGGGCTTGAAGTACACCCCGCGGGCAGCAACGACCGGATGGAGGTGTGGATCGAGCGCGATGTCGTCCCGGCCGGTTACGGCTGGAGCTTCCCCGCCGACGATGAGCTGCGGGTCGGCGTAGGCAGTTTCGACCCCGGCTTTCACGTCAAGCTGCCAACCGTCGAGCTCGCCCAGCGACTCGACCTGCCGGCCGACGGATACCAAGGCAACTGGATTCCCCATCGCCTCCGCGAAGGGACCGAGGGCGGGATCTTCTTCTGCGGCGACTCGGCCGGCCACTGCTTGCCACTCACGGCCGAGGGTATCCGCACCGCCTTCTACTTCGGGATCGCCGTTGGGCGGGAACTGCGCCAAGTCGTCGACGGAGAAACCGACCGGGCGACCGCGTTGCAACGCTACGCGGCATTCAACGCCCGCCACCGCTGGCACTTCGAGCGGATGCTGCGGATGCAGAAGCTGATCCCGAAGGTCCCACCCCGGCTGCTCGCACCGGCGCTGAGGGCGATGAGCAGCGAGGCCTTCGTGCGCTGGTCGTTCGAGCACTATCTGAACATCGCTCACCCGTCGTACGCCGTGCGGCGAGACGCGGCTGCGATCGATCACGAGCCGGTTGCCGCCTGAGCAGTCCTCTCACGGCCCGCGTGTGCGCGGGGCGTCATCCGGGTCGCGGGGGTCTTGCGACGGCTTCCTGGGCTGACCCCTCGGCGGCGAGGGGTCACGTTCCTCGGAACTATTCCGGGCTTTGTGACCCCTCGTGGGCTAGCGCACGATCAGCCAGGTACCGAGCAGCAGGAGCACGACGCCTGCCATCCGATCGACCGTGATCGGCGTCTGCTCGAGTCCGAGAACGCCGAGGCGATCGAGGATCACGCTGAAGGTGAGCTGACCGGTGATCGTCGCGGCGGCGACGCCGCCGGCCCCGACCTCACGGACGGCGATCAGCGCCATCGTCACGTACAGCGCTCCCAGCAGGCCGCCGAGCAGGTAGACCGGCCCCGCGTCGAAGGCGAAGCGGACGTTGCCGATCTGGCCCGAGAGCGAGACGATCGCGGTCAGCGCGATCGTGCCGACCAGAAAGCTGATCAGCGCCGCCGGCAGGCTGCCGGTCTCACGCCCGAGACCCGAGTTGATCGCCGGCTGCATAGCGATCAGACCGCCGACGGCGGCGGTTAGGATGACGGCCAGGCCCCGGTCCATTACCGGATCGTATTCGGCTTGGCGCGTGATCTTCGGTGCTCTCGGGGGTTCACGTAGAAACCCCGCTTCAGCAAGCTGGGCCAACGACCGATGATCAAGGGGACAGCATGCCGGCCCCAACCCGAACGAGACCGATCGCGCGCCGCGCCTTGGCCGCTCAGAGCGACGAGCGCCTGGTGCGGCTGCTTCGGGAGGGATATGCACCCGCCTTCGAAGAGATCGTCCGGCGCTACCAGCACCCCCTGGTCGCCTTCGCGGCGGCGATCGTCCCCTTCCATCGCGCCGAGGACGTCGTCCAGGGCTCGCTGTTCAAAGCGCACGAGGCGCTGCTCGCCGACGACCGCGACGTCTCGCTGCGCGCCTGGCTGTTCACGATCGTCCGCAACGGAGCGCTGAATGTGATTCGTGACGAGCCCGACTGGCAGGAGCTCGACCCCAGCTACGCCGGCGTCCCGCAACCGCCGGCAATCGCCGAGCAGAACGAGGAGCTAAAGGCGCTCGTCACGGCGATCTGCGCGCTGCCCGAGGCGCAGCGCACGGCCCTCGTCGGCCGCGAGATCGAGGGCGAGGGACACGCTGAGCTCGCCGCGCAGCTCGGGACCACATCGACGGCGGTCCGGGGCCTGATCTTCAGGGCGCGAACGGCACTCAGAAACACCCTCGGCGCCGCGATTCCGCTGCCGATACTTCGCTTGTTGTTGGTCGAGGCCCCGGCCGTCGGAGCCGGCATCGGGGCGGGTATCGGTGGGGCGACCCTGGGCGGCGGCACCAAGCTGGCTGCGGCGATCTCGGCGGCGGTCCTCGCTGTCGGGGGAGGCGTGGCGATTCAGCACGGCGGAGGGGAGCGCTCGAATCAGGCCCGCGCCGCCGACGAAGCCCCCCTTGAGGGGCCCGCGGTTGGCCCCGCATCGAAGGCGGCCCGCGCGGCGACCTCCGCTGCCCCAGCCGGCTCCGACGGCCTGCGCTCGGGGGCCGGCTCCCAGGCTGCGAAGGACGGCTCCGGCGACGGTGATCACTCCAGCGGATCCGGCGGCGGCGGTGACGACAACTCGGGCCCAGGCGGCAGCCAGTCCGAGGACGACGGTGGGAGCTCAGGGCCAGGCGGCGAAAAGCACGAAGACGGTGGCGGCGGCCACTCCGGCTCCGGCAGCGGCGAGCCCGAGGAGGAGGGCGGCAGCAGCGGCCCAGGTGGCGGCGGCCACTCGGGGCCCGGCAGCGGCGAGCCCGAGGAGGAAGATGGTGGCCACTCCGGCTCCGGCAGCGGCGAGCCCGAGGAGGAGGGCGGCAGCAGCGGCTCGGGCAAGAGCGATGGTGGCAGCTCCGGAAAAGGCGGCGCCGAGCCCGAGGAGCAGTCCGGATCCGGCGACCTCGATCCCGACAATCCCACCCACTGGGCTGAATGATGCGTGATCTTCGCCACTCCTCCGGGTTATTTGCCTGATGACGTTGAAGAACCCAAGGCCCGCGCACCGCGTGGCGCCCCTCAAGGAGGAACGATGAAGGCACGAAGGCTGATTGTGGCGCTACTGGCGCTGAGCGTGGCCGTCCTCACGGTTGCCGCTCCGGCGACCGCCAAGGACCGCAACAAGGACAAGATCCCCGACCGTTGGGAGAAGAAGTACGACCTCTCACTGCAGAAGAAGCAGGGCCGTCGTGATCAGGATCGAGACGGGCTTAGGAATCGCGCCGAGTACCGCGCGAAGACGAGCCCGCGAAGCTCCGACAGCGACGACGACGGGACCGACGACGGCGACGAGGGCGCCGGCAAGATCGTCAGCTACGACCCCGGCACCGGTGAGCTGGTCATCAACCTCTTCGGTGGCGACACGGTCTCCGGTCTGGTCACCGACGAGACGAGAATCCGTTGCGGCTGTCGAGGAACCGATGACGACTACGGCGACGACGATTCCGGCAACGACCGTTCGCTGCTCCACGGCGACGGCTCCGGCCACGGTCAGGACGGAGACGACGAGGACGACGGAGACAACGGCAACGGAGGCCATGGCGACGACAGGCTCTGCACGACTGACGAGCTGGTCGAGGGCGCCGTCGTCAGCGAGGCGGAGCTCGAGCTGACCGCGGACGGTCTCGTCTTCGACGAGATCGAGCTGGTCGGTGCCAACCCCGACGGGGAGCCCGACGACGATTAGGCAACTCGAGTCCGACCGACCGAACGGGGCGCCATTGGGCGCCCCGTTTGCGTTCCCAAGAAGCCTCAGTCGATCAGGCGGCGCTCGACCGCCCAGCGGCTGAGCTCGTGGCGATTCGAAAGCTGGAGCTTGCGCAGCACCGCGCTGACGTGGGCCTCGACCGTCTTGGTGGAGATGCTCAGCTTCAGCGCGACCTCCTTGTAGAGGTAGCCGCGCGCGATCAGGCGCAGGACCTCACGCTCGCGCATCGTCAACAGGTCGAGCTCGGGATCGATCTGATCCTCAGGGATCTCGCCGGCGAAGGCGTCGAGCACGAAACCGGCGAGCCGCGGCGAGAAGACAGCGTCGCCCTCATCAACGCGGCCGATCGCGGCGGCCAGGTCCTCACCTGAGATCGATTTGGTCACGTACCCCCGGGCACCGGCGCGGACGACCGCGATCACGTCCTCGGCGGCGTCCGACACCGACAGAGCGAGGAATCGCTGGCCGGGCCGGCGGGCCGATACGCCCCGGATCACCTCAGCACCGCCGCCACCCGACATATGGACGTCGAGCAGGACGACGTCGGGCTTGCGCTCGAGGATCAGGCCCACCGCCTCCTCGACGGAGCCCGCTTCGCCGAGGATCTCGACCCTCCCCTCCAGTTCTGCCCGGACGCCGCTGCGAAACAACTCGTGATCGTCGACTAGAACGATGCTCGGACTTCTGGGACCGCTCACCCCTGGCCCCCGATCCGCAGTTGGATTTCGGTTCCCGAATCCGTCGAGTTGATTTCGGCGCTGCCGCCGTGGCGCTCCATCCTCCCGATGATCGACTCCCGCAGACCCTGACGGCCGGCGGGGACGCCGGCGGAATCGAATCCTGCGCCGCGGTCACGGATGTAGGTCTCGATCCCTCTCTCGCCGACCTCGGCGTAGAGGGAGATCGGCGAGCCGGCAAACTTCGCGGCGTTGGTCATCGCCTCTCGCGCCGCGCCGACGACCGCCGCGCCGCGGTCATCGAGGCTGCAGTCACCGACGATGACGACGTCGACGCTGACCCGCTGGGCATCTTCGACGGCTTCGGCGGCCTGCGTGAGCGCCCCGGCGAAGCCGTCGCCGGCTGGTCCTGAATCACCGACGAGCCAGGCCCGAAGCTCGCGCTCCTGGCGACGGGCCAGCGCCGCGATCTCCTCGGGCTCATCGGTCCGTTTCTGGATCAGGGTCAGCGTCTGCAGGACCGAGTCGTGTAGGTGGGCGGCCACCTCGGCCCGCTCCTGGGTCCGGATCCGCTCAGCCCGCTCAGCGGCGAGGTTGCGCCCGAGCCGCCAGAGAAAGGGCGCGAGAATCAGGGTCAGCGCGAGAGCCACGACCACGACCGTGATCGCGGCATCGCGGGCCGCGCCGAGGGCATCGTTGGCGGAGAGAAAGAGCAACGCCGCGCCGAGGACGAGAGCAATGCCGAACGCCCCGACGTAGATCCGCCGCTGCCCGGAGCGGCGACCGTCAGGCCGATCCTCCGCCCCGATCTCCTCGGCCACCGGATCGCTCACCGCTGATTGGCGCCAGAGCAGGGCGGCACCCGAGGCGGCCAGAACAAGCGGCCAGGCGAGGGCGTCGCTCCACCAGAGGCCGAGCTCGCGGAACGAGAGCAGCACGGCGAGCGTCAGCAGTCCCACCCCGAGAGCGAGACGGCCCCGCCGCCGGCCGCCGTCCGGCCCGGCCCCAGCCACTGGGCCCGAGCTCAGGGGTGCCTCGGGTCGTCCCGGCAATGCCGCCCAGCCAAGGGCGTAGGCGGCGAGGGCAAGCCCGCCGGTGAGCACCACGAGGACGACAAAGGCAATCCGGACAAGCAGCGGGTCAGCGTCCATTCGCGCCGCGAGCCCGGAGAGAACGCCCGCCACGACGCCGTGCTCAGGATCGCGCCTCAAGCGTCGGTCGGCCCCCGTGGCGTCGCTATCGGGGAGGGGCTCCGTCATTTCTCTCCGGCTGCCGCTCCGCCGACGATGAGCACGAGGCCGGCGGCAGCGCAAAGCAGCGCGGCGATCCAGCCGGTGCTGAGATCGATCGTCCCGCCCTGATCGAGCGCGAGCAGGGTGCCGGCCACCACCGCGACGAGGCCGGCGGCCATCGTCACCGGCTCGATACGACGGCCGCTCACGTCGCGCACGCGGCGTCGTTGCGGTCGGCAGAGGTCGCGTCGAAATCCCGACCGAGACCGTTGGGGCCGCGCTCAAGGTCAGCGGCGTCATCGTTGACCACCCGCAGTTCGCCGAGGTCGACATCCGCACTGAGCCGTAGCTGCGGCCGCGAGGGGCTGGCGGACATCGGCGGCAGGTCAACATCGACTCCATCGGAGCGCTTGCCGACGACCCGCATCTCACCGGCTCCGACGTGCGCCTCAGCGACAACGCAAACACGCTCCGGCACTGCGATCACCGCCTCGCCGATCCCGAGATCGACCTCCAGATCGATCACCTGTCCCCGCCAGTCAAGCTCGCGCAGATCGACAACCAACCGACCGATCCCAAGCTCGTATCCGTCGGCCGGGATCTCGGCAACGGTGACCGGCTGATTGATCCGCTCGCCGATTCCGCCGCCGAGATCGAGGTCGCTGGCCGCGGCACCGGAGAGGCCAAGCCCGATTGCGGCCACCGGCACGATCAACCACCGGCCGCCACCGGTGAGCGCCAGCGCGACCAGCAGGACCCCGGCGCCAATCAGGCCCAGCGCCACGGCTACGCCCTCGCCGACCGCCGTCAACAGCGCGGCACCGGTCGCGAGTACGACGAAGGAGGTCCCCGCGAGCAGCGCAAGACCGACGGTACCGAGCACATTGCCGGTGCCGCTCCAGCCGCCGCGGTCCCGGATCGCCGCCCAAGCCGCAATCGCTGCGGCGAGCGGGATCACGACCCAGAGCAGCCCGCCTGGACCGTCACCCCAGAAGAGAAGGCCGCCGAGCCCGGACAACAGCACCAGCAGGACAAGTCCAGCGGCCAGCACCGCCATCGCCTTCGAGCTCTGAAACGGCGCCTGGGGATCGTCGGTGCCGTCCTCGCTCGGCACGAAAAGTGCCAGAGCGAGGTAGGCGACCAGACCGAGGCCGCCGAACAGCACCGAGACCCCGAAGCCGATCCGGATGATGATCGGATCGACGCCGAAGTACTGGCCGAGCCCGCCGGCGACACCGGCGATCATCCGATCATCACGCGAGCGCAGCAGCCGCTTGGGACGTTGTCCCTCGGCCGAGCTTGTGGTCGCTTCGATCGGCTCGGTCTCCGGCTCGCGGACCTCGGTGTCTTCCTCGGCCCCGGTTCCCTGTCGTTCGTCTTCCATCGATTCCTCCAGACATCAGGATTGCTGACTTACGCAATCGAGGCTGTCAGCGAAACCCGTCTCTGTAAATCGGGAATGACCCTGATCGAACCCTCCCTCACCCCTGCGACGGGGTTGGCGCAGCCCCTACTTACACGCGAGCCAATCGGGCCCGGAGCCGATGTCGACGGCGAGGGGCGGGTCGAGTTCGAAGGCGGCGATCATCTCGCGACGGGCGAGTTCACCGACGGCCTCGGCCTCTTCTGTGGGACCCTCGAAGAGCAACTCGTCGTGGATCTGGAGGATCAGCCGGGAGTTGAGATCGCCCTCGGCGAGGGCGGCCCGGCAGCGGATCATCGCCAGCTTGATGATGTCGGCGGCGGTGCCCTGGATGACGGTGTTGACGGCCAGTCGCTCACCCAATGATCGCGTCTGCGGATTGCTCGAGCGAAGCTCGGGAATCAGGCGTCGCCGGCCCATCAACGTCGTCACCCGGCCCTCCTCGCGGGCGCGTTCGATCGTTGCGTCGATGAAACGCTTGACACCCTCGAAGCGCTCGAAGTACCGATCGATGTAGGCACCCGCCTCCTTGACATCGATCCCCAACCGATCAGCGAGCCCGAAGGCGCTGAGCCCGTAGGCGATGCCGTAGTTGACCATCTTCGCCTTCGAGCGCTCGCCGGCCGTGATCGCGGCGGGATCGGCGCCGATGATCCCGGCCGCGGTGGCGGAGTGCACGTCCTCACCAGAGGCGAAGATCTGCCGCAGAGCCTCATCGGGGGCAATGTGGGCGAGCACCCGCAGCTCAACCTGGTTGTAGTCGCAGGAGACGAGCGTGTGGCCCGGCTCGGCGACGAAGCAGCCGCGGATCGGACGGCCGAGCTCCGAGCGGATCGGGATGTTCTGCAGGTTCGGGTTGGTCGAGGAGAGCCGACCGGTCGCCGCTCTGACCTGGCTGAAGGTGGTGTGGATCCGCCCCGTGCGGGGGTTGATCAGACCCGGCAGCGAATCGAGGTAGGTGTTCTTCAGCTTCGTCACCTCGCGCCAGCGCTCGACTTTGGCGACGATCTCATGCTCGTCGCGGATCTTGGAGAGCACCCGCGCGTCGGTCGAGTAGCCCGTCTTCCCACGGCGCTTGCGGCTCAGGCCAAGCTCCTCGAACAGCACCTGGCCGAGCTGCTGAGGCGAGCCGATCGTGAACTCGCGATCGGCGAGCTCCCAGATCTCGGCCTGCAGGCTCTCCGCCTCACCGGCGAGCGAATCGGAGATCCCGGCGAGCCGCTCGGTGTCGAGCTTCAGGCCCTCGGCCTCCATCACCGCGAGGACCTCGATCAGGGGCAACTCCACCTCCCTCATCACCCGTTCGAGATCGAGCTCTCCGAGCTTGGGCCGCTGGCGCGCCGCGAGCTCCCAGGCGAGCCGCGCCTGCTCGCCCGTGTCGGTGCCCTGCTCGGAGCCGTCGAGAGAGAGCTGCCCGTCGTCGGTGTCCTGGGCCTGGACGCTGATCCCCTCATCGGCGGCGAGTTCGCGCAGCTCGTAGGTGCGGCGGGCGGGGTCGATCAGGTAGGCGGCGATGATCGTGTCATGGGCGAGCTGCAGCGAGCCGGCAGGGGCGTTCGCCAGCAGGCCGTCGGGCCCACCGCCGCCAAGCCCCTTGAAGTCATGAGCGAGCAGGGGCCTGGAGCCAAGCGCCTCGACCAGCGCGCCGGGCTCGATCTCGCCGGCGAGCAGCCGGCGCCCGTCGAAGCCGCCCCAGCGACCACCGGTATAGGCCACCGCGGCCTCGCCGTCGGCGAGTTCCGCCGGCAGGCCCTCCCCGACCTCGATCTCCAGGGTCTTCTCAGCCGCGCGCTCCGGCACCGGCTCATGCCAGTCCTCCTCGAGCCGCTGGATCACCTGCCGGAGCTCGAACTCGGCCGCGTAGTCGCGGAGCCGGGACCGATCCGGTTCGGCCGCCATCACCTCGTCGAGGTCGACGCCAACCTCGACGTCGAGGTGCATCGTCGCCAGGTCACGCGAGACGCGCGCGTCGTCGGCGTGCTCGGTCAGGTTCTCCTTGCGCTTCTTACCGGAGATCTTCTCGATGCTTGCCAGCACCGTCTCGATGTCGCCGTACTCCTGTAGCAACGTCGCCGCGGTCTTCTCTCCGATCCCGGGAACCCCGGGGATGTTGTCGGAGGTGTCGCCCTTGAGCCCGATCAGGTCAGGGACCGCCTCCGGCGGCACCCCCCAGCGCTCGATCACGGCCTCGCGGTCGTAGATCTTGGTCTCCGAGACGCCGCGCGTCGTGGTCATCACGCGGATGCCGTCGCCGACCAGCTGGTAGACGTCGCGATCACCGGAGACGACCATCACCGGGATCTGGCGACGCTTCGCCTCCGTCGCCAGCGTCGCGATCACGTCATCGGCCTCCCAGCCATCGACGCGCACGTTGGTAAAGCCGAACGCCTCGGCGAGCGGCTCCAGATGCGGCCACTGCTCCTTGAGCAGGTCGGGCCGGCCCTTGCGCTGCGCCTTGTAGGCGGGGTAGGTCTTCTCACGACCCGACATCCCCGCATCCCAGGCGACGACCACCGCCCGCGGCCGGAAATCGGTCAGCGCCTTGACCATCATCGAGGCAAATCCGTAGATCGCGTTGGTTGGCCGTCCGTCGGAGGTCGCCATCGACTCCGGCAGGGCGAAGAAGGCGCGGTAGGCAAGGCTGTTGCCGTCGATCAGGAATAGCTCCCCCTGGCCGTCACTCCGCGTCTCGTTGTCATCGCCGGGCACGGGCGGATCATAGGAAGCCTCCGCTGTTTCCGATTAGGGTGAGGCGGCGATGAAGTGGAAACGGGTCAGGAGCAAGGACGTAATCGACATCCGCGGCGCCTCCGGCGGTGGCGGCTCGAGTCGCAGCCGCAGCTCGATCCCGATTCCGAGTGGCGTCGCCGGTCTCGGCGGCGGGGCTGGGCTGATTGTCGTCATCGTGATCGTCGCCGTCAATGCCTTCGGTGGCGGCGGTGGCTTCGACCTGCAGAGCGCCTTCGGCACGGGCACCGGCGCGCCCGGGGCCGGCGATCCCTCACCGATTCCCCCGGGAGAGGATCCGCAGCGCGACCTCAAGGACTTCTCCACATTTGTCTTCAGCGACGCGCAGCGGACCTGGGAGGGAACTCTCGCCCGGGATGACGAGAACTACCGCAAAGCAGAGCTGGTGCTCTATGCGAGCGCGGTCAGCACCGGTGGTTGCGGCAACGCGACTTCCGCGGTCGGTCCCTTCTACTGCCCTGCCGACCAGCGCGTCTACCTCGACCTCAGCTTCTACGAGGACATGCGCCGGCAGCTCGGCGCGAGCGGCGACTTCGCTTGGGCCTACGTAATCGCCCACGAGATGGGCCACCACGTCCAGCGCGTGACCGGCACCGCTGCCGAGGTCGACAGGCTCGCCTCCGCGAACCCGGGCGACGCCAACGACCTCTCAGTCCGCCAGGAGCTGCAGGCCGATTGCTACGCCGGCGTCTGGGCGGCGACCGTATACGCCGAGGGCAACCTCGAGAGCGGCGATCTCGACGAGGCCTTCACCGCGGCCGAGGCCGTCGGTGACGACCGGCTGCAGAAACAGGCTGGCGGCAGCGTCAACCCCGATAGCTTCACCCACGGGACATCCGAGCAGCGCCGGCGCTGGTTCGAGGCCGGCTACGAGTCCGGCGAGCCCGCCCGCTGCGACACCTTCTCGGCCGACTCCCTCTAGCTCCGGCTCTTCGGTCCCTTCGGGGGGACCCTGCGCTCAACGAGGCCGCCGCGGGCCCGCGACTATGATCCGCGGCCCCAATGGCCTCCGTCAGCGCACAGTTTTCGGTCACCGTGCGCGTCGAACTCGACGCGCGCAACGAGCCCCTCGGGCGGATCACAGCGGCGATCGCCGAATCGAGTGGCGCGCTGCAGTCGGTTGATCTGGTGCCCGGCGCCGGCGCCGAAGGCAAGCGGGTGCGGGAGTTCACGATCGATGCCCGTGACCCCGAGCACTGGGAGCAGATCCTGCGCGCAATCGGCTCAACCCGCGGCGCAAAGGTGCTCGAGTACACCGACCGCACGTTCGCCATGCATCGCGGCGGCAAGATCGAGCAGCACAACAAGTACCCGCTGAAGAACCGCGACGACCTCTCGATGGCCTACACGCCGGGCGTCGCCCGCGTCTGCACCGAGATCGCCCAGGATCGATCCAAGGCCTTCGAGTTCACGATCAAGAAGAACACCGTGGCGGTGGTCAGCGACGGCAGCGCCGTGCTCGGCCTCGGCGATATCGGCCCCGAGGCCGCGATGCCCGTGATGGAGGGCAAGGCGATGCTGTTCAAGGAGTTCGCCGACGTCGACGCCTTCCCGATCTGCCTCTCGACCAACGACCCCGAGAAGATCATCCAGACGGTCGAGCTGCTGGCGCCGACGTTCGGCGGCATCAACCTCGAGGACATCTCCGCCCCGCGCTGCTTCGAGATCGAGGATCGGCTCCGCGATCTGCTCGACATCCCCGTCTTCCACGACGACCAGCACGGCACCGCCGTGGTGATGATGGCGGCGCTTTTCAACGCCCTGAAGATCGTCGGCAAGCCGATCGAGTCGCTGAACGTGGTCATGGTCGGCCTCGGCGCGGCTGGGATCGCCTGCACGAAGATGATGCTTGCCTGCGGGGTCACGAACATCATCGGCTGCGACCGCCGCGGCGCCGTCTCGACCGAGC
>Ga0307378_10008289_pt1 | contig 13834 bp, 10 predicted proteins | sample UN1MG_FD_202238 | JGI IMG/M metagenome (GOLD analysis project Ga0307378, IMG submission 202238) | Soil microbial communities from Risofladan, Vaasa, Finland - UN-1 | ecosystem: Environmental > Terrestrial > Soil > Coastal area > Acid sulfate soil | place: Finland: Risofladan, Vaasa | collected... | reverse complement strand
CACGTTCTGGAAGCCGCTTTCCAGAAGGATCCTGCCCGCCAGCTCCGAGAAGGTCGGCACGGCGGGACACCGGCACGGCTTCCACCAGCCGTAGCAGAGGATCGGCTGGTCCTTGCGCGGGGTTCGTCCCCGGTTGATCTCGGGGTAGTAGTCGTTTTTCCGCAGGCCGGCCCGAAGGCCCATCACGGGGATCAGGACGCTGCCGGCAATGTGCCCGCGGTCGTACTCCTCCTTCGTCGCCACGCAGAGGAGGAAGACGTCGCGTTCGGCGTCGATCTGGCGGCGTGCCTCCCGGGGGGCGAGCCACCGTACCTTCCCGGACCGCCCGGGCGCGCGGGCCCTGGCCGAGAGATCCCCCCCGGGGCGACAGCCCATGGCGGCCAGCACGGCTGCGGCCACGAGGAACACTCCCATGCCTTTGCGGATCGGCCTCACCTCGGCCTCCCGGGTCCGCTCGGGCGGACGGACGGCCTCTAGAGGATGGCGGCGACCTCTTCCAGGCTGGTGACGCCATCGCGGAGGTACTGGGCGGCGAGTCGGCGGAGGTCCGCGGCCTGGGCGGCTCGGCAGGCGGCTTCCAGCGCCTCGACGCGGGCGCGCGTGCGGATCAGGCGCCTCAGGGCCGCATCGGGGATCACCACGCTCGTCAGAGGGATCGTGCCCACGTACCCGGTGTGCCCGCATCGCGAGCACCCGACGGGCTCGTAGAGGTCCGGGCCCAACGCCTCGCGCGGAATGCCGATCTCCGGCGGCAGGGCTTCGGGCATCTCGATTGCCCTGCGGCACTCGACGCAGAGCCTTCGAACGCTCCGGGCGCACAGGAGGGCCTTCAGCGCCGAGGCGAGAGGCCAGGGCTCGAGTTCCATCTCCGCCAGCAGCCCAAGCGCCGTCCCCGCCGTCGCCGCGCGGAGCCCGCCGAGCACGGTCGCGCCGGCCAGCGCCGCTTCCAGCGCCGCCGTCGCCGTCGTGGGGTCCCGCACCTGGTCGATCAGGACCGCGTCGAGGTCCTGGGCCGCCAGGGCGCGGGCGGCCGTCGCGAAGGTGTATCCCTCGAACGGGCCGATGGGCGACTGAGACACGCCGTCGATCTCCACGTCGGCGGCCGTCTCGATCGCCAGCACGCATCGACCCACGTCGCGAAGCGAGACCGTCAGGGCGCGAAGCACCGGGCTCGTCGCGCGGGCGCCCGCACCGACCACAAGCACCAGCCCGCCGCCGTCGGCCGACAGGATCTCCCGCACCTGCCGCTGCGCCGGGCCGGGCAGGGGAAGCTGAGAGAGCCCCGCGACGGGCACTTCGCGATCGTGGATGTCCAGGACGAGTCTCGGCCCCCGTGTGGTGGGCAAGGCCGACAGGCCCAACGTCACCGGGCGCCCGTCCACCGTGTGTGTGAAGCGCCCGCCCCGAGGCCCCGATGCGTCCTGCTCGGACACGCCGGCCCACTGCAGCAGGCGCTCGATGAGCCTCGGCCCGAGCCCCCGCGGCAGGCGCCGGGGGAAGTTGGGCTTCTCGTGCAGAACCCCGTCGATTCGCAGCCGCAGCGTGAGTCCCTCCGGGCCGGCTTCCAGGTGAATGCGGCTGGCCGTCCGTGCGACGGCATCGGCGAGGATCGCGTCGGCCAACTGCGAGGCGCTGTCCCCGGCCGACTCGTCCGGCTCGAACGGCTCGCCGGCCGGCGAAACCGCCGCTTCCTCCCGGGCGGCTCCCAGTGGAGGTACGTCGGCCGGCTCGTCCGCATCGGCCGCCCGGGGCGGGTCGGCCACCTGGGGCTCGGGCGCTTCGGCGGGCGTTTCTTCGGCCTCTTGGGGGGCCGCCTCCGCGGTGTCCTCGTCGGGGCCGACTTCTCCGGCGGCGACTTCCGGGGCCGTTTCGGAAGGGTCCTCTTCCGCCTCCGCGCCTTGCTCGGCCGCGCCGGCCTCTTCCGTCGCGGCCTGCTCTTCGACGGCCGGGGGCAGGGCACGCTCGCCCGTCAGCATCTCCCGAACGGCGGCGGCGGCCGTGCCTTCCTCCGCCGCGCCCGCCGGTGGCGCATCGGGTGCTCCGGGCAGCAGCGGCGTGGGTCGCGGCGCCTCGGGGTGCTCGGCCGACGCGGCGCGGCGCGAGGCCCCCTGCTCGTCCGCGCGCATGGAGGTCGAGACCATGAGATCCCGAATGTCGATCCCTCGATCCGCGAGAAACTGGACCAGCGCGCGCTCCGAGATGCGAACCGAGCCGGCCGGAAGCGATTGAGAGGCCAGCCACCCCTGTCGGACCCACTGGAGCACCTCGCGCGGCGTGACGCCGAGCAGGTCCGCGACTTGATGGATGGTGAACAGCCGCTCCTGCATCACCGGGCCCGCTCCGAGTCTTCCAGCCACGCCAAGGCGCCGAGCATCCGTACTCGACGTGCCGATCGCGGCGCATTGTGGCGCGCCCCGGCCGGCGGGTCAATCGAAATCGAACCCGTTGCGGACACCCTCGCGGAAGGCTATCGTGTCGCTCTGCGGCGGCGGAATCCAGACACCCCGGAGCCCCTGGCATGAGAATCCTCTACCTCGACATCGACACGCTGCGGGCCGACCACCTCGGCTGCTACGGCTACCTGCGGGATACCTCCCCGAACCTCGACCGGATCGCCGCTCAGGGCGTCCGGCTGGAGAACTGCTATGTCTCCGATGCCCCCTGCCTGCCCAGTCGGGCCAGCACGTTCATGGGGCGGTTCGGGATCCACACCGGCGTGGTGAACCACGGCGGGCTCTGCGCCGACCTGCGCCCCATCGGGCGCCAGCGCGGCTTCAACTGGATGCGCCAGCGCCCGGGGTTCGTCTGGACGCTGCGGAGGCAGGGCCTCTACCCCGTCTCCGTCAGCCCCTACGCCGAACGGCATTCGGCGTGGTGGTTCTGCGACGGCTGGCGCGAAATGATCAACCCCGGCAAATGTGGAAATGAGTCCGCCGAGGAGGTCTTCCCGCACGCCCTGGACTGGATCGACCGGAACGCCGAGAAGGACGACTGGCTCCTGCACGTCAACTGCTGGGACCCCCACACCCCCTACCGCGCGCCGGAGGAATTCGGTAATCCCTTCGCCGAGGAGCCCATGGAAACCTGGTACACGGAGGAGCTTCGCCGGAGGCAGTGGGACGGCTTCGGCCCGGGCGGCCCCCAGGAGCCCGCCGGAAACTACGGTCAGCCGGTGAACTCCCCCCGCCAGGGCGATCAAGTCGCCGGCATGGACGACTATCGCCAGTGGATCGACGGCTACGACTGCGGCATCGGCTACGCCGACGAGTGGTGCGGCCGCGTGCTGGACGCGCTGGCCGACAAGGGCGTCCTCGACGACACCGTCGTGATCATCACGTCGGACCACGGCGAGGGCATGGGCGAGCTGGGCGTCATCGGCGATCACGCCGTGGCGGACCACAGCGTCAGCCGCGTGCCGATGATCGTCCGCTGGCCCGGCGTCGGCCAGGCCGGGCGGGTCGACACAGCCCTGCACTACCAGACGGACGTGGCCGCCACGATCATCGAACTGGCGGGCGGCGAGGTGCCGGCCTCGTGGGACGGCCGGAGCTTCGCCGACGCCTTCCGCGCGGGCGAGAGCCGCGGGCGCGACGACCTGGTCGTCAGCCAGTGCTGCTGGTCCTGCATGCGCTCCGTCCGGTGGGACGAGTGGCTCTTCTGCCGCAGCTACCACACCGGCCTGAAGAACTACCCCGCCCGGATGCTGTTCAACCTGGCCGACGATCCGCACGAGCTGAACGACCTCGCCGAGGCGGACCCCGCCCTGGCCGATCACGGCCAGGCGCTGCTGGAGCAGTGGACCGCCGAGATGATGGCGGCCGGCGAGCAGGCCGAGGACCCGCTCTGGACGGTGCTTCGCGAGGGGGGCCCGTACCACACCCGCGGCCGTCTGGCCGACTACTGCCGCCGCCTCCGCGACACCGGCCGGGGCCGCCACGCCGACTTCCTCGAAGCCAACCCCACCGGCATCACCGAGTGATTGCGGGCCCGCCAAAGGGGCCTCGTGGGACCCCCCGGGCGCGGGAGGAATCTTCCGCCAGAAAGGTGTTTGACATTCCACCGGGCCGGACGTATTTTGCCGACTTGGCTTTACCGATCAGGGCACCGGTAACCGGCATCGGCGAGCGGCTTGTAGCCAGGGTGCGCGGGCCGGGGAACTATGGGGAATGAACGTGAGCGCATCGATGCGACGAGTGTGGATCGTGACGCTGGCCGCGGGCATGGCCCCGGGCGTCGGCGCCGCTTTCGCCCAGGAGTCCGCCGCCAAGAGCGGCGTGGTGGAGGTCCGCGTCCGGGGCAACCAGCAGATGTCCGCCAACGCGGTCCTGATCTACGTCAAGACGCGTCCCGGCCAGCCCTTCAGCGAGGACGTCGTCAAGGCCGACGAGCGCCGACTGCTCGAGACCGGGCGTTTCGACAGCGTGGTGGCCACCCGGACACAGACCGACAAGGGCATTCGGGTCATCTTCACGGTAAAGGAGCGCCCTCTGGTGGCCGGGCTGGTCTTCCGGGGCAACAAGGCCTTCAAGGCCGCCGCCCTCGCCAAGGAGTTGACGTTCGGCGTGAAAGACCCGCTGAGTGCTTTCAGCGTGGAGGCCGGCCGGCAGGCGCTGCTGAACAAGTACCACTCCGGCGGGTACCACTTCGCGACCGTCACGGTGGACAAGGCCGCCCTCGATGCCAAGCGCATGGTGATCTACGGCATCGTGGAAGGGCCGAAGGTCCGCGTGCGGAAGATCCGATTCGAGGGCAACAAGTACTTCCGCAGCTTCAGCCTGCGGCAGAAGATCGGCACGTCGGCGAGGCTCTGGCCGATCGTGGAGGGCTATCTCGACACCGAGCAGGTCGCCCAGGACGTGCTGGGCATCCGGAACCTCTACCTGGCCGACGGCTACCTCGACGTGGAGGTGGGCCGGCTGCTGAAGTTCTCCGACGACCGCAAGGACGTCACCGTGACGTTCCTGATCAAGGAGGGCTCGCGGTACCGGATCAACAAGGTGATCATCCAGGGCAACACCGTGTTCGCCGGCAAGGAGCTCGCCCGGCGGGTCAAGCTCCAACAGGGCGTGTTCTTCACGGAGTTGAGCCTGCGTCGCGACCTGAAGAAGCTGCGCGACACGTACGGCGAACTGGGCTACATCGAGGCGTCCGTCGACTCGCGCAGGCAGTTCCTGGACCCCACGGCCGAGCCGCCGAAGTGGGCCAAGCACCTCGGCAAGCCGGCCCTGCTGAACCTGATCTTCCAGATCAAGGAATCCGACCAGTTCCACGTGGGGCGGATCGACATTCGCGGCAACACGGTCACGCAGAGCCGCGTCATCCGCCGGGGGCTGCGGATCTTCCCGGAGCAGTTGTTCGACGCCGTCGCCCTGGAGGAGTCGAGGAAGCGGCTGATCGAGTCGCGCCTGTTCGAGGACGTGGCCATCACGCCGACCGGCAGGGCCCCCAAAGTGCGCGACGTCGTGGTGAAGGTCACCGAGGGCCGCACCGCGCAGTTCCTCATCGGCGCCGGCATCAGCACCAACAGCGGCGTGCTGGGAACCGTGTCCTTCACGCAGCGGAACTTCGACATCCTCCGGTGGCCGACGGGCTGGAAACGGTTCATCAAGGCCCAGGCCTTCAAGGGCGCCGGGCAGACGCTTCGCATCGTGGCCGAACCGGGCACCGAGCTGATGCGCTTCCACATCGAGTGGCTGGAGCCGTCCCTGTTCGACCTGCCCTACTCGCTGGGCACGCGGGCGTTCGTGTTCAACCGCGAGCGCGAGAGCTACGACGAGACGCGCTACGGCGGGGTGGTCAGCGTCGGCCACCGCTTCAAGAACCGCTGGTACGGCGAGCTGGCCACGCGGGCCGAAGGCGTCCAGATCGACAACCTCGACAGCGACGCGCCGCCGGAAGTGATCGAGGACGAAGGCACGCACTTCCTGCTGGGCCTGAAGGGCACGCTGGTCCGCGACCGGACGGACAGCCGGTGGATGCCCTCGACCGGCGACCGCATCAACTTCAGCGCCGAGCAGGTGGTGGGCAGCTACCAGTTCGTCCGCGCAAACGCCGAGTACCGCCTCTACCGGACCGTGTACGTTGACGCGATGGACCGCAAGCACATCGTGGCCGGGCGCGTGGCGGTCGGGCACATCTTCGGCGACGCGCCGGTCTTCGAACGCTACTACGGCGGCGGGATCGGCTCGATTCGCGGCTTCAAATACCGAGGGGTCAGCCCGCGAAGTGCCGGCACCGACGAGCAGATCGGCGGCGAGTTCATGGTCTTCGCCGGAGCGGAGTACTCCTTCCCCATCCTCGGGACCGAGGGCCAGCAGCTCCGCGGCGTCGTGTTCATGGACACGGGGACGGTGGAAGAGGACTTCGGCGTCAAGACGTACCGCGCCTCCGTCGGTGTGGGCGTCCGTTGGGTCATTCCGCTCTTCGGGCCCGTGCCAATGGCCTTCGACTTCGGCTTCCCCATCAGCAAGGATGAGGCTGATGACGACCAGATCTTCAGCTTCTCCGTGGGCTGGTCGTTCTAGCGGCGCAAGACAAGGAAGGAAACTATGAGAGCTTCCCGCATCTACACGCTCGTGGTCGTCGTGCTGGTTGGCGGCGCCATCGTCGCGACGAACTCCCTCGCCCAGCCGGCCCGACGGCCCGCCAGCCCCGTCGCCGTCTGCGACATCGTCGACGTGTTCAACAACTACCAGCGGGCGAAGGACGAAACCGCGAAACTCAACGAGCGCCGCCAGCAGATCCGGGCCGAAATGCAGAAACGAGAGAAGGCCCTCGACGCGCTCAAGACGGAATGCGACAGTTACAAGAAGGGCTCCAAGAAGTACCAGGAGATGTCCGACCAGATCGTCTGGCAGGCACTCCAGAACGAGACGTGGCTTCGGTACCAGGACCGGCTGGCCTTGAGCAACCATCACGATCTCACCAAGGAGATGTACCAGGAGATCAAGGCCGTCATCGCCGCGGTGGCCAAGCAGCGAGGCGTCCTGGCGGTTCTCCAGCGGGAACCGGAAACGCTCGAGACGAAGAACACGGCGGAGCTTCTCCGGCAGATTTACGGCCGCAAGGTGCTCTACTCGGCCGAGGAGCTGGACATCACCGAAACGGTCCTGCGAAGCCTCAACCAGGAATACAAGGCGAAGAAACCCCCCGCCGGCAAGAAGAAGACGACCGCCAAGGAACCCGCCCGCCGCTGAGAAGCGCAAGGCCGGCCCGTGCGGGTTCCCCGGGGCCCGGGCCCGGAGGAGGCTTGAACGGCCGGCCCGGCTGTGGGCACCGACTTCCCCAACGCCTGGCCTCTCGGTCGGTCCCCGGCCCGGACGAGGAAATTGGCCATTGGCAACTGCCGGGGCCGCAGCTATCATTGCTGCCCGGTCATCCGCCACCATGACAAGCGAACCCCTGACATTGCGCGGCATCGCGGAGACCGTCGAGGGCACGGTCGACGGGGACGAATCGATCGTCGTCGAGACGATCGCCGCCCTGGACGAAGCCGGTCCCCGCGACCTGACCTACGCCGACCCGCGACACGCGAGCGGGCTGGCCGAGACCCGGGCCGGCGCGGCCATCGTGAGCCGGACTCAGGGCGCGGTGCGAGGCCTGCCGCTGATCCGCGTGGACGACGTCCCGACGGCGGTCTTCCGGCTGTTGACCCGACTCGCCCAGCCGGAGGACCTGCCCCCCGCCGGCACGGACCCGTCCGCGACGGTGGCCGCCAGCGCCGAGATCGGCGCGCAGGTCGCCATCGGGCCGAACGTCGTCGTCCGCGACGGCGCGAAGATCGGCGACAGATCCGTCCTTTGCGCGAACGTCTTCGTCGGCCGAGACGTCACCGTCGGCAGCGACACGATCCTGACCGAGGGCGTCGTCCTGCGTGCCGCCAGCCGGATCGGCAGCCGCGTCCGCATCGGCGCCAACAGTGTGATCGGCTACGAGGGGTTCGGCTACCAGACGATCGACGGCGTCCATCACCGCATTCCGCACATCGGCAACGTCGTGATCGAGGACGACGTCGAGGTCGACGCCTGCACGTGCGTGGACCGCGCGAAGTTCGGCTCCACCCGCATCGGCGCCGGCACGAAGATCGACAACCTGGTGATGATCGCCCATAATTGTCAGATCGGCCCCGGCAGCATTCTGGCGGGCCAGGCCGGGATGGCCGGCAGCGTCAAGCTGGGCCGGTACGTCGTGCTGGGAGGCCGCGCGGCCGTGCGCGACAATATTTCGCTGGGCGACGGCGTTCAGGTGGCCGCCTACAGCGGCGTCACCCGGGACGTCCCCGCGGGCGAGAAGGTCGCCGGCGTGCCCGCCCGGCTGGCTAGCGAGACCCTCCGGATCTTCCAGTCCTGGCCTCGCCTGCCGGAGCTGCTCAAACGCGTCAAGAAACTGGAATCGAGGATCGAGGCCCTTGGGTCCTCAGAAGACCATTGAGAGACCCGCCGAGTTGAGCGGGAAGGGGCTGTTCAGCGGCGAAAGCTGCCGCGTGCGGTTCCTGCCCGCGCCCCCGGAGACGGGCGTGGTTTTCGTTCGCACGGACCTGCCCGCGCCGGTGCAAGTGGCCGCCGGCATCGCCAACGTCTCGAAGCGCGCCCGGCGGACCTCGCTGCTCAACGGCTCGGTCGCCGTCGAGACCGTCGAGCACGTACTGGCCGCCATCGCCGGACTGGGAATCGACAACATCACGGTGGAGCTGAACGCCTCGGAGACGCCCTCGTTCGACGGCTCGGCCGGACCGTTCGTCCAGGCGCTCCAGGAAGCGGGCATCCTCGAGCAGGACGCCCCCGGGCACGCGTTCGTGATCGACCAGCCCCTCACGGTCGGGCAGCGCGACGCCACGCTCGCCGCCCTGCCGGGGCCCGAGGACTGCCTGGACATCCTCTACGACCTCGACTACTCCCAAACGCCGCCGATCGGCCGCCAGGTGGCAGTCTTTCGGCTGGGCGCCGACGACTTCGCCGCCGCGATCGCCCCGGCCAGAACGTTCTCCCTCCAGGCCGAGGCCGCCGAAATGCAGTCCCAGGGTGTCGGAGCCCACCTGACGCCCCGGGACGTGCTGGTCGTCGGGCCGGACGGGCCCATCGAAAACGAGTTCCGCTTTCCCGACGAGTGCGCCCGCCACAAGATCAGCGACCTGATCGGCGACCTGTCGCTGCTCGGCCGACGGCTCTGCGGGCGAATCATCGCCCACAAGACGGGGCACGAGCACAATCACGCCCTCGTCCGTAAGCTGGCCAAGGCCCTCGCCGAGCGCCTGCGATCCGAGGCCCTCCGCGGCGAGCCCGTTATGGATATCCGCAGGGTCATGCGTCTCCTGCCCCACCGCTATCCCTTCCTGATGGTCGATCGCATCGTCGAGCTCGACGGCGACCGCAAAGCCGTCGGCATCAAGAACGTCTCCATCAACGAGCCGTTCTTCCAGGGCCACTACCCCGGCCAGCCCATCATGCCCGGCGTGATGATCCTCGAAGCCCTTGCCCAGCTCTCGGGCATCCTGCTGAGCCGGCGGCTGGAGCACACCGGCAAGGTGGCGGTTCTCTTGAGCATGGACCGCGTGAAGATGCGCCGCCCCGTCCGCCCGGGAGACCAACTCGTCCTCCAGGCCGAACGCCTGCACGTCCGGTCGCGAACCGGCCACTGCAAGTGCAAGGCCTTCGTCGGCCAGGAAGTGGCCGCCGAGGCCGAGATCAAGTTCATGCTCGTGGACGCCGAACCCATCTGAGGAGCCCGCGCCCGAACGGAACCATGCCGCAGATATCCCCCAAATCGCTCGTGTCCGAAACCGCCGAACTCGCCGAAGACGTGGCCGTCGGGCCGTTTTCCTACATCGGGCCGGAGGTCCGCCTCGACGCCGGCTGCGTCATCCAGAACAACGTCTCCCTCGTCGGCAAGACCACGCTGGGGCAGGGGTGCGTGGTGTTCCCCCTCGCCGTGATCGGCGTGCCGGCGCCGGGCGAGGCCGAGGGCGGACAGTGCATCCTCGGGGAGGCCAACGCCATTCGCGAGCACGTGACGATCTGCGCCGGCCTCGATGCGCCGACGAGGATCGGCAACCACAACCTCATCATGATCGCCAGCCAGATCGGCGCCGGCGCGACCGTGGGCGATCACGGCATCTTCGACAACTACAGCAGGATCGGCGCCGGCGCGGTCGTCGAGGACTACGTGCGCACCAGCGGTTTCGCCGTCATTGCCGACGGCAACCGACTCGGGGCGTATTCGTTCGTGGCCGCCTTCGGCAGCGTGGTGCACGACGGGCCCCCGTACGCGATGCTTCAGGGCTCCCCCGTTCGCGTCCGCGGGGTCAACACGCGGAACCTCAAGGCCTGCGGCTTCGGCGGCGACGACATCCAGGCGCTGAAGCGCGCCTTCCGCGAGCTGTTCAACGGGCCCGAGAACCAGGTCAATCCCAAGGTGCTCCTTCGGCTCGCCTCGCGCAAAGACCTGAACCCGTACGTCCGCAAGCTCGTTGAGGCCGTCCGGTCGGCGAGCGCGAATGAGGCCGACGATGACTGACGTGTCGGTGGTGCGAGAGATCGACGCGGCCGCACGGATCGCGCCCGATGCGGTCGTCGAGCCCTTCTGCGTCGTCGGCCCGAACGTGACCATCGGTCCGGGAACCGTGCTGAGGCAGCGCGTGACCATTGTCGGGCACACGTCGATCGGGTCGGGCAACACCATCGCGGAAGGCTGCGTGCTCGGCGCCAGGCCCCAGGACCTCAAGTACGCCGGCGGGCGGACGCTGCTGATCGTCGGGCATCGCAACCGGTTCGGGCGCGAGGTGACGGCCCACATCGGCACGGAGGCCGGCGGGTACGTCACGCGCATCGGCAACGACAACGTGCTGATGAGCGGCTCGCACGTGGCGCACGACTGCTACGTGGACGACCGCGTTCTCATCGGGCGAAGCGTGCTGCTGGCCGGGCACATCCGCGTGCAGACCGGCGCGGTCATGGAGGAGTTCTGCGGGATGCACCACTTCGTCACGGTGGGTCGATTCTCCCGGGTGGCCCCCCACACGCCCGTACGCCGCGACGTGCCTCCGTTCACCGACTTCGGCAGCCCCGACCACGCGCGAACCGGCGCACCGACCGTCCGGGGAGCCCACGAGGCGGGTATCGCCGCCGCCGCCCTGAAACCCGACGAGGAAAAGGAGCTTCGCTTCGCGCTGCGCGAGCTGTTCGACGACGAATCGGCCCTCCAGACCAAGATCGAGCAGCTCGTCAACATGGGCGTCGAGGGCGAGGCCGCCAGGCTGTGCGAGTTCTGCAATCGCAGCCTCCAGGGCCCCTACGGGCGCTACCGCGAGCTGTTCCGGGGCAAGGTGCCCCCGGAGGCGCGGGAGCACCTGCCCCCCGATATCGGGCTGGACCCGGGAAGGCCGATGAGATGAGTTTCCGCGTAGCCGTCGTTGGCGCCGGGCGAATGGGAAAGCTCCACGCCCGGGTCCTCAGCGAGATGGACTCCTCCGAGCTCGTCTGCGTGGTGGACAGCCATCCCGCGACCGCCCAGGCCGTCGCCCGGCAGCGATCCTGCCAGGCCCTCACCGACCCGGCGGAGGCCGTCGAGAAGGTGGACGCCGCCATCATCGCCGTCCCCACCGTCCATCACGTTGCCGCGGCCTGGCCGTTCGTGGCCGCCGGAAAACCCGTCCTGATCGAGAAGCCCTTCACCAACAACGTCGCCGCCGGGCAGGAACTTCTCGACCTCGCCCGCCAGACCGACACCATCGTGCAGGTCGGCCACACCGAACGCTTCAACCCCGCCGTCGTGGCCATGAAGAAATACGCCATCCGCCCCAAGTTCATCGAGGCGCACCGCATCAGCCCGTTCACGTTCCGCTCCGCCGACGTCGGCGTCGTGCTCGATATGATGATCCACGACATCGACCTCGTGCTCATGATGGTCGCCGGCCAGGTCCGGAGCGTCGAGGCCATCGGCGTCAACGTGATCGGCCTGCCGGAGGACATCTGCAACGCGAGGCTCTCCTTCGACACCGGCTGCGTGGCGAACATCACCGCCAGCCGGCTGGCCATCAAGACCGAGCGGAAGATGCGGATCTTCTCGGAGGAGGCGTACCTGTCCGTCGACTACGGGCGGAAGGTCGGCATCGTCGTCAAGAAGAGCGAGAACCTCGATCTGATCCAGATGGCCCGCGAGACCGACGTCGAGGACCTGGCCGAGCTGGCCGAGTCCGTCGATTACACGAAGCTGCTGAAGATCGAAGAGCTGGTGATGGACGATTCGGCCGAGCCGCTTCGCCGCCAGGCCGAGGCCTTCGGCGAGACGGTCATGCACGGCGCCCCGCCGGTGGTCTCGGCGGCCGACGGGCTGGCCGCCGTCCGCGTCGCGGAGACCATCGCCGAGGAGATCCGCCGCCACCGCTGGGACGGCGACGCCACCGGCCGCGAAGGCCTCGACGTGATCCGCAAAGACACGTGAGCCCGGAACCGAAACGGGCCCGAAGACAAGAGGCCGAACCAACGTGGGAGATGGTCCTCCCCTGCCGAAAGACGATGATTGTCGGCTCTTCGCGGTCAGGGGATAATGGCGCGCGGCAACCCACGACTGCGGTGGGCAGACCGTCAACTGGGAACCGTGGGGGCATGGGAAGTGCGTCTGGCGGGCGCATTCCCGGCCCCGCAACCGGTCCGGGCATCCGGGCGATGGAGAGGTGAGCCATGTCCACGAAGGAGAACTTGCAGCGGGCTCTGGCGGAGGAATCCAAGAACAGGGAGAGGTACCTCGCCTTTGCCGAAGCAGCCGACGCCGAGGGAGCCGGGCAGGTGGCACGGCTGTTCCGGGCGGCCGCCGAGTCGGAGCGAATCCACGCGCGTGTGGAACTGCGGGCCTTGGGGGAGGTCCGCTCCACGGTGGAGAACGTGCGGCAGGCCGTAGACATCGAGGAGAAGGAGTTCCAGGACACGTACGCCCGTTTCCTGCGCGAGGCCCGGGCGGAAGGCGACCAGAAAGCGGCGCGCTTGTTCGGGAACATCCTGGATGTGGAGCGGGGCCACCACAAGCTCTTCCGCGAGGTGCTGACGTCGCTCCTGGGAGAAGAGGACATTCCCGAGGCGCCAATTCTCGTGTGCGACACGTGCGGAAACACCGCCGTCGGCGAGGCGCCCGCGACCTGCCCCGTCTGCGGCGCCTCCAGCGAGCACTTCGCCGAGATCGCCTGAGGGCGGCTCCTCTGTTCTGCGAACGAACCGGCCCACGATGGGCCAAGGAGACCATCCCACGACCGCGGGACGGAAGAGGATCGGTGTGTTGTATTGGCCGCTTTTGTCTGACTGGCTTGGCAGAGGGCCGGGGAGACGCCGGGATCCATCCTGCCGGACAGGAGGTACGCGATGAGAACAACCCGTTTCCCCGCCGGTGGCCGTCTGTGGGGACTTCTGTCCGTGGCGGCCGTGGTCGCGCTGCTTGCCGCCGCGCCCGCCCGTGCCGCCGCGCCCGCGGTCGTCAACGGCTCGATGACCGACGGCACCGACGTGCCTCGCGGCTGGACGAAGACCTACGACGACGCCAAGGCGGCGGGCAAGGTCAAGGCGTGCCGCGACACCGACGTGTTCGTGAAGGGTCCCGCTTCGCTTCGCCTGGAGTCCGTCGGTGGGGTCGCCAGCGGCAACGTCTCCCAGACACTGACGGGGCTCGGGGGCGGTACGCTTGAGTTCCGCGGCCACCTTCGCAGCGCCGGTGACGTCGCCTACGCGACCGTGGCGCTGATCATTTTCGGGCCGAACAACAAGGTGCTGGTCGGCTGGCGGGAACTGGGCAAGACGCGGGCCACGGCCGACTGGCGCCGGTTCGCGACGAAGGTCGAGATGCCCCCCGC
>Ga0307378_10008287_pt1 | contig 13835 bp, 11 predicted proteins | sample UN1MG_FD_202238 | JGI IMG/M metagenome (GOLD analysis project Ga0307378, IMG submission 202238) | Soil microbial communities from Risofladan, Vaasa, Finland - UN-1 | ecosystem: Environmental > Terrestrial > Soil > Coastal area > Acid sulfate soil | place: Finland: Risofladan, Vaasa | collected... | reverse complement strand
GCGCACAGCAGCACCTCCGGCCGCAGGCCCATCGCCGCAACGTCGCTGAAACTCACCGTAGCAGCCTTCCAGCCCACCTTGCGCAGGGGGTCGTCGAGCTTGAAGTGCACCCCTTCGTTGACGAGGTCGGTGGTGACCACCATCTGGCCGCCCGGCCCGTTCACCACCGCGCAATCGTCGCCTATGCCCACGGGCACCATGACCGAGGCCGCCGCGTGCCGGCGGATCGTCTCGATCAGTGCAAATTCGCCGCGTTTGGGATGCTCGAACGATGTGCCTTCCATAGCAGTTCAACTCGCAGATGATTCAGGGCGGATGCCCGGCAGCGACAGCCTATCGACCGAAACGTTGCGCGAGAACGCTTTCCACGCACATCAGCACGAGTGCGGCGATCAGCAGGTGTTTCCACATTTCGCTTCTGCGCAATGCGTCGACCAGCGAGCCTTCGGTGCCCGACGTGCCGGTTACGTGACGGAATCGGAAATCGGGGAACGCCCGCCGCAGCTCTTGCGGGCCTATACGATGCAGGTCGCTTTCCGTCGGGTCGACGTTCACCGCGAAGAAATCCTGCTGGACGGCGCCTCCGCGTTCGATCTTGAGCGTGTAGATGCCGGCGGTGTCGGTCTCGGAGAACGTAAGCCGCGCCGCCTGGCCGTTGGGCACCGCGCGGACACCCTGCTCGCGGCCGCCCGTTGAAACGCTCACCTTCGACGCAAGCGCTTCGGGGCCGGCTGTCTTTACGAACTCGTCCCCCACCAGCAGGTTCTTGCCCTTCTGGCGGTCGCGCGCCACGTACGAAGCCACCTCCTGCATCAGCAGCAGGTAGCCCGGCCGGCGAGGAAAATCGGTCCAGGCGTCATTTGCGGTGAAACCGAACAGCAGAACCGTGCCCGAGCCGAACGTTTTCTCGACCAACGCCGGAACGCCGTTATCGAACGAGAACACGACGTTCACGTTTTCATCGTCGGGCGCTTCGAGCATGTCGTACTGGTAGAACTGGAGCATGTTCAGGTATGAAGCGCGCTGCTGGCGGAACTGGCTCAGCAGCGGGTGGCGGCTGTCGGGCTTGATCTGCGGCGAGACGAACGTCTGCTTGCGCGGATCGCCCCTCACGCCGCCCAGCCGCGCGGGCAGCAGGCCGCGCCCTTCCTGGAAAAGCGTGCGGTTGCAGGCATCGTGGTCGACATTATCGCCGAGGAACACCAGCAATGCACCACCGGATCGGACGTAATCTTCCAGCTCCGTCGCCACGGCCGCATCCACCTGAGGAACGTCCGCCAGCACGACTATCTCGTATTCGGAAAACCGCGTGCGGTCAAGCTCGGCGGGCTGGATGATCACCGGCTCGTAGATGGTCGATCGCTGGAAGGCGTCGGTCGATTTCGGGTGGAGCGCCGTCTTGAGGTAGCCCGTGGCGGAGGCGTATTCGTCGGCCGACGGCCGGCCATCCACCAGCAGCACCTTGGCCGACTCGAGCACATCCACCGCGAGGTAGCGTTCGTCGTCCGGCTCGAGGCCGTCGTGCTTCAGTTTCACCGCCAGCGAGTGCGGGAGCGCGTCGTGGAAGGTGTAGCTGAAAGCGAGGTCGACCTTTCCGCCGGCGGGCACGCGAACGCTCGCACTGCCCTGGCGGAAATCGTCGACGTAGAACGATACGTCGATTTCGTTGCGGTCGATCTCGCCGAAATTTTCGACCCTCACGTCGAAGGCGGTGTCGGGCTTCTCCTTGCCCAGTATACGCTCGGCGTGGGAGAACCCGGTTATCGCAGTGTTTTCGCGCGTTTCGCGGCCGACATCCACGAGCGTGCAGTCGGCGAGGCCTGATATTTCGCGAAGCACGCCTGCGATGCCCGATCCGCCCTCACGCCAGGCCGTGCGCTGGTTGTCGGTGAACAGGTGCAATTCCTTCTGCACCACCTTCGATTCTTTCAGCAGGTCGCGGGCCAGCCGCAGCGCATCGGGCAGATTGGTCGAACCCTGGCTGAGCGCGAGCTGGTCGATCTCCCGCCGCACGGTCTCAATATCCAGGCTCGGTTCGCGCACCAGCGGCCTGGCTCGATCCGACAGCGCCACCAGCGAAACCACGTCGCCCTCGTTGAGCGTGTCGAGCAGCCGCCCTGCTGCGGCAACGGCTTCGTCGTACGGGCGGGGCGAGCCGCCGGAATAGCCCATGCTGAACGAATTGTCGATCACCATGACCACGTATCGCTGCGAGCCGCCCAGCACGGCCGCCGCGCCCGACATGAACGGGCGGGCAAGCGCCAGCGCCACCAGCAGCAGCACGAGCGTGCGCAGGACCAGCAGGATGATCTCCTGCAGGCGGACGCGCCGGAAGTTTCGTCGGCTGGAGGCCAGCAGGAATTCCATCGCCGCCCAGTTGACCACCTTGAACCGCCGCCTGTTCAGCAGGTGGATGATGATCGGCGCCGACGCAGCAGCCGCGCCCATCAGCAGCAACGGGTTTACGAATTGCAGCATGCCGTCACGTTTCCATCATCAGGCCCGGTGGCCGTCGCGCGGCCGCCGGGGCGGTGATTGTTGCCATTTCACTTGGTGCGCGCCATCCGCGCGGCGAGGTAGCTGCTGAGGGCCACCTCGAGGCTGTCGCTCGTGCTGAGCTGCACGTAGTCGATGCTGTGCCGGCGGCAGCCCTGCTTCACCTGGCGCACGAAATTGTCGAACTCCGCAAGGTAATCCTTCCGCAGCGACCGCGGCTCCGCGAAAACCTGCGGATACTGCTCGAGACCCTTGAATAGCGTCAGGTCGGTGAACGGGAATGTCCGCTCGAACTCGTCCAGCACGTGGAACACGATCACCTCGTGGCGCTTGTGGCGGAAATGCCGCAACGCACGCAGCAGATCGTCCACGTTCACAAACAGGTCCGAGATCAGTATGATCAGGCCGCGCCGCTTGATGCGCTCGGCGAGGTCGTCGAGGATGCCGCGGACCTGCGTCTTGCCCTCGGGCTGAATCTGCTCGATGCGGTGCGTCAGCAGCTTCAGGTGCGACGGATGCCCGCTGTCGCGGATGAACTCGCGCACCTGCTCGCCGAACAGCGCCAGCCCCACCGCATCCTGCTGCTGAAGCATCAGGTATGAAAGCGACGCCGCGATACAGCCGCCGTACTCAAGCTTCGTCATGCCGCTCGAGGCATAGCCCATGCTTTCGCTGGTATCCAGCAGGATGTAGCTCTTGAGGTTGGTCTCCTGCTCGTATTGCTTGATGTAGTAGCGGTCGGACTTGCCGAAAACCTTCCAGTCGATGTGGCGGGTGTCGTCGCCCGGCACATACTCGCGGTGCTGCGCGAATTCCACGCTGAAGCCGTGGAACGGGCTTTTGTGCAGGCCGGAGATGAACCCCTCGACGATCAGCCGCGCCTTGAGGTCGAGCTTGCCGATCTTCGCCAGCACTTTCGGGTCGAGATATTTTCGGTAATCTTCTTCCACTCGTCACGTCCTCGCCGCTGGGGCGTGATTAATGCTTCTCGAGCACGTCGGGCAACCGCTCGTCGCTCTCGAGGTCGCTTGCGTTTGCCGGGATCAGGTCGATGAGCTTCTTCACGATGGTGTCGGACGTTATCCCCTCGGCCTCGGCGTTGAAGTTTGTGATGATCCGATGCCGCAGCACCGGCGCCGCGACCTCGCGGATGTCTTCGCACGACACGTGATACCGCCCGTGGAGGATCGCCCGCGCCTTCCCGCCAAGGATCAGATACTGCCCGGCACGCGGCCCCGCGCCCCAGCTCACCCATTCCCTGATGAAATCGGGCACGTCGCCTTTCGTCACGCGCGTCAGCCGAGCAAACTGCATCGCGTAGCGGATCACGTGGTCGGCGATGGGCACCCGCCGGACGATCTCCTGCAGTTGCATGATATCTCCGCCCGACAGGATCGGTTCGACATCCGCCGCCCTGCCGGCCGTGGTCACGCGCATGATCTCGAATTCTTCGTTCTCGTCCGGGTAGTCCACGAAAATGTTGAACATGAAACGGTCGAGCTGCGCCTCCGGCAGCGGATATGTCCCCTCCTGCTCGATCGGGTTCTGCGTGGCCAGCACGAAAAACGGCTCCTGAAGCTTATGCTTGCGGCCGCCGGCCGTAACCTGCCGCTCCTGCATCGCCTCCAGCAGCGCGCTCTGAGTCTTGGGCGGCGTCCGGTTGATCTCGTCCGCCAGAATCACATTGGCAAACACCGGCCCATGCAGGAATTTGAACTGGCGGCCGCCGGTCGATTTATCCTCCACGATCACCTCGGTGCCCGTGATGTCTGAAGGCATCAGGTCGGGGGTGAACTGGATGCGGTTGAAAGTCAGGTGGAGGCTCTGCGCCAGCGTGCTGATCATCAGCGTTTTTGCCAGGCCTGGCACGCCCACCAGCAGGCAGTGGCCTCGTGCGAACATCGAGATCAGCAATTCCTCGAGCACCTTGTCCTGCCCCACTATCACCTTGGCGAGTTCGGCGCGGATGCGGTCGTAGCCGTCCCTCAGCTTCCGCACCGCCTCGATGTCGTCCGGGCTGACCTTTTGCGGCGTGCCGGCCGGATCGGCCACGGCGTCTTCCGCATAGATATGAGGCCGCTCGTCTGCACTTTCGGGCTGCTCATCGAATCGTTCCGGTTCCGTCATACGCTCACTCCTGGATAGTCTGCACTTGACCGATTATCGCGGCGTACCTGCAAGCAATTCAGGTTCAATTATAACGCGCCCGTTGGCGGGATTCCACGTTTAAGTGTCGGCGGCGCGGCGGCGGGATTAGCCATGAATCCGACGCCGCAGAAGGTTTACTCCCCCGTGGCCGCCGGCTGCGATACCGGCGCGGAATTGTTGAAACCACATCCGCTGCCTGAAATGTTCAGCAACACAGGAAGGAGCATACAAATGCCGGCAGTGAAAGAAGAAATCCCGACCGAGCTGAAGAAGCTGTATTCGGAAGAATTGGGCATCGACCTGGACAGCGGCAAGGATGGCGAGATATTCAAGTGGTTCCTCGCATCCTACCTGATGGGCAAGCGGATCGGCGAGGGAATCGCGAAAACCACCTGGCACGAGTTCATGCAGGCCGGCCTCGACACGCCGCAGAAAATCCATGATGCAGGCTGGGACAGACTGGTCGAGGTGCTGGATTCAGGCAACTACGACCGCTACGATTATTCCACCGCGTCGAGGCTGCTGGAAGTTACGGGCTCGCTGCTGGATGAATACGGCGGATCGCTGCAGAAGCTTCACCAAGAAGCCGCCGACGAGGCAGACCTCGAGCACAGGCTGCAGAAGCTGAAAGGCGTGGGCGAAGTTACGGCCAACATTTTCCTGCGCGAAATGCGCAAGATATGGAAGAAGGCCGATCCCGAGCCGCTCGACCGCGTCAGGAAGAAGGCCGCGCAGTTCGACATCGATCTCGATTCGATGAACCGCAAGACGAAGACATTCATGCGCACCGAAGCCGCCCTGGTTCGCATGCGATAACGCCGTCGGCGCCGGCGGCAGAAACTCCCGCGCTCACTGCGTCGGTGCTCGTGCGCCCAGCCGGTTGCGCACGAAAACCAGATCGAGAATATTGACGACGCCGTCGCGGTTAGCGTCGACATCCCAGTACGCGCTCGCGGGATCCTTGCCCAACTTCTCGCGCACCGCAATGAGGTCGATGATATTAATCACGCCGTCGTTGTTTGTATCGCCGGCCAGAAGCCATTCGCTCACGAGATATGTCGGAAGGTCTGCGGCGCAAGAATCAATATTCCGGTCATCTTCATGCCACCAGTTGCAGGTCCACGCCTTGAACCTGAACTCGACTCCATTGACTGTAGCGAATTCGGGGGCAACCAGATTCACGCTGTCGTAATCGGTGATGGTGAATGTGTAGGGCAAGGTCCCGCCTGTGGCGCCGGCTATCGTTATGCCCTCAAGCGGTACGCTGCCATATCGTGCAGACACTTCAAACGTCAAGTAATTCACGTCGACATGTATACTAAGCGTAAAATCTCCGCCCGGCACACGATTGCCGCTGGGGTAAGCGGTCCACGATTCATAGCCGGGAAAACTGGAATCGCCGACGGAAGTTTTCCGTTCCCCATCAAGCGCCACACCGTCGAGATCGCGGACGCACAGCCCGTCCGGGTCGCCCGCAACGATCAGCCGGTAATCGCCGTTAAGTATGCCCTTCGCAAGGTCCACGTGAACCACGGTCGGAGTAACCAGAGTCAGCCCGGCATATTCGACCGGCATCTCTTGGCCGTCAACAAGCTCCACAAGTCGGAAGGTCTGTTCGTTCACCGTCGCCGGATCGAGCGGCTTGCTGAACTCGATCGGGATGGTCTGCGGCAACCGGTCGAACTCGAAATGATCGTCCCATCCAAGACCCGTGCCGGCCGAGATTACGCGCGGAGGCTCCGGTCCCGCCGGAAGGACCTCGAACGGCCACCCGTTTGCGCTGTAGCTTCCGGCCTCCAGCGGGCCAACTTCCAAGTCCACTCCCACCCATGTCAACGCATCAGTGCAAGCTACAAAGATGCCATGATTCCACGGGTGATCCACCTCCATCTGGATGTGGAAGTCATTGCCCGATCGCGACCACGACCAATCCGAGACATAGTAGCATCCATTGCTGTACGTCTTCCCTACATGGATGGTCAGCTCTTCACCTTCCCGCGGAAACCGCGGCTCGGTGAAAGGCATAAGAGCAGAAGCGGCCGTGAACCAGCACAGCGCCAGACCGATTGCGGCAAGCGTTCGCTTACACATCTTGCACCTCCTTGTCAATGGCCCTGCCGTGAAGAATGCCGCCGTGTGTCGAGGCCCCGTACCTACCACTGTTATACATCAGGAACGTGCATTTGTCAAGCCGAAAATTCAGAAATTCACGCCATTCCCGTCAGAACCCCTGCAGGAGTCGCTGGCCGGCGGAATCGGGGAGGTCCGGCTCGGCGATTATGTCCTGGCATGCGGCGGCGACATCATACTCGACGCGCCGGAAAGTCACCTTGCGGCCGTCGAACAGCGCATAGCTGGCGCGAGGGTCGCCGTCGCGCGGCTGCCCCACCGATCCGACGTTGACGATGGCCTTGGCGCCGGTCTCGAGTTCGAATGGATCGCCGAGCGCCTCAAGATGAATGAACCGGCCGCCGTCGTCTATCACGCCGGGCACGTGCGTGTGGCCGACAAAACAGAACTCGCTGACGAGCGCCAGGTTCTCCATGACCTTGTCCGACGCGCGCCCGAACAGGTCGGCGCAGTCGAAATCGAACAGGTATTCCCAGACTGGATTTCGCGGCGAGCCGTGGACGAACATCGCCCCTTCCTCCTCCCGGCGCCGCGGGCGTTCCTGGACAAACTGCCAGCGGTTCTTCTTCTCCTCCGGCGCGAGCAGGCCCGCTTTCAGGAGGCGGCGCGTCCACAGTGCTGCCTGGCGTGCGTCTTCGTTGAACAAGTCGAGCTTGCCCGCTATGCCGTCCTCGTGATTGCCGCGCAGGCAGAAATCGAAGGTGCGGGCGGCGTCGATGCATTCGATAGGATGTGCACCGTAGCCGATTACGTCGCCGAGGCACACGACGCGTTGCACCGAACAGGCGCGGGCGTCTTCCAGGACGGCGTTGAGTGCGTGGATGTTGGAATGGATATCGGAGACTATCGCTGTTGGTGCCATTGGCCAAGGTTTCCTTGGGGCCTTGTCGATTCCATTCCACCCGCCGACGAATCCGGTCAGGTGTTCTCCCGGCGGAGTAGATTCTCGGCCGCGGCAACGACTCGTTCGGTCGCTTGTTGCAGCTTCGTGCCGGTCATTCTAATGCCTGCCGCCCGTGTGTGGCCGCCCCCGCCGAATTCTTCGGCAAGCTTGCTGACGTCGGCGTCGATCTTCGATCTCAGGCTCACGCGAACGCTGCCGTCGGTGTCTTCGCGAAAGAGGATGGCGATGTCTATGCCGGCGATGGTGCGGAGCAAGTCGATGATCCCTTCGACGTCCTCGGTGTCGGCTCCGGTCTGTTCGAACATTTCGCGCGTGAATGCCATCCAGATTATACGGCCGTCGGCGGCGGAGTGAAGCTCGCCCAGGCCGCGGCTGAGCAGTGCGAGCCGCTCGCGGCGGAGATGCTCGTGCACGCGTGCATAAAGCTCGGCCGGCGAGACGCCCCGCTGCGTGAGGTCGGCGGCTATTTCAAAAACAACCGCCGTAGTGTTGCTGAAGCGGAACCAGCCGGTGTCGGTGGCGATGGCAACGAACAGGTGCCGGGCGACGGCCGGCGGGATCGCCGCCTGGAAGGTAGTGAGCATGCTGTAGATCAACTCGCCGGTGGCTGCAGCGGCCGGATCGACCAGGTCGAGGTCGGCCATGCCGTCATTGGTGGCATGGTGGTCGATGCAGATTCTGGTTGCGGGCGATGCCTTCAGCGCGGCGGCGGGCGAACCGATCCTGTCCCAGGCCGAAATATCCAGCACGAATATGACATCGGCGTTTCGGATAATCTCATCGTCTGCGTCGGGGCTATACACGCGAATGTCGCCGGCGCCGTCGAGGAACTGATATATCCTGGGGACGGGGTCCTGGTTGATGATATGCGGCCTCGCGCCGATGTCGCGGAGGAAATGCGCAAGGGCGAGTTCCGAGCCGATGGCGTCGCCGTCGGGCGAATAGTGGGAGGTGATGACGCACGAAACGCCGGGCTTCAGCAGTTGCTTCAGTTGTGTCCAGTTCTGCCTTGTTCTCACGTTTGTATGCTCACATTCTGTACACATCGCCGCCGTAAATGTCGTTGGCGACTATTGCGGGGAAATCTTCGACAACAAGACGCCGCACGGCCTCGGGGCCGAGGTCGGGATATGCGAGGATTTCGCATTCTCTGACGGTCGAGGCGATGAGAGCGGCGGCACCGCCGACGGCCGCGAGGTATACGGCCCGGCATCGGCGCATCGCTTCGGCCACTTCGGCGGATCTGGGGCCTTTCCCGATGGTCGCTTTCAGGCCGAGCTTAAGCAGTTGCGGCGTGTATGGGTCCATGCGGTAACTCGTTGTCGGGCCGGCCGAGCCGATGGGCCGGCCCGGCGGCGTGGGCGACGGGCCGACGTAGTAGATGACCTGCCCTTCGATTGGGATCGGCGGTTGTTCTCCGCGTTTCAGGCATTCGATGATGCGTTGATGGGCGGCATCGCGTGCGGTGTATATCACGCCGCTGAGGCTGACGCGGTCGCCGGCGTGCAGCGCGGCAATGGCGGCGTCGTCGAGCGGTGTTGTGAGTTTGCGGGCTTGTGTCATTGTTACAGCTCGATCATCCGCGTGCGGTGCGAATGACATTCAATATTGATTCCGACGGGCAGCGATGCGATGTGGCACGGTGCGGTTTCCACGTGCACCGCCAGTGCCGTGGTGTCGCCGCCAAGGCCTTGCGGGCCGATGCCGAGGGCGTTGATGCGGGCGAGCATTTCCTCCTCGAGTGCGGCCAGCTCCGGATCGGGGCTGTGCTGATCGAGGCGCCGCAGCAGCGATTTTTTAGCGATCTGCGCCGCCAGCTCGAAAGTGCCGCCGATGCCCACGCCGACGATTATCGGCGGGCAGGGGTTGCCGCCGGCCAGCCGGACGGTTTCGGTTACAAGGTCTATCACGCCGCTGCGGCCGTGTGCGGGGGTGAGCATCTTCACGAGGCTCATGTTCTCGCAGCCGCCCCCCTTCGCCATGAATCCTATGGTCAGTTCGTCGCCGCCGACCGGCTCGCAGTGGATCACCGCGGGCGTGTTGTCGCCGGTATTGACTCGACGCAGCGGATCGCGCACGGTCGATTTGCGGAGGTATCCGCGTTCGTAGCCTCGCCGCACTCCCTCGTTGATTGCATCGGCCAGGCCGCCGCCCTCGATGCCGACCTCGGAGCCGAGCCGCACGAAGAAGACCGCAAGGCCGCAATCCTGGCACAGCGGCATCCGGTTTTCGCGTGCGATTCGGGCGTTTTCGATCAGTGCGTCCAGGATTTCGCGTGCGGTTGCCGACGTCTCGCGCCCTCGCGCGCGCTCGATGCCCGCGAGAACGTCGGGCGGCAGATTGAACGCCGCATCGACGGCCGCATCGGCCACCGCTTCGGCTATGGTTTCGAATTCCACCGTACGTTTCATAGGTCTGTAGTATAGCGCATCGGGGGGCGGTTTTCAATGACCGTTGGCCTTCTCCATGAGGCTTGAGGCATGGGGTGTGAGGCGTGCGCTATGATAACACCTTGATTTGCATCACCGATGGCGGGTATAACAATAATGTTGGCGGTGCATGTTGATGGCAAGGAGTGTGCATTGAAAGCTGCAACCACTATTTTCGCTATAGCGTGTGCGGCCGTGCTGGTGTACGCGGAGGAGAACCCTGCGGTGCTGGAGCGCGAAGGCAAGGAGCGCCTGGAGGCCGACCTGGCAGCCGCCAGGGAAGCGGGCAAGCCGCAATGGCTGGCCGATGTGCCCCTGGAAATCGAGATAACAGAAGATTACCAGCAGATGCGCCGCGAATGCGATCAGCGCATCGAGCAGGGCCGCTATCGGGAAGCGCTGAGGATGATCTATGCACTCCTCGAAAGCCGCGACGGCAAGATTCGCACGTGGGCGGCGGACAGGTTGCCGCAGGCGCTGGTTGCTGCGAAGGAATTCGCCTTCGCGATGGTCGAGTTCGAAAAACGCCCCACTACGAGCTATTCGCTGCTGGTAATGGGCAGGTGCCGCCTCCACTACTGCCAGTTTCGGGACGCGGCGGCGGCGTTCAAGAAGGCGGCCGACCTCAGCGAGGCCTCAACGCAGAAAAACGTGACCGCCGCACAGTCCTACTGGGGGCTTGGCGACGTCTTCCGCAGGACCGGCGACCACGCCAGGGCGAAGGCGGCCTTCCAGGAAGCCTATAACTTGTACAAACTGGAGTCGGAGATGTCGCGCAAGCCTGCGTGGTACCTTACCACGATGAAAACGTACATGCAGCAGATGGAACTCATGATAGACGTGTGCGGTGCGGCGTCCGTAGATTTTTCGCGGCTCAAGCCGGGCACGTATCGCGGCGAGGCGCACGGCTACAGCGGGCCTGTTGCCGTTGACGTGACCATCGCAAACGGCAAGATCGAGAAGGTGGAGGTGGCCGCGCAGCGCGAGTCGCGGCCATACGAGTCGCTTCAGGAAGTTCCGGCCATGATCGTTGAGCGTCAGTCGGTTTCTGTGGATGCCGTGACGGGAGCCACAATGACCTCGGTGGGCGTGATGGCGGCGGCGCTGAGGGCGCTGGAGCAAGCTCGGTAGCACATGGTTTCCAACAGGCTTCGCATCCAGGTCCGCCGCGCGGTTCAGGGCGTTTGCCTTGCGATTTTCCTGGCGTTGCTGCTGGTGTTCGCCGACGCTTCGCAGGCCCATTCGCAGCTTGCCTGGACCACTCGTTTCGGTTGGTCGCCTGCCTTCCTGCTGTGCCTGATCGATCCGCTCGCGGCGGTGGCGGCGTTTGCTGCTGCGCGCGTGTTGCCGTTGCTGGCGGTGTTGCCTGCGGCGATCATCGCATTTTGTCTGGTGATGCCGCGGGCCTTCTGCTCGCACGTGTGCCCGATGGGGTCGGTGATCGACCTTTTCGGCGCCTTGCGGGGAAAACGACGCGAGCGGCCCCTTCCGCTGAAGCCGGCGAAATACGTGCTGCTGGCGGCGGTTGTTGCGGGGGCCGTTGCGGCGGTTCCGCTGGCTGGCCTGGTCACGCCGATGCCGATCCTCGCTCGCGGGCTGCTTGCCGCAGGGCCATCGACCGCAGCGGCGGCTGAGCGTGCCCTGTGGCCGGGTGTTCTGCTGATCATTCTGCTGCTGTCGCTGGTCCGCCGCCGTTTCTGGTGCAACTATCTGTGCCCGAGCGGAGCGCTGCTGTCGATTGTATCGCGTCTGGCCCGGCGGCGCCCCGTTCGCAGCGAAGCTTGCGTCAGTTGCGGGAAGTGTGTCGAGGCGTGCAGCTTCGCGGCTATCGACCTGGTCAGCTACAATTCAAACGGCGACTGCGCCTATTGCGCGGCGTGTGCGGAAGCTTGCCCGGTCGGTGCGATTACGTTCGGTTCCGCGAAGCCGGTGCCCGTGAACGCCGGCCGGCGCGAATTTCTGGCCGGGGCGTGCGTGGCCGGCGGGCTGCTCGCAATCGGGGCGGTGGCTGCCGGCGGAGCTACGCCAGTGCGGCATCGTCCGCCGGGCAGCATGCCGGAGGACGATTTCACGGCCCGATGCGTGCGCTGCGGCGTTTGTGCGCTGAATTGCCCCGGCCCTGCCATCAGCCTGATGGGCATCGGAGGCGGGCTTGCGGCCTGGGGCACGCCTCAGGTTGTGCCGGAGGTGGCGGGCTGCTCGCCGACGTGCAACAACTGCGGGCGAGTCTGCCCCACCGGGGCGATCTCGCACCTGCCGCTTGTCGAGAAGAACCGGGTGTCGATGGGCACGGCACGCTACCTGACGGATATTTGCCTGCCGCACCGCGAGGAAGACAACTGCACGCTGTGCCACGACGTTTGTGCAAGCGCCGGGCATTCGGCCATTGCACTGGCCGAGCGGATAGTTTACCTGGATGATTCGGCGGGTTTCATGCTCGACGATCACATCACAATGATGGTGCCGAGCATTCGCGCCGACAGATGCGTGGGCTGCGGGCTGTGCGTGATGACATGCAGGCGGGAGAACGTCCTTCGCCGCAAGGTGCTGCCCCGCGCGGCCATCGAGGTTGTGCCGAAATCGCCGCAGACGCGGCTGGCGGCGGGCCGGCGGCCCGAGCACGATCAGGATTAGCGAAGTTTTCATATATCGGAGAAGTTTCCCCAATGGCGAATAAGCGACGCGCGCCGCAACCTGAGCGGATCAGCGGCATTCAGAACAGGCAGGATCGGGAACAGGCGCTGGAGACTTTCGTGCGGGCGTTCAGCGGGCCGGACAAGATGGAGCAACACATGACCCGTTGCCTGTGGAAGGCGGGCTTCGAACCGGAGCATACGCGCGTGGTGGTCGCGGGTGGCAGGGTGGTCAGTGCCGTGACAATGGCGCCGCGAACGATCCGCTTCGGACCGGTGGGCGTGCCCGCAATGACGGTAGGCCCGGTGGGCACGCACAATCACCACCGCAAGCAGGGCTACAGCTTCGCCGCGATGAACGACGCGTCTGAGTACATGGCGGAGCACGGCTACCTGGTGGCTTACCTGCAGGGGATTCCCGACTACTATTACCGCTACGGCTATTACCCGTACAACGTGCGCACGATGGTGGAGATAAATCGAAAGGCCGCACAGGGGCAGGCCGGCTCGGGGCGGCTCGTGCGAATGAGGCGCGAGCACCTGCCCGACGTCCGCCGCGTGTACGACGAAGCATGCGCCCGGCGAACGTGCACGGCCATACGCGACGATGCGCTGTGGGACTGGATGCTCAGCCGCGGGAATCCCTCGTGGATGTTCCGCAACCCGCGCGTGATCATCGACGGCAGCGGCGACGTGTGCGGATATATTGCGTCCGATAAGGACCGACTGGAAGTTCGCGAGATCGTGGTCCGGCAGGATGAGGCGAGCTACCGCGCGGCGCTGGCGGTGCTGGTGCGCGAGGCGCGGCGGTATGAGTCGGCATCATTCACGCTGCCGCTGCCCTACGACGATGGCCTCGCGGTATTTCTGCGGCAGTTTGCGGGTTCGCAGACGAAGATGATCGCGCATCCGACCGGCGGGCTGCTGATGAAGGTGATCGATTTCCAGGCGTTGATGCAGCGGCTCGAGCCGGTGTTTGCAGAACGCTGGAAGGCGGCCGTGTCGGCGTTGCCCGGCGTGCGGTTCAGCATGTCATGCGAGCTGGGGGCGGTGAGCGTTTCGATCGAGCGCGGCAGCCTGAAGATCGGCGCGGCG
>Ga0307378_10008286_pt1 | contig 13835 bp, 16 predicted proteins | sample UN1MG_FD_202238 | JGI IMG/M metagenome (GOLD analysis project Ga0307378, IMG submission 202238) | Soil microbial communities from Risofladan, Vaasa, Finland - UN-1 | ecosystem: Environmental > Terrestrial > Soil > Coastal area > Acid sulfate soil | place: Finland: Risofladan, Vaasa | collected... | reverse complement strand
AAGGATTCATATTCTTCCCTAATCCATGTTTAGGATTTCTTAAGATTTTTAAAAGTTCTTCGGTAATATCTATAATTTTTAAGTCAATGTCTAAGTATTTCGCTGTTAAAACCCCTTTTTCTAAACCAAAAAAAGGAGTTTTAAAGTTAACCCCTTTTACTTCTATCCCTTGTTCCTCAATAAGTTTTACGGCTAAAATACTATCCAGGCCGCCAGAAAACAAAGCAACCGCTTTTACCTTATCTTTCATATTTTTGTCCTTCTTTTATTCTTTGGGTTATTTTACATAAATCTTTTAAAGAAGTAGTATCTAACGTTTGATTTATCTGTTGGGTTACCTTCTCTAATAATATCCTGATGGCACAATCTTCTATTTTTTTACATTTCTTTGGGAGATTCTTTTTAATATTTGGGCCAGCTAAAATGCAGTTAACTAAAATTATCGGCCCCTCAACTGCCCTAATTATATCACCGGCATTAATCCTCTCGACTTCTTTGGTTAATAAATATCCTCCACCTGCTCCCCTGATGCTTTTTACTAAATCTGCCTTCTTCAACTTATTAAACAATTGTTCTAAATATTGCAGAGAGATCTCCTGCCTTGAAGAAATATCTCTTAAAGAAATCGGCTTTAAATTATTACATTGGTTTTGGGCTAAATCTATCATCGCCCTAAGCGCATATCTTCCCCGAGTAGATAATTTCATTTTTCTTACTCCTTAATTAGTTTAACTTTCAAAAAAATTATATTATTTATGACTATTTTTGTCAACATTTATGAAACCCTTTTCAACTCTTTATCTTATTCACCTGCATAAATTTATTCCTTCTTTAACTTTAAAAACTACATATAATACTTTACAATATCAGGAGACAACTAAAAAAGAGGAGCCCGAAATGGAACGGAAATGGTGGAAAGAAGCGGTGGGACGATAGTCCTTATGAGGCCAGAGTGTATAAGATTGTTAAAATAAAAAAGGAGCAGATAAATTAAATTTGCTCCCTTTTTATTTATATTATTTTTATTTTTTTCTTATTATTTTACTCGCAAGTTATGGCTTCTACCGGACAGCCATCAGCAGCTTCCTTGCATGATTCCGTCAAATCATCAGGGATCTTGCCAACCTTTACTGCTGCTACATCATCTTTCATTTCAAATACTTCGGGACAGGTATCTTCACACAATCCACACCCGGTACATAAATCTTTATCAACCACAGCTTTCATTTTGCATTTTCCTCCTTCTATTATAATTTTCAATTTTGGAATTTATTAGTCAATTAATGTAAATTCAACACCACTTTAATTTTTATTTCTTTGTAATTACTAATCAATAATTTCTTAACTATTTTATCAGATAATTCTTCTTGTTAAAAGAAAAATTATTTACAACACCAAAAGCATATCTTAAAAAAAAATAAATTTCAAGTTTTTTATAACTATTTTTATATTTCGCTAACAACTCTTATACCTCATACTCCATAAAATCCTCAGCTAATATAGTTTGAGGAAATACATTCTGGGCTTCAGCAAGTAATTCACTTTCGGTTATTGCCGGTTTATTATGGCTTGAACTATAACGTGGACTAATGTGGGTTATTATCAATTTTTCAACCTGAGCTTTTTTAGCAACCTCGGCAGCTATTGTGGTAGTCGAATGAAAATTTCTCTTAGCCAAGTCTTCTTCCTGCTGGGAAAAAGTTGTTTCGTGAATTAGGAGATCGGCACCTTTGGCCAGATGCACTAAATTTTCACAATAGGCAGTATCCCCACAAAATACTATCTTTCTCCCTTTTCTAATTCCGTTTACAAAATCCTTACCCTGAAATATTCTTCCATTGGATAATTTAATTGTTTTGCCTTCCTTTAGGGTACGATAAATCGGACCCGGAGGGATATTTAATTGATGTGCCTTTTTTATTAAAAAATGACTCCTATCCTTTTTTTCTTCGACAGAATAGGCATAAGTTTTTATATTATGATTTACTTCCGTATATCGAACTATATAGTCCTCATCTTCCCAGATAATTCCCTCTGTTAAATTTGAGGGAATAATTTTCATCTCAATTTCATAGGGGATATATGTTTTAGTTATATTTTGGGTCTCCTTCAAATATATATCCAAGCCTTCAGGGCCAAATATTTGAACTTTATTCTGATTTTTTCCACCTCTTAAACCTCGGGAAGCCAATAGACCGGGAAGGCCAAATAGATGATCCCCATGCAAATGAGAAATAAAAATTTTCTCTAATTTAGAAAATTTCAAAGAAGTTTTTTGAATTTGTTGTTGAGTCCCTTCACCGCAATCCCATAACCATAACTTGTTTTTATTAATAAAAACAAGTGCAACGGAAGAAACATTACGTTTCAAAGTCGGCATACCCGAGCTGGTACCTAAAAATATAACTTTCATCAATTTTCACCTAATTTCTTTGTCGTTTCTTCCACATTCAGTAACTTGACCTTTTAAAACTTCTATACCATGAGGCAGGGCATCTAATATTATTTCCAAAGATTCTCTTACCCCTTTAGGGCTGCCGGGTAAATTTATAATTAAACTTTCCTTTCTAACTCCTGCCACCCCTCGAGACAATATTGCTCGATTAGTTTTTTTAAAACTTTTAATCCTAATGATTTCACTAATCCCCGGAGCTTCTTTTTCAATAATTGCCAAAGTAGCCTCTGGAGTGACATCTCTTTTCCCCAGGCCCGTTCCTCCAGTAGTCAAAATTAAATCCAGGCAGAGACTATCAACAGCTTTTATTAACTCCTCTTGAATAATTTCTTTTTCATCAGGAATAACTCGATAGTATTTAACTTCTCCATTGATCTTCTTGACTACTTCTTCGATTACTTTTCCGCTTATATCTTCTCTCTCCCCTCTTGCACCTTTATCACTTATGGTTAAAATCCCGATTTTTATCACTCGGAAAGCACCTCGATTTCATCGTTAACTTTTACTTTACCGCCATTTAAAACGCGGGCGAAAATTCCTTCCCGGGGCATTATGCAATCTCCGATCTTTTTTCTTATTTCACAATCATAATGGCATTTTTTTCCAATCTGAGTAACCTCCAATAGCACCCCCTCTCCAACTTTTAACTTTGTTCCTATTGGAAGCTTATGCAGGGCCAGGCCTTCTACAGTTAAATTCTCAGCAAAATCCCCAAAGAATAATTGATAGCCTTTGTCTCGCATCTTATTTATGCTTTCGATTCCTAAAAGACTAATCTGCCGATGCCATTTGCCTGAATGGGCGTCTTTTTCTAATCCAAAGTCTTTAATTAATATTCCCTCGGTTATCTCTTTTTTTACAGTCCCCTTCTTTTCACTTCGGCATACAGCTAATATCTTTCCTTTTATTTTATCCATTTTATCTTCTTTCGCCTTATCATTCATCTATAGGTTCAATCCCCCTTTTTAATACTCCTTAAAAAATGTCCACTCTTGCCGCCGGATTTTTCTAAAAGATATATCGATTCAATAGCCATCCCCCTATCTACTGCTTTACACATATCATAAATAGTAAGGCCGGCAGCTGCTACTGCAGTTAAGGCTTCCATCTCCACTCCCGTCTTGCCTACAGTCTTGACTTTAGATTGAATAATAATCTTATTTTCATTCTCATTGATTGTAAAATTAATTTCCACACCGGTGAGCATTAAAGGATGACACATAGGAATAATTTCGCTAGTCTTTTTAGCAGCCATAATACCAGCAACTTGGGCCACCCCTAAAACATCTCCTTTGGCAATCTTATTATCTTTGATCATATTTAAAGTCTCGGGTTGCATGAGTACAGTCCCTTCCGCAATTGCTACTCGTCGGGTATCTTCTTTGTTTCCCACATCCACCATATGCGCCCTTCCCTCTCTATTAAAATGGGTTAACTCTTTTTCTTTCATTTTATTACCCTCCAATTTGGGACATCTTAAAAAAATAATTATTTTGATTTTTTATATCCAATTTATGTCCCTTCGGTTTTACTTTAATAGCTTCCATTAATTTATCCCGTATAATCTTTTTTCTTATAACTGCTGCATTATAGCTATCCTTACCTGTTCCCCTAATTGCTCTCTTAATATTAATTTCCTTATTTGAGAAGAGACAGGGCCTTAATTTGCCATTAGAAGTTAATCGGATTCGATTACAACTTGAGCAAAAATGTTGGCTCAAAGCGGTAATGAAACCAATAGTACCTTTAGCTCCCTTTATTTTGTAATAATTTGCAGGTCCATTACCTGAATTTATATCAACCGGTCTAAATGAGTATTTTTCTGCTAAACTCTCTTTGATTTCCAAAGCTGAAATAAATTTATCCCTATAATTATCTTTTGACTCTTCTCCAGAGGGCATAAATTCAATAAAACGAACATTTAATGGTCTTTCTAAAGTCAATTTTACAAAATCTTCTACCTCGTCATCGTTAACTCCTCTAATTAGTACAGTATTAATTTTAATAGGCAGTAAATCTGCCTTCAAAGCAGAGTCAATTCCTTTCAGTACTTTTTCCAAACTTCCTCCCCGAGTGATTCTATTATACTTTCCTTCCTGCAAGGAGTCTAAGCTAATATTCACCCGAGTCAGTCCAGCATCTTTTAATTTTTCGGCATACTCACTTAAGAAAAAACCATTAGTAGTTAAAGATATATCTTCTAATTTATTTATCTCCCTTAATTGTCTTATAAAATCAGTTATTCCTTCCCTCGCTAAAGGTTCGCCGCCAGTTATTCTGACTTTGGTTATACCTAACTTAACTGCTTCTTCAACAATTTCTACTATCTCTTCATATCTTAAAATCTCTTGATGGGGGATAAATTCAAATTGTTTTTCGGATTGGCAATAAATACATCTATAATTGCACCGATCAGTAATAGAAACCCGAAAGTAAGTAATTTTCCGCCTAAAACTATCTACTAATTGACTCATCCTTCTATCACCCTTCCGCTCTGAGAAAGATCATATCCTCCCAAACTCAAAACTTTTTTCTTAAATTTTTCCGATCTAATGATAGTAAATAATTTTTGAATTTTTAAAGAAGAGTAGTATTCTTTAGGTATAATTATATCATATCTCTCCTTAGTCACTGGCACAAAATCTAAACCAAAGGCTTTGGCAGCAGACAAAATACCCATAGCTGTATCCACATTCCCCTCCGCCACTGCAGAGGCTACCATCAAATGGGTATACTCTTCCTGGGAATAACCCTGAATATTCAAAGGATTAATGCCTTTCTTTTTTAATAAATAATCCAATAATACTCTGGTTCCTGACCCTTTTTGTCTATTGATAAATTTTATATCTTTCTTAACTAAATCATCTATTCCTTTGATATTTTTTGGATTTCCCTTTTTTACCATTATCCCCTGTTCTCGGTAAGCTAAATTAACTACTATTAATTCACTTTGAGGGAGTATCTTTTTTATATAAGGAAAATTATACTCTCCATTCTCCGGATCTAATAGATGAGCTGTGGCAAAATGAGTTCTTTTCTGTTTTAAGGCTAATAATCCTCCCATGCTTCCTACATTAAAGCAGACTAAATTAAAAGCAGAAATGCTTTCCTGCAATTCATTCCTTAGAATGTCCAAAATTAGATCATGACTCCCGGTCACAATGATATTATTCTTTATTCTGTTTAAATCTTCTAAAAGTTCGGCTCTTACTTCTTCTCCAAAATCTACTCCTTCTTTAAATAAAGGAATGCGAATCAAGGCATCTGCTTCTACCCAAGAAGTAACTACTCCCGCCCCTCGAGAAAGCGGAAAAGCTATTATTTTTCCATTTATATTCCCTAGTTTTACTCTTAAAAATTCCTCATCTCCTAAATGAGAAACAACCTTGTGAGCCATATGTACTTTAATTTCTTCTCGCTTTTTTACAGTCAATCCTAATTTATGTAAAACTAAAGGTTTTAAAAATTGTTCCGCAGAGATAATCGCTGAAACCGGATAACCGGGAAGCCCGATAAAGGGAGTATTATTAATGATTCCCAAAATTGTCGGTTTTCCAGGCATAATAGCCACTCCGTGAACTAAAACCTCTCCTATGCTTTTAATAATCTCAGAAGTAAAATCTTTAGAACCAGCAGAGGAACCGGCTATAACCACTACAATATCATTTTGTTGTTTGGCCTTCTGTAAAACTTTTTTTAAATCTTGAGGAATATCTTTCACTATTCCGTATACTCTTGCCTCTCCTCCCCACTCATAAATCAAACCTTTAATTATTTCAGAATTATATTCAATAATTTTACCAGGTATAATTTCTTTTCCCGGAGCAATCAATTCATTCCCGGTAGGTATAATTGCTATTTTAGGCTTCTTACGGACTAAAAACTGGTTTATTCCTCCGGCTAACAAAGCTCCGATATCTACTGGGCGGATCCGATGATTTATCGGAATGATTAACTGATTGGCCACTATATCTTCACCAATATTACGAACATGCTGCCCTGGAAAAGCAGCAGAAAATATTTTAATTTCATTAATATTTTCTGCTGCCAGATTATCAGTAAAATTACCGGAAGCATCTCTACTCTTTTCTTGGTTAACTTTACTTAAAAGGTTTATATCTTCAATCTTTATAACTGCATCAAAACCAAAAGGCATGGGATTGCCGGTATTTATAAAATGAAAGTCCTGGTCAACTTTTAAGATAACGGGAGAAGATTCAGAAGCTCCATATGTATCCTTTGCTCTAACTACTACCCCGTCCATAGCCGCTGGCTGATAGAAAGGGGAAGATATCCTGGCAAAAATTGGTTCTGCGCTAATCCGTCCCAAGGAGTTTTCAGTAGAAATCAATTCTTTTTTTAGAGGCTGGGCGAGTTTATATTTTGATAAAGTTTTATAAAATTTTTCTTGAGCTTCTTTTAAAGTTAATTTACTCAAATAAATATTTCTTCTCAAATCAATTTTTCCTCCCCTAATTAGTCGTTAGTATATAGCATAGCGTAGAGTGTACAGTGTTTAGCGTATAGCATTGGATCAATAAAATGCATTTCCTAATTAAAAACTTAAAACTTTTTTCATATAATGTATATTGTTTGGTGTAGGGGTCGGATTTATCCGACCCGGATATTATGATAATTTTTTATAAGTTTAGCTAAAACAATCTAACCATTACTTTTCTGCCCTTTTCTAATCCTTCGATATTTAATCCTATCTTTATCAAACCTGATGCCCGGACCATGGTAGAAATTAATCCTGATTTTCCCAAAATAGGCTCAGCATAAAATTTTTTATCTTTTTCGTATACAAATGCCCGAATATAATCTTCTCTTCCGGAATCTGACAATACATTGCAAGTAAGTTCGGCTTCCACTTCCTTTCGGGAATCAAAATTGTAATTATAATCTCTTCCTTGAAGCCAACTAATCAAGGGACGTAAAAAAAGGTCAAAGATTACCATGGCTGAAACCGGATGACCGGGCAAACCAAATATCGGTCTATTATTAACTATAGCAAGTATAGTAGGTTTACCTGGTTTTACTGACACTCCGTGAACTAATACACCGGGTTTTCCTAACCTATTAAGCACTTCCAAAGTAACATCTCTTACTCCCACTGAGCTTCCTCCGGAAATAATTACAGCTTCTACCTTATCTTTCTTGATAGTTTCCTTTATATTCTGCTCTAATAGATTAACTTCGTCTTTAATAATTCCTCTATAAACAGGGATCCCGCCAGCTTCTTCAATGCAGGCTCCGAGGGTATAAGAATTTATATCTCTTACTTGACCTATTAAGGTTTTTTCTTCAGCCGGAATTATTTCATTACCCGTTGAAATAATCGCGATTTTGGGATTCTTGTAAATTTTGATATTAGTTTTTCCTATTCCAGCTAAAACCCCTATATCCTGAGGACGTAACTTATGTCCTTTTCTTAATATAACCTCTTTAGCCTTTAGGTCTTCATCCTCCCTGACTACGTTTTCCCAGTGAGAAATCGGTTTTCTTACTTCAAGGACAGAATCATCAATCTGTTCGGTATATTCTAACATTATCACCGCATTTGCCCCTTCAGGTAACATTCCTCCGGTAGAAATTTTTGCCGCTTCTCCGAGTTTAATTTTAAAATCAGGCCGAACACCCATCTTTATTTCTCCCATAATTTTTAAATAAGAAGGCAGGCTTTCATTTGCACCAAAAGAATCTTCTGCCCTAATAGCGTAGCCATCCATGGTAGAGCGATTAAAACCGGGTAAATTACTGGAAGCAAATATCTTTTCCGCTAAGATTCTGTGTAAAGCAGTTTTAATATTGACTACTTCAATATTACTCCGGACTATTTCCTCTAAATTCAAATTATCTTTTAACATCATAATTACTTCTTGGGGAGTGCTAACTTTAAATAAGGGTTTTGTCATATTTATTTTTCATCTCCTAATGCCAAGTGCTAACCTAGAAATTATTTTTATTTTTAAAAATATCTCATTTCTTAAAACTAATATAATTTTACCGCTGAAGCCTTAAAAGTTAGATAAATTTTACTTCCTAGATTGAGATTCATATCTTGAAATGACTCTCTGGTAATAATGGTTACCAGAGGGACGCCCACATCTACTTCTAACTTTACTAAATGATTTTGCTCGGCAATCTTTATTATTTTCCCCAAAAATGAATTCCTGGCACTTGATTGGAACTGTTCGTAAGATAAAATTATATCCTTGGGGTCAATAGAAATATATGTTTGACCAACTTTTTCACTCACTACAGCAAATTTTATATTTTCCACAGTCTTAAACCATTCCAAACCATCTTTTTCTTTTATTATTTCTCCCCGAAAAAGATTTTCCGGAACTTGTTTAATTACTTTACCTTCTAAAAGAGAAATTACTTCATCAGCCAAACGATAAGCTTGAGAAAGGTCATGAGTAGTAAATATTACAGTGGTTTTAATCTCTTTTTTTATTTTTTTAATTATTCTTTCCACCACATCTATATTCTTTTGATCTATATTTGCTGTAGGCTCATCTAAAAAAAGAACTTCTGGTTTTATCGCTAAAGCCCTGGCAATTACTGTTCGCTGGGCTTCTCCACCCGATAGTTGATTCGCTTTTCTATCCTCAAAACCAAGAAGTCCCACCATATTCAAAGCACTTTTAATTCTATTTTTTTGAATTTTAGATGGAATTGCTCTTACTTTTAATCCATAGGCAATATTATCATAGACTGTAGAATGAAATAAGAAAGGATTCTGATTTACTAAAGTCATCCTCCGTCGAATTTCCAAGGTATCAGAGTTTAATTTATCAGTAATTTCTTGGTTGTAAAAAAATATTTGGCCTTTATCTGCTTTCTCCAATAAATTTAAAATATTAAGCAAAGTGGTCTTACCCGACCCATTTGGACCAACAATAGCATAAATCTTACCCTCTTGAAAATTCAAATTATCTACATCTAATACAGTTTTACCATTATAAACTTTTTTTAAATTTCTTACTTTAAGTGTTAATTTATCCATATTTTAATTTTATACTCTCTTACTTTGAAAATAATGGAGTAAAATATTTGCGACAAGGGCAATAAGTAATAAGATAATACCCAGGGCAATGGCAAAACCAAACTCTCCTTTGGCAGTCTCTAAAGCAATAGCAGTGGTCATAATCCGGGTACTGCCTTTTATATTGCCCCCTAACATCATAGCTGCTCCAACCTCAGCAATTACTCTCCCAAATCCAGTAATTACCGCAGCTAATACTGCATAGCGGGCTTCTTTAATTACCATCCAGGCAGATTGAGTTTCGGTTGCTCCCAAAGTTAAAGCAGTGTTTCTAATTCTTTTATCAACTCCCTGTACCGCCGAATGAGTGAGGGCGATAATTATAGGGGTAGCCAATATAAACTGACCGATAATCATAGCTGAAGGGGAATATAATAGGCCAAAGACTCCCAGTGGTCCTCTTCGAGAAATTAAAGAATAAACAATCAACCCTATAACTACTGTTGGTAAGGCCAATAGAGTATTCACTAAAGTTACACTAAATCTTTTTCCCCAATAATCTTTCACCGCCATTAAAAATCCCAAAGGTATGCCCAAAAATGAAGCCAATATTATAGCGGTTAACGAGACTCTTAGTGAAAGCAAAACAATATTAATTATTTCTCTATCTAAATAAAAAATTAATTGTAAGGCTTTTTGTATCCCTTCGATAATAAAATCCAAAATAGCACCCCGATTAATAAATTCGTATCGAGTATTGCGTATTGCGTCAAAAACCAGTATCTCGTATCTCGTGAATCGTATCTCGCGAAGAGAATAGAAGCCAGAAGACAGAATTCAGGAGTCAGAATGAAAAAACTTCAATGTCATTGAGATTGCTTCGTCGTTTTACTCCTCGCAATGACAAAAAACCAATTTCTAATACGCAATACGAAAGAAAAAGTTTTGAATTTTGAATTACGATTTTTTGCTTTTAGTTTTGCGTTTTTAGTTTATTGATTTATCCTATACGCTATACGCTGTACGCTCCACGCTATACTATATACTATTCACTATTCACTATCGACTATTTAATTGCCATAGGGTGAAAAAGGATTTCCCCTTCCTTTTTATATCCCCCAATTACCTTCTGCCCTTCCACCGAAGTGACCCAGGCGATTAATTGCATTGCTTCTATATATTTAACCTGAGGGTAACGAGCGGGATTAACTGCCATTATTCCATAAGGGTTAAAAAGTAGGGGATCGCCTTCAGAAAGAATAATTAAGTCTATCTTGTCCTTGCAGGCTAAAAATGTACCTCTGTCACATAGAACGTAAGCTTGTCTTTCATCGGCAACCTGTAAGGTTGTTCCCATTCCCTGGCCAATTTCCATATACCATTCCCCCTCAGGAGAAATTTTTGCGTTTTGCCATAAAACCTTTTCTTTTTTATGGGTTCCGGAATCATCACCCCGGGAAACAAAATAAGCTTTACAATCAGATATCTTGTTAAAAGCTAAGATCACACTGCTTTCGCTCCCAATCTCTGCCGGGTCATTAGATGGTCCAAGAATAATAAAATCGTTAAACATAACATCTCTTCTGTTTATTCCAAAACCTTCTTCGATAAATTTATCCTCTGCTGTTCGGGCATGAACCAATATTAAATCTACATCTCCATTTTCCCCTAATTTAATAGCTTGCCCGGTACCAACTGCAATAACATCAACCTTAACGTCAAATTTTTCTTCAAAGGGAGGTAATAAAATTCCCAGCAGCCCTGAATTTTCCGTACTAGTAGTGGTGGCCAATTTTAGGTGAATAGGACTAGCATAAATTGGACTAATTAACATCATGCTAACTGTAAATAAAAATACTATCTTAAAAATAACATTTCTTTTCATCGATATTTCTTTCCTTTCCTGTAATTAAGTTAAAAAACACACAACAAAAAAAACCAACACTGTGTTCGGTGTTGGTTTATAAATTTTGCTCATAATATCAGTCCTCCTTTCCAAACACGGGAGGAATAAAAGTTTCCTCTTATTCCCTATCGGCTAACATACCATCGTTTTCACCTTAGGTGTAATAGCTCGGAGAATATTTTTTTATAAAAGAACGATAAGTAAGAAATATCTTAAAATATTATAATATTTTTTCTTTATTTAAGCAAGAGATTATAAAAGAAAGTATCGAGTATATAGTATCGAGTATCGCGTGTTGAAATACAGTAACAAGTAATATGTAATGAGTAATGTGTGATAAAGAAAGAGATGCAGATAGGATATGGTGGGAAAGATTAGATTATGGAAGAACTATTGTAGAGTGTATAAAAAAATAGTCGAAGTAGGGGCAGACCTTGTGTCTGCCCATTATAATTCTAAATTAAAAATAAAAAAGAGTTTAAATTTTAAAAATCAATTAACTATTAGTACTTTATAATTTCTGACATCGGAGGCAGATGAATGAACTTCTACCTTCTATCCTTACAACTTCTATAGGATATCCGCACTTTATGCAAGGTTCTCCTTTTCTGGCATAAACCTGTAATTTTTTTGCAAATTTTCCCTTTTCCCCATCTGTGTCTCGATAAGCTTCATCAGCTATCGTACTCCCCCGAAGTTCGACTGCCTCACTTAACACCAGTTTAATCTGCCGATACAAATTTTTAACTTCTTCTTGGTTAAGGGAAGAAATTAGCCGTAAAGGGTGAATATTAGATTGGTACAGCACTTCATTAGCATAAATATTGCCCAATCCAGTGATAAACTCCTGTTTCATCAAAAAAGATTTTATCTTGCTATTTTTCTTTTTATTTAATATCTCAATAAAGACTTCTTCTGTGAAATAGTCCTCTAAAGGTTCAACTCCTAATTTGGACAGTGTTTCAATTTCATTAATATTAGAAACTAAATATATTTTTCCAAATCTTCTAACATCATTAAAAACTAATTGGGTATTATCTGTAAAAGTAAAAATAAGATGGTTATGCTTGGGGTTAATTTCTTTCTCTGTAATTTTATTATCATAGGGATAGATTAACAGTCCGGTCATCCCCAGATGAATTATTAATTTGTTTTCTGAATCTAGATGAATAATAATATATTTCCCGCGACGGTCTATTTCCTTAATCTTTTTTTTCTTTAATTTAGCAATAAACTCTCCCAAAGATGGTTTTTTAACTATTTTATCAACCTTTATTACTATATTTTTTATCTGTTTATTCTGAATTTTTTTTTGAAGGCCTCTTCTGATAGTTTCTACTTCTGGTAATTCAGGCATTGTTAACACCCCGTGGTAAAATAGTATCTCGTCGTTCGTATCTCGTATCTCGTTAATTATTATATTTATCTCTTATTACTCTTTTAATCTCCGTTAGATTATTAACCACAAAATTTCCTTTTTTTTCATTACTACGGTCTAAATAAAGGACATTCATTCCGGCTTTCTGGGCAGCTAAATAATCAAATTCCCAATGATCACCTATATGTAATATTTTTTCGGGACATATATTTAAGGTCTTGGATATCTTTGAATATATCTCAGAATTTTTTAATTCTTTAAAATCGGATAAAGCAGAAAAGCTGAATTTAAAATATTTTTCCAGCTTTTTCATTTTGGGTATTAAAAATTCGCGAGGCATTGCAGTAATAACAATAAGGATAAAATTCTTCTTTAACTCTTCTAAAAGAGGGATTACTTCGGGAAATATCTTAACTTGAGATTCATATTTTTTCAATATTTTTTTAGGGGAAACTTTTAATCCAAAATAGGTTACCCAATAATTAATATCATACCAATTTAAATTATGCTCACCTAGCTTGGCATATTCATCGCATACATATTTTGAACTTTTTTCGAAACTAATATTCATTTTTTTAGCTACTAGTTCGGGTATTTCTTTAAACCATATTAAGTCGTTATATTCTAAACCTACTAAGGTACCGTCTACATCAAAAGAAATTATTTTAAGAGTATTATTACAATTCTTCAATTCTCCGATTCTCCAATTAATTAGTCGTTAGTATAGAATTAGCGTATAGCGGATAGCGTTTAGCGTATAGTTTTGAATTAGCAAAATGCTTATACGAATTAAACTAAAAAGCGAAAAGCTAAAACCATAATTCAAAATTCAAAACCTATTTCTTAGTTTTTAGTTTTGGGTTATAGTTTTGCATTTTGCGCTTTTAGCTTTACACTTTATACAATGCCCCTACTTCTCTCTGTAAACTCGTAACTTGCAATTTGCAACCTTCTATGCTTGTCCTATACGCTACACGCTAAACGCTAAACGCTATTTTTTAAATTATACAATAAAATAGAGAAAATAAAAAATCCCGGCAGCGTCCTACTCTCCCACAGAAAATCTGCAGTACCATCGGCGCAGGAGGGCTTAACTACTGTGTTC
>Ga0307378_10008285_pt1 | contig 13836 bp, 10 predicted proteins | sample UN1MG_FD_202238 | JGI IMG/M metagenome (GOLD analysis project Ga0307378, IMG submission 202238) | Soil microbial communities from Risofladan, Vaasa, Finland - UN-1 | ecosystem: Environmental > Terrestrial > Soil > Coastal area > Acid sulfate soil | place: Finland: Risofladan, Vaasa | collected... | reverse complement strand
TTGCAGACATTATCTCATCCGATTCACGCTCAAAATCTTTCGCATTTTGGGGCTTGATAACAAGTATAGGAACATTAGTTGCAGGGATAATAGCTTTAGCATTTAACGCTATTGATTTTGAAGCTATAGAATTACCCCTCCTTGAAAAAATTGACTTTATTGCCCTCAATTATCCCAATATATTATATACTTGGAAACTTCCATATTTTTATCTCGGTATCATAGCTCTCATATTTACAATCCTTAATTATTTTATTACCATAGAGCCTAAAAGGGCGGCAAAAGAAAAACAATTAGAAGAGGTTTTTTCAGATGAAAATTTGCGATATTCCTATAAGATCAAATTATCAGATTTAAAATTCATCTTTAAAAGGAAATCAAATTTCTTCTTGATGTTTAATTTTTTTGATGTGATTGCCTCAGGATTAGTATTAGCCTATATTTTCCCTTACATCCAGCTTGAAATTGGTGTTAGCGTTATCGATATCAAGGTAATCATTCTGTTTCTATTCATAATTGTCTTGGGATTAATAATTGGACAATTTTGGCTCGCACATTTGGGAGATAAAAAAGTTCAACGCGGAGATCTTTCTGGTAGGGTAAAAATAGCGGTTATTTGTTCGATTTTGAATTTACCCTTCTTTTTATTTGGATTTGCGATGACACCTAATGTTGCAAACTCTACTTTTTTCTTTGGTACTTTATTGGTCAACGATATTGGATTTTGGGTTTTGTGGTTAGTATATTGTTCGTTTCTAGGTGTAGGTCTCGCTTTCACTATGGGAATTGGTCCTAATTGGTATAGTTCTCTTATTGATGTTAATTTCCCAGAGAATCGAGGGACAATGGTTGCAGTTGGGTCTTTTATAGATTCCATCGGACGAGCATTAGGTGCAGTTATAGGTGGTTTCGTGGTAACATTAACAGGAAGCTTTTCCGCGACAATATTTTGGTCATTTCTAATATTTGGGATATTTTCTACTTGCTTATGGATTCCGCTTTTCTTTACTGCTAAAAAAGATTATATAGAAATAAACGAGGCCATGAAAAATAGAGCATCCTCGTTGAGTAAAATGCAACCAGAGGAATCCCGGTAATAACTTTAATGAGTAAGTATTTGTTCTTGTTTAATTGATAGTAATTTTTTACTCCAACCAGGAAGGATAAATCCAAGGTAAAAGAAAAAATTTGCTAAGTCTAAGATAATTCTCATTAGTATTAATAAAATGGGACCCATCTCAATTATGGCATCAAATATGGCAGAGATTCCAAATAATAGAAAACCTATAAAAAGGAACTTTCCCTTCCATCGTATCTCGGGTGGTTCTTTCTTTTTCATGGATATTAAAGCAAATTGAATTCCTGTTATGCAAGCAGTCAATATACTCACACCTAAAAATATCAATACAAATCCCTTAAAATCTATGTCATTAGGATTAGTTGGATCTTTTATAATTCCTACTAATGAATCAATAGGTGCTCCGGGAGCTAATATAAGGAAATAAAATAAATACAATTCAAAAAAAATCGATAATGTTCCATATATGATTAGTACTGACTTCCTTTTTTTTGGTTTCAATGTAGTCAAATATACATTTAACCATGCTAAAATGGCAATGGGTACGCCTACAGTTCCAATAAGAACATATACTTGGTAAAGCAGAAATTCTCCAGTGATGATCCAATATAAGTATCCCAATCCACTTGGATACCAAGGGGATAATGTAAAAATTATGCATAAAAAGAAGTTAAAGATTAAAAACTGCCTTGTCCTAATATACTTTATTAAGACAACAGACCCTAATATGAAACCTATTAGTACGGAAATTAAGGCGGTTAAGCCTGAAATTTTTGCTAATTCACTTAGAACTTGAAAAAACATTTTCTCTACCTTTGAATTTCAATAGTTTTCTAATTGAGTATCGTAATAATTTAAATAACAAAATTAAAGTAATTTAAATTTATTTTTATACAAAAATGGGAAATATTTTTGAAATCATTTTTTATATACTTTTATATCAAAAACAGCATGGTATAAACCAGGACCGTAACTTTTTACAAATCTTTTTGTTAATAGATCGCATTTGTAATCATTTATTTCCGCGATTTCTTTAAACTCATTAAACAAATCTAAGTACTTTTCTTTATCTACAATTCCCTCATAATGGTAAATCGTACCTTCAGCTTTTGCTAAGGTTAACGCTTCTTTAATAAAGTCTTTTGGGGCGGGAAATACCCCCATAATAACGCGATCAGCTTTAAGCCCCGATTTACTCAGCTTTATTACTTCAATCTTACTATCTCCTTTTATCGATGTAATTATCTCCTCACAATGATTGAGTTTTATATTCTCATTTAAATAATTAAAAGAATCAGGGTTCAACTCTATGCTAAAAATCTTTTTAGGTTTTGAGTGTTTTGCTATGGGTAAAGAGAAATAACCTATGCCGGCGAACATATCAACAATTATTTCGCCTTCTTTTACTAAAGTTGCTAGGAATTTCCTTTCGCTTAGATTTCCCATACTAAACATTATCTTAGTAAAATCAAATTTATAGAGCACTCCATGTTCTTTATGTTTAATAATAGAATTTTCGACACCAACTAAATATTCTATCTTTTCCGGAGTTCTAAATTGTCCCTTTACCCTTCCCGAGTTCAAGTAAACTGATTTAATGCTTGGTAATAATTCTAAATATTTTTCAGCAATTTTTTTTTTTCCCCCCATCAATATAGGGTTTAGTTTGATTATTGCTACTTCACCAACTGTCTGAAATCCTCTTGGAAGAACTGATAATTCTTCGTCAGTTAAGATTCCTATAAGTGCGTCTTTAAGTTTATCCTTAAATCCCATAAATTGTCAAAAATATAAGTCTGGATTTTATCTTTAATCAAAATCAAGTTAAATTATTATATTATAGTAAATCAAACATATTATAATAATAGAAAAATTTTCTATTATAATTTTGAAAACATTTATTCTATAAAAATAGAGGATATAAAATGACTAGTTTAAATGATCCAGAGTTTTTGGTTGACGAAAACAAGGTTTGGTTTACTGGAGGTTATTGGCCTGAAGGTGTTCCTCACCAACTTAAAGATGTAGACGGTAATGAAATGGTACCTATGTGGGAAGGGTTCATAAAATCTGCTGATGATTATGGAATCTGGGATAAGGATATTTGTATTTTTGTGTATGGTCCTTACATGGAAAAAGTTAAACTAAGAACTCTTTTCGATTATGGTAAGAAATTTGGTACGTTTCTCTACGACAATTTAGGCATAAGGAAAGGAGATGTCGTTGCAATCGACCTTCCAAATTCTATAAACTTTGTGGTCGCTTATATGGGTTGTATGTATATCGGAGCTATCGCACAAGGTATTAATCCAACTTATAAGCCAATGGAGTTATTGCACTCGTTAACAATGACAAAAGCAAAAGTCTTAGTTCTAATGGATATGCTCTATATAGCTGGTCCTGCTACGATTCTACCAAAAACACAAGTAAAATTTCTGATCCCCTCCAATTTTATTGACTTCTTCACAGCTGATGAAGAAACAATCCAACGTCTTGGAATCCCAAATGCTAAAGATAAAATCCCGGACGAAACAGAGGATTATAAAATATTTTGGATGAAGGACATAATAGAAAAAACTGAATCAAAAGAAATCACAGTTGAAATAGATGTTTGGAAAGATTCCGCAGTTTATCTTATGACTGGAGGAACAACTGGGATCCCTAAAGTAGCGATGCTAAGTCACGCGAATCTTATCGCGAACTTATACATGATTAAACCTTGGACCAATCTTGAACCAGGGATGATCACCATTGGAAGCATTCCATTTTTTCATAGTTTTGGAATGACTTGTGTTATGAATGGAGCGTTAGCCTTAGGAATGCAGATGTTACTCTTCCCTAAACCTCCTACTGATGATGTATTATCAGAAACTATAAATAAGCTCGAAGCTCCCCAAGGGATCATATATACGGGAGTAGAGATGTTATTTAAAAGACTTACAGATTATGTAAACGAAGTAGGTGTTGAAGAATACAAGAAAAAATACAGTTTTACAGAGAAACTAAAATATGCTACACAAGGAGCTGGCCCACTTCACGATCATATTCGTGTTCCTTTCGAAGAAATTTTCTGTCCAATAAGAGTTGGTTATGGGTTAACTGAAACATCTCCAGTAACTAGTATTGCTCCATTCTGGGGGCCCAATAAAACAGGCAAACTGGGATTACCTATAACAGGGGTAGACTGGGCGATTTTCGATCCAGCTAACTTTGAAGCTGGACCTATATGCGACGGTACTCCAGAACGCAACAACTTTGGAGTAGAGCATACCGGTGAAATCTGTCTTGCTGGGCCACATATAATGCTTGGTTACTTGGGAATCCAAAAAGAGCAAGAAGATAACCTTAAAATGTGGAACGGAAAGAGATGGTTGCTCACTGGAGATATAGGATTCATGGATGAACATGGGTTCTGTGAAATTCGAGATAGAAAGAAATCGCTAATAAAAGTAGCTGGTCACTCTGTTTTCCCTAAAGAAGTAGAAGATTTAATGGGACATCATCCAATGATTGACGAGGTCGCTGTTGCTGGACTTCCAGATGAAGATACTGGTGAGAAAGTTAAGGCATGGATTACACTTAAACAAGGGTACAAAGTAGGTAAAAATGTGGAGATTGAAGACATAAAGAAGTGGTGCTTAGAAAACATGGCAAAATGGAAAAGTCCAAGATTAATTGAGGTTGTTCGGACTCTTCCCGTAAGTATGACTGGAAAAGTTCAACGTAGGGAACTGCAAGAGAAAGATTTCGAAAAAATGGAAAAAGGAAAAGAAATAAAAGGTTAAATTTTTTAATTTTTTTTTTAATTTTATTCGTTTAGGCGTTTATGCGTTTTTTTCATAATTTTATAAATGTTTGTGAATTCATTAAAGAGCTTGTCGTAAACTACCCTGTTTTCTGAATTTGGTTTGAAAATGTTGGAGAATTGGATTAAATCAGGAATTTGATCCCAGGTAAGGTAGCCCAGTCCCACTGAAGCAATAAAAGCAGCTCCACGAGCATTTGCTTGAATAGGATCTTTAACTTGCTTGATAGTTCTGTTGAGAACATCGGCAAAAATTTGACACCAGACATTACTAGTTGCTCCTCCACCAATTATGTTAAGCTCAGGCATTACAACATCTTTCTTCGTCATTCCCGGATTAGCTTTCATCTTCCATTTCTGGATGAATTTTTCGACGTACATATGAAGCCACCTTACATTGTAAGCAACACCTTCAAATATCGCTCTTATTAGGTGCTCACGCGACATCTCAAGCGATAAATTGTAAAAACCTCCACGAACCGTATGATCATCAACGGGAGATCTTTCTCCGATAAGCCATGGAGTAAAAATCAGATTGTTGGACCCCGCAGGAACTTTCTCAACAATTCTATCCAAAATTTTATATACATCCGGGACCTGTTCTTCTCTCAATAATTCATCTTTATGATATAAAATTTTATCCCTTAGAAATTGTAAAGCTCCTCCAGCGATTTCTTGTTCGTTTGCTACAAAATATTTTCCCTTAATTGCAGCTGGGAAGCTCCCCATATTATGAAAGATGTCCGTTTTCTTGTAAGGTACATGGCATAGCAGCCAATCAGATGTTCCAATGTAAATATGTCCTTCGTAATCTCTAACGGCTCCAGAACCTATAGTCGCTGCGTGCAGGTCGGGAGCACCCATAATTAATTTGACTCCCTTGTTTAAACCAAGCTCGCTTGCTACTTCGTCTTTCACGGGCCCTAAGACATCTGTGGACCACCTTAAATCAGTCGGAAATTTATCCGGATTAACTTTAAACATTTTCATTAACTTGTTATAATATTTCATGTTGTTAATATCGCGAATATCAACTAAGGTATGCATTTGAATGGAAGCATACGAAGCTGCGAATTTACCTGTGAATTTCAAATTAATAAAGTCTTGAGGTTCCAAAAACATGTAAGTGTTATCATATACATCTGGTCTCTTATCCTTTATCCATAAGATATGAGCAATGGGATCTTTACCAGATAAGCTTGGGCCTCCTCCCGTAACCTTCACGAATTTTAACATTTTGCGAACAGAGTATCCACTAACCTGTAGTAAACTCTTATGGAATTTCTTCATGTATGGTGCTCCTCTGGTATCCATCCATATCAGTGAATTCATCAAATGATTTCCGTCTTTGTCAAGGGCAACTGTACCACTCCATTGACTTGAATTGCATACACCTACAATATCTTCAGCTGAAACTTTTCTACTATTAATGACTTTTTTAGCTGTCGTAACAATGGCATTCCACCAGTCGTCCGGATCTTGTTCAACACCCCCACCTCTTTCTACAAGTAATGGAACTTCTTGAAAGGCCCAATCAACTACTTCTCCGTTAGTACTAACGATCGCTGATTTTGGACCTTGGGTTCCATGATCGATTGCCAAAATGTATTTAGGAGAATTTTCTTTATCTGACATATTAAATATAAATGTTCTTAAAGTAAATAAAGATTTTTTTATGTAAGGCTTTCCTACTTATATTAAGTCTTTTTAATTGACGATACCATTTAATAACTGAAAGAAATATTTTGTTGATTCTAAATGGAATATGAGGAAAAATTAGCGAAAATTAAAAATATTGTTGATTTGCCTATAAGCAAATTTAAACCGGACGAATTAAAAGCGATAATAGAGAGATATGAGAAAAATCATACGAAATCAAAAATAGCTTTTGAGAGAGCAAGAAAAATAATCCCTGGAGGTGTAGAACATAATCTCGCCTTTAACTGGCCATTCCCTCTAGCCAGTAAGCGCGTTTTTGACTGTTACATGGAAACTGTTGATGATGTCGTTCTAACTGACTATTTAATGGATGGAGGTCCTATTATCCTCGGTCATAATCATCCGGTTTTGACAGAAAAGATTATCGAAGTTATTCGGGAAATTGGACCATGCCATGGAATAACTAACGAATACGAATATCTTGCTGCTGAAGAACTTCAGAAGCATTTTCCATCTTGTGAAATAATAAGATGGCTCCAAACAGGAACAGAAGCCGATATGCTAGCTATAAGGATTGCCAGAGTTGCTACAAATCGTAAATGGATTATTAAAATAGGTGGCAGTTATCACGGATGGTCAGATCAATTGGTTTACGATATGCACGTTCCTGGAACAAAATTATTAGAATCGCATGGAATACCAAAAAATGTATTTAAATTCATCGATTCTTGTCCTCCAAACGATATTGAAACATTACGGCAAATGTTTGCAGAAAAGCGAAAAGTTGCTGCCGTTATAATTGAACCAATGGGTGGAGAATCAGGAGCTAATCCTGTTAAACCGGGATTTAATAAAGAAGTGGAAGAACTTTGCCATGAAAATAAAACACTTATGATTTCCGATGAAGTTGTGTGCGCTTTTAGATTGCATATGGGTGGTGGTCAAGCTTATTATGGTTATGAACCGGATTTATCTGTGTTTGGTAAAATTGTTGGACATGGATACCCCTCCGCTGCTGCTATTGGTGGTAAAGAAGAATTTATGAAATATTGCGCTGCAGGAGTAGGTGGAGGTAAAAGAGCTTATAGTGGAGGAACTTTAGCAGCAAATCCTTTAACTTGTGCAGCTGCGTATCATGCTATTAAATTAGTCGAAGAAACTGGAGCGACGGAAAAAGCTGGAAAAGCAGGAACTCGCTTAGCGAATGGATTAAACAAAGTGTTCGAAAAACACGAGTTACCATGGTTTTCATACAATTTAGGTGGAACGGTTCATTTTCATACATCGTGCCTATTTGGACTGAGTTTTGATATTCCTGACCAGGTAGGACAGCTTCCATTGAGGAAAAAATTTATGGAGCATATAGGTGCCGCTTTGGTAGATCAAGAAATAATTTCCGTTGCAGGAAGTAGATTTTACATGTGTATTCTCCATTCCGACGAGATAATCGATGAGACCGTTGAAAAGATAGATAAAATATGTCAAAAAATCGCATAACTTTTTTTTATATTTAAATAAAATTCTTATTTTTCAATTAAATTAAACCTCTGTAGGCTAAAACAAATAATAAACTTTATTATCTCTAAACTCGAATTATACATGTTCTAAAACAAAATTAAAGTGAAAGTGATGGGTAATCAGAATGAGATAACAGATTCGTCTAATTTGTTTAATGACGATGGTTCCCTTGTTCAACGGGGATGGGCAAGAAAACCTATACTGAGATACAACAAGGATAAAATTGGAAAAGGGTGGTCTCGGATTAAAGAGTGGGATCATTTATCAGTTTTAAACAAGGATTTTGGTTTCCAATTAACTATAGGAGATATAGGGTACTTAACTCAAATGAGTTATGTGTGGCTTAATTTCGAAAAAAAAGAACGAGATGGAAGGGGTTTATTCAAATTTTTTACCAAATCAAAGGTTCTTCCATTAAATTCGTTAGAGGACAGTGAAATTGAGTTTCCTACTAAAAAATTTAAAGCAACAATCTCAAGACAGAAAAATACAAGAGTACTTACTATTGAAGATCCCTCGTTTCAAGATAAAGGGTTAAAAGGAAATATTATTTTACAGGATGATCCTAAAGCGGACAATACCGTAGTTGTGACGGGATATAAAGAGGATCCAAGGTTGTTCTATTATAACCATAAGATTAATTATATGCCTGCTGAAGGTTCTCTTACCATTGGAGATAAATCGTATTCATTTGAACCTGAAACTTCTTATGGGCTCATGGACTGGGGTCGTGGAATATGGCCCTACAAGACTCACTGGTTATGGGGCTCGGGTTGCGGGCTCGTAGATGGAATCCCTGTTGCGTTTAATATTGGCTACGGTTTTGGAGATTTATCTACTCATACTGAAAATATCATATTTTATGACGGAAAAGCGCACAAAATTGATGAGGTAGAGTTCCATCACGAAAATAGAGATCCTGCTAAACCTTGGAAATTCACAAGCAACGATAATAGGTTTAATATGATTCTAGATCCAATTATTCCACAGAGAGAAAAACTCAATTTTGGATTAATTTATTTAAATTCTTCATTACTTCATGGGCTATATTCTGGAGAAGTAGTTCTTGACAATGGGGAAAAAATAAAGATTGATAATATGCTAGGACACGCTGAAGACATTTATTGGCGCTGGTAAAAGAAGAAGCCATACTAATTTATTTTTCTTCTAATGATTTACAATAACTTCATAGGAATGTTGTTCAAACAATTTTGTTATAATATTTAGATTTTCATCAGTTAAATCTCCCCTATCCTTATATAAATCTCCCATTCCAACTTTCTCATATTTTGTTTTTGTTAATTTATTATAAGGCATTAAATGTATTTGACCATCGTAACTAATTTCATGCAAGAAGCTTATTATATGTTGAATTGTATTTATATCTGTATTAACTCCCGGTATTAAAGGGATGCGGGGTATAATTCTTTCACTCCCAACTTTAGAGAGAATTTTAGAGAAGTTTGAGAGAATCTTTTCATTGGGTACATCAGTAAATTTCTTATGTTTTTCATTATCAATCAATTTGATATCAAATAGAAATAAATCCACAAATTTAACTAATTCACCAATTAAATCTTCATTAAAGTACCCACATGTTTCTATTGCAGTATGAATCCCTTGTTTTTTTAATGCCTTAAGCAGTTCTAGAAGAAAATTGATTTGTATGGTAGGTTCTCCACCAGAAATAGTAGCTCCTCCACCAGAATTATCGTAAAAAGGTTTATCCCCTAATATAATTTCTACTAGTTCTTCCACGGGGATAATCCTACCGACAATTTCCATCACTTGGTTCGGGCACATTTCAGCGCAATTTCCACACATAGTACAGAGGGCTTTATCTCTCTTAATTTCGTCATTTAATAACTGAAGAGCATTATTAGGGCACGTATCAACGCAAATTCCACATAACTGACATTTTTCTTTAAAATAAGACATTTCAGGGGATAATTTTTGCGACTCGGGATTTTGGCACCAATCACACTTAAGAGGGCATCCTTTCAAAAAAATTATAGTTCTAATACCAGGGCCATCAAATATTGCATAATTTTGAATATCAAATATGATCCCGTTCATTGTACTCTTTAAACCATAGTATGTTCAGTTCTCGAAATGATTTCGTCCTGTATTTCTTTTCCTAAGTCAGTAAAGTAAACAGAATATCCTCCTACTTTAACGATAATATTTCGATAGCTTTCAGGCTTTATCTGTGCTGCTTTTAAAACATCGGGAGATACTACAGTAGGTTGGAGTTGTTCTCCTCCTAATTGAAAGTAAGTTTTTATTAGCGAAATCCATTTTTTCTTAGATTCTTCAGATTTTCCGATTCCTGAGGGATGCATTGTCTATTGCTAGAATGTTTATAATTTTCTTCACTATAAATTTAACAATATCATTACGAAAAAAAAATCATCTGATTTCTGATTTTATAAGCGAAAGTGCTCTTTTTGTTAAGGTTTTAATCTCTTCAAAATTCCCTGACGATATCAAGTTCTTCTTTACAATCCAACTTCCACCACATGCTATAACATTATCTAGTTTTAGATATTCTATCAAAGTTTTATCGCTAATACCACCTGTTGGCATAAACCTCACATTGGGATAAGGTCCAGAAAATGATTCAAGCATTCTAGTCCCCCCTGAAAGATCTGCAGGGAAAAATTTGAAAAAATCAAGCCCCCTCTCTAATCCCCATTCTATAAAAGAAGGGCTATCAACCCCTGGGATTATAGTAATATTTCTCGCTAAACAATAATCAACTATAGTTGGATTAAATCCGGGAGTAACAATAAACTGAGAACCCGCTCTAACAGCAGTTTTTACTTGCTCGATTTTAAGGACTGTTCCAGCACCTAATAACATCTCTGGAAATTCTTTTTTTAATAATGTTATTGATTTTACAGCTTCAGCAGTTCGAAAAGTTACTTCAACAACGGGTAACCCTGCCTTTAGTAAAGCGTTTCCTAAGGGAATAGCGTTTTCTTTATCCTCGATTACAGCTACAGGAACCAATTTATGTTTTTCTATTTCTTTTATTGCATCCATTAACGTACAACTCTTGTTTTTTAAGCAGAATTTCATTTTCTACTGAAACACTACATTTTTCGTATCCAATTTATAAATATTTTAATTTCTTTAAACTTTTTTGAGTAATAAAAGAATTTGAAGATAATTAAATATGAAAGTCATAATTATTGGTTCGGGCTTAGCCGGACTTACAGCTGCTTCTTATATGTGTAGAGAAGGTCACGATGTTGTAATATACGAACAATTTTCAGAAATTGGTGGGGTTACCGCCACAATACATAAAGATGGATATTCGTGGGATATAGGACCTCTCTTATTAGAAGGGTTAGCCCCCCATGAAAAGCTTGGAAAAATTTTAGCAGAATTAGGAATAGCTGATAAAGTAAGTATAATTCACGAGGATCGCGGCCAGATACTCCCCGATTTTGCGATATGGAGGCCTAAAGAGTATAAAGGAAGGTATTGGCGAAAAGAATTCTTTAAAGAAATATTCCCATCTGAAAGTGAAGGATTAGATAGATATTATCGCTTCTACGATCAAATAATGACTCTTATGGCTATTAATAATCGGTTAGAGTGGGCAAAAGGGTTAGAAGCTATTTGGTTGAAATTAAAGATTATTCCTAAATTTATGAAAGTAAAAAAATACATGGATAAAAGTGCCGCTGATATAATGGATTCTTTCTTTAACGATCCAAAATTAAAAGCGGTTTTCATGGGAATCCTTGCTGACTTTGTTGTAAAACCTAGCGAGTTCCCGGGATTAGGGGTGCCTATATCGAATGTTGAGACTGCTTTTGATAAACGTATTCCACTTAAAATTAAAGGTGGAAAGTTACCTGTTTATCACTACATTCAAAATGGCTGTGAACAATTAGTAAACGCATTTGCAAGCTACATCAAAGAAAACGGGGGAAAAATTCACATAGATAGTTTAGTTGAAAAGATTTTAATAGAAAACAATAAAGCTGTTGGAGTTAAATTAAAAAGTGGACAAGAAATATCTGCTGATATCGTAATTGCGAGTGGTGGAGCTCATAAGACTTTTTTTAGTTTAGTAGGAAAGGAAAACTTACCTTCGGAATTCGGTAATAATGTTCAAAATTTAGTTCATATGGAATCCGTATTAATGGTACATATCGGCATTGACTTCGATCCAACTCCTCACCAGCGTGCAGCCTTATGCTATTATTATGGCACTTACGATATAGAAGGAGCAGTTAATCGTTGTAGGTCCGGTGATTATCACGAAGGAAAAGAGGGATTTTTAATATATGTTCCTTCATTACACTCACCTGAAATGGCACCACATAGGCATCACGCTGTGACTATTTACACTATAACTCCTTATATACTTAGCAAGGGCGACTGGGTTTCACGTAGGGAAGAACTCGCAGATAAACTACTTATAGAAGCTGAAAAAATAATTCCCGGTCTTCGGGAACACGCTAAAACAAAGGTGATTATGACTCCATTGGATTTTAAATCTCGTATATTCGTTGAACGACATAGTTTTGGAGGATTAGCTCCAATTATGAATCAGCAAAATCCCCCTCATCATACTCCAATTCAAGGCTTATGGTATGTTGGAGCACAGAGTGAATCCGGTGGTGGTGTCGCAGGGGTAGTTGCAGGAACGCGAAGAGGTATCCTGAAGTTATTAAAAGAAATCTAAAAAAATCTTCTAATATTGAAGACACGAAGTAAAACAATCAAATAGAAAAAAAAAATTTTTTTTTAGTTATTATTCCATTCGTTATCTGAGTCCCATTTCCTTAAGTTTTTTTATGTTTTCTGATACTTTATCAGGTGTTAATTTATAAAATTTCCAGAATAACAGCGCCGTAACGAGAACTAAAATAGCTGGGACGATTGCTGTATGAATTCGAATACCAAAGAGTGCAAGCGGTTGTTGTATTGCTTGACCCTCTTGGTAATCCGTAAGAATATGACTTATTGCAATTGTTATTGCAATAAACGATTGCCCAAACTTGATAAAAAATGATTGAAATCCATAGTATATTGCTTGTTGACTCTTACCTGTTCTAACCGCTACATCGTCAAGAACGTCGCCCATTGTGGGAGGATCAACATACCAATGGCCACCAAGAGCTATTCCAAAAAAGAAAAGACTAATAGTCCAACCAATTAACTCCCATACAAAAATTAACGGTACGAACGCAACAAACATTAGAAAAGCTGCTATTACACTTAATTTTCTGTTATCATTTATTCTATGAGCGATTATTGTCCAGAAGGGTGTTGAGATGAGTGCTCCTAATAGCATTGAACCTAATAAAAAAATAATGGCTTCATCACCCATGAGTAATATGTTTGCTGACACATATAACGCTGAAGTCTGTAGCATCACACCTCCAACTTGGTAACCGAAAAAGTGTAATGCTTTCATCATAAATGTCCTATCTTTAATGACTCTCTTAGTTGAAGATAGAAAGGATTCTACCTTTTGAACCTCGCCAGTTCCTATTCTACTTTGGTATAGATCTTTTACTTTTTTATCTTCATATATTCCCGGAATTATAATTAAGAAAAACATGAAACCTATAATTACACTGAATATACTAGCACTTACATAAGTTTGAGCTACATAAGTATCTATAAAGAATAGGGATGGTAATGTAAAAGCAAGAACTAAACCAAGTATTCCCAATATCGTACCGTAACCTTGTACAGATCTTCGTTCTCTAAGTCCCCTGAATTTATCTGGATATAAAGAAATTACATTTAC
>Ga0307378_10008284_pt1 | contig 13837 bp, 8 predicted proteins | sample UN1MG_FD_202238 | JGI IMG/M metagenome (GOLD analysis project Ga0307378, IMG submission 202238) | Soil microbial communities from Risofladan, Vaasa, Finland - UN-1 | ecosystem: Environmental > Terrestrial > Soil > Coastal area > Acid sulfate soil | place: Finland: Risofladan, Vaasa | collected... | reverse complement strand
CGGGGCTCCGCTCCAACTGGGCCTGGCACCGTGGGCTTCCGCCCACGGCCATCATCGCAGACCCCTTCGGGGTCGGGGAGAAACGGTCAGTTTGAGTAGATTAGTCTGTGTAATCTGTGTCATCTGTGGACTGCCCTGCCGTCCGGATGAATCTGGGCAGTCCGTACAGTTCGTGCAATTCGTGCAATTCGTGGACTCGTGGACTCGCGAACTCATTTGCCTTGCCCGCGCCACCCGTCAGACCTTCAGGAAGCCTCTGTCTCCCAGGATTCGCGCCAGCTCGGCGACGGGCTCGGCGTGGTCGTCCACGCGGACGTCGCACCAGCGGTCCGATCCGGTCCAGTGCCCGCGGTGGCGGACTACGAGGATGCCGCCCGCCTGCTTGCCGCGCCTGTCGCCGCCGACGGCGTCGCCGGCCTGGATCGCCGCAAGAAGCGGCGCCGCCAGACGCCTGCCTTCGGCGCGGGTCTTGACGAACGCCTCGGCCATCGCCGCGACGACCTGCTCGCCGGCCAGCAGGTTGCCTTGGCAGCAGAAGCCCTCGCCGACGATGGCGCCCGCCCACGGCTGGGTGCGCTGGCCCGTGTGGACGGCCGCGCGGCCGCCGCGATCGACCACTCCAAGCTGGCGCATCCGCGAGGTCAGCCAGACGATCCGCCCGTCGGCGTCGCGAAAGAAGTCGGCGCCCTCGTCGGTGAGCCCCTCGCCGCGGATGATCTCGGCCTGCGGGTCGTCGGGGGCGGTGATCGTTACGTCGGCGTCGGTAAGCCGGCGGACGACCTCGTCGGCGACGACGCCCTTCCGCAGCAGCGCCAGGCCGGCCGGGCCGTAAGCTGGGTTGATCATCGCCTGCGTGGCGACGGCGCCGACGCCCGGCTCGGCATACGGCACGTGCGCGCCGACCGACAGGCACCTGGACGCAACGGCCACCCCCGCCTCGCCCGTGTCCGGGTCCACCGCGCAGATCGAGAAGGTGTTCGCCTTGGGCATGCCGCCGGGCATCTTACCCCCGTCTTCCCGCAATAGCACCCCTTCACGCCTTCAGCAGTAGGGCGGGCTGCCTGCCCTCCGTAGTCCCGATTCATCGGGACGAAGGAAGGTGCCCGCCGCGCGCCTGCCCCGCTCTGCCTTCGCGTCGCTATCCTTTCCCAAGCAAGACGTCGGCAATGGCGAGCGTCTTGGGCTTCAGGCCCGGATCGCGGGTGTTGCACAGCAGGATCACGGCTAACCGGCGGCCGGGTATCCTCAGGATGAGCGATTCGAACCCGGCGTTGCTTCCCCCGTGTGCGAAGATCGGCTCTCCGCGCCAGTTGTCGGGGCAGAACTGACCCATATCCAATCCAAAAGCATACTTGCACAGGGTGCCATCGCGCAAACGCCCGCGCGTGTGCATGATCTCGAGGAATCGACCCTTGCCGAGTCGGTTCTCGTCGAAGTTACGGATCCAGCGGTACAGGTCATCTACCGTCGAGTACACATTGCCGTCGCCGTAAGTCGTGTACTTCCAGAAGACCCTCATCCCATAGTGACCGTCGGGCCTCTTCACGTATGCGCTCGCCCGGCGCGGGATGACCATCTGCCGATCCTCATAGACGAGTGTGTCGCACATGCCCAGCGGCGCAAGGACCGCCTGCGTCAGGAATGCGGAGAAGCGCATCCCCGTAACCTTCTCGATGACGGCCGCCAGCAGAACATAGCCGGTGTTAGAGTAGCGGCACGCGTGCCCCGGCTCGAAGTCGGGATTCCTGTACGACAGCGCGTACCGCAGCGACGCGTCGCGATCGGACATATCCTCTTCAAGACCTTCGGCCTCTGCTCGGTCCCAGTAGTCGGGAATCCCGCTGGTGTGATGGATCAGGTGCTCAATCGTGATCTGGTTGCCGTGGAACGGGACCTCGGGCACAAAGCGACTGACGGGGTCCGTCAGTCGCAGCAGGCCGTCCTCGACCAAAAGCGCGATGCAGGCCGCCGTCATCTGCTTGGATTCGGAGGCAATGTCGTAGGCAATCCTCGGCCCGTTGGGTATCCCGTGCTCCAGGACGGCCAGGCCATAGCCCCGCGCGTAGACCAACTGGCCGTCCATGACGATGCCCAGCGCACAGCCTGGGCTGTCGGCGCGGTCATATTCCGCGAACAATGGATCGACTCTGACTGCTATATCGCTGTTCACGGCACCCGCAGTAGGGCGGGCTGTGCCCGCCGCGCCGTCGGCAATCGCAAATCGACAATCGTCAATCGACAATCACTCGACGATCTCGCCTTCGATCACGTCGTCCCCGGCCGCCGCGGGGATGGATGCCGCCGCGCCGTCGGGGTTGCGCACGTCTAAGCGGAATACCTTGCCGGCTGCATCCACGGTCACGTGGGCGCCGTCGCGGACCTCGCCTTTGAGGATCATGCCGGCCAGCGCGTTCTCCAGCTTCTGCTGTATCAGTCGCTTGAGCGGCCGTGCGCCGAAGGTCGGGTCCCAGCCCAGCTCGGCCACCAGCTCGCGGGCGGCGTCGTTCAGCTCCAGCGTGATCTTGCGGTCGGCCAGGCGCTTGCCAAGCTCCCGCACCTGGATATCCACGATGGCGGTCAGGTCGGCCTTGCTCAGCGAATGGAAGATCACCGTCTCGTCGATGCGGTTCAGGAACTCGGGGCGGAAGTGCTGCTTGAGGGCGTCCTTCAGTTGGGCCTCGATCTCCCACTCCTCGGCGTGCTTCTCGGCCAGTTGCTGGATGTACTGCGAGGCGATGTTTGAGGTCATCACGATGATCGTGTTCTTGAAATCGACGGTGCGTCCGTGGCCGTCGGTGAGCCGGCCGTCGTCCAGCACCTGAAGCAGGACGTTGAAGACGTCCTTGTGGGCCTTCTCGATCTCGTCGAACAGGATCACGCAGTAGGCTTTGCGGCGTACCGCCTCGGTGAGCCGGCCGCCCTCCTCGTAGCCCACGTAGCCCGGCGGCGCGCCGATCAGCCGGGCCACCGAGTGCTGCTCCATGAACTCGCTCATGTCGATGCGGACCATGGCGTCCTCGGTGTCGAACAGCAACTCGGCCAGCGCCTTGCAGAGCTCGGTCTTGCCGACGCCGGTCGGCCCCAGGAAGAGGAAGCTGCCGATGGGCCTCCGCGGGTCGCCCAGCCCGGCGCGGTTGCGGCGGACGGCCTCGCTGACGGCCTTCAGGGCCTCGTCCTGCCCCACCACCCGACGGGCGAGGCGCTTCTCCATCTTCAGCAGCTTGTCCCGCTCGGACTCCATCAGCCGGGCGACCGGAATGTGCGTCCACTTGGCCACCACCTCGGCGATGTGCTCGGGGGTGACCTCCTCGCTGGTCAGCCCGCCGTCGGCCTGCAGCTCGCCGAGTCGCCGCTCGGCGCCCTCGACTTGCGACTGGATGTCGCGCAGCTCCCCGTACTGGATGCGTGCGGCGGTCTCCAGCTCGCCGGCGCGCTGGGCCTGTTCGAGCTCGGTCCGCTTGGCCTCGGCGGCGGCCTTCAGCGACTGGATCTCCTTCATCACGCCCTGCTCGTTCTGCCAGCGTGCGTGCAGCTCGTTGAATCGGCCCTCCAGCTCGGCGAGCTGCTTGCCGAGGGCATCGAGCCGCTGCTTGCTGGCGGCGTCCTTCTCCTTGCGGAGGGCCTCGCGCTCGATCTGCAATTGCATGACGCGGCGCTTCAGCTCGTCCATCTCGGCGGGCATCGAGTCGTTCTCGATCCGCAGTCGGCTGGCGGCCTCGTCGATCAGGTCGATGGCCTTGTCCGGCAGGAAGCGGTCGGAGATGTATCGGTGGCTCATGGTGGCGGCCGCCACGAGGGCTGAGTCCTGAATCCGCACGCCGTGGTGGGTGTCGTATCGCTCCTTCAGGCCGCGGAGGATCGCGATGGTGTCCTCGACGGAGGGTTCGTCCACGAGCACCGGCTGAAAGCGCCGCTCCAGCGCGGCGTCCTTCTCGACGTGCTTGCGGTACTCGTCGATGGTGGTGGCGCCGATGCATCGCAGCTCGCCGCGGGCAAGTGCCGGCTTGATGAGGTTGCCGGCGGAGATGGCACCCTCGGCCGCCCCCGCGCCGACGACCGTGTGCAGCTCGTCGATGAACAGGATGATCCGCCCGTCGGCGGCGACCACTTCCTTGATGACGGCCTTCAAGCGGTCCTCGAACTCGCCGCGGTACTTCGCGCCGGCCAGCAGCGCGCCCATGTCCAGCGCGATGACAGTCTTGCCGGCCAGCCCCGCCGGCACGTCGCCGTTGACGATCCGCTGGGCGAGGCCCTCCACGATCGCCGTCTTGCCCACGCCCGGCGAGCCGATCAGCACCGGGTTGTTCTTCGTCCGCCGGCTGAGCACCTGCATGCAGCGGCGGATTTCGTCGTCACGACCGATCACCGGGTCGAGCTTGCCGCGGCGCGCCATCTCGCACAGATCGCGGCCGTAGCGCTCAAGCGCCTGGTACTTGTCCTCCGGGCTGGCGTCCGTGACGCGCTGAGAGCCGCGAAGCTCCTTCATCGCCGACAGGATCGCCGCCCGGTCGGCGCCCAGCGTGCCGAGCACGTCCTTGGCCGTCGATGGCTCGGCCGCCAGCGCCAGCAGCAGATGCTCCACGGAGACGTACTCGTCGGACAGCTCGCGGGCGTCCTTCTCGGCCCGGTTCAGAACCACGCCGAGGGCCGGCTCCATCGCCATCCCCGCCTGACCGGACTGGCTCGGCAGCCGCGACAGCTCCGACGCCACGATCCCGCCGATCCGCTCGAACGGGATGCCGACCTTCTCCAGCAGCGGACGGACCAGTCCGCCTTCCTGCTTCAGCAGGGCCTCAAGCAGGTGGAGCGGCCCGAACTGGGCATGGCCGGCCTCGGAGGCGGTCGCCTGGGCCGCCGCAATGGCCTCCTGGGACTTGACTGTCAGCCTGTCAAGACGCATAAGTCACCTACTGGCAAGGTATTGCCATGCAAATGGGTTCGTTTTTCCACTTCGCCTCGGCCGCCGTCTGGAGGGACGCGCTTTGTCGCGTCCGCGGCGTTTCGCCCACGACGAATGCGCCCCTGCCCAACGGCCCGGATACCCTGTCGCTCTATGCCCTATATCCCTTTGGACCATGCCCTTATGCTCCAAATGGGTTCGTTTTTCCACTTCGTCGCCCGCCGTCTGGAGGGACGCGCTTTGTCGCGTCCGCGGCGTTCAGGCCACGACGGAGCGTGGCCCTCCAAGGCGACGCCTGGAATGAAGTAGCAATGCGCGTGCCTTGAGCGCAAACCCCGTTATCACCGAGAGTTATTGCCGCGGCGGCCTGTCAAAACGCTTACCGGGCCGCCTGGAGTTGCCATTCCGGCAGGTGAACGCCCCCCGGTGGGTCCGCTGCTGGGCGAGCGGCGGGACGTGGTAGTTGGATGCGACAGGACTCGGCCTGCGCCGGCGGTCTACCGCGGCTGGCCGCCGAGGAGCTTGGCCGTCTCGTCCATCTCCCTCTCGACCTCGGCCTGCCGCGTGGCCGCCTGCGCTTCCACGTCGGCCCGCGCCTGGTTGAGCTTGCGGACGGCGTTGCCCATGTAGACAGACCAGCCAAACACAGCCGCCACGACCAGCCCGATGACGATCTTCGCCCTGCTCATGCCTCCGATTCCTCCAGCTTTCCGCCCGCGCTCAGCGGACGGCCGCCGCTTGCAAGCTAAGATTCAGAACGCCTGTCGGCCAATCCGCGGAAGGAGGCTGAAACCGGCGGGCCTCCGCATGCGTCTAACCTTCTGGCCGGGGTGCGAGCCGGCCCCGGATCCGGTACAATCACGGCTCAAAGGGAAGGACACGCCATGGGAACGGCCGCCCGTCTGATCCTTGCCGCGATGGTGGTCGCGGCGGTGTGCAGCTCGGCGTCGGCAGACGCCAACGACCTGCCGTACGGCGAGGCTGTCAAGGGCTTGCGGGCGGCGCTGGTGCTGGACCGCACCCGCGTATGCCCCGGCGAGCCGCTGGAGATCGAGGTCTACCTCCGCAACGCATCCGACGGCCTGCTGGTGATGCCCCACGGCGAATTCAGGCCCAACGAACTCCGCATGCGCACGCCGGACGGCCGTGTGTTCGGTTTCGCGGCGGCAGCGGGGAAGCTTCGCCCGATGGCCGTCATGGAGCACAGAGCGCGGTACACGGCTAAGACCCGGTTGCGGCTGACAGAGTGCCTCAGTGAATGGCGGCTCCTCGAAGGCGCCGGGCCGAACACGCTGTCGCTGCGCCGGCCGGGCACGTACCGCTTGAGCTTCGAGCGGGTCGCCGAGAAAGGCTGGGACCCGAACGGCCGAGGCTGGTCGGGCACGGTCACCAGCAAGGTGGTCGAGCTTGAGGTCTACGAGCTTCCGCCGGACAAGCGCCTCAAGGAGCCGACGGCCGACGAGCGCAGGCTCCTCGATGCGGCGACGGGCCGGGCCATTGCGAAACCGCCCCCGTTGCCTTTCCGCGCCCTCGGAGACGCCCTGCTCCGCACGGAGAACGAGGGCCTGACGCTGGAGTGCGTCAAGCGGCTGCGCGAGCATGCCGACAAGCCCGGCCGACAGATACCCCGCTGGTGGGAGTCCCTGTACCGCGTGGTCGAGCGTAGGGCGTGCGAGGGCGACGCGCTCGGCATCGACGGGCCGTACCTGGAGCGGCTGGCCAAGCTGTCGGTGGACGTGATCGAGCGGCACCTGCCTATGCCCAGCCGGCCGGTCGGAGACGACGCGTTCTACTGGCCTAAGCTCGGCCCGGTGCTGGCCTACGCCAAGGCCAACCCGAAAGACCAGGCCTTCCGCAAGCGCGTCGTGGATCTGGCGCGCAAATACGCCAAGGTCGCCGAACGCCCGAGCGCCCGCCTGGGGGGCCAGGGGCACCTGGTCAACAGGCAGGCGCATCTGCAACTGCACTTCGCCTGGGGCGTGCTGCTGGGGCTGGACGAGCTGCGCGAGGGCATGAAGCTCGCCGAAGCCGTCACGATCCTCGGCGAGCCCACGCGCCGGGAGGGCGGCAACGTGACGTGGTACTACAACAGTCAGATGCACGTAAACCCGGGCCTCCACGCGAAGGTCCAGGGCGACACAATCGTGGAACTGAAATGATTCGGACGATGACAACTGCATCCGACTCGAACGGAGAGGCGACATGAAGACAATGGCATCGATCCTGATCGGGTGTGCCTGCCTGGCGGGCATCGCAGCGCCGGCGGCAGGCGAGCTGTGCACCAAGTGCAAGAGGCTCAGCTACACCGCGGACGTGGGCAAGTGCGTCGTCTGCGGCGGGCCGACCGCAAGCGGGGCCTTCAAGCTATGCAAGGCCTGCTCGGCCAAGCTCGGCCAGTGCGAGCACTGCCGCGCGTCGCTGGCCCAGGGATCGCCGGCCGCAGGCGAAGTACCCATCGACGGACCGATCCCCAGCAAAGCGGCGCCGCCCCCGCGACCGCTGGTGCCCGGCGGGCCGACCGCGGGGCGGATCGACCGGGAGAAGTCCGGCACCTACACGAGCGGGCACTGGACGTTCGTCTACGAGATCCATGCCAAGGGCTCGCGGGGCGAGTGGTCCCGCGGCAAACTGCTGTACTGGACCCGGCCCCTGGAGTTCCCCAAGGGGCGCAACGACCACTACGACACGCCGTGGGGTAAGCTCTACTACACCGGCGTGGCCAGCGCCCCCTTCGGGCGGATGGGTTGGTCGCCCCTGCCGCCCACCGGCGGGGGCGAGGGCAAACTCCTGCCGGCCCCCGACCCCGGCAAGATCGCCCCCAAGCAGTCCGATACCTACAAGTGGGGCAAGTGGAAATACGTCTACAAGGTCGCCCAGGCCGGCACGCGGATGGAAGGCTACCACGGCGCGCTGCTATACGACGGCAAGGCCGTGCCGACGCCGCAGCCGCCCGGCGGGCCCACCAACGACTACTACGAGACGCCGTGGGGCAGAGTCTATTGGACCGGTCAGCCGAACATGATCCAGGGCCCCCACGAGTGGATGCCCGGCCCGCGCCCAAGGTCCAGGATGGGCAAGCAGTTGCCCGACCCGGGTCAGCCAGGGCCGGCCGGGGACGCGGCCTTCCAGAGTGTCGTCCTGCGCGACGTGCAGGGACTGTCTGGCGGGCAGGACCTGTGGCTCTTCGCCGACGGCAGGCTGATCGTGCAGGTCGTACGCTTCGGCGACCGCACCCGCCCCTGCTCGCGGTACGCGACGCGACTGGATGCGAACGCCCTGGCGAAGGTCGGCCGCCTGCTAACCGAGCGCAAGTTCTTCAAGATCAAGACGCGCGATCGCGCGGGCGTGCCGGATGAGGCGCACCCGGCGATCACCGTGCGGTCCGCGGAGGGCAAGGAACACACCGTCCGGAAATGGGCGAACGACAAGCACCCCGACTTCGACGCGATCTACGAGGAGTTGTTGGGACTGGTGAAATCCGCCTGCCGGGGCCAGCCGGAGTACGCCGGCGCCTACGACCGCGCCTGGGCGCCCAAGCCGGCCGACCCACAACCCGCCGGGGGCGTGAATACCCTCGTCCCCGGCCGGATGGTCTGCTGCCAGGCGTGCAAGGCCAAGCTAGACCTGGCCAACGGCATCAAGAAATGCCCCGGCTGCGCCGGCATATGCAACGTGGCCCACAAGATGTGCACGAAATGCGCGGTGAAGGCCGGCGTCTGCGAGGTGTGCGGCAAGGCGATGGCCGGCCCCGCCGCCCAGGTCGAGGACCTGGTCATCGAGGAGGCCTTCGACGGCAAGACGGTGACGGCCGTCGTCGGGCAGAAGATCATCATCCGCATCGCCAGTCGCGGCGCCGGCCCGACGCCCCCGCCGAAGTGGACCGCCAAGCTCAAGGGCGATTCGCTCACGCAGGAAGGCGAGATTCGCCTTCGCGCCAGAAGGATTGCCGGCCCGACCGGCAGCGGCATCGTCGGCATCCAGCAAGGCGGGCCGATGACGCTGGAGGCCACCTTCCGCGCCGCCAAGCCCGGCAAGACGACCGTCACGCTGGAGGCCCGCCCGTGGCGGCAGGCCGACGCGGCCGCCGAGAAGACCTTCACCGTCACGGTGGACGTGCAGGCGAAGGCAGGCCAGCCCACCCCGCAGGCGAGTGAGACGCTGAAGCTCACCGAGGGGCACGACGGCAAGACGGTCGTCGCCAAGGGCGTCTCGAAGGTGCTCATCGAGCTGCCCAGCGCCCCGCCGCCGGGCGTGGAGTGGAAGGTGGCCAAGATCGACGGCGACTCGCTGAAACAGATCGGGGGGCTCCAGTTCGGCGGACTCCAGCCGGTTGGCGGGCCGGGGGGCATCTTCGTCAGCAGCCGCGGCACCGGCCTGGCAAGGCTCACCTTCGGCGTCGTCGCACTCGGCAAGACCACGATCAGCCTGGAGTACCGGGCGAAAGGCCCCGGAAGGCCGATCAGGACCTACTCAGTCACCGTTGACGTGCAGGCGCTGCCGCCGGGCCAGAGCGCCAAGCCCTCCGACGCGCAGCCGGCCAAGCCGCTGGTCGTCACCCAAGATTCCAGCGGCAAGACGGTGACGCTCACCACTGGCCAGAAGCTCATCATCCGCCTCAAGGCCAATCCCTCGACCGGCTATTCGTGGACAGGCCCGACCATCGGCGGCAAGGCTGTCATGCAGGAGGGCCGCGTGCGGCTATCGCAGGACCCCGCGGCCGCGGGGCGTCTCGGCGCCGGCGGCGCCGCCGAGCTCACGCTGAAGGCCATCTCGCCCGGCAAGGCCACAGTCAAGCTCGAATACCGCCGCCCGTGGGAGAAGGACAAGCCGGCCGCCAGGACATTCAGCCTCACCGTCGAGGTCAAGGGCAGCGCAAAGGCAGTCGAAGCCGGGGCGATCTTCCCGCAGATTCAGCCCGTGTTCACCGGCGCGAGTCTGCGGTTCATCGAGGCATACTGCCGGCAGCGCGGTATTGGGCGGCTGGGCGCGGACCGGGTGCGGCTGTTCCGTCAGCCAATGGGAATCGTTGGTGAAGCGATCGAGGTTGACCTTGCGAACCGGCAACTGACCGTGCATCCCGCGACGCACTCCAACAAGGAGATCGTCCTCACGAAACTTGACGAGGGACAGGCTGCGAAGGTCAAGGCGCTCGTGACATCAGACGAGTTCGGGAAGATCCCCGAGAAGAACAAGAAGATCGGGCTTGACGGCACTTCGTACCTGGTCGAGGCCCGCATCGGCAACGCCTACTCGTGGAAGCTGCACTGGTCTCCCGACGACAAGGAACTCAGGAAGGTCATCGATCACCTCCGAGCCCTGGCAGGCGCACAGCCAACCAGGTGGCCTCCTTCTTCCTAGCGGAGAACGTGAGGAAGGTGGGGCGTGCAGCTAAGCTGCACGCGAAAGAGCATGGAACTAGCGGATACGCGAAAGGCGGGGCGGGTGGCGGCCCGGCGGCAGAAAGGAGCGCGTCGATGATCAAGTACAAGTGCGCCTCTTGCGGTGCGAAGCTGCAAACGGACGCCTCTTTGAGCGGGAAACACGAAGCATGCCCAGTCTGCCGGAAGGTCAATGCTGTTCCCCTCTCCGCCGCGGATTTGGCCGGGGAGCGGGCGCGGCAGAAGGCCAAGCAGCAGGAGGAGAAGCTGCGGGAGAAGCGCGATCAAGCCCTGCGCGGAGCAGAGGCCAAGGCGTCCGCCGCACGGGAGGAGGAAATGACGACCGAAGAACGCTTGGACAAGTTGGAGAAGGAGTACCAGCGGGCAAGAGGCCTTAACCGCCGGATCGTTGTCGGCGTGGGGCTTGGGATCGTGGGATCGATCCTAGTAGGTGCATTGGCCGTGGCATGGGCGCTTCACGACCGGGCCTGCCGGGAGGCCGACGCAATCACGAAGGCGGCCGAAATCCGGGCGAAGTCCGCCGTGGCCATTCAGGACAGGCAGGCCCTGGCGGCCAACATCGCGAGGCTGGAGGCCAAGCAAGCCACGCGGGAGCGGGCGCGAGCCGCAGAGAGGGCCGCGCGGGAGCAAGCGAGCGCTGAGGCGTTCGAGCAGATTGGCCTGCCATTCATGCAGCAAGCGCTGGGTTGGCCCACGCCCCCGGCTTCCCAGCCGACGAGGGAACCCAATTTGGCGACCGCGCACCCGGCCCGGTCTGTCGCCGATAAGGACCGGCCCATCAGTCTGGCGGCTGCCTATGAGCCTGGGCTTCGCCCTGGACTTGGGAACGTGCACGTCTATGTGTTGTGGGCCAACGGCGAGGTTACGAGGCCACTATCCATCCTCCCCCGCGCCGGGCTACCGCCCGGGGCTGTCGCCGATGAGGACCGGCCCATCAGTCTGGCGGGTGCCTATGAGCCTGGCCTTCAGGCTGGTCTTGGGAAGGTGCACGTCTATGTGTTGTGGGGCAACGGCAAGGTAACGACCCCACTATCTATCCTCCCGCGCTGAGTGAGAGGTGGATAGAAGGGGCCGGGTGCCACTGCTTCCCAGAAGCAGTGCTTCGGAGAGGCCCGCGCCCAATGTGAGCGGCCCGGCTCCGCGCCGCGCGCCACGCCCCGTCGCACGGCAGGGAATCCGCAGAGCGATGCTCGGAGGGGCGTGTTACCGCAGGACCACTTCTTCGGGACGTGGCATCCGCCCATCGCCATCGGTTGTCTGCCCAGAGTCGGCAGGCGAGACGCCTGCCGTACCACTACTCCATCGTATAGATCAACCGGCAGCAGTCGTCGCCGCGCATGAGGAGCTTCGGCCGGCGGAGCTGCATTGCCGGGTTGAAGCCCTCAATCATCGCGACGTCGCCGCCGCAGACGAACTGAAGCCCGATGTCGCGGGCATTCCACTCGGCGAATATCTCCGCGTGGGCGCAGCGCGTGATCTTCATCTCATAGACCCCTTCGTCGCTGCGGACCTCCTCGCGAGTGTGCGTCTCGGGGTGCGTGGTCATCTGGCCGACGAAGGCCGCCAGGTCGTTGCTGCCCAGCTCGGCGGCCTTCCGGGCGAAGGCCTCGCGGATGGCCTTCATGTGGCACTCGGCCAGCGCATCGACGGCCTGCTGGCCCCAGCGCTCGCGGGCCGCACGGCACATGAAGATCAGCTCGGCGTGCCGGCGTCGCAGTGCGGACAAGTCGGCCATGATCGCGATTCTCCGTGCTCAGGATTACGCGCTCATCGTGCCGGAACTGGCTCGCCCAGTCAATGCCGGGCACCGCTGACCTGTCACCAGTTTGCGTCTCAAGCCGCTTGCGGCGGTACATGCCAGCCCACGGCGTGAGCCGATGAGCGGGCGACGATCCCTGCGGGTTCGGAGCCCGTCGGGGGCGGTACATTGCGGGCGTGTGCGTTGTGCGCCGCCCCTCAGGAAGATGCACGCTTCTGACAAGCAGAAGCGTGGCACCCGCTTGAAGGCCGCGCAGCACGACTGTAGATTGCACAAAGCCGGAACCGATGAGGATAGCGCGGGCGCCAATCCGCAATCCGCAATCTGAAATCCGCAATCGGTAGGGTGTCCGAGTGGTCGAAGGAGCCGGTCTTGAAAACCGGTGTGCCCGAGAGGGTACCGTGGGTTCGAATCCCACCCCTACCGTTTCAGGCTCCCCCTGGAGAGCCAATGTTTCCGGGGGCCTCGGCCATCTCGTCGCCGTCGGTCTCGGGGCGCGCCATCCGTCGATCGCAGGCCGCCCGCGTCAGATAGGCGGCGCCGTCATCTCGCCCCCAGCTTCCTGGCCACCTCGCCGGCCAGCGAGTACAGCTCCGCGCTTCGCCGCTGCCAGCCGGAGCCCACGAACCACGCGTGCCCGGCGATCGCGTTCTGTCTGACGATCGGCCGCGCCATGACGAAATGCGGCGATCCGAGCTGGAGGCCGGTGCAGGCCTTGAGCATGAGGAAGGTCCGCTCGGTCAGGAAGCGGGTGCATCGCCCGGCCAGGTCGTCGCCGAGCTTCACCCTGCGCTGCTCGTCGGCGAGGGCGCGCTCGATGAATATCCTCGCTTCGGAGTCCTGAACGCCCTCGCGGAAGGCCTCGAATCGGTCGGTGGCCACGGGCCCGTCCGGCCCGGGGGCCAGAAGGCACCAGGGGATGTTCAGGTTGCGCCACATGCTGTGAGGGTAGAGGGCCGTCACGGTGCCCCGCCTGCGGCCGCGGCTGTCCTTCACCACGGACCAGAAATCGGCGCCCCCACGGGCCACGCCGCGCTGGGCGCCAGTAACGTTCAGCTCAACCAGGTGGCGCCACCGGCTGGCCGGCTGGGCGCTTTCGTATCGGGGCTGGTAGGCGGCCAGGTCAGCCCTGTTCCAGCCGCCGAGGCTGCCGCAGGGAGGATCGTTGTCGGCGACGTGGCAATAGAACACCGCGCTGTGGTAGCCGACCTTCAAGCCCCGTCGGTCCAGGGTCTGGTCGCCCTGTCTCGAGACGCCGGCCTCGACCAACTCACCGTGCCTTTCGGCCTCCTCGCCCTTCACGTCGCTGCCCGTGATGCCCACGTGAGAGTGAGACACCCACGGCAGGCCTCCGGTGACCTCGTCGTAGAACACATTCTCCTGCTTGCTCGGCCAGTCGTCGGACATCAGGCCGATCATCATGGCATCCTCTAGGCCGCGGCGGCGCATTCGCTGGCGTAGCTGCCCGAACAGCGTCTTCCACAGGCCCTTGCTCGCCGGGTCCGAGTACGGAGGCAGATGGGCGATCTGCGTCTTGCCGCTCTTGGGGTCCAGCAGCGTGACCATGGGCCCCTTGCCCGCGTACTTCATCCGTGCCTTCAGCCCCGGCTGGTTGTGGCCGTAGTTGTCCTTGTAGCCGCCGCCGGCCCCCATGTAGATGTCCCAGACGACGAAGCAGACAACCGTCGGCTTGCCCATGTGCTCGACGGCCAGGTCGAGGTACCGATCCATCACGGAGAAGTCGAAATCGTATCCGCCCTTCGGCTGCTTGACCCACCG
>Ga0307378_10008283_pt1 | contig 13838 bp, 12 predicted proteins | sample UN1MG_FD_202238 | JGI IMG/M metagenome (GOLD analysis project Ga0307378, IMG submission 202238) | Soil microbial communities from Risofladan, Vaasa, Finland - UN-1 | ecosystem: Environmental > Terrestrial > Soil > Coastal area > Acid sulfate soil | place: Finland: Risofladan, Vaasa | collected... | reverse complement strand
AGAGGAAGGCGGTAATCGGTGTCGGCGCGCCTTCGTAAACGTCGGGTGCCCACATATGGAACGGCGCCAGGGCGAGCTTGAAGCCGAACCCGCCGATCAGCAGGATCACCGCCAGGACGACCGCCGGCGGGAACCCGCCCTGCGTCATGTACATGGCCGTCAAAGCGTCCTTGATCGCCAGCAGTTCGGTCGTGCGCGTCAGACCGTACAGCAGCGCGATACCGTACAGCAGAATCGCCGAGGAGATGGCGCCGAGGATGACATATTTCAATCCCGCCTCGGCCGACTTGGGGCTCGTCTTCCGGTAGGCGGCGAGAACCATCAGCGCGATGGTTGACAGTTCAATGGCGATGTAGAGCGTCAGCAATTCGGTCGCCGACACCATCAGCATCATGCCCACCGCCGACAACAGGAGCATGCCGTAGTATTCGCCGCGATGCGCGCGCAGGCGGCGGACGGTCCCGATCGACGAGACGACGGTCAGCATGACCGCCAGCAGGACGATTTCCTTAAATACGACGGCGAGCCGGTCGAAGACAAAGGTCCCGCCGAACGCGGCTCCGTCGGCGGTCAACGCCACCCAAGCTGCGGTGCCCAGCGTACCGATCAGCGCCCACGTCGCGAACCGGCCGGAACAGTTTCCCTCGGGGCAGCGGCTGAAGACGGCGGCGGCGATGAGCCCGAGCGCCCACACCATGAGGAAGCACTCCGGCAGGATCGTCTGCCAGTCGGCGTAGAATTGGGCGACGTTAAAGTTCACAGTGTTTTATCCCTGTCATTCCACTCTTAGGCGCCGATCACCCGTACCAGGTTCTCAATCGTGGCCTTGATGTATCCCGTGAGCAGCGAGGGATAGACACCGATCCAGATCATCAGAATCGCCAACGGCAACACGGCGAAAATTTCACGCTTGTTGATCTCGGTCAGCGCCTCGGTGTGTCCGGCCACGGGTCCCAGGAACATGCGCTGGATCATGCGCAGGAAGTAGGCCGCGGTCAGGAGCACCCCGATCACACCGATGGCGACCGTCACGTTGAAGTACGGGAACGCACCCAGGAAGACCATGAACTCGCTGATGAATCCCGACAATCCGGGCAATCCCAGCGACCCGAGAACGAACAGAATCATGATCCCGGAGTAGACCGGGACTTTAAGCCACATACCGCCGTAGGCGTCGATCTCACGGTTGTGGGTGCGATCGTAGATTACGCCGACCAACATAAAGAGGGCGCCCGTGATGAGTCCGTGCGATACCATCTGAAACACACATCCTGATATCCCGGCAACCGACCCCACCGCGGCCATGCCCAACAGGCAGAAGCCCATGTGGGACACCGAAGAATACGCCACCAGTTTCTTCAGGTCGGTCTGCGCCATGCAGACCAAGGCACCGTAGATGATTCCCACCACTCCGAGGATCGCCATCGGCCACGAGAAAAACTTCGTCGCCTCGGGGAATATCGGGAAGGAGATACGCAGGAGACCGTAGGTTCCCATCTTCAGCAGGATGGCGGCCAGCAGGACCGAGACGGCGGTCGGCGCCTCGACGTGGGCGTCGGGCAACCATGTGTGGAACGGCAACGTCGGGATCTTGATCGCAAAGGCGATGAAGAAGAACACGAAAGCGAAAATCTGGAAGCCGTAGGCAACCTGCGGCGCGCGCTGAATGTGCTCGATGATCGACAGAGTGTGGGGCGTCGAGGTGAAATACAGCGCCAGGATCGCCACCAGCATAAAGATCGACCCGAACAGGGTGTAGAGGAAGAACTTGATGGCCGCGTATTCCTTGCGCGGCCCGCCCCAGATGCCGATCAAAAAGTACATCGGCACCAGCATGATTTCCCAGAATACATAGAACAGGAAGAAATCGAGCGCGGCGAAGACACCCATCATGCCGACTTCGAGCAGCAGGAAGAAGGCGAAATACTCTTTGACGCGCTTGACGATGTTGAATGAGATGATAGCGGACAAGAACGACAAGAGCGCGGTCAGAAAGAGCATCGGCACCGAGATCCCGTCGACGCCGAGGTGGTAATTGACGTTCAGCGCCGGTATCCAGGTCGCCTTTTCCTGAAACTGGAAGGCCGCCGTGCTGCTGTCGTATCCCGCAAGCAGGAAGAACGACAAAATCAGCGGCAGCAGAGTAAACAGCACCGTTGCCCAGCGGATGGCGCGATGGTTGTCCTTCGGCAACAGGAGCACCACGAGCACACCGATCAGCGGCAAAAAGATCATCCAGGATAAAATGCCCGATATCATGATTTCTCCGTCCTTCTGTCCTGCTCCTGGTCACCCGGCGCTATTGCAGCAGCCACAAGACGACGAGTGCGGCGAACACGATGAACGCGTAGTTCTGCAGGCGGCCGGACTGCAGATAGCGCAAAGTCCCGCCGAATCCGCGTGTCAGCCAGCCGACACCGTTCACCGCCCCGTCGACAAACGTCTCATCGAACCACCGCTGGAATTTCCCCAAGACCACACCGAACCAGCCGACACCGTTGACCGCGCCGTCGATGATGTTCTGGTCGAACCAGAACCAGCCGCGGCACATCACGTAATAGGGTCGGATGAACAAGACGGCGTAGGCCTCGTCGAAATAGTATTTGTTCAAAAGCGTCGTATACAAACCGCGCATCGACGCGCCGATCCGTTCGGGGTTGATGACGCGCTTGTAGTACATCAGATAGGCCAGTCCGATCCCGGACAGACCGATGAGGGTCGCGATGATCGCCATGTCGAAGTGGAACTCGGCGTGATGCGGCTGGCCGTGGAAGACCACCGACGAGAAGCCCTTGTGCAGCCACGGGATCCCGATCCAGCCGGAGACCACCGTGAGGAACGCCAGGAACACCAGCGGTCCGGTCATGGTCTTGGGCGACTCGTGGGCGTGGTCGAATTTCTCCTGATCGCGCGGCTTTCCGGCGAAGACCAGGAAGCAAAGCCGGAACATGTAGAACGCGGTCATGAACGCGACCGCCAGAGTCAGGACCGTGAAGACGGGATGACCGAGGGTGGCGGCGACGATCTCGTCTTTGGACCAGAAGCCCGACAACGGGAAGATCCCGGCGATGGCGAACGAGGCGATGAAAAACGTCGTCGCGGTCGTCTTCATCTTGGCACCCAGACCACCCATCTCGCGGATGTCGTTGGTGTGGACCGCGTGAATCACAGACCCGGCCCCTAAGAAGAGCAACGCCTTGAAGAAGGCGTGGGTCATCAGGTGGAAGGTGCCGGCGGTGAAGCCGCCCAGCCCGAGCGCCATGATCATGTAACCAAGCTGCGAGACAGTGGAATAGGCCAGCACGCGCTTGATGTCGTTTTGCACGAGGCCGATGGTCGCGGCCATGAACGAGGTGATAATGCCGATCCAGGCGACCGTCATGCCGGCGGTTTCGGCAGCCATGAAGATGGTCAGCGACCGGGCCACCAGATAAACCCCGGCAACCACCATCGTCGCGGCATGGATCAACGCCGAGACCGGGGTCGGGCCTTCCATCGCATCGGGCAACCAGACATGCAGCGGCACCTGGGCCGACTTGCCGATCGCGCCGCCGAACAGGAAGATCGCGGCGGCCACCAAGTAGGCGCCGCCCAGCGTGCCGTTGTCAACCGCGCCGAAGACGCCCTGGAATGTCAGGGTGCCGCAGCCGGTGTACAGCATCAACAGCCCGATGATAAACCCGAGGTCTCCGAGACGGGTCGTGATGAACGCTTTCTTGCCCGCGTCGGCGGCCGACTTCTTCTCGAACCAGAATCCGATCAGGAGATATGACGCCAGGCCGACGAGTTCCCAACTGACGAACATGAGGAAGAAGTTGTCGGCCAGAACAAGGGTGGTCATCGCCATCGTAAACAGCGACAGATAGGCATAGTAACGAGACCACAGCTTGTCGCCGTGCATGTAGCCGAGCGAGTAGACCTGGACCATGAACGCGACGGTCGTCACGACGATCAGCATCATCGCCGAGAGCCCGTCGAGCTGTATCCCCAGGGAGATGTTCATCGAGGGGCCGAGATTCAGCCACTCGATGGTGAACCGCTGGACGTGCGGGTCGGCCCACACTTGGAAGGCGATGATCCATGCATAGACAAAGCCGAGCGCCACGGCCGTGATCGAGATCCCCGCCGAGAGGGCGCGGTTGCGATGCGTGACCAGCATGATCAGCGCCATCGAAACAAGCGGGAAGACCGGTATGAGCCAGGCGTAGGAAAGCATGATCGGGTTCGTCTATGGGTTTCGCGTTGAGCCGGCCGCGCGGCCGGCAGCCTCTACCATTTCATAAAGTTAATCGTATCGACGTTGATCCCGCGGTGGTGCTGATAGATCAACAGCACGATCGCGAGCGCCACGGTCGCTTCGGCAGCCGCCACCGCAATGGTGAACGCGGCGATCACCTGACCGGTCACTTCGGCCGGCGTGACATAGCGACCGAAGGCGACCAAGGTAATGTTGACGGCGTTGAACATCAGCTCGACCGACATCAGCACGCCGACCGCGTTGCGCCGCGTGAGCATGCCGAACACGCCGACGCAGAAGACAATCGCCGACAAGGCCAGATAGTGATTGAGTCCGATCTCTGTCATAACGTGCCGTCGCGTATCGGCGTCATGCCGACGGTTCTCCGGAATGCGGTTTGGGCGGGCCGGTGGGAGTTCCCGAACCGTCCTTGCGGGCGATAATCACTGCCCCGATGAGCGCTGCCAGAAGCAGCACCGAGATCATCTCGAACGGCAACACGAACTGGGTTAAGAACAACTCGCCGAGCTTCTTGCCCGACCCCGGCCCGGGCGCCGTCGCCACGGTGGCGATCGGGGTCTGCCACAGCGAGTACAGGATGACGATCAAAAGCCCCGCCGACACGGCCAGGCCGGTCGGGACCTGCTCGTTGGTGTAGCGGACGTCGGTGTCGCCGATCCGGGCGGTCAGCATGATCGCGAAGATCATGAGGATGGCGACCGCTCCCACGTAAATCAAAACCTGTGCCGCCGCCAGAAACGGCGCTTCGAGGAGCACGAAAATCCCCGCCACCCCGAAGAGGGCCAACACGAGAAAGATCGCCGAGTGGAAGATGTTCCGCGACCCGACCACGAAGAACGCGCTCACCGTGATGAGCAGCGCCAGAGCGAAAAAGACGATCGTTATCGAGTCCATCGGATCAGAATATGTGAACGAGAAGTCCCGTCACCAGGATATTGAGAAACGCCAGGGGCAGCAGGAATTTCCATGCGAACCCCATTAACTGATCGACCCGGAGGCGCGGATAGGTCCAGCGCATCCACATCAGAATGAACACCCCTGCCAGCGACTTGATCATGAACCACATCCACGACGGCAGGATCGGGCCGTTCCAGCCGCCGAAGAACAGCGTCGCGGCGATCGCCGAAACGGTGAACATGTTCACGAACTCGGCCAAAAAGAACATGGCGAACTTCATGCCCGAGTACTCGGTCACGAATCCGGCGACCAGCTCGGAATCGGCCTCGGGCAGATCGAACGGGGTCCGGTTGCACTCGGCGGTGGCCGCCACGAAGTAGATCAAAAATCCCAGCGGCTGCCGGAAAATGAACCACTTAAAGAAGCTGTCCTGCTGTGCGACGATCGCCCCCATCGACAGCGTCTGGGTCAGCATGATCACGCCCAGAATCGCCAGCCCCATCGGGACCTCATACGAGACCACCTGCGCTGCCGAACGAAACCCGCCCATGAGCGAGTACTTGTTGTTCGACGACCAGCCGGCCATCAGGAGGCCGATCACGGTGAAGGTGGTGATCGAGAGGATGTAGAGGATTCCGATATTGAGATCGCGAACGATGAGGCCCTTGCCGAAAGGGATCGCCACGTAGGCGGCGAGGGCGGCGACGAAGGTCACGATCGGCGCCCAGAAATACACACCCCGATCCACCTTGGCCGGGGTGATGTTCTCCTTCTGCAGCAACTTCATCGCGTCGGCGATGGTCTGGAGGCTGCCAAACGGGCCCACGCGGTTCGGGCCGAGACGCATCTGAATGCGGGCCGACACTTTGCGTTCGGCCAAGACGAGCACCAACGCGGCGACTGCGGTAAAGGTAACGATCGCCAAGCCCGCAACCAGCAACTGCGCCACGACCACCCAGGCCGGTCCCAGACCCAAGGCGCCCACAAGATCGGCGATCACATCCCCGATGAAGGCAACCAGTTTGTCGAGTTCCAGCATTGGCGCTCAGTGTCTCGAAATCGAATTGCCGGCTAATACCACCTGAGAACGCCCTTCCGCCAGGCATAGAGCAGCCCGAACAGAAGAATCGCGATAAAGACGATCATCTCCACGAAGGCGAAAAGGCCCAACGACTGATAGGCGATGGCCCAAGGAAAGAGGAAGACCATCTCGACGTCGAAAATGACGAAAATCAGGCAATATATATAGAAGCGAACGTTGAACTGGATCCAAGCTGAGCCGACCGGCGTCTCGCCGCACTCGTAGGTCGATTCTTTGATTGGATTCGGGGCTGAGGGGCGAATCAGCCGCGCCAGCAGAAACGTAAATAGAACGAATCCGATCCCTAAGAGAATGAAAACCCCTACAGCGGCAAAATCGGACATCGCCTACCAGACTCCTGCCAATCCGGCGGCAGGAAGCTGCCGCCGGAGTCGCGCAGCTTATCGTTTGGACAGGGCCGCTGTCAAGCGATTTCCCCTCTCGCGGGGTGAGTTTGTCAAAGTATCCCAGCGGCGTGTGGGTTGGGCGATCATTAGGGAACGGCATGTCGCTACGGATCGGGAGACCGCTGGTAATAGGTGAATGTGAGCTTGCCCTTGCGCGTGGCGCGGTAGCGCGCGTAGTCCGGGTACACCGTCACGTCGATGGGTACCTCGTACTTCTTGTAGCCGCGGCGAAACTCCTGCGAACCGGCGATCTCAGCGTCGGAACGGAAGTAAGGGCTCCAGGAGGGCTGGCCCCAGGTGGGGCCGAGGATGATGTAGTCCGGTCGCCGTGACACGACATAACGGCCGTCGCCCTTCTCATGCCCGGGGACGCGCTCCCGGGGCAACGTCTTCCGAGAACTGACCTCCCGGCGGGCGATAACGGTGTCGACCAGGCCGAGCATGTCGATATACCGGTTTTGCGGCGCGTAGTAGGGAACCGAGCCGGCGGTGTTCAGGGCGATGAGACTGCCGGGCGGCCAGTCGGCGACAATCTGCCTGGCGATGATGCGTCCGACGAAGACGGTCGGGTCGATCTGCCGGGCCGCGCCGGTATGCGGCCCCGGTTCGACCAGTTGATACGCCGACAGGAAAAGCACACCCGCCGGCATCAACAGCCCGACATAACGCGGAAGCGAGGCTGCGACTGGACGGAGCATGTAATAGACGGCGAGGGCGCAAGTGGGGATGATCGGGGCGACAAAGCGAAAGCCGGACATGTGGTCGCCGCCGATGGCGATGACATAGCCGAGGTAACCCACGGTCATGGTGACGAGAAAAGAGATCGCGAGGGTCCAGCGCCGGTCGATCGTTGTGTGGACGACCTCGAACAGCATGATCGCGAGGATGAACGGCGCGGCCATGAAGAACTTGACCATGTAGACGTACCCCAGGAACGCTTTCCCCGCATAGAAGCCCGACTTCGCGTAGTAGGTGTTCGGCAGCGGATCGCCGTAGTAGATGAAGCGCCACAGATAGTAGACGCCGAAGATCACAATGAAGAGAGCGGCCATCCGGATGATCGCGCTGATCCGTATCCGACGGGCGCTGATGCGGCTCAGGAGGCCGAATGTCACGGCGCCGAGAAAGAAGAAGACGCCCTCCGGACGGGTCATTGCCGCCAGCGCGAAGAGAGCCCCGGCCGCCACCGGCGAGCGGCCGTTCTCGATCGCATCGGCGAAAAGCCAGATTCCCGCGGTGACGAACAGGGCAAAGAGGGATGCTTCCAGCCCCCCCAGCGACCAGATGATGATGGGCAGCGATGACACGCTGATGACCAAGGGGATGGTCAGAGCGGAGGTGGTATCGGGCTCGCGGCCAGCGCGGCGCCAGACGCGGAGGATGATAAAGAGTGCCAGTATAATGTAGGCAGCGATCCCCACCACGCGTGAGGCGGCGATGAGGTCGATTCCGAGTCGACCGACCGCAGCGGTTAGGATAATGTAGAGAAAGTTGGAATATCCCTCAATGCGCTCGCCCGGATTCCAGGTCAGCCCGTTTCCCTCGATCAGGTTCCGGCAGTAGCGGAGCGAGATGAAGGCATCATCGACGTAGTAGGCCTGGTACTGGTAGAAGCCCACCACGGCGATGGCCAGGGCGGCCAACGCGACGACCGTCAGGACACTGCGCTGAAATGCGACCGAGTGCCGGGCCGGGCGCTGATGGGGGGCGGCGGCGGTCACGGTGCTGTCTCGAGCGTGTCGGCGGAGACTCCCGCCGGGAGCGTGTCGCCGGCGAGGCCGGCCACGTAGTGCAGGCGCCACATCGGGTCCTCGAGATCTGCCGCGCGGCGCAACATGAACGCCAACTGACCGTCATCAAAGTTCGATTCGACAAGATACCACTGCGAGGCATAGAACCGATTTGAGAACTGTGCCACGACCGGTTCACCCCGGAAGGTCCCGAGCATCCGTAGCTCGCGGGTCCTCCAGGAGAGCGGCACGCGGCCGTGGAGGAATTGCTCCTCGATGATCACCTCATCGATGAAATCGCCCGAACAAATCCAGCGCATGTCACTCCACATATAGGTCGGCACGTAGTGCCATTGATGGCCGGGGGGAACACTGAGCTGGAAAGGTGGCTGAACATACGCGCCGAGCAGGGAATCGGATGCTATGCGGGGGTCGTTGGCGACGAACAGGTTCACCTTGCGGACACCTGTCGGCACAGTAAAGCAGGTGCCTGCCTGGGGAGCGCGCACCGCCATCGAGCCGAGGATGATGACGGCACTGACCAAGCCGGCGGTGAGCCACCGGGATTGCGTTCGGCGATCCAGATCGATCTGCGGCCCACCGATCTGCACGGAATTCAGGGAATCGAAAATCTCCTGCGCGATCCGCCCGAACAGGAACACGGCGTACGGCACGACCACCGCAAACATGCGGGCACTCCGCGGCCAGATGAGAAAGCTGAAAATGCCGACGACGGCTAATGCCAGGATCACAGCCGGCGAGCGGCGGATCGGCCGCTTCGCAAACCGGCTCCAGAACACGGCGACAAAGAGGACAAGGAAGAAGCCGCCCAGGATCCAGAGGAAGATCGGGAAATTCCATGACAGGGCCGGGCGCATGGTCTCCACTTTCGCGCTCTCACCGAAGAGCGTGACGGCGATGTTGTTGCGGAAGTAGTTAGGGATCAAAAACGACAGGATCAGCAGGCCCGCAACCGGCCAACTGAGAATGAGGACTGTCCGCGTCACCGCGCGGGCGACATGCCGAAGCCACGATCGTGCCGCCGGATCGCGAAGCAGCTCAGTCAGCATCATCGTCGGTATGAGAATCACCGCCCATTTGGGGAAATCGGTCAGAACGAGGACGGCGCAGATGATCCCCGACAGGATCGTATCCTGACGGAGCGAGGTCTGCCGGTCGTTCCGCACTTCATAGGACAGTAGCAGTCCGAACCATAGGGCCATCGATTGGATGGTCGGGTTGGCCATCCCGATGTACTTGTGGACGAACGGGATGGTGATCATCCCCGCAACGAAGGCCAACGTTCCCGCCAAGGGGAAGCCCTCGGCCGAGCGGCGGATGCGGCCCAATCCCCAGATGCCCGAGACGAGCATGATGGCGAACCAGGAGAGGTTCACCACCAGGACGCCATCGAAGCCGGCGGCGCGGACGGCGTAGTGGATCGGAAGGGCGTAGGCATACTTGCGCAGGGCGTAGCTGTTGGCTTCGAGTGGGCCGGGTCGGCTGAAGTCGGGATCGGTGACATCGTTGAGGAGCGCGGCCCCGTCCCAGAAATAGGGATAGTAATCGAAGGGGAGATTGGATATCAGCGTGTACCCGCCGATGACTATCGCCACGATCGGCAGTGCTATCAGGAGCCACCGGGACTTGCGGAGTTGTGGGGTGAACATCATGTCCGGCATGGCACCTGTTCCGCTGTGGGCGGTGTCGACTCGATTTGCGTGGAAGCGGCGAATCCGTTCGTTCCCAGTGGCTTATGGTTGCCGCCTCGGGCCGGGTCTGCTGGGATACGGTTCGCGCGGCCGTTCACGGCACTCAACATAGGATGAGGGTCGGACACTGTCAAATGCCGTAGATGTAGCACGCGGAGGCAAGGATAGCGCCGCCGCCGTCGATGTCTCCAGGAGACGGCGATTGATTTAGCTGCGTCATAAGGAGTTGTTACTCCATACGTTACGGTGCTCCCTTGCTTCTGGTCGTTTGATGTGTCCAGATATGACGGGTCAGCACGCGACGTGGTGGCATTGTAACTCATTGCATAATAGGCGAGTATTCGCGTCGAGCCATGCTCCTTGACAGGCAGTATTAGTCGACGATCACGGGAGCATGATACAGGGGTGGTGCCCCGAATCATTGCTGCGAATCGTTGAGCCCTGTCGCTTCTCACCCCGCGCTACGCACCATTTGGGCGGTGCGGACGGCAACGGTCTGATTGTAGTCGAACGCGAGCTGCTTGTAGTTGACGATATCGATGATCGTCCCGACGAAGCAGATCCCGGCGGTGAACAGGTAGAGGATCCCCATCCCGATATGGTCGAGGATGAAGCGGTGGATGCCGGCGAAGCCGACGAAGCCGACGCAGGCGGTCAGGAGGATCAACATGGGATCGCGGCGTTTGGCCCCATAAGCGAGCGCAAACTGCCGGGCCTGCGTGTCGTTCATGTCTTTGATCAGGCCCTGTACGTACGCCATTTCCCGATCGTCGAGATTCGGAAGGAGTTCCATAATGTTCGGCATCGTGTGCCTCCTGGTACCGGATTGTGATCGACGGGCGCAGCCGACTGTGCCGGCCGTTTCCTCAAGAGCGTGACGATTCGCGTAGTCAACACGACAACAGCGAACCATCCCAACGGATGCGCCTGGAGCGACGACGCGATCTCCCCACGGAACAACAGCGCAATCGACCGCCCCAGCCCGCAACCCGGACAATGCTCAATCCCGAGCCAGCCCGCCACACACAAATTCAGGTGTGTGTCGGCATACGGATCGACCGCCAGCGCCAGGTACAGAAGGCCGGCAAGCCAGAGGAGGGCTTCGGGGGGTGGGGGGGGGTGGCGTGTGCCGAAGTGCGATGTGTGACTGTCCACAACGACAAAGATACCAGCTTGCGGCCTATTTCCACAATCGAACACTGGACTCGGAGAGAAGAGGATGTAGCTTCAGTGTGATGGATGTGGATCAGATCAGACGGCTCACCATCACCGCGATGGTGAGTGATGATGATCTCCTCGACAAGCTGGTGCTGAAGGGGGGAAATGCGATCTGCATTGGGCATGGGATTTCAACGCGAGCCTCTACAGACATTGACTTCTCAGTTGAAGACGATCTCTCACAGATGGGATTGCCCGAGTTTGAAGCCCGAGTAAGCAAGAATCTCATTGAGGTCTTTTACGCTGAAGGGTATACCGTGTTCGACATTCGCGTACGCGAGGTGCCATTGCCGGAGTGCATGGATGCGGCCACGCGTGAATTCTGGGGAGGATACACGATTGAATTTAAGTTGACCCCAAAAGATCGTTTCGACAGGCTGAAGAACGATCTCGATGCGTTGCGACGGGATTCGACCGTGGTTGGGCCGCGGCACCAGCGGAAGTTCTCCATCCAGATAAGTAAGCACGAGTATTGCCGGGAGAAGATCCCGAAGCGCGTCAATGGCTTCACGGTCTATGTGTATACTCCCGGGCTGCTCCTCGCGGAGAAACTGCGTGCTATCTGCCAACAGATGCCCGAATTCAGGGACGTCGTGCGGACAAGTCTGTCGGCACGGGCGCGTGACTTTTTCGACATATGGGTACTTGTGGATGCGTTTGGGTTGGATGTGACAGAATCTGAATTCCACGATTTGGTTAGGTCCGTGTTTGCCGCTAAGCGCGTTCCGCTCTTGTTGCTCGGCAGCATTAGAGGCACACGGGAATTCCACCGATCGGATTTTGAGGCGGTAAGGGACACAGTGGATCCGGGATTCGATCTGAAGGACTTTGACTTCTACTTTAATTACGTGGTTCGAATCGCCGATCTGTTAAAAGCCCTTTGGATAGAATAGCCTCCATTCCTTCGAGTACTCCGTCTCTGTCATGCCATGCAGTAAGTAGAAATCGAATTCAAGGCCGAACTCGCGTAGCAGCACAAGCGGTCGCGAACCAAAGCCCGCGCGCTCCGCTAGGAAACCGATCGCCTGCTGGTAGGGGTATAGCAGGTCCATGTCGCGCAAGATCGCGACGAGTTTGTTCAGTGAGGCGCGTCCTCGCGCTGCAGTGTACGCCTGGCGAACCTGCTCAATACCGCCCGCGTAATGTGGGCGGACGACGATATCGATCAGTGTCCGCTCGAGGTTCGTCACAGGAACTTGTCGACCGTCCGGCGCTTCCATATCGATGACGCCGAGATTCCCCGTATTCTTCCCACTCAGCAGAACGATTTGGACTGACCCGTATGTGTACACGAGCTTCGACGTTCTCGGGCGGCTCTTGAACGCAGTGTCGATGCGGTGTTGTTCCAAGGTGCTGTCTCTGCGGGGCTTTGGCGATTGCTCTTGGTTGACATAGATCGTCTTCGGGATCTGCTGCGTGAGGTCATGTAAGAGGACTGCCGAGAAATGCGACAAGTAGGATCTTGCTCTGAGCGAAACTGATAGTTCGTATGGGGAAGGTTCGTCTCTCCAGTAGTACCTCACGAGCCTCCTGTATCCGTGTTGTGAGAGAAGCTCCAGTTCTCGAAGGTGTGATTTCTCGACCAGGAAGGAAATGAAGCCGTCTACTGTTGTGGCTTCTGCCAGTCTCCAGAATCCGCGGTGTTCTTTCAGAATTCTCCCGAGATCTTGCCGAGTGAGTATTGTTCGGTTTAGATCGTCAATGTACTGGATAATGTCTTTCTTGGCGATTTGGAGACGTGTTGGAGCCATTTTGACAGTCCTCGTGCCATCTCTGCTGGTATATATACCAGCAGAGATAGGAAAAGCAAGCTCGATTATTACTTGTTACCTGTTTGTTTTCAACGCGTTGGGACTCTTCATTAGCTGGGTTTATGCCGTAGCAGTAGGTATATATACCTACTGCTACCACGTGAAGAATGGCCATCGTGTCACTCTAATTGGTTGTGTAATAATGTATTATGGATTCTTTGTCTGCATTGATCCGCACTCATACACAGGTATATATACCTGTGCATGAGTCTATCCCGGAAGACTTCGTCAACTGCCTACCACTCAGCATGTTAGCATGCGCAGTGCGCCGTTCCCGATTGAGTCCAGACAGCGCCCCCTACCCCATCCCCAACAGATCCAACAGCCGATTCAGGTCGTTGTGGCCGAAGTAGTCGATGATGACGCGGCCGCGCTTCTTGGTCTCCACGATGTGCACCGTGGTGCCGAGCTTGAGGCGCAGTCGCCGTTCGACCGCGTCGAGTTCGGGTGAACGCGGCTTGGCGCGCGAGACGGTGCGTTTGGGACGGCCGTAGACCATCTCCTCGGTGCGACGTACGGAGAGACTCTCGGAGACAATCCGGTTCGCGAGACGGACCTGGACTTCGGAACGTTCGAGGGCGAGAAGCGCGCGCGCGTGACCGGCCGAGAGTCTGCCGCCGGCGATCTGGTTGCGCACCGATTCGGGGAGGGCGAGCAGACGCAGCGTGTTGGAGACGGTCGAACGGTCTTTGCCGACTTTTTGCGCGATCGTCTCCTGCGTGTG
>Ga0307378_10008281_pt1 | contig 13838 bp, 9 predicted proteins | sample UN1MG_FD_202238 | JGI IMG/M metagenome (GOLD analysis project Ga0307378, IMG submission 202238) | Soil microbial communities from Risofladan, Vaasa, Finland - UN-1 | ecosystem: Environmental > Terrestrial > Soil > Coastal area > Acid sulfate soil | place: Finland: Risofladan, Vaasa | collected... | reverse complement strand
GTAGAGAAAACAGTGATAAGTAATCTATAATCAATAACAAGGGGCTTGATTCATCAAGTCCGCTAAAATAAATTACTAAAAACCCGGGTCGGATAAATCCGACCCCTACATCAAAAATAATACTTTATTTTATTGGAAAAAGCTTTTAATTTTGAATTATGATTTTATGCTTTTCGTTTTTCACTATTTATTGCTTATTACTTATTGCATATCACTCATCACTGTAAGTACTATACGCTAAACGCTATACGCTCTACGCTCTACGCTATTCCCCACTCTTTAATGCCTTCTTTGCTGATAGTTGCCAAGATTAATGGTAATTTTGGCGATTTCTTGTTTCCTATAACATACGAAGATAACAGTTTTTTCTTTGCTTCTTCTAATTTTTGCGAATCGTTATAATATATCTCAGCCAAATCTTCGTTAATATTAACTTTACTGCCCACTTTCTTTTTTAAGATAATTCCTACCGATAAATCAATTTTTGATTCCTTCCTCTCTCTACCTGCTCCTAAAAGCATAGCGCTCTCGCCAACTAATCGGGAATCTATTTTCTGTATATAGCCACCACTATCGGCTTTAATTTTAGTGCTATATTTTGACAAGGGCAATAATTCCGGGTTATCTATTATTTCTGAATTTCCACCCTGAGCCGTTATCATCTCTTTAAATTTATCAAGAGCTGTACCATCTTTTAATATTTTCTCTAACTTGTTTTTTCCTTCTTCATAATGTTTTACTATTCCGCCTAATTTTAGCATATGAGCACCAAGCACCAGGCAAAGTTCACGTAAATCTTCCGGTCCTCTGTTTTTTAAAACTTCAATAGCTTCTTTAACTTCTAAAGAATTACCAATAGCAAAACCTAAGGGTTCATCCATATTTGAAACTACCGCTACAGTATCTTTCCCCAGCTCCAATCCTATGTCTACCATTATCTTTCCTAATTTCAAGGCATCTTTGTATCCTTGCATAAAGGCCCCGCTTCCGGAAGTAACATCCAATACGATGGCATTGGTGCCAGCAGCCAATTTTTTACTCATAATACTGCTAACGATTAAGGGAATACTGTCAACTGTTCCGGTAACATCCCTTAAGGAATATAATTTTTTATCTGCGGGAGCCAAATCTGAAGTAGGACTGATAATTGATACTCCGATTTCTTTAACAATTCTAATAAATTTATTTAGACTTAATTCTGTCTTAAAACCTTTAATTGATTCTAGCTTATCGATTGTGCCGCCGGTATGACCCAAACCCCTTCCTGACATTTTTGCCACCGGAACACCCGCTGCTGCCACCATAGGGGCCAAAGCGAGGGTAGTAGTATCTCCCACTCCTCCCGTACTATGTTTATCAACCTTAATTCCAGGAATAGAACTAAGATCGATAGTTTTTCCAGAATTAACCATAGCCCTAGTGAGATATTTTATTTCATTAATATCCATCCCTTGGAAATAGATAGCCATCATCATGGCAGACATTTGATAATCAGGAATCCTATCTTCGCAATATTCTTTTATCATAAAATTTATTTCTTCCTGGGTTAATTCTTGATTATCTCTTTTTTTGATAATTAAATCATAAAATCTCAAATACAATTTCCCCCTAGGTCAATTGACCGATTTACCTATTGACCAATTAACTAATTTACTAATTGAATTAAAAATTTAAAGCGAAAAACGAAAAACCATAATTCAAAACTCAAAACCCTTTTCTTCGTTTTTAGTTTTGAGTTTTGGTTTTGCACTTTGCGTTTTACGCTTTTAATTTTTTTGCTATCCGCTAAACGCTACCCGCTCTACGCTATACTCGTCTATTTTATAAATAGAGGAACAAAAACCAGAGCAACTATGGACATAACTTTAATCAATATATTCATAGAAGGACCGGCAGTATCTTTAAGAGGGTCACCTACAGTATCACCTATGACAGCGGCTTCATGGACTTTTGTGCCTTTTCCCCCATAATTTCCCATTTCAATAAATTTTTTGGCATTATCCCAAGCTCCTCCGGAATTTGCCATCATTATAGCCAATAATACTCCTACTAACACCGCGCCAATCAACATACCCCCCAAGGCTTCAGGACCAAGAACTATTCCTACTGCTATAGGTGATACTATGGCTAACAATCCAGGCAATACCATCTCTTTTAAAGCTCCTTTAGTGCTAATATCCACACACCTCGCAGAATCCGGTTTAGCTTTTCCCTCTTTCAGTCCGGGAATTTCTTTAAATTGCCGACGAACTTCTTCTATCATTAAAAAAGCTGTTTTCCCTACCGCATTTATGGCTAAAGCAGAAAAAAGATAAGGCAAAAGACCACCTATAAACATCCCTGCTACCACTATCGGATTAGTTATGCTTATGGTTTCTAATCCTACAGATTTACAATAAGCTGAAAATAGAGCCAAAGCAGTTAATGCTGCTGAACCAATAGCAAAACCTTTTCCGATAGCAGCTGTAGTATTTCCTACAGCGTCTAATGAATCGGTAATTTTTCGAACCTTGGGATCCAGCTTGGCCATTTCGGCAATTCCACCCGAATTATCAGCAATCGGACCATAGGAATCAACGGAAACCGTCATGCCGATTATCGAAAGCATCCCTACCGCGGAAACAGCAATGCCATATAAACCGGCGAATTTATAGGAAACTAAAACTGTAAGGGCAATCACGATCAGTGGTATAGCGGTACTTTGCATACCGACAGCCAATCCCGAAATAATGGTAGTTGCTGCTCCGGTAAGTGATGATTTAGAAATTGATTTTACCGGAGGATAATGGTAAGAGGTATAATATTCAGTTACTAATCCAATAATTATTCCGGCAATCAATCCAGCGGCAGTGGCATAAAATACATTTAAACTATTAAATAAAACATTAGAAAGATAAGCGGAAGCAATAATAACTAAAAATCCGCTTGCCAAAGTTCCTTTGGTTAAAGCAATGTGTAAATTCTTTTCACTTTTAGTTTTTACAAAAAAGGTACCTATAATAGAAGAAATTGCCCCGCAAGCAGCCAACAATAGAGGGAATATAACTCCTTTAGTCCCTTCAAATAATAATCCACCCAAAATCATAGTGGAAATAATTGAACCTACGTAAGATTCAAACAGGTCTGCACCCATTCCTGCTATATCTCCTACATTATCTCCTACATTATCGGCGATAACTGCCGGATTACGAGGGTCGTCTTCAGGTATTCCTGCTTCAACCTTTCCCACTAGATCAGCTCCTACATCTGCGGCTTTAGTAAATATTCCTCCGCCTACTCTGGCAAATAGCGCTATGGAACTTGCTCCCAAAGCAAATCCGTTTATAATTTCAGGTTCTCTAATGAAATAATACAAAATACCCAAACCTAATAACCCAAAACCCGCAACCGACATACCCATTACCGCACCGCCGGAGAAAGCGACTTTTAATGCTTTGGTTATTCCTCCCTCCATGGCGGCATTAGCAGTTCTCGAATTGGCTTTAGTGGCAATTTTCATTCCGGTTAAACCTGATAATCCGGAACAAATTGCCCCTATTACGAAAGATAAGCTGGTAATAGGGCTTCTTACCCAACCCAGCACAAGACTGACCACAATAATAAAAAATATCAAAACACTATACTCTCTTTTTAAAAAAGCCATTGCTCCCTTTTCAATCATATTTGATATTTCTTGCATTAATTCATTTCCTGGCTTTTCTTTCATTACTTTGAGAGAAAGAAATACAGCAAACATAAGGGCGATTATACCGCTTAAAGGAATTAACAATTCAATTTGCATATATTATTTTATCCTTTCTTTTTATTTACATTTCATTTTCTCATTTAAGTGTATAGGAGCGTATTTAATGCGCCCCTGTAGATTTAGCTTGAAATCTTGGTTTTATATTTTATACTTTTCAATTACCGCTATAGGTCATTTTCTAAAATTTTCTAATTGGAGAATTGGCTAATTGGCTAATTGGTGAATCATTTTTATTTTATCTTTATTTTTTCTTTTAATACCGCCTGGGCAGCTGCCAATCGGGCAATAGGAACTCTGAAAGGCGAACAGCTAACATAATTTAACCCCACAGAATGGAAAAACTCCACTGATTGAGGTTCTCCGCCATGCTCTCCGCAAACACCTACTTCTAAATCAGGACGGGTTTCCCTTCCTAACTTTGTACACAGCATAACTAATTGTCCTACTCCTTCGCGATCTAAAACCTCAAAAGGATTATCTTCCAAAATTTTATCCTCAACGTATTTTAATAAGAATTTCCCTTCAGCATCATCCCGGCTTATACCAAAAGTTGTCTGGGTTAAATCATTGGTACCGAAAGAAAAGAATTCAGCTTCTTCTGCTATCTTATCAGCAGTTAAAGCAGCACGTGGCAACTCAATCATAGTTCCGACTTTGTATTCTAATTTTACTCCTGCAGATTTTATCTTCTCATCGGCAATTTCCCTGGCTTTTTTGCATATCGGTCTAAATTCATTTATATGACTTACCAGAGGAATCATTATTTCAGGTTTTACCTTGATGCCCTTTTTAGTTAATTCTACGGCAGCTTCCATGATTGCTTCAACCTGCATCTCATATATTTCCGGATATAATAAACCTAACCTGCAACCTCGAAGCCCTAACATCGGATTCATTTCGTGTAGAGATTTGATTATTTCTAATAGTTTTTCCTTCTTGGCAAGTTTTGCTGAATCAGTATTTGTTAATTTTAAAGTATTTACTTCTATTAAAGTATCTTCTAAATTAGGTAAAAATTCATGAAGCGGTGGATCGAGAAGTCTGATAATTACCGGCAGTCCTTCCATAGCTTTTAAAATACCTAAAAAATCACTTTTCTGCATGGGTAATAATTTCTTTAAAGCCTCTGCTCTACTCTTTTTATTATCAGCCATAATCATTTTTTGTACAATGGGTAAACGTTCCTGCGCCATAAACATATGCTCTGTTCTGGTAAGTCCTATGCCCTCTGCCCCTAATTCCCTGGCCTTTTGTGCATCTTCCGGGGTGTCGGCATTAGCGTATACTCCTAAACGTTTCATTTTGTTAGCCCAAGATAATAAAGTTTCGAATTCCTTACTCATTTTCGGCTCAATGGTAGGAACTTTTCCCAGAAATACTTCACCGGTTCCGCCATCTATAGTAATAAAATCACCTTTTTTTAGCATCATATCGTTAATCGATATCTTTTCTTTTTTTACGTCAATATTTAAGGCACTGCAACCGGCAACACAAGCTTTTCCCATTCCTCTTGCTACCACTGCAGCATGACTGGTCATGCCGCCTCTGCTGGTAAGAACACCCTGTGCTTCAACCATTCCATGGATATCATCAGGTGTCGTCTCCGCCCTTACTAATATTACATTTTCACCGTCTTTTCCTAATTGTTCTGCTTCATCTGCTGTAAAAACCACTCTACCATAGGCAGCCCCCGGAGAAGCAGGTAATCCTTTGGCAATTACTTCTTTTTTGGCCTTAGGATCTATTCTTCTATGTAACAATTGGTTCAATTGATTGGGCTCTATCCTTAAAACAGCTTCCTCCTTATTTATTATTCCTTCTTCTACCATATCTACGGCAATCTTAAGAGCAGCTTGAGCAGTTCTTTTCCCTGTCCTGGTCTGCAATAAATAAAGCTTTCTTTTTTCTATAGTAAACTCGTAATCTTGAACATCTTTATAATGTTTTTCTAGAAGTGTAACTATTTTAATAAGTTCTTCGTATCCTTTAGGTAAATCATTTTTAAGATTAGATAAGGGCAAAGGGGTTCTAATACCTGCAACCACATCCTCTCCCTGGGCATTCAAAAGATATTCTCCGTAATATTCTTTTTCCCCGGTAGAAGGATTTCTGGTAAATCCAACCCCTGTTCCTGAATCTTCTCCCATGTTGCCAAAAACCATTTCTTGAATATTTACTGCAGTTCCCAAATTATCTGGGATTTTGTTAATCCTGCGGTAAGTTACAGCTCTTTTAGTATTCCAGGAGTTAAATACTGCGTCTATGGCAGTTTTCAACTGTAATTCTGGATTTTGAGGAAAATCTTTCCCGGTCTCTTTTTTGACCAGTTTTTTGTATTCCTCTACCAATTTTTTCAGCCCTTCGCTGTTAATTTCCGTATCTAATTTTACTTTAAATTCTTTTTTTATCTTTTCCAAAATATGTTCAAATTTATCATGTTCAATACCCAAAACCACATTACCAAACATCTGTAAAAACCTTCGGTAACTATCGAAAGCAAAGCGTTCATTTTTTGTGTTCTCGATAATTCCTCGAATCGTAATATCGTTTAATCCTAAATTTAGTACCGTATCCATCATGCCAGGCATGGAAACTACAGCGCCGGATCGAACGGAAACCAATAAAGGATTTTTTGGATCTCCTAATTTCTTTTTGGATATTTCCTCTAATTTTTTTAAATTGTCTTTTATTTGGTTTTCTAATCCTTGAGGGTATTTTTTGCCATTTTCATAATATTCGATACAGGCTTCTGTACTTATAGTAAATCCTTGAGGAACAGGAAGGCCAATTCGGGTCATTTCCGCTAACCCTGCACCCTTTCCTCCCAAAATGAATTTCATATCTCCTTTTCCTTCATTAAAAAAGTAGACATATTTTTTCGCAACCATAATTATTCTTTCTCCTTCTTTATAATTTTTAGTATATTTGTGGCAATATCTTCTATAGCCTTATTAGTTATATTAATTACCGAACACCCGATTTTCCTGTAAATACTATCTGCATATCTTAACTCTTTAATCACTCTTTCTTTTTTATTATATACACTCTCATCTGGCAGTCCTAAAGCTTTTAATCGTTCGCTCCTTATCTCAATTAATTTGTCGGGGTCCATAGTTAAACCGACTACTTTCTCCGGAGATAGACTAAATATTCCAGCTGGTGGCTCAAATTCAAAATCCAATATTATATTGGCTACCTTTAGACCTTTGTGGGCGAGATACATGCTTAGTGGGGTTTTTGAAGTTCGAGAAACTCCCAATATTACCAGATCTGCTTTGGATAACTCAAATTCTCCCTGGCAGGCATCATATTTTACTGCAAATTCCATTGCTTCCATTCTTTTAAAATATTCTTTGTCTAATTTTCTAATAATTCCAGGTTCTAATTTTGGTGCAATTCCACTTATCCTTTCAATATTATCTACAATTGGACCAAACATATCGAAAGAAACAACTGATTGCTTTTTAGATTCCTCTTTTAAAAATAATCTTAATTCTGGTTTTACAACGGTATAGACTATGAAGCTTTTTTCTTTATGAATTTTATCTATTATCCCTTTAATATCTTTTATAGATTCAATATGAGCAAATAATTTAAACTTAATATCATCAGAATTAAACTGGCTAAGCGCAGCATGAACAACATTTTGAGCAGTCTCACCGGTAGAATCAGAAATTATATAAACTGTAGGCTTACATTCGATACTTTCCATGGTTATTTCCTCCCTTCCTTTACTGAAACAATTTTAGATAAATCAGCAACTTGATTAAATAATATTCCTATTTTTTTGATAAGCGCGACCCTATTCTTTCTGATGTCTTTATCTTTGTCCATTACCAGCACTTGGTCAAAAAACTCATCAACCGGTTCACATAAATCTCCTAATAACTTAAGTGCTTTCTTGTACTCTTTATTACAAATAAATTTCTTTATTCTCGGGTAAATTTCTTCATAATTATGATATAAATTTAACTCAGCTTTTTCTCTTAAAAGTAACTTGTTAATTTCTGCTTTCTCGCTATTTTTTGATAAATTCAATACCCTGCTTGATGAAGTAATTATTTTCCCAAAAATAGGTTGATTGTAAAATTCCTCTATAGCTTCTATTCTATGCTTAATATCGACTATATCCCCGTTATTATCTGCAGCTAAAACAGCATCAATTACATCATAACTAATTCCATCTTCCAGGAAGATATTTTTTACTCTTTGTTTAATAAAATTTAATATCTGAGATACAATTTCGTTTTTATCAATTTTTAATTCTGATGACACACTTACTGTATATAAGGATAAAGATTTCTGAATAATATCTTTTAAAGATATTTTCAGATTATGTTTTAAAATTATAGCGATTTTCCCGCGAGTTTGCCTTCTCAACCCATAAGGGTCCTGCGACCCTGTGGGAGTTAAACCTGACAAGAAACATCCAACAATATTATCAACTTTATCAGAAATTGCTAAAGTCATGCCATTTTTAGTTCTGGGCAATATATCCTCTGAAAAACGAGGGAGGTAATGTCCAAAGATAGCTTCTGCTACCTCTTTTCTTTCATTGGACAAAACCGCATATTCTTTGCCCATTATTCCCTGTAATTCTGGAAATTCTTTCACCATTTCAGTAACTAAATCTGCTTTACACAAATTAGCAGATCTTAAAAGATCTTTTTTTTCTTTCTGCTCAATCTGTAAAACATCGGCAATGTATCCACACAGCAATTCCAATCTCTTGGTTTTATCGAAAAGGCTCCCCAGATTTTCCTGGAAAATAACATTTTTTAATTTATCTACCTTCTTCTCCAATGGAGTTTTTTGGTCTTCCTGATAGAAAAATTTTGCATCTTCCAATCTGGCTCTAAGAACATTTTCATTGCCCTCTTTAATTTTAGAGGCATATTCCTTAGAGTTATTGATAATTACAATAAATAAAGGAAGTAATTCGTCTTTATTTTTGAAAACGGGAAAATATTTTTGATGTTTTTCCATCACTACAGTTAAGACATCTTTGGGTAATTTCAAATATTTTTTATCATACTCTCCTAAAATTGCATTAGGATATTCAACTAAATACACTAATTCTTTTAACAGTTTTTCATTTATTATTTCTTCTCCATGTATTTCCTTAATTATCCGTTTTATATCTGTTCTAATAATATTCTCTCTAATTTGTGGATCGATTATTACATAATTTTTTTCTATCTTCTTAAAATATTCCTGAGTAGAAGATATCTTGATTTTTTTGGGTGCCAAAAGTCTATGACCATAAGTTATATTTTCAGAGTTTAAACCGTCTAAATTAAACCTGATTATTTCTTTTCCATACAAGGCAAGTATCCATCTTATAGGACGGATAAATCGTAATGATTTTTCTTCCCAGCGCATTGATTTGGGAAATTGCATACTCTTTATTATTTTAGGAAATATCTGGGATAATATATCAACGGTTGGCTGTCCTATTTTGGATTTAAGGGCAAAAACATATTGTCCTTTTTCGGTATCTTCAACAATTAAATCCTCAACGTTTACCTCTTGGCTTTGAGCAAACATTAAAGCAGGTTTTTGAGGTAATGAATCTTTATTGTAGGCAATTGAATGGGCAGGTCCTTTAATTTTTTGAAAAATGTCTTCCTGTTTTTCATTAATGTGAAAAATAAATAGTATTAATCTTCGAGGGGTACCATAAACCTTGATTTCTTTATAATTAATTCTGGCGTCTTCTAAATGTTTTTGTACTAATCTGTTTAAGTCCTTTAAAGTATTTTCCATATATTGAGCTGGTATTTCTTCGGTTCCAATTTCTAAAATTACACTATTCATAAAATTTTAGCCTCTGCCTGTTCCTTTATTATTTGATTAAAGGGAAACCTAATTTTTCCCTCTGCTTTAGGTATTCTTCTGCACATAATCTTGCGATATTTCTTACGCGAGAAATATATCCTGTTCTTTCTGAAACACTAACTGCTCCCCGGGCATCTAATAAATTAAAAGTATGAGAACATTTTAATATATAGTCATAGGCCGGTAAAGGAAGCCTTATTTCTATTAATCTCCCGGCTTCTTTTTCATATATATTAAAGAGGTTAAATAACATTGGTATATCTGCTTCTTCAAAGTTATACTTAGATTGTTCAACTTCTGCTTGATGGCGTATATCTCTATAGGTAATATTCTTGCCCCATTTTAAGTCAAAAACATTATCCACATCCTGAATAACCATACCTAATCTCTCTAATCCATAGGTTATTTCAACCGGAATAATATCTAAATCAAGACCACCAGCTTGCTGAAAATAAGTAAATTGAGTTATTTCTAATCCATCTAACCAAACTTCCCAACCTAATCCCCAGGCACCTAAAGTAGGAGCTTCCCAATCACCTTCAATAAATCTTACATCATGCTCTTTTCTTGATATTCCTAAACTTTCTAAACTTTTAAAATAAATCTCCTGCACATTGTCAGGAGAAGGTTTTAATATAACTTGGAGTTGATAATGTTGCTGCACTCTATTAGGATTTTCTCCATAACGTCCATCGGCAGGTCTTCGAGATGGTTCAACATATGCCACTTTCCATGGTTCAGGGCCCAATACTCTTAAAAAAGTGGTTGGATTCATTGTTCCGGCACCTTTCTCTATATCATAAGGTTGTTGGATAATACAACCCTGTTCCCCCCAGAATTTTTGTAGATTGAACATTATTTCTTGAAAATCCATATTTGCATCTCTCTCTCTCTTAATTATAAATAAAATTCCCTCTCATAGAAATTTTTGAAAAAACCTATTGTCTGTTAAAGAGAGGGACTGTATTTTCTTTGTTAATATATCAAAATTGGCATTAATTGTCAACGACTTAAAAAGAAAGTATCGAGTATATAGTATCGAGTATCGAGTTAAAACAAAGAAAAGTACCATAGGAAAAAGAAGATAGAAAAACAAAAACAATAAATATTCTTTTCTTTATCTAACTACCCCAGTAAAGTTTACACTAATAAAAGAAAGTATCGAGTATATAGTATCGAGTATCGAGTTAAAAAAGAGAAAAAAATACAAAAAAACAGTATTCATCTTTTTATCTAGCTATCCCACTAAAGTTTACACTAACCCTCGTATTGCGTATTGCGTAAAAGAATTAGTATATAGTATTTCATATGTCGTTAAGAAGAAGCCGGGAGTCAGGATTCAGGAGTCAGAAGTTTATTGGCAGGAGGTAGGGGCTTGATTTATCGAGCCCGTTCTTAAAATTACTAAAATAAAACGGGTCGGATAAATCCGACTCCTACATCAAAAACGATACTTGATTTTAAAAAGTTTTGAGTTTTAAATTATGGTTTTTCTCTTGAACTCTAATTTTCTTCACTCGATACTCGATACTATCTTATTCTGGCTCCTAGCTCCTGAATTCTGTCTTCTTCTTTCCTTACTATACGCTAAACGCTGCACGCTCCACGCTAATTCTCTAACCAGTCAGCTAAAGAGATTTTAAAAATCTATCCGTTTTAAAGCTTTTCTCCGAATGATAGATAATGTATAAATCAGTTATTTTCTCTAACTCTTTCATCTTATTGGCAGGAATGGTAGCGTTTGAAATAGTGGATAAAGGTGTAATTATTATTTTTCTTAATAATTTCACAAAATAGAAGGAGACTTTAATACACTCCTCTTTATCTTCAGCTATACAATTATTGCATATCAGCCCACCTTCTCTTATATTAAAATGCATCTCTTCTTGATCTTTTACACTCTTATTGCATCTGCAACAATGATTAAGTGAGGGCCTATATCCTAAAATTGACATAGTTTGCCATTTGAAAGACATGGTCAGCAATTTCGGGTCATTAGCTTCCTTCAAACTATGCAAAACTTCTTTTAATAAACTAAATAGACCAATATTTATTTCCCGCTCCTCGGTTAATTTGTTAACTATCTCCACGCAGTTAGCGGCAAATGCAAATTTAATAACTTCTTTGCTCTTAGAAAAAAAAGATTCTAATATTTCGGTTTGGCTAACAATATCAATATTTCTACCTTTGTAAATTAAAAAAATAGAGTGAGTTAATATTTCCAAACTGCTTCCAAATTTACTCTTTGTCTTTCGAACTCCTTTAGCAATAGCTGTAATCTTACCGTTATTTTTGGTATATATAGTAACGATTTTATCAGCTTCTTGGTATTCCGTGCTTTTTAGAACTATGCCTTCCGTTTTATATAACATAGTATTAGCTAATCTCCACTAAGAAGATCGTTTTTACCAAAGGCCTCGGGAAGTAATTCTTTTACTTTTTTAATCTTAACATCTCCCTTTGAATTCGCCATAATCAGAGGTGCATCTTCGCAAAATTCTGACATCACCTGCCGGCAAGCTCCACAGGGAGAACAAGGTTTATCTGTGTCGCCAATAACAGCGATAGCTTCAAATTTAGTTGAGCCTTCTGAAATAGCTTTAAAAATAGCAACTCTTTCTGCGCATACAGTCAGGCCAAAAGATGCATTCTCAATATTACAACCGGTAAATATTTTTCCATCAGCGCAAAGAACGGCAGCTCCAACTTTGAATTTAGAATAGGGAGTATAGGCTTTTTTTTTGGCTCTTTCTGCTTCCTTTATTAATTTTTCATATTTTTCTTTCACTATATTCTCACCTTCTTTTATTTAGACCATACCTCTGTTTCCTCTGGTACTAAATGAATCCAGATATTACCCTGATTCAAATTTAATATTTTCCCCTGACTGTTATAATATACGGTTGGCTGGTCTTTAGATTTTTTGATCCATTTGGATAAAAAATAATTTCCTCCGAAGAATATTTTAGCACTACCTTCTCCGATAACCTCTACTTCCAGCCTCCCTTCTTCATCGCCAGGGATTTTTATAACCGGAACATATTGGATTATTATATTGGTAGGAGTAATAGGTTCGATAGTTTTGCTATCTTGATGTAGTTTAGAATTTACATACCTTAAATAGGTATTATTACTGGCGTTATACTCATAAGATAGAGTATACTTTTGGTTATACTTGATAGTAATTTTGGTGGTATTCCCTCCTGATAAATTGAGTGTTCTTAGATTAAGCAAATTGTTGTCTAAATTTACCTTATCCTGAAAGCCCATTTTTCTACTCTTTTCTCTCATATTTTGAGTATTAGTGAAAAGATTTATCCACCCTCCAATATTCTTATCCCGCCAATAAGGAGAGGGGTAACTCATCTGGTCTAAATTAACAATCTTTTCGTTCTTTAAGCTTTGCCCTCCGCAGTGGGCAAATATGGTAGACCACTCTACAGCTAATCTGGAAAAATAATATCTGCTGCTCCTGACCGGCCCTACTATGGTCACATCACTATTATTAAATATAGCCATTAATCTGGTAAAAGGATACTCTACATTTGCTTCATAAATTATATCTGCTTTATTTAAACCAGTTTGGTGAATTACTTCTTCGGGTGAATTGCCGATCATTACGGCTAATGGCCTTACAGTGCTGGCATAAATATTAATACTTATAGTAAGACAAGCAAATATAACCAAAAATAACCATACAAACCCGCAGAAAAATGATTTATTCAATGTTTCCTCTTTCATAATTTATCTTCTTTCTTTAGTTTTTAAATTATTTCATAATTTTTTAGTTTTATCAAATTCATCTTCTATCTCTCCAAAAATTTCCTCTAATAGATCTTCTATGGTAACCACTCCGGAGTTTTTTTTATCTTTGTTTATTACTACTGCAATATGAATTTTCTTTCTCTGAAATTCTTTTAGAAGAGTCGTAACCCTTTTATTTTCTGAGACCAGATAAGACGGATGGATCAACCCTAATAAATTTATACTTTTACTTAATTTCTTTTCTAAATCTCCGATCAGGAAGTCTTTGGCGTAAATAAAACCTATGATATTATTTATATCATTCTTATAAACCGGTATCCTGGAAAGACCTTTTTTGTTCATTAACTTTACTGCTTCCTCTAAAAAAGTATTTTCCTCAACAGCCACCATATATTTTTGAGGTATCATTACATCCTTAATAAAAATATCATTTAAATTCAATATTTTCTCGATCATACTTTTTTCTCTTTTTTCCAATACGCCTTCCTTC
>Ga0307378_10008279_pt1 | contig 13842 bp, 15 predicted proteins | sample UN1MG_FD_202238 | JGI IMG/M metagenome (GOLD analysis project Ga0307378, IMG submission 202238) | Soil microbial communities from Risofladan, Vaasa, Finland - UN-1 | ecosystem: Environmental > Terrestrial > Soil > Coastal area > Acid sulfate soil | place: Finland: Risofladan, Vaasa | collected... | reverse complement strand
AGTGCGTCTGTGACATTGCCGAGTACGTCGGCTCCGAACGCTCGAACGTATCCCGGCATCTTTCGGTAATGCTCAACTCGGGCCTGCTGGACTACCGCAAAGAGGGACTCAAAGTCATCTACAGGCTAAAGTGCGCCTGCATTGTAGATTTCTTCGAGTGCGTGACCGGCGTTTTAAGAGAGCAGGCCGAAGAAAACCAGAAACTGCTCACAGCTCTGCAATAGGAGATTCGGCCGTGGATTTCAAAAGCGAATGGAAGAAGCTGTCGCTGATTGCAGCGGTTTTTCTGGTTTGTTTTTTTCTGCCCGTCGGCGCGGCGCGATTCGATAACGCAATCAGCGAATCGCTTCACCTGGTCAAATGGTATGCCAGGGAGCATGTGCTGCTTTGCCTGATCCCGGCGTTTTTTATTGCCGGAGCGATTTCCGTTTTCGTCAGCCAGGCGTCCGTGATGAAATATCTCGGCGCAAGAGCCAACAAGGTTCTTGCTTACGGCGTGGCGAGCGTTTCCGGCACGATTCTGGCGGTCTGTTCGTGTACGATTCTGCCTTTATTTGCCGGAATATACCGAATGGGAGCGGGTCTTGGCCCGGCTACGGCATTTCTTTATTCCGGCCCGGCGATTAATATTCTGGCGATTATTCTGACGGCACGGATTCTCGGCCTGGAGCTGGGAATTGCCCGAGCAGTCGGGGCGATTGCTTTCAGCGTAGTCATCGGTCTTCTTATGCACCTTATTTATCGCAGGGAAGAAATTGCAAAAGCCAACGGGCAGATGGCCATGCCCGAGCCGCAAGTCAACCGGCCGCTCTGGCAGAACGCCCTGTTTTTTGCAGTGCTGATTTGCGTGCTTGTCTTCGCCAACTGGGGGGCGCCGAACGACTTCCATTTCAAGACCGCATATAAAGAAACATTCAGAGCATCCATCCTTAAAGCTCCCGAGCACGGCAACCTTGAACAGGACGCTTATACTCTCAAGCTGATGGAAGGGCCGCAAAAAGGCTCAGAGATCGAGATTCCCTCGAATCAGGTTCTGGAAAAGAAACCCGTCGCGGGACTCTGGACAACTATCTGGACCAACAAGTGGAACGTAACGGCAGGTTTTGCCGTCGCTTTAGCTGTGATTCTCGTGCTCTGGTTCAAAATTCAATGGTGGAAAGTCGTCGTCGCCGCGGTTCCGGTTGTTATCTTAGCAATCGCCCTGCCGATGGAAGGCATGATGATCATGATTCCGTTCACGGCCGGCGTGATCGGGTTGTCGTGGATGACCGCTACCAATCAGGGCGAAGCCCAGGAGTGGTTCGACTCGACATGGGGATTCGCGAAACAGATTTTGCCGCTATTGTTCTTCGGTGTAATTGTTGCCGGGGCATTGTTGGGCCGGCCCGGCCATGAAGGCCTGATTCCTTCCGGCTGGGTCGAAAAGGCCGTCGGCGGCAACTCGTTATGGGCGAATCTGTTTGCGTCGGTGGCAGGAGCGTTCATGTACTTCGCAACGCTGACGGAAGTGCCTATCCTGCAGGGCCTGATCGGTGCCGGGATGGGCAAGGGCCCCGCTCTGGCGCTGCTGCTGGCAGGTCCGGCGTTGTCTTTGCCGAATATGCTTGTAATCCGCTCGGTTATGGGGACTCAAAAGACGATTGTTTTTGTTTTGCTCGTTATTGTAATGGCAACCTTTTCGGGAATCATCTTTGGAGCATTTTGGGGATAAATCAACAGTCCGGCAATATTTTTTTGCGGAAGAACAGGTAGAATAAAGGAGAAATAATTATGGATCGCAGAGGATTTCTAACGACGGGGCTTGGTGCCGGAGCAGCGGTCATTGGCGCGGGCGTATCGACAGCCGCAGAGCAGAGCCGAGGAAAGGTAAAAATTCTCGGCATAAATTGCAGCCCCCGCAAGGGCAAAACGACCTGCAAAGCCCTGGAGACATGTTTGCAAGCCGCTGAGCAGGTGAGTCCGCAGATTGAGACCCAACTGATCGAGCTCGGAGGCCTGGACATCCGGCCATGCAACGCTTGCATGGAATGCAAGAAAGGACTCAAATGCAGCATTGAAGATGATTTCGCCGACTTAATCCCGACCCTGGCGGATAAAAACGTCGCCGGGATGATTATCGGCACGCCGGTCTACTTCGGAATGATGACCGCTCAATGCAAGGCATTCCTCGACCGCTGCGGCATGTTTCGCTTTAACAACTGGATGTTTCGCAACCGTATCGGCGGCACTCTGGCAGTCGGGAGCATGCGTAACGGCGGGCAGGAAATCACGCAGCAGGCGGTCCGAACGGTTCTGCTCTGCCATGATATGATCTGCGTCAGCGAAGGCAAGGACACTGCCCATTTCGGCGCTACCCTTGTCAGCGGCGGTGAAGGCGGAATCGAAGCGGACACGTTCGGCCTCAAGACGGCCGGCAACCTTGGACGCAGGGTCGCCGAGATGGCGTTAATGGTGAATTCCGCGAAATCCGGAACGGCCGGGGCATAAAGCCAGCATTGAAAACAACAATAGCAAATACAGGAATCACTTAAGGAAAACCAGATATGATTGATGAGCGTATTAAAGAGCTTATCGCCATTGGTGCTTCTGTTTCTGCGAATTGTCATCCTTGTGTGAAGCACCATACGGCCAAAGCCCGTGAAATGAAAATCGATGAAGCAGAAATTCAGCAGGCGATAGACGTCGGCAAGATGGTCCGTAAAGGCGCTGCCGGTCAAATGGATGAACTGCTTGAAGAAGTTTTATAATAAAATTTGAGGTATAAGCGATGTCCGAGTCGAATGAAAAAATCAGAGAAACCGTCCGACAGGAATATACGAAAATCGCACAAGGCGGCTCAGGCTGCTGCGGTGCATCGTCACCGGATAAACTCGCCGAAGGAATCGGCTACATGGACGAGGACCTCGAAGTCCTGCCGGAAGGCGCAAACATGGGCCTGTCATGCGGCAATCCGACAGCCATCGCAAATCTCAAGCCCGGGCAAGTCGTGCTGGACCTCGGCAGCGGAGGCGGATTCGATGTCTTTGTCGCGGCGAAAAAACTCGGCCGCAGCGGCCTGGCCATCGGCGTCGATATGACGGCGGAAATGGTCGGTAAGGCCAGGGCGGGCATCCCGAAATTCACCGAGAAAACGGGGCTTTCCAACGTCGAGTTTCGCCTGGGTGAAATCGAGCATCTTCCCGCCGCGGACGCAAGCGTGGATGTGGTCATCTCGAACTGTGTAATTAATTTGTCGCCGGACAAGCAGCAGGTCTGGAACGAGATTGCCCGCGTGCTCAAACCGGGCGGCAAGGCGTGCATTTCCGATCTTGCACTGAAAAAACCCATACCCGAAAGTATTTTGAAGTCCGTCGCGGCTCTGGTCGGCTGCATCGCCGGGGCGGTTCTTTTAGACCGGACAACAGAGATGATTCAAAAGGCCGGCCTGAAGATCGGCAACATCGCGGAAAAAACAATCAACATCGACTTGATGATGGATTGCCAGGACCCGCTTTACGCGCAAGTCAAAGAATGCCTGCCGGAAGGAACAAAAATCGGAGATTATGTCGTGAGCGTCGATATAACGGCGATGAAGGATTAAAGGAATAAATGACGGATTAATAATATGTCAATTGACAACTCATCTCAAAATCAGGGCAAAGGCCTGAATATTTTTGAAAAGTACCTGACGCTCTGGGTCGCGTTGTGCATCGCAGGCGGGATCGTCCTGGGCAAATTTGCGCCCGGCGTGGCCACCTATCTCGACAGCCTGGCGATTTATGTAAACAAAGCACCCGTCGTGTCTATCCCGATCGCGATATGCCTGTTCTTCATGATGTATCCGATCATGGTGAAAATCGATTTTACCGAGGTGCTCAAAGCGGGCAAAAGCATAAAACCCGTGGGTCTGACTCTCTTCGTGAACTGGGCTGTCAAGCCGTTCACGATGTACGCGATATCGCTGTTCTTTCTCGGCACTTTGTTTTACGGCTTTATCGGCCCGGATGCGGTTGACCTTGTAAAGATGCCGTTCGGTCTGGATTTGCCCGTCGGCGCGACCTACGGAGCCGGGACGGTTATTGAAGCCGGAGGTATCAAGATGCTCCAGGTCCCACTTTGGAGAAGTTACCTGGCCGGCTGTATTCTGCTCGGTATCGCCCCCTGCACGGCTATGGTTCTTGTCTGGGGCCATCTCGCCAAAGGCAACGATGGACATACGCTTGTCATGGTGGCGATTAATTCTCTGACGATGCTGTTTCTTTACGGGCTTCTCGGCGGCTTTTTACTCGGCGTCGGCCGGCTGCCGGTCCCGTGGCAGGCGCTCTTACTGTCAATCGCAATCTACGTCGCCCTGCCACTTGTGGCGGGATATTTCTCGCGAAAGTGGATAATTGCAACCAAGGGGGAAGTCTGGTTCAAAGAAAAATTCCTGCATATTCTTACGCCCGTTACAATCATCGCATTGCTCGTGACACTGGTCCTGCTGTTTTCATTTAAGGGCGAAGTAATTTTATCTAATCCATTGACCATCCTCTGGATTGCGATACCGCTGTTCATCCAGACCAATCTTATCTTCTGGCTTGGCTACGGGCTGGCAAAGATTCTGAAGCTTGAATATCGCGATGCGGCACCATCCGCAATGATAGGAGCATCGAATCACTTCGAGGTCGCCATTGCCACCTCGACGATGCTCTTCGGTTTGTCCTCCGGCGCCGCTCTGGCGACGGTTGTCGGCGTGCTGATCGAGGTGCCTGTAATGCTGATGCTCGTGCGGATATGCCTGAAAACCCAGACATGGTTTCGAGCCGGGCAAACAAATACGGATTCATCTGTTAAGGAGATATTATGAAAAAAATACAAATTCTCGGCACCGGCTGCCCCAAGTGCAGGAAACTGGCCGAAAACGCCGAAGCGGCTGCCAAAGAGCTGGACATCGAACATGAGATCGAGAAGGTGACTGATATCAACGACATGATGAAATTCGGCGTGATGATGACGCCCGCTCTTGTCGTGGACGGCGAAGTGAAAGTCGTCGGAAAAGTGCCGTCGCCCGATGAAATTAAGCAGATGCTTACTTAGGCTTGAGTTTTTTTTGCAGGTAGGAAAAAACAAAAATCAAGAAAGGTAATTGAAATGAATAAAACAGGAAAAATAGCGATTGTTATTGTCTTAATTGTTGCAGTGGCTGTTGTGATTACTCTTAAGCAGAACAATAAGGCAAAACCCGGAGCAGGCATCGTTGAGGAACCTGCTAAGATTGTTGAAGGTTCTCAAGCAGAAGGATTGGAGGCAGTTGAGGGCAGGCCCACAAAAGGCTTGCCACGGATGGTGGATCTTGGTGCAGATAAGTGCATACCGTGCAAGATGATGGCTCCGATTCTTGAGGAATTAAAGAGCGAATATGAGGGAACGCTAATAGTGGACTTTATTGATGTCTGGAAAAATCCGGATGAGGGTCCAAAATATAATATTAAGCTTATACCTACACAAATATTCTTCGATGCTTCAGGCAAAGAACGATTTCGTCATGAAGGATTCATCTCCAAAGAGGATATTCTGTCCAAGTGGAAGGAATTAGGCGTTGACCTGACGAACCCCGTCTCACAATCGCCTGCGTTCGAGAGACTCGCTGCCGCTCAGGCCGACAATCGCGCCAGGGATCAAATCTGCTACATGTGCGACGGCAATATCAATGCCAAAACACTCGTGACGGTCCGGACCGATAAAGGGCCGGTCCGGCTGTGCTCGCCGCACTGCTATTTCATAATGTACTCGTGCCTCACGGAAGACAAAACCGATTTTGAGAAAAAGGTCTCCATGACGGACTGTGCCACGGGCGAACTCGTACCGGCATTCGATGCCGTATACGTGTACGACATGGACGGCGAAACCGGAAGGCCGGCTGTCAAAGCCTTTGCCGACAATGAAAAGGCCGAAGCGGAGCAGAAATCCGCGTCCGGCAGCATCATCGGCTGGGAGATTCTGCAGGACAAGGAATTAACTACACGCTGCGGCTTCTGCGACCGGGCGGTCTACCCTCAGGATGCCGCCCGGGTCATAGCAGGCGGGCTTCATACATGGGGCTGCTGCTCGCACTGTGCCCTGGGCGTGGCGGCAAGAACCGGTATGGACATCGAAGTCCACGAAAAGGACCGCCTGACCGGCGAGCAAATCATCGTCAAATCTCTGGACGGCAAGATAGCCTCACTGGAGCCGGCGACCGCCGTGGCGTGGTTCGGCCAGCGCCAAAAACCCGATGGAACATGGGGATCGGCCGGGTGTTTCCACCAGGGTTTCTTCGTCACGGCACAAAACCTCGAAAAATGGATCGAGCAGAATCCTTACGAGACGGGCAGGCTGATAAGCATCAGTCAGGCCCTTGCCAACAAAATGAAACTCTCGCCCCAGCAGATTCAAAAGGCCTGCAAGATCGGCGAATGTGTCCCAAAATAATATTGTACGACCCGCAGCTATCTGTGTACGGATTCAAATATGAGGAGCATAAAAGTGAAATATTTCAGTATTTTTACAATCGCATGCCTTTCTTTAGTCGCATCGGCGATTCCCATTCAGGCAAATGAAACAAACAGCACGGCCAATTCATCGCCGCCTAAAAAACAGCTCGTCAGTGACCTGTATCCGGGCCTGACAACGGGAGCTATGGCCTTCGCCTCAACTTCAACGCTCCCTGAAGGAGTATTGCTTAAAGCCGGCAAGCTCGTCATTAACGGCAAAGAGCTAAGCGAAGAAATCGCCGGGGCCGACGAAAAAATGCAACCGGCGCTCAGGAAAAATGCCTTTTTCGTTCTGGAGCAAATGGCGACGTTCAAGTTACTTTTGTCCGAGGCGGGAACGGCAGCAGCTAAAAGCGGCGATGACATCTCGCAAAAGAAGGAACAGGCAATTATCCAGGACCATTTGCGCAGCTTAATGAAATCGTTGGAAGTCACCGACAAAGAAATCCTCGATTTCTACAACGGCAATACCGAAATGTTCGGCGGCGCTTCCCTGGTTCAGGTCAAGCCCCAAATCCGTCAATTCCTGCTCCAGCAGAAACAGCAGGAACTGGTCAATGAGCGCATCCGGACCATCGGCCGCAGAATGCCGATTGAAATCTCCGCCCCGTGGCTGAAAGTCCAGGCGGCTCTTGCAAAGGACAATCCCGTCGACAAAGCCCGCGCGAGCGGCAGATCATCCCTTGTCGATTTCGGCTCCACCGGCTGCGTACCGTGCGACATGATGGCGCCGATACTGGAGACACTGCGTGAAAAATATAAGGACAAAGTTAACGTTCTATTTATTCACGTAGGAGAAGAACCGATACTTGCATCTCGCTACGGCGTGCAGTCTATTCCCATCCAGATATTCTTCGACAAAACCGGCAAAGAGTTTTTCCGCCACGTCGGATTTTTCCCGCAGGACCAGATCGAGACAAAAATATCGGAAATGGGGAGCAAATAGCGAATGGAAAAACTTTTTATAACGCTGACGCATGCCGTTGAGGGCACAGCCGCGATAGCCCTTGCCGCCGCCTTTATATGGGGGATCCTGAGCATACTTCTAAGCCCATGCCACCTGGCGAGCATTCCTCTTATCGTCGGATTTATAGGCCGGCAGGGAAGGATGTCGGCCAGGCGGGCCTTCATCACATCGACACTTTTCGCAGTCGGCATTCTAATTACAATAGGCGCGATCGGGGCCGTTACCGCCGCATTGGGCAGAATGATGGGCAGCGTCGGCCGGTACGGCAATTACTTTGTCGCTGTCATCTTTTTCGTCGTCGGCCTGCATCTTCTGGATGTAATCCCAATGCCGTTCTCAGCCCCGGGCCAGGTCGGCATGAAACGCAAAGGCCTTCTGGCAGCCTTCATCCTCGGCCTTGTCTTCGGCATCGCGCTTGGGCCGTGTACTTTCGCCTTTATGGCCCCGATGCTCGGTGTTACGTTCAAAGTCGCATCAACAAACCTGGCCTATGGCATCGCCCTGCTTGTCGTCTATGGCGCTGGCCATTGCTCCGTGATTGTTTTCGCCGGAACCTGCACCGAACTTGTCCAACGTTATATGAACTGGAACGAGAAATCCAAAGGGGCGGTCATTCTCAAAAAAATCTGCGGCGTCCTCGTCCTGCTCGGCGGTCTCTACCTGATTTTCATCGCCGCTTAGAGACATTTTTTCAGACTTTCCCATCTTTATTTACATCCAGGAACCTGTTGATTTGTCTGAATTCTACCGGATCTGAACTGCCCGCTGTATTCTTGACGGGAGCAGAAGAACTGCAAAATTTGCAGAAAATGAGCACTTTTACAAGCAAAAAGCAATGGGTGATTTTCAAAATTGGCTAACAGTAATTTTCGTTTGACAGGTGCGCACATATAATACGAATTCAAGTTAGTTCTTGCGCCTTACTCTAAAAGAGTCCCGACCGCCAGGGTGGGATAAATGACCATTATATCATAAATCGTTATTATATAAAGCGCACTTATTAAGTTGAATTGGTATTATTGTCGCTTTGAGACAAATTAGTCAGATTATACATCTTATTAAGCACCTCTGCATAAGTCGTTTATGGGTGTGGCTAATTTTTCTGGCACTACATAAGCTTGTCTTGTGTAAAGGATTGTGTTCTTTGTCATTGCGAGCGAAGCGAAGCAATCTCGACCGTTCGCAGGATAGAGATTGCCACGGCCACATGCTGTGGCCTCGCAATGACGACAGGGGAAATTTCCAGCTTTGAGAGCAAGCATTTAAGAACGAAAAATCGCCTGCCAGAATATCTGGTCGCACCCTCGTTTATGGCAAATATTTTTATGTTTTCAAATAATTGTATTTTGTTGACAATTGCTGGCTCCTTCATTATATTTTTTTCGAGTCAAGGAGTATTCTTATGTCCCTCGAAGTGTACTCGTGATTGAATACGAGGGAGATTACATTGCTGGCTTATAAAAGGCCCAAGGAGAACATTGTGGATAAAGGCAAAGTAAAATGGTTCAATGAGAGGAAGGGGTTCGGTTTTATTGTTCCCGACAATGGCGGTGAGGATTTATTTATCCATCACTCGAACATTGCCGCGGAGGGATTCCGATCTCTATATGACGGTCAGGCAGTGGAGTTTGAGGTTGCCCAGGGAAAGAAAGGGCCTGAAGCAGTCAATGTACAGCCCTGCTGAGCTGAAGCCGCAGGAATATCTGTATTGTAGGAACACGGGCCCTGCTGGACGGTAGGGCCTTTTTAATTACCAACTGACAGTCCTTACGGATTGCCATATCATAATATTTGTTGCCGCTTTGGGCTGATTTCTGATATTATTTATTTGAAAATTGGAGAGTGGTAATTGGAAATGAGAGAATCCATGATGTATAACCAACTCCGGAACGGGAGATGAAACATGATTTGCCCGGCCTGTGGAATGTCGATGGTTGAAGAAGACTTCGGGGGGATATCGGTTGATGTCTGCAAGAACGGATGCAAAGGAATATGGTTTGACTGGGGAGAACTAAAAGACCTGGACGAGAACCATGAAGGTGTTGGCAGGGCACTCGAAGAAGCTTTGAAAAACCCACGAGAAAATGATGCCGATCGCGGCCCGCTAAAGTGCCCGAAGTGCGGAATGAAAATGCGAGAACATAAATACAGGAATGCCAAAGAAGTAAATATTGATGAGTGTTATGCGTGCGGCGGGTTTTTTCTCGATAGCGGAGAACTCAGGCAGATCAGAGATAACTATATGAGCGAAGACGAGAGGGAAACTTATGTGCAAAGGCTCGTAGGTGAAACACCACTAAGGGAAGATACTCAAAAAACAATACTGAGAACCGCGGGGTGCTACACGCTCGGCAGCCTTTTTAGCAAAAGATGGCCTTTCATCTGGCCATAATATGATTTGCCGGAAATTTGTTATTAGGATAAAAAGATGCACGGTATAAGGCTACTCATCTTACATATTGCCCTGGGATTAGCAATTTGTGGATGCAAAAAAGATAAGGTTGGTACGGAAAGTGCAATAACAGAAGGAAAAGAAGAAACGAGAAAGGAGGCCGATATGGGTATGACGCTGCAATGGTTGGGTCATGCCGGCTTTAAGATCTGTCATGAAGATACTGTCATATACATCGATCCGTGGAAACTAAAAGATTCGCCGCACGATGCTACGCTGGTGCTTGTCAGCCACAGTCATTACGACCACTATTCAGTGGAGGATATAGCCAAGGTCAGCGGGCCGGATACGAAACTTATCGCTTCGGCTGATGTCGTTACAAAGGAAAAAAACGGCGAGATGATTTTGAACGGGCTGACAGTCGATTTAAAAAGTGTTCGAGTGAGCGGTGTGGCTGCGTACAATCCTGGCAAACAATTTCATCCGAAGGCAAACAACTGGGTCGGTTTTGTAATTGAGGTCGGCTCAAAACGCATTTATTATGCCGGCGATACCGACCTGACCGACGAAATGAAGTCTCTAAAAGAAATTGACGTTGCATTGCTGCCGGTGGGAGGCACGTACACTATGGACGCAGCCGAAGCCGCCGAGGCAACTGAATACATAAAACCTAAACGAGCCATTCCATACCACTGGGGTGACATCGTGGGAGGTCGGGCCGACGCCGAAGAATTTGCCGAGGCGGCAGAGTGCAAAGTACAGGTGCTGTCAGCCGGCGAAACGATCCGCCTGGACTAATGACTCACCACTCACAAACAGTATCCTGTGGTTTCTTCTGATGACCAGGAGTGCCATCCGAGTAGATTGTTGTAATAGACATCCGGCTGTGCGATTATCTATTTGTTCGGAAGGTCGAGACTCTTGTGGCAGCGAGGACACTTGACCTTATTGCTCTTGAAATTCGGGGGGATTTTCAGCTTTAACCCGCAGACGCAGGTCAGGAATATGAATTGATTGACCCTTCGCATAATGTCACCAACCTGCCGCATTTGCTTATCGGCGCGGTCTTTCTTTGTGGCCTCGGCGCCGGCCTGGCGCAAAGCGACGTCCTCTTTTTCGCTCAGAGCAGCGACAGGAACGACGGTTTTGCTATGCGTCACATTCGTGAAGGCATCCGAGTACTGCTTGAAAGAAGCACCCTGGCTCATGTTACGCAGAATCTTAATCCGTTCGGAAATCGGGGGATGCGTGCTGGTCAGATCGGACAATTTCATCTGCGTTTTTTTCTTGAAAGGATTCACGATGTACATCGGCGCGGTTACCTTGTTTACCGTAGCTAACTGTGGCGAAGGGTCACCGGCAATTTTCTCCAAAGCACTGGCAAGGCCTTCCGGATAGCGGGTCAATCTGGCAGCCCCGGCGTCGGCAAGGTACTCACGCCGCCTCGAAAGTGCAAAGTATAACAAATAGGCCATAATTGGCGCCAATATTGCGACAACTATTGCGATTATCAGCATAACAATCTGGGCCTGGCCGCCCCCCTTGCCGCCGCCGGAGTACCTTCGACGTGATCCCACCATAGAACTGTAGAACATACCCCGAAGAAAAACCTGCGAGAGCAGGACAATCGAGCCAAGCATAATACCTGCAAGCGTCACAAAGAGAATATCACGGTGGATGATGTGGCTTATCTCGTGTGCGATAACGCCCTGCAGCTCGTCCCGGTTAAGTCGGGCCAGAAGCCCTGCCGTCACGGCGACCGATGCGTTTTTGGGATTTCGACCGGTGGCAAAGGCATTTGGGGCGGGGTCGTTGATTATGTATATTTTGGGCATTGCCGGCAAACCCGCCGCGATTTTCATTTCTTCAACGACATTGAACAATTGCGGATGAACTTCGTGGGTAACCGGTTTGGCGCGGCTTGCAGCTAAGAGTATCTGGTCTCCGCTCGACAGGCTTATCAATGTCAGAATCAGCCAGATTGCCGTTGCAATCATCAGGCCGAACAAGCCGCCTTCAGGGCCGAAGAAAACCATGCCAATGACAAAACCCAGAAGCAGCAAAACCGCTGCCATAATCACCATCAGAAAGATGGAGTTTCTTTTATTGGCTCTAATCAGCTCCCACATTGTTTGTCACTCATAATCCGGTTCACGGCGCCACCAAACAACTTTGAAGCTTACACCCGGAGTAAAACCGAATCCGTCATAGCGGCAATTTGGCTTCACTCAGAGCATATTACACCGAAAGTTTGTTTAGCGCGGCTGCTTTATCAAATTCCCCGATTCTACGTGCATACCTTCGACCTCGCTCGGCCGGACGATTCTGCCCGGATCCAGGTAATAGGCCAAAACGAGCCATGCACTCATCGCTTGTTGGGGCATGTTCGAAGTGCTAAGTAAAGCTCACCTTCGGAACTTCCCGCTCGGCAGCAACTTCAATCTCGAAGAAGTCGCGTTTGCTGAATCCAAACATCCCCGCAATGATGTTCGAAGGGAACATCTGAATCTTGTTGTTGAAGAACAAGACCTGGTCGTTGTAGCTCTGCCTTGAAAAAGCGATTTTGTTCTCGGTGCCGGTCAGCTCTTCCTGAACCGCAAGGAAATTCTGATTGGCCTTCAGGTCGGGGTAATTCTCGACGACCAGCATGAATTTGCTGAGCGCTTCGCCGAGTGCGCCTTCGGCTTTCGCGGCTTCGTTGACGGTATTCGCTCCCATCGCCTGGCTTCGTGCCTTTGTGATAGCCTCAAAAGTCCCGCGTTCGTGCTTCATATAGCCCTTGGCAGTCTCGACAAGGTTGGGAATCAAATCGTGCCGGCGCTTCAACTGGACATCAATTTGTGACCAGGCATTATCGACCTGATTACGAAGTCGAACTAAAGCATTGTAAACGCCAATTACAAAAAGAATCAGCAGCAGCGGAATACCAACCAGGATGAGGATCGCAATAATGATCGATGCTCCCATAGGTTTCTCCTTTAATGAAGGCCATTTAGCTTTGTGTTATGATTGGCGTTTTTTCAGGATTATCACTACAACTATAGTGACAACACCAACTATTAATGAAACTGTTTGTAGCGTACTGAGAGCAATAACAGGCGATATTGGGGTCATCATAATTTTACTCCTTTCGTCAAACTTGATTGTAACCAAACATATCGCTCAACAATTTTTGTATTTTATCGTCTTTGTCCAGTTCGGCTCTGTCGAAGATATCCTGCAGTTCACCTTTATCGAACCACAGACCGTCACCTCTGCGGCACTTGTCTATGAGCAGCACAGGTTTGGAAGAACCGACGACAATTTTCTGCATTTTTTTGTCGCAGATAGGGCATTTCCTTATTTTCTCGTCGCTTTCGGAATCGATTCTGAATGAATCGAGCAGGCCTTTAGCCTTATCAGGCTCTTTGAGCAGAAGTTCGAGTTCGCCGGCATCGAGCCAGATGCCGCCGCAGTCGGTGCAATAGTCGATCTCAACGTCTTCGAGCTCAAGCGTGATCATCGCATTTTTACAAGCTGGACAATCCATATTTCAAAACTCAAGATTCAAGAGCCTAAAACCAGTGAGCATTCCTGCAAGCTTACCGGCAAATGCCTGCTGCTTCAGGCGGGTAATTCTACCATATAATACGCAAGGCCGCATAAAAAATTCAATAATAAAGTGTAAAAATCGAGAATATCCAAATGTTCCGGCGGGAAACACTTGAAAAATATTGATTTCTCTCTATGCACTTGTCACTGCTGTAATGTTATAATTGCCGAGTCACGTCGTCAAGAAGAGATTCCTGATAATTTATTATTAGACTTTCGATCATTTAGAACCGCAGATTTTGGCCGAATAAACAAAATATTCTATTGTCATGTCTGTCACAAAGCAGGTACGGGAATTTCGGGCCGTTTTGCCGGTATCAACAAGTTAAATGATAGGGAAATATTTGTGCTTGACGAGGATAAGGTAATTGATTATTGAATAGTATTGGTTACAAATG
>Ga0307378_10008277_pt1 | contig 13848 bp, 8 predicted proteins | sample UN1MG_FD_202238 | JGI IMG/M metagenome (GOLD analysis project Ga0307378, IMG submission 202238) | Soil microbial communities from Risofladan, Vaasa, Finland - UN-1 | ecosystem: Environmental > Terrestrial > Soil > Coastal area > Acid sulfate soil | place: Finland: Risofladan, Vaasa | collected... | reverse complement strand
TCAGCGGTTGCGGTGCCATTCATCAGTGCCCCCACTTGTATGAATTGCCTGTCGCTCCGTGTGGATTCCGTGTCAGTGCCTGAGAGCGATCTCCTCGGTTCGTGGTCGCCCCGCGCGCGCGTCGTCCGCGCGTTCCGAAGCAAACACCTCCGGATGTTGCGCGCGGAGTTCCTGTGCCTTTTCGTAATCGTCGGGACGGCCGATATCGAGCCAGAGCCCGGTGTGCTCAGACGTCGCCACCGGTTCCCCGGAACGCAGGAGCCTCATCACCAAGTCGGGAAAGTCGATTCTCTGGTCCGGCGGGATCCAGTCGAGCGCGCTCTTTGAGAACGCGTAGATTCCCTCGGAAACACAGAGAGGATAGGTCGGCTTCTCAATGTAATCCTGCACCAGTCCGTCGGCCGCGCACTCCAGCACACCGTATTCGGAGTGCAGCACGCGACGGTGCGTCGAGATCGTCAGCAGGCGCGGAGGATCGCCGGTGATGTGATCGTCGAGAAAGCGGCCGTAGTCGACATCGCTCAGAATGTCGCCGTTACAGACGAGGAAGTGCGGCGGCAGGCGATCGGCGAGCGCCCGCAGCGGGCCGGCGGTGCCGAGAGGCTCGTCTTCGTAAGCGTACTCGATCTGCACGTCCCAGCGGGCACCGTCGCCGAAGTAGGCCCGGATCAGCTCCGCCAGGTGGCCTACGCCGAAAAAGAGACGGTTGTACCCGGCGCGCGCGAGTTGCCCGACGAGGATTTCCAGGATCGGCTGATCGCCGACCGGCATTAGCGGTTTGGGAAACGATGTCGTGTAGGGACGCAGTCGCGTCCCCTTGCCGCCGGCAAGGATGACTGCGGTTCTGGTTCTCTCTGGAGATTCAGTCACGTTGCCCCCCTCGTCGCGCTGACCGTTGTTCCTGATGACCGGCCTCGACGATTCGTTAATCGAGAGACAGTCGGTCGACGGGGTTCCGGAAGTCGGGAATCCCCGATGTGTGTATGCTCGTCAACGGTCTACTCGGACGTTACTTCCCCCGAGTCCTGCATGTATCAGACCGCGTGCCGAAACGGGGATGTGCCCATACATTTCTTGCAGCCCTCTGTGCCGCAATACGTTTCGGCACAGCCGATCTCGGCGCTTGCCGGATTCCGGCAAGGACGCGGGCGGTGGGACGTACGGTTGTCCCTGTGGAGCGGAAAGTTCTTCCGGGCGTTGCGATGGAGGTCAGGGGGCCGGTCGGGGGATCTTCAAGGCGACGATGCGGGATGTGCTGATGAGGCAGTGCGCCGCCTACCCGATCCCCGCCAAGGCCTGTGCATAGACCGCGATGATCCGATCGGCGTGGTTCAATGTCGGTGCATCCGACGCGTTTGCACACGATTCCGAGGATGGCGCCTCGGCGTCGAGGGTCTTGTCGATTGCAGCGACAAACTGGTGGAGACAGACTCAGCAGGGGAGCGTGGGCCGCCGCGCTGAGGAACCGCTGGCGAGAAACGTCCGAAACCGCGATGTTCCGAAAGGAGGTACGCCATAGCGATACAGAAAGAGGCTCGTGGAGGGCCGATTCAGGGAGGAAGCCTGATGGATCGGATCTGGAGAGTGGTCTGGCGGGTGGCCGCGATTCTCACGCTGGCTGCCGTGGGGTTGGCGCTGGGCTGCACGTCGAGGCGCAGTGTGGACCCGGGGCCGGTCAAGTACAACATCTACATCGGTGCCACGAAGTTCAGCGTGAGACCCAACCAACATCTCCTGTACATCTATAACGCCGACAGTTTCCAGCTCGTCGACTCCATCTCGCTGGAGTCATTCGTCTTCGATATGGAAGTATCTCCGGATGGTCGCTGGCTCTACACCGTCCGGGGCAGTCAGGGGCCTGATGTCCCCCGGGGGTTGACGCAACGGGACAGCAGGACGGGAGAAGTGGGGTGGTTCCATGGTGCCGACGAACTCATGGTCACGATGCACAAGGACGGGGTCCTGCTCGTTCATGGTCACGATGTTCTTCGCGCGCGCGACGGGAACGTCTTACTTACTCTCCCGGACAGCATCATACCGGGCTGGGGACCTCTCTCCGCAACCCAGGTCGCCGCAACAGTAACTACATCCGGCCCGATCTCCCAAAGACCACCAGTGGTCTCGGTTTTGGACCTTGAATCCGGCAAAGTCTCCGGTCGGTATGAGCCACACTTGAGCAATGGTGCGCTTCTGCACACCGAGTTCGCGAGACTTCACCCGGATGGGAGACGGGTTCTGGTCATCGCATATCGCGAAAGGATAGATCAAACCTGGTTTGTCGTTGGAGATGTCCTCACGGGTGAGACCCTGCTGCAGTATCCATTGATCTACCCTCTGGGTGAGGTGGCAATCAGTGAGGACGGCCTTCTGGCGGTGGTCACCGATCCGAGCGCGCCGCTGATATTCAATTCGCGTCCGACATTGGACGTCTTCGACCTCGATCAAATGGTGCATCTGCAGAGGATTGTTTTGCCCATTGGAGAGTTCTTCATTCCGTCCCAGGTTCTGTTCCTACCTGGAGACAAAACCGTCATCACGGCTCCACGAGCCGACCTGGTCTACACAGGGCCGCTAAATGTTATCGATCTGACAAGTGTCACAATCGAGCGGTCCTTCTGGCTGCCACCCGGTGATGCCGCCTTTACCGGGGCTCTGGGCCTGGTACCACAATTTTGAAACAGGCGCCAGAGCTGTGGGGTACCCGTGTTTCGATGGAGGTCAGGGGGCCGGTCGGCGGATTCTCAGAGTGGTGATTCGGGATATGCTGACGAGTCAATGCGCGGACTACCCGATCCCCGCCAAGGCCTGTGCATAGACCGCGATGATCTCATCGGCATGATTCGCCATCGAGCCGACCGGAGCGCTGGAATCGTGGTGGTGGGACGGTGCGCGATCATCCAAGGTCTCCTCGATCGCGTCGACCAGCGAGCGGACATCGCGGTTGTGAAATGTACGGCAGCCGGCTGGGCGTTTGACCGCATCAGACGCCACGACCGGCACGCCGAAGTGCATCGCCTCACCGACCGATACCGCGTCGCCGTCGGTGCACGTGGGCCGCACGAAGATGTCTGATGCCTTCCAGATCGCAGTGGCGCTCTCCAGCGGCTCGGTAACCCAGAGGATGTTGCGTGCGACTTGGAGGGTTTCGGCGCGTTCTTTGAGTCGCTGGAAGTATTCCAATTGCTGTGGTTGCGCAAGTCGGAAGACAAGGCCGATAGAGGGGTGTTTTTGAATCAGTTTCCCCATTGCCTCGACGAGCAGGTCGATTCCGTAGATGTCGGTGCCGTTGACGAAATCGATCGTCCATCCGACCGCGGCCAGAACCGGATCATGAGCGTCGATGAACGCGCGTACCCGCGGTGGCAGACACTCCGGTCGTACCGATTCCGGAGGTGGGGGTATGAATGCGGGGATGACGAAGCACCGCTGGGGGGAACACCCCAGTGCGAGACCCTGATCCCGACCCTCCTGGGCGTCGAAGATGATCGCATCGCACCGTCGTACAAACCAACGAATCGCCGCTTGCTTCCAGATCGGTTGTGCGGCCACCTGCGTGTCGATGCGGCTGTTGTGGAATGACAGGATGGTCGCGGTCCGTTGACGGTTCGATCCCATCAACCACTGGTCAGCGAAGAGGTGACCCATTGCCCGGCGGTCGGGAATTTGATGCCAGTGTATGACTGTCGGTCTACCGGGTTTCACCGCGCGGCGGAGTTCGTTCGGTTCGTAGCGGTGAATCCGTTGCTTGGTGTCCTCGCGTCCGCCGAGATCCCAGAGGCGTGCCGTGATGCCGGCGCGTGTCAGGTGATCGAGCAGGCGCTCGCAGTGGATCGTGACACCCCCGTAAGGCGGAGGTATCGTGCCGACGATTTCCACCCGCGCCTCCGGCGGCAGTGTTGGTGCCCGCTGCGCGGCGCTGGTTTCGGTTTGCGGTGCGGTCGCGTTCGTCATGTTACGAATGTCGGACAGTTCCCCGCCAACACTTACAATCAGGAGTCGTCCCGGCGCAGATTGCCGTCAACGGGTCGGTGGTGGCGGATAGCGAATCCCGGAGCGTCGCAATGACCGTTTGCTGCTCAATCTCGGTCATGCCCACGTATAGCGGCAGGGTCAGCAGTCGCGGTGCGACCGCTTCGGTAACCGGTAACGGGAGTGCACGCGCGCCATTGCGATACGCGGGCTCACGGTGCAGCGGTACATAATGGACCGACGTGCCGATCGCGCGTTCACGGAGAGCGAGACGTACCGCGCGGCGGTCCGTTCCCTCCGGCAGAATGACCGGGTAAAGATGTCCCACGCCGTTGTCACGGTCCTGCGCGAATGGTCGTGTGAGTCCCGGCATGTCTTCCAGCAGATTGTCATATCGCTGCGACAGGCGTATTCTTTCGCGGTTGTACTCCTCCAGCCGGGTCAATTGCGCCAGACCCAGGGCGGCGGTCATGTCACTCATGCGATGGTTGTGCGCCACGCGCTCCACCGTATAGTCGGCGCCGTCGGCAGTCATTTCCGGCACGCGCCGGACGCCGTGCGAGCGATTCTGCTGCATTGGCGCGATAAGATGAGGATCGTCGAAGAGGACCATCCCGCCTTCGGCCGTGGTTATGTTCTTGGTCGTGTGGAAACTGTAAGTGGCCATGCGGCCGTAGGTGCCGACGTTTCGTGTGCCCGCCTTCGCTCCCGGCGCATGGCAGGCGTCCTCGATGAGCGTTACCCGGGCATCGCTGCACACGCGAGCCACATCGGCCAGCGAACCGGCATACCCCCCGTACGGCATGAAAATGACCGCTTTGGTGCGCGGCGTGAAGGCGGCGGCCACCGAGCCGGCCGCCAGCGTCAAATCGTCAGGCGATCGCACGTCGGCGAAGACGACACGTGCCCCGAGTCGCCGGGGTGCGGCCGCGGTAGCGGAAAAGGTCAGCGCGGGGACGATGACCTCATCCCCGGGACCGATGTCGAGTGCCCGCAGCGCCAGCTCGAGCGCCGCCGCGCCCGAATGGCAGGCGATCCCATGACGTCGTCCGATGAACGCCGCGAACTCTTCTTCGAACCGTCGCACCTTCTCCCCCGCGGCGATCCAGCCCGAGGCGATCGTTGCCGCCACGGCCTCGCTGTCACGGTCGTCGAGCGCGGGGCGAGTGAACGGTATCGCGAAACTGTGTGGATCCATTAGTGAGCCCCCACCATCTGTCGCGGAACGTACTCCGCATGAGCGCGTGTGTCACGCGCGTCATCGGTGCCCAAAACCCGCGTGCAAATATGTTCGGCGATGCGTTCGGCCGCGTGGCCGTCCCAAAAGGGCAGACGTGGGAAGATCGCCCCGTTCCGATCGGCGAAAGCCGGCAGCGTCTCCAGGGTCGTCATGACACGCTCGGGATCGAGGCCGACCAGGGCGTTGGTGCCCATCGATACCGTCGCGTAACGTTCGGTATTGGGACGCAGGGTCAGGCACGGGACACCGAGGGCGGTCGTCTCTTCCTGGATCCCGCCCGAGTCGGTCAGCACGGCGAAGGCGCATTGTTGCAACGCCACAAAGTCATGGTAGCCGAGCGGCTCGCAAACCGTCACGCCCCGGCCGCCGCCGCCCTGTGTCCAGGAATCGGACTGGAGCATGTCGCTCAGGCGGGCACGTGTGCGCGGGTGCATCGGGAAGACGACGTGATGGTGTTGGGCGACGCGTCGGATTGTCTCGATGAGCCGGCGGGCACTGTCGGGGTCGTCAACGTTGGCGGGCCGGTGCATGGTCAGAAGAACGAAGGATCCGGCGGCCAACCGGAGTCGTCGCAGGACGGCCTCGCGATCGACGCGCGGGAGGTGGCGGTAGAGCGTGTCGATCATCACGTTGCCGGCGAAGACGATGCGCGCGGGGTCGATCCCCTCGCGGCGCAGGTTGTCGTTGGCCTCATCAGTCGTCGTGTACAACCAGTCGCAGAGGTGATCGGCGACGATGCGGTTGATCTCCTCGGGCATGGCGCGATCGCCCGAGCGGAGACCCGCCTCGACGTGGGCGCTGGGGATCCTGCACTTGGCGGCGGCCAGCGCCGCGGCGAGGGTCGAGTTGACGTCGCCGACACAGACCATCAGATCGGGCCGGTAGTGCATGAGACACGCTTCGATGCCGGTCAGGGCGCGGGCGGTCTGTTCCCCGTGCGAGCCCGAACCGACGTTAAGGTGGAGATCGGGCGGCGGGATTTCCAGTTCCCGGAAGAAGACGTCCGAGAGTTCGGGACTATAATGTTGACCGGTGTGCACGATCAGCGGACGGCACCGGCCGGGTCGCGCGGAAAGCGCCCGGTGGAGCGCCGCAATTTTCACGAAGTTCGGGCGCGCCCCGCAAATGAGGACGACCGTGTGCGGTTCACATGTCCCAGGGATTGCCTCAGGCATCGATGCGCCTCTCATGGGGGTGCGTCTCGTCGTCCGGCCGCACGGTGCCCATGACAAAATGGAACGCGAGCAGGAGAGCGACGGCGAAGGGGCCGGACGCGACCGCCGCCATCGCAGTCGTGCGAATCCGCCGAGGGCCGCTCTTGGTGGTCGGCACATAGGCGGAATCGAGGACCTGCACAGAGGCGATGTCGCGCTTCTCCTCGATGCGGGCCGATTCGTATTCCTGGAATAGTTGGAGAAAGAGATTCGATTTCAGCGCCACATCGCGCGCCAGCCGTTCGTCGGCAAGCAGGAGATCCGGATCGCTCGTCTGGTTGTAGTTGCGGTTCCGGTTGCGGAACTCCTGCAGCCTTCGTTCCGCTTGTGTGAGTTCGGCTTTGACCTCCGCGAGACGGTCGTCAACGAAGCGGCGGACCTTCTGGGCGTCGGCGGTGCGAATACCGATGCTCCGTAACGTCATCGCGCGCACCAGTGCGTTGCAGACCGCCGCGGCCGTAACCGGATCCTCCAACGTGACGGCGACATGACTGATGCCGGACAGGCGATCGTGGGTGACCTCCGTGATTCCGCGCACCGCGTCGCAGCCGCGTTCGGGATCGCCCGTACCGAAGATCGCTGCGAGCGTGACATCGTCACGCGGCGGCGATGATCGTGTCGGCAGAGGCGCGGTCAGAAGCGGCTCGATGACCGAGCGGGAGCGCAGCAATGCGGGATAGATCGCCCGGTCGCTTTGAAGGTCGGGACTGCCGAGCGCCATGGTGACACGTGGGCCCAGGGCGGCCAGCGCCGATTGTTGATTGGATGACGAGTTGATGAACAGGGTGGCGGAAGCGGTGTAACGATTGGGTGTGCGCCAGCTGTAGAGCGCGGTGAGAGCGGTGACGGCGACGACAAACGCGATCACCGGTGTCCGCCATTTCCAGACGAAGCCCAGGCCCGCGGCGAAGTCCCACTGTGCGGCGGGCGGTGTCTCCGGCAGGTCGCGCAGGGGACGGATGCGGGAACGGATTGCCGATTCCGGTCGAGGGCGGTGCAAGGTCGTGGTACGCATCGGTCAATTCCCCAGCGACTGTACCACGAGGACGGTCGTGGCGACGCCGCCGACGATGGATACGGTCTGTGTCAGAGTTTTCAGCCAGTCACTGCTCTTCTTGATGCGCGTCGGAACAAAGATCGCGTCGCCGAGTGCGATGCGGCGGTTCTTGTTGCCGCACTCGACCACCTGCCCGTCGGCCATGACAACGCGAATTCCGTCCGCGTCGGATGATCGGGTGGTGCCGCCGGCACGCGAGATGTAGTCCTTAACGCGCCAGTTCTTGCGATACCCGATCGTACCCGGGGCCGCGACCGAGCCGTGAACCTGGATACCGGACGGGATTGCAGGAATCGTGATGCGGTCTCCGGGACGCAGGACGATGTCCGCCGGCCCCCCGTTCTCTCGTATGATCTCGGGAATGTCGATGACGATGCGTGTCATCGATTCGGGGTTGACCAGGATCAATTCCTCTCGGGAAACGTGTCCGGTCGAGTCTTCGACGAGCGGCTGGGCGTTCTGCAGGATCTGCGAGTAATTCAGCCGCTGCATGTCTTCGGAAATCTGTTCGCGGATGAAGACGGTGCCTGCGGGAAAGGCCTGGGGCGTCAGCCCGCCGGCGCGCTGGAGGACGTCATGGAACGTCTCATCGTCCCGGATCAGCGAATACCGTCCCGGATACTGCACCTCACCCTCAAGGTGCACCAGACGATGGGCTCCGATGTTGGGATCGGGACGGACGAAGACGTAATCCCCTTCCTTCAGCACGATGTCTTCGGGGAGATCGCCGTATTTGAGGGCGTCGCGCAGATTGCACTGGAGCGTGCGGGTGGTGCCGTCCGGGTTCTTGCGCACGACTTCGAGCGCCTGAGTGAGGGCGCGTCGCGTCATGTTACCTGCCTGGAAAACCAGATCGGAGAGGCGCATCGCCTCGTAGAGATGGTACTCCCCGGGGTTGCGCACCTCGCCGACGATGCTCACGGTGCGGGACGGCTCGACCGCATCACGGGCGTAGACCGTCAGGCGATCGCCGTCGTGCAGGACGATCTCTGCATCCTCCATATCGTCGATGACCGCCTCGAGGTCGACGGCGATCAACTGCGTCTTGCCGTCGGGGTCGGCGCGCACGAGATCGGCGCGCGGGAAATAGGCGCCCGGCTTGAGCTGTTCGCCCCAATCGATCAACGCGCCGGCCGTCATTCCCTCGACGCGTTCGAAGGCGCCGGGGTGTTTCACCCAGCCGTCCAGCCACACCAGATTCGGACGCGCCTCGAACATCGAGAAGACACTGATGTCGTCGCCGTCGAGAACCGGCACGTCCCATCCCGACATCCTGTGGACATTCGCTTCGCGTTCAGTTTCCGGTCGTGCGGTGACGGTAATCTCCTGGTCGCCGGAGAGATCGACGTCGAGGAGTTGCCGCCCGTCGGTGTCCTGCAGCCGGTCGATCATAATGCGGTTGCGGTAGGCGTCCACCTCAAATCCCCCGGCGAGCTGGGTGAACTCTCTTAATGTCGTGGGACCGTTCAACTCGTAGATGCCCGGGCGTTTGACCCGGCCGCGTGCGACCGCGCGCGGTCCGGCGATATCGACGAAGACGACGTCGCCGGCGGCCAGACGCGGGTCGCTGGTACGGTGTCCGGTCAGGAGGAAATCGTACAGATCGACATCGGTTGTCTGGTCGCCGCGGACCAGGCGGACACGTCGGAGCGTGCCCCGCTCGTTCGGTCCGCCGGCCTGATACAGGGCATCGACCAGTGTCGCGGCGGCGCCGACCGTGTACGCCCCGGGCCTGCGAACCTCGCCGAAGACATACACACGGACGGTGCGCAACTGGCCCAGCGTAACCGCGAGTTCGAAATCGGAGTAGATCGCTTGCAGACGGGTCGCGATCGCCTTCTCAGCTTCGGTGACGGTCATCCCGGCCAGCATGATCTGGCCCGTCTTGGGGATGAAGACGCGACCGCTGCGATCGATGATCAGCTCGAATTCCTGATCGACCCGTCCCCACATGGCGACATGCAGGTGATCGCCGGTGCCCAGTTGGTATTCCTCGGGTACGACGTTGGCGTAGGGATCGCTCGGTGCATTGTCCTGATTCGCGAACAGAGCGTAGCCGAACGGTTCAGGGATGCTCTGATCGGGGCGGAGAATCGGTTGGACGGTGTCGTTGGGGACCCAGGACGGTGCGGCCGCAGCCGGTGACCCGCCGGACGGCTCTCCCGTGCGTGCTCGGTCGCGCGCCTGTTCTGTCGTATCAGAATTGAACAGGGCGGGGGACTTGTAGGCGTCGCTGGGTCGGTCGACCGGGAGCGGTGTCCCGGTCGACGATGTGACGCCCTCCGCAGCGGGCTGACGCAGCCTTAACTCATCAAGAGTCTGGCAGTACGGGCGCTGCATCGTGAGGCAGTAAAGAACGAAGATGATTACCGCCAGGAGCACCCAGAACCAGACGCCCGATTTCTTGTCCATGCTCTCCCCTTTTTGAACGCGATGCGAACCACAAAGCGAGCGGGAGCCCCCCTCCCGGATGGCCGGACAGAAGTCCAGCCCCGCGAGAGAAGTCAAATGCGGTGCCGAGATGTGGCGGCACCGCCCGCGCTGTCGCACCGCATTGTCGGACAATGAGTTCGGCTGCCGGGGAGTGGGGCGATTCCCATACTCTTGCGCGACGGAATGCCGGAAACGGAAAGGCCGTCGGGTTGGCGGCGGAAAAACCTTCCAAACGGGTTAAATCGACGAAGGCAACAAAAGCAGCCGTATGTGGCTGTCTGCGGACATATCTTCGGTTGTCGGGTGAGAGCACGCTGAAGGTCTGCTCGACGAATCCGGGCGAAACGACAGCTCCCAGCCCCGCTTGTGCCCCTGCGGCTCACCGGTGCGGTTGCCTCCACCCATCGCGATAAGCTGTTGGGTCGCCCACCCGCAGGCCCGTGCCAAAGATGGCCCGACGCAGGATCGCAAACCAATATATTGCAACTGGTTAGTCTATCTGGTGGCCCTGGACTGTCGGGAAATTCATAAAAACCAAGGAATTAGTTGAACCTTTTCTGGAGAATTCCGTAATTACCCGCTGAGGTGATCTTAATTCCTTAAGAGTTGCCGATCGAGACACTGCCATGCCGAGAAAGAAGACCCCGAATCTGACGGAAGCCGAACGGCGGTTGATGAACGTCGTGTGGGATAGAGGCGAAGCGACGGTCAACGATGTTGTCGCCGCGCTGAAAGACGACCGCCAATTAGCGTACAACACTATCCTGACGACGATGCGCATCCTGGAACGGAAAGGATACCTCCGTCACATTAAGGAGGGACGGGCTCATGTGTACCAGCCGCTGGTATCGCGGGAGCAGGCGCGACGGCAGGCTGTGCGCCACGTGGTTCGGGGATTTTTCGAGGACTCCCCGGCACTGCTTCTGATGAACATCCTGAAAAACGAAAAGCTCAGTACCGAAGAGTTGGAGCGACTCAAAGAGATGACGCAACAGTACGAAGAGGGGACGTGATGGAAACGTTCTTTAACGTTATAGTCGGGGTGTCGCACGACGCGGTGACGGTTGCGGCGCACGGAATCTGGCTCGGGATCCTTCTCGGCGGGCTCGTCTGGGGATTGCGGCTCTCGGCAAAGAGTATGAACGCCGCCACCGGTTACCTGGTCTGGTGGTCGGCGCTGATTCTGCTCGTCGCGGTGCCTCTTGTCATCGGCGGTCCCGGTACCGACACTCAGACCGTTGCCACCACCGACGCGGCCTTGTCCGCCCCGATCTCAACCTCCACCCCGCTGCACGTCGCTCCTCTGACGTCATCACCGGAGATCGAATCTCCGATCGAGTCCGTGCGGCCTGAACCGCTGCTGGTGACGTCGGTGCAGCAAGAGCAATCGCATCCCGCGCCTTCGGCCGCCGTTTCTGTCGAATCTCACCCTGTGGTTCGGTCCGATGTGACGGAGAGGAAAACCGACGGACTGGCGATTGCGCGTACTTCGCAGACCGCGAATGAGGCGGCGCGCGAACCGGCGATCCTGCCTCTGTTGGCACGTCTTCTGCCGGTCTCTCTTCTTGCCGTCTGGTTCTGTATCGCGGCGGCGTTGATATTTCGTCTCTGGCAGGCGTACCGTCGGATGGTGTCGATCAAGCGAACCAGCGCGCCGCTGGACGGGCCGCGTCGGGTGCGGCTTGACAACGTGCTGGATCGCGTGAACGCCCGGCGGACAGTCGATATCCGTACGTCGTCCGCGGTCACTTGCCCGGTGGCGGCCGGCCTGGGCCGACCGATCATTCTCATTCCCCGCCACCTTGTCGACCAACTCTCCGACGCGGAGCTGGATGCGGTTGTGCGTCATGAACTCGCGCACCTCGTGCGTTGGGACGACTGGACCAAGCTCGGCCAGCGCATGATTGAGGCGCTGTTCTTTTTCAATCCGGCGGTGCACTGGATCGGCCGGCGGCTCGATTTGGAACGCGAACTGGCCTGCGACGCGCTGGTGGTCGAACAGCTTGGCTGCCCGGTGGATTACGCGCGCTGCCTCACGCGTTTGACACATCTCGCGACCGTCTCCGATGCCTCGTTGATCCCGGGTGCCTTGACCAGCCGCAAGCAGATATTCCGTCGTTTCGAACGGCTGCTCAGCCACCACCGGACCGAGGGAACACGATTGTCGCGTCCGCGTCTCATCGGTTCGGTGATCGCGGTCGTGGCGGTGGCGGCTGGGGCCGTTCATATCGCACCGGCCGTCGGACTTCCCATCGAGCAGGTCACATTCACCGAATTCAGTGACGCGGTGCAGGCCTATGCGGATCGCGGTGAGTCGCGGGCTACGGTCGAGCCGGATGAGGCCACCATTCCTGAACCCCCCGACGATGAGGGCTGGGTTGAGGATGACATCATACCTGTCTCTTATGTAGTCCCCGATCCGGTCGAGGAGCCGGAGCTGTCCGCGATGACTGCCGATCCCGGGACGGACACCGATCCCGCGCCGGAGATGTTGGCCGTCAATTTGGACACTCCGATTGCCGGACGTGCCCCGGCGCCGGTTCCTGATCCCGATAGCCGCGTGCTCGACTGGGATGACAAGGTTTTCGATCTGCCGATCACCGGTACGATTCATTCGTCCCGTCACTGCGACGGCAAGCTCAAAGTCTGGATTGACGAGAAGCAGGAGATCCGGGCGGCGCTGAGCGGGAAAATCGAGTTCGCCGCCGGCCATCGCGACGTGCGCAGCATTTCTGATGATGGTTTCCTCGCGATCAAGGAAGAGCACGGCGACGTCCGGATCGAACTCGACGTGCGGCCCAGCGGTGACGGGTTGGCGTACGCCTACTATGTCGATGGCAAGCGGCGCACGTTCGACGCCGACGCGCGGCTCTGGCTTGAGAAGGCCCTGCGTCTGATGGTGCCGGAAATCCTCACGGTGCAGCCACCCGCGCCGGTGGAGCACGTGCCGGAACCGGTGCGGTCCACGAATACCGGCCTGATCACCCCGGCGGCCGACTGGCGTACCGATCCCTTCGAAATCCAGGGCAAGGGTGTGTTCATCTCCCTCGATGACGACGGTGAGACCACGGTCGCCTGGTCGGACGGGCGCGACAAGATTAAGATCGAGATGTACGGACGGGTCGAATTCAGTGATGACGACCGGTCGATCGAGAGCATCTCCGACGGCGGCTTCTTTCATCTCTGGGTGAAAGAGGGTTCGCAACGGCATGAGCTTTATGTTGAGCCCGATGACGGGGACGGACTGCGTTACGACTACTCGATTGACGGACAGCGGCAGAAGATCACCGACGATGCGCCCAACTGGCTCGCGGGTGTGGTGCTGGATGTTATCCGTAGGACCGGCGTCGGCGCCGAAAAGCGGGCGCGGCGGATTATGCGGGACGAGGGTGTTGACGGCGTGCTGGCCGAAGTCGGCGAGATCAAAAGCGATTATGTCAGCCGCGCCTACCTCGACGCGGCGCTGGACAGCGATCGGCTCGAACGCGACGACTACCGGAGAATCCTCGATCTCGTCGCCCGCCAGATCGACTCCGACTACGAAAAGGCGGAACTGCTCGTTAACATGGCCGACGAAATCGCGCTCAACAGCGATCTGATCTCCGACTATGTCCGGGTCGTGGCGACGATCGATTCCGACTACGAAACCCGCCGCGCCCTTTCGGCGGTGAGTATCGATCGTCAGGCCGATCCCGAGGTGGTTGCTGCCGTCTTGGAGATCGCCGCCGATATGGATTCGGATTACGAGAAGGCGCAACTGCTGATTGACATCGCCGACAACGTCGAGGAGCACAGCGACCTGATCGACGATTATGTCGCGGTCGTGGAGACGATCGACTCCGACTACGAGACGCGGCGAGCTCTCGAGGAAATCGGCCTGCGAGAGAACATGAACCCCGCCATGGTAGTGGCGGTGCTCGGCATGGCCGGCGACA
>Ga0307378_10008276_pt1 | contig 13849 bp, 10 predicted proteins | sample UN1MG_FD_202238 | JGI IMG/M metagenome (GOLD analysis project Ga0307378, IMG submission 202238) | Soil microbial communities from Risofladan, Vaasa, Finland - UN-1 | ecosystem: Environmental > Terrestrial > Soil > Coastal area > Acid sulfate soil | place: Finland: Risofladan, Vaasa | collected... | reverse complement strand
TTCGCGGTGCGGGCGCGGATGTTCGTCGACGGCACCGGCGACGGCGACCTGGCTGCCTGGGCGGGGGCGCCGTTCGAGAAGGGCGACCCCGGCGGCGTGATGATGCCGGGCACGCTGTGCAGCCTGTGGGCGAACATCGACTGGGAAGCCGCCTGGGCCTCGCCCGTCAAGCCGTACGACCGGCTCCAACAGGCCATCGCCGACGGCGTCTTCACGCAACCCGACCGGCATCTGCCGGGCATCTGGCCGGTGAGCCCCACGTGCGGCGGCGGAAACATCAACCACTTGTTCGGCATCGACGGCACTGATGAACGCTCCGTCACCGAAGGCATGCTCACCGGGCGGCGGATCATCCCCGAGTACGAGCGGTTCTACAAGCAGTACCTTAAGGGCTACGAGCGGATGGAGCTGGTCGGATCGGGGGCGCTGCCGGGCATCCGCGAGACGCGGCGGATCACCGGCGACTACGTGTTGGGCATGGAAGACTTCCATCGGCGCGCCACGTTCGATGACGAGATCGGGCGGTACTCCTACCCCGTGGACATCCACCCGGCCAGCACCGATCCGGCCGACTTCGACAAGTTCAAGGCCGAGTTCACCACGCTGCGGCTGGGCGAGGGCGAGAGCTACGGCATCCCGTATCGCTGCCTGCGGCCGCGGGGCTTGAGCAATGTGCTGGTGGCCGGGCGATGCGTCAGCACCGACCGCGCGATGCAGGCGTCGATCCGCGTGATGCCGGGCTGCTACATCACCGGCCAGGCGGCGGGCGTGGCGGCGGCCTTGGCGGCCGGGCGCGACTGCGACTCGCGAAAGGTCCCGGTCGGCGAGCTCCAGAAGCGCCTCAAGGCGATGGGGGGCTACTTGCCGAACGCCTGATCCGCGCCGGGCAGACTGTTCCGCGTGCAGGTTTGCACGCCCTACGCGCTGCTCTGATGGCGCGTGAAGACGGGTGGACGGGTGCAGAACTGGGCGTTGTCGGCGTGGTAGATGCGGGTCAACTCGGCGAAGTACTCGTCAGCCTGTTGCGTGGGCCGGCCGCCGGAGGCGTGGAGTTCGACGTCCAGGGCGGCGCGAAGCCACAGAACCCGCCATCGCCAGGATTGCCTGGCCCGTTGCGGAAGCCGCGCATCGGCGCGGCGGAGGGGGCCGAAGTAGCGTTCGGGATGGGTCGCGGCCGGCAGGTCGTAGGCGATGGAGGAGGGGGCGAACGTCGGCGCGGCCCCTTCGAGATACTGCCGGAACTGCGGCGTCGGGCGGTGCCGCATGGACGATTCCATCAGGGCGATTGCCACCGCCACGTCGTCCGCCACCTGCGGGGAGAACTCGTAGGCTGCGTACTCGCGGACGATCTCGTCCACGCGGCGGCCGGGGTCCCAGTTGAGCTGGAGGCAGATGGCCTTGTTGATGTCCTCGAAGATGCCCTCGGAGTAGGGGAACGATCCGGCCAGCGCGTCGCGGGTCGTATCGGCGTAATGCTGCCAGTGCGCCGGGCGCGGGTTTGCCCCGAAGCCGCCCCACGGCGACATGTTCTCCATGCTGATCTCCGGGAAGCCGAGCGTCGGCAGGCCGCCCGGCGGACCGTGCCTCAGGGGGTACTCCGGGAAGCCGCCCCAGTCGTCGGCCATCAGGTAGTCCGCCCAGCCTGGCTTGCCGGCGCGGAAGGCGGCCGACAGGCCCTCCCATTCGCCGCTGGTGAAGTGGTCGAAGTACCACGTCGAGAGGATCACACTCGCCGCGGGGAACACCTCCTTTACGAGGCCGGCCACCGGCTCGGCGGCCCGCAGGAAACCCCGCGCGCCCCACGGCGCACATCGCGGGCACGTGCAGCCGCCTTGATCGTAGGGCCAAAGCCAGACGTACTGCACGTCGAGGCCAGCGAACGCCTCCAGCATCTGCCGGCGAGTGTTAAGGATGTAGTCGAGGCCGCCGGGCTTGCTGGGGCACACCTCGCGGTGGTAGTGGTCGCCCGGCGGGGCGGTGTAGCCGTCGTGGCCGGCCGTCCAGTCGGCGCGAAGGGCCTCGGGGCTGTCGGCGTAGCCCTCGTTGGCCAGCGTGGTCAGGGCCGCGCCCATGCCTACGTCGTTGGCCGTCTGGAGGATCCCCCTTAGCCGTTCGATCATCACCTGCGCCGCCGGGTCGTCGATGCCGTTGTAGTGGTGCATGTCGAACCAGACGGCCAGCGCGTTGCAGCCCCACAAGGCGAGCTGCTCGACGTATCGGCGAACCTCGTCGATGGGTGCCTCATGGTAGAAGTTGTGGAAGTGCGTGGCGAAGTAGATGCCGCGGACCGGCCGGCGCGGAACGGATGTCCCGCGCCAGCTCGTGGGGACGAAGCAGCCCCCGTCGAACCGGCTGCCGCGGAGGAACCTGCCGACCCCGTACAGCAGCCCGCGCTCGTCGTTGCCGACGATGCACAGGCCGCCGTCGGGGCGCTCCTCAATGCTGAACCCCTCGGCGCCGATGCCGGCTCTAACATCCAGGACGATTCGGCATTCCCCAGCGGCGCCATGGCGCACGGCGAGGCCGCTGCGATCGGATATCTCCCGTGCGAGCAGCTCGGCCGCCTTCTTCGCGCACCGGCTGGCTGCACGAAGCTCGATGTGAACGGCTTCCGCCATGTAACGGTCCTCAGGGCGGCACCCGCAAGGCACACACAGCCGGGACGGCCGTGGTACTCATGGGCGAGACGCCCATGCTACGCTGCGCTACGCGTCGATCTTCTCGACCTGATCGACGTTGGCCATGACCTTCCGCCATCCGTCGGCCACGGCGTCGACGAGCTCCGCGCCGTTCGGCGGGCGAAGCGGGAAGGTCATACCCGTGTGCCAGCCGCAGTGCTTGACCGCCACCGGGTATTGCTCGAGTGAGTAGTCCACCTTCGAGTTCGTGCACGACCACGGGCAGCCGCGGCCGTAGGCGCTGCGGGCGGCAATGGCCGTCATCTCCGGCACGGGCCAGCCCTGCCAGACGCCGGTGTCCACGCCCTCGGCCTTCAGCGCCTTGACGAGCTTGTCGCGGAAGGGGGCGGGGTTGTCTGCGTGGCCGAGCGCCTCCATGTCGAAGCGGACGGTATAGTTGTAGAAGTTGTGGCCGTAGCCCTCGGGCACTGTGGGCAGGATGAGGTTCGGCACGTCTGCGAGGCGCTCGTGCAGGCGGAGGGCGTTGGCCTGGATCCGCTTGAGGTATCCGTCGAGGCGCTGGAGCTGGGCGCGTGCAAGGGCGGCGGTCAGGTCGGTGCTGCGGTACATCCAGCCCATGCCGTAGGCGTGATAGCCCTCGCCGGCCTCAGGCGGGCGGTGCTCGCCGAAGTACCAGAGCGTCTTGCCGCGGTCGAAGAGGGCCTTGTCGTTTGAAAGGAAGAACCCACCCTCGCCGGAGGACAGGCACTTGTTGTGGTTTGTGCTGTAGGCGGCGCAGTGGCCGAATCTTCCGGCGCGTCGGCCCTTGAAGGTGGCGCCGTGGGCCTGGCAGCAGTCCTCGATGACCTTCAGATTGTGCCGCTTGGCGACGGCCATCACCGAGTCCATGTCCACCATCAGCCCGTGCAGGTGGACGACGACGATCGCCTTGGTCCTCGGCGTGACGGCGGCCTCGATCTTAGCCACGTCGATGTTCATCGTGGTCCACTCGATGTCCACGAAGACGGGAATCGCGTTGTGGTGCAGGCAGCAGGTCACCGAGGACGGCCAGGTGTAGGCCGGCACGATCACCTCGTCGCCGCAGCCGCACTCGCACCCCACCAGGGCCATGTGCAGCGCCGCCGTCCCGGAGTTGCAGAACACCGCGTGCTCGATGCCCGCCCACTCGGCGAACTCGCGGTCCAGCGCCTTGTAGTTCGGCCCGTAGCACGGCTGCCCCGCCTCTAACGACTCCATCACGAGCTTGCGGTCCAGCTCATCGATGGGGGGCCAGTTCTTCATCAGGCCCTCGGGCACGGTCCTCGCGCCGCCGAGGATCGCCAGCTTCCCAGTTGCCTTGCTCTTCGCCATGGTCGCAGCACTCACTTTCATCTGGCCGGCGTGCTTCCGCCCGGCGCTCATGACTCGGCTCGCACGTGCGTGCCGCACCACTTTCGGGCGTTGTGCAGCAGCTCCTCAGCCTGCTCGATGCTGTCGGCCTGCGTGCGAAGGAACAGCCTTTCCGGCGTCAGGCGCCGGATCAGGTACTCCATATTCTCCATCGGGGCGCTAATGTCCAACCCTCGGCCGGCCGCCTGGATTCGGCGGTACAGGTCGATGAAGGCCGGCCCGTTGGGCGGCTGGCCTTCAGTCGAGACGAACTGGATGACGCGGATGTACGGCCGGGACAGCAGCGTAGGCAGGTGGTGCACGGCGCCCCAGCCGTCTAGATGATACCACACCACGTCGTAACGCTCGCCTGTGCAGTCCAGATCGGCCATAACGTAGCGGTCGAAGGTCTCCCTGGAGATCATGCACGACATGTCGGACTGGCTGACCATGACCTCGCGCGGGTGCCACAGCCCCGGCCAACCCCACACACAGCCGCTCTGACGGGCCTCCACGGTGCCGCGGAAGTGGTCGAACTGCTCCCACCACAGCCGCAGCACTTCCTGAAGACGACGGCAGCACGTGTCCGTGTCGGTGGCCAGGTCCACCAGGAAATCTTCGGTGCCACGAAGCAGGGGCAGCAGGTCGTTGGCCATCACCTGGCAGACGTGCCCGACGAGGAACTCACCGGGCGCCAGCTCCAGCAGGCGGCCGAGCACGCGGTCCATCTTCGTCTGCCATGGATCGCGCTGGCCGGGATGCCAGCCCAGCGGACCACGAATGCTGCGCATCGTCACCGGATGCCAAATCGTGTCTTCGGCGAATCTCACGCCCGGGCCGCAGCCCAGGGCATACATGCCCATCAGGACGTTCCCGGTGGGTACCGCCTCCCCGCCGAAGTACGTCGTCTCGAGCTGGCGCCGCCACTGGGCCGCGACATAGTCCGGATCGAAGTACCGGTCCGTCATCGTCGTCGGCGCCAGCAGCGGCACGTGCTTCGCGCCCGGGCGCGGTGCCCCAACGGCGATGCACGGCCGGTCGGTGGGCTGGCCCTCCCAGAACGCGGCCCACCGACCGCAGGCCTGCGGCCAGTCCGGCTTGTACTTCAGCGCGACGGGTTGGTCATAACGCGGTGGCGAAGACACTGTCTCTGCTTCTGTGGTTGTGGACACAACCCAGCCCGAACCCGCAAAGGGTTGAACGGCAGCCGGCGATCCTCCGGAAGACTCACGACCAGAGGTCGGCAATCAACTCGACGGTGCGGTTGACGAGCGCCTGCCCGCCGGCGGGGCCGACGAGGTTGCTCGCGACCTCCGCGCCGTAGCTGCGCCCGTCCACGGCCTTCTGCGTAGGCAGATACCCGTTGTACTCGCAGGCGAGCTGGACCAGGAACGTCTGGAGCGACTTGCTCCGCGCCTTGATGCGGATTCCGAAGTCGAGGAACAGCTCGAACGGGTTCGTGGCCATCGCCACCTCGCCGATGCGAAGGACGTGCAGCTCGACCGGCTGGACGGGGGCGTCGCCCTGGGCTTCGTATCGCTTCGCCACGTCCCGGTTGCGGCGGATGTGCACGAACCGCTGGGAGGCCTCCATCTCGCGGTCGGCCTCCAGCTTGACGACCTCGGCCTTCGCCTGCTCGTACTCCTCGGCCGTCACCTTCCGTGCCGGCAGCTCGAGCGTCTCAACGTGGTGGGTGACGGCCAGCTCGGTCCGGATGTCGTCCTTGGCGCCTTCGAACACGTCCTCGACGCCGCGGGCGATCCGCCGGGCGATCTCCTGACGCTCGGTCAGGCCCGTGCGCTGGCGCATAGCCGCCTCCAGGTCCTTCCGGAGCATCAGATGCGGCGACTGGTCGCCGGCCGGCGAGCACTGCGGAAGGATGGGCAACGCCTCACCGTAGCGCTTCCGCAGCTCCTGGCGCGTCTCGTGCCAGTAGTCGGCCGACACGAGCTTGAGGTGCTCGTCCACCTGCGAGGGGCAGGCCAGGTTCACGACCATGCCCGTGAGCTTGCCCTTGGCGTCCCAGGTGAACAGCAGGTTCAGCCCGTGGTCCTCGTAGCCCTCGATGTTGGCGAACTCCGGGACGTTGGTCTTGCCGTACATGCGGGCCGAGCCGTCGAGATAGACGGCGCGGCGGTTGTGGCCGACGACGGCGTGTCCGTACGCCCAACTGATCCCGCCCGGGCTGCGGCTCTTCCAGGCCTCCTCGGCGGCCTCCGCCACCTTGGCGACGAACAGATCGGCGTACTCCGTGGGGCTCATCACCGGCGGCGCCTGCGGCGGGTAGGGGCCCTCGGTCAGCGTGGGCGCCGTATGCGTGTGCGTGCCGTGCAGGAAGAGCATCCGCGGGTCGAAGCCGGGCAGCCGGCCGGCAAGCGCCTGCCGGACCCGGTCCTGCTCGTCGGCCGACACGCCCACCAGGTCGCACGAGACGATGATGGCTTGGCCCCCGCCGGCCGACTCAATCGCCAGCGCCGTGGCGGTGATCGGGTCGTTGGCCCCTTCGGAGATTCGGACGTAGAACTGGCCGCGAAGGACGACCGGCCGAGAGGGGGTGATGTCCCGGCTGGCCCATCCGATCCGGACGGCCCCGCTGCCGCTGGTGCGAACGGTCATCATGGCACCTGTCTTGGGGTTGGACACCGGCCACATGGAAAGCGGGATTCTCCCGGCCGACGGCGAGCCAGTCAAGGTGAATGGCTGCATTGCTTGGCAGCGGGGGCAGGATTCGAAGCAGTAAGGACAGACTCCTGGGACTGGGGAGAGTTCGAACTCGAAATGAAGGTTTCAGTTGTCCGCTATCCTACATCGCATCACTGATATTCCAATGGAGGTTGTCCAGGACTGCCCTCATGGCCCGGATCGTCGGCTGAGTCATCCCATAACGCGGCTCATAGCGGTGAACGGCGAACGCAATCGAAACGCCGAGCGCCGGGCCGAGAAAGCGGTGCGGCCGGCTGAGCTTGCCGTTGCAGAGGTGAATGAACGGCGTCTTGAGTTCGCGTTTCAGGGCCATGGTGGTCCGGAACGCTTCGGCAAGCTCGTCTTCCGTATCGACGGTGGTCACGATCTTCACCACCTCCGGACCGCGCGATTCGAGCGCGAGCATGTGCTCAACGACTTGTTCCGTCGTCCGCGCACACTGCATGTGGGAAGAGATGACCACGTCCGCGCCCTTGGCATGAATCCGGTCGATCAGACGCTTCTGCTTGTCGATGGCGGCGGGGTTGCGGGTTATTTCCATCGGCGAGGGATCGTACAGGTCGCCCATGACATCGATCATTGAGGCCCCAGCTTCCGCCGCGGCGAGCAACAATTCCTGCCGCTCGTCGTCGCTGGAATCCCGCCACTTGTCGTCGCGGTAGAAGAAGAACATGAACGGCACAGTGACCGCATCGATGATGCTCTTCAGGGCTTCCGGATTGCGGAACTCAGGCTTCAGGTCCGCAAGAGATATCGCGATGCCCTGTGCGCCGTCGAACTCGGCATTCTTCGATTCGGAGATCAGTTCCTGCGGCGTCTGCCCGGCCATGATGCCGGTGATGACCGGGTACGGCTGGTTATGGAAAGACTTCTTCATCATATGGTCCTGAGTCTAGAGTCAACCTGGATCATCGAGGTCAGACGCCGCCGCAACTGCGGCCGCCGTCGATAACGTAATTCGCACCGGTGATGAACGCCGCCTGCTCGGAACTCAGGTACAGGATCAGATCGACAATCTCGTGCGTTTCGGCAGCCCGTCCCAGCCGGGTTTTCATCTTGGCCATTTCCGGACGCGTCAAGACTGGGCCGGGCGACACGCAACAGGCGCGGATGCCGTGCGGCGAACCGACTACGGTCAGCGACTTGGTCAGACCGATCATGGCGCTCTTTGCCGCGCCATAGTCCAGGCAAGCGGATCCGGTCAAGCCTTCCACCGAGCCCAGATTGATGAAGACGCCGCTCTTCTGCTTGATCATCTGGCCCAGCACGGCGTGACAGAAATAGATAGCCCCCTTGAGGTTTACGTCCAAGCCCCAGTCGATCACCTCGACGGGCAATTCGTGATAGGGCACACCAGCATAGCCCATCACCCGCGACGATGCGCCGCCGGCGCAATTGACCATGATATCGATACGGCCAAACTTCTCTAGGGTCAGCGCGACCGCCGCCTTGACCTGCGCATAATCGCGGATGTCCGCCGTAACACCGACGGCAATTCCCCCCTTCTCGCAAATGCCGGCCGCGGCCGCGTTCAAGCCTTCTTGATTAATGTCCACCAGGCACACCCTGCCGCCCTCTTCGGCGTATTCCTGCGCACAAAGCAAGCCGATACCCGAAGCCGCTCCCGTAATGATCGCCACCTTGTCTTTGAATCTCATGATCTTTGCTCCCGGCAACCATGTCCGCTATCCAACCGTCAGCACCACTTTGCCCAGATTCTCCTGGCGCTGCAGAATCGCGTGGGCCTCTTCCGCCTCCGTTATCGGCAACGTCTTGTGAATCAGCACCTTGATCTTGCCGGAGCAAAGCGCCGGCCACAGTTGCTTTTCGAGTCCGGCGAGGATTTCCGCCTTCATTTCGCTGGTCCGGCTGCGCAGCGTGCTGCCGATCAACTTGAGGCCGCGTCTGAAGAAATCGGTCATGTTGAGCTCGCCCATCGCGCCGCCCAGCGTGGCGATGACGATCCAGCGTCCGCCGCGCGCCATGGTCTGGAGGCACGGGCCGAGGTTCTTCCCCGCCACGCAGTCCATCGCCACATCCACCGGATGCTGCTTCATCACCGCCGCGATATCCTCCTTCTTCCGGTTGATCACCACGTCGGCGCCGAGGTCGCGGACAAACTGTTCCTTAGCTTCCGAACCGACCGTGGTGACCACTTTCGCGCCGAGCATCTTGGCCAGTTGAATCGCCGCCATGCCGAGTCCGCTCGCGCCGGCCTGGATGAAGACGGTCTCGCCGGCCTTCATGCCGCCTTCGAGGCATAGATTCAGATACGAGGTGGCGAACGCTTCCGGGATCGCCGCCGCTTCGACCATCGAGAGTCCCGCGGGGGCCGGCAGGGCCATGTCGGCGGGAACGGCCACCTTCTCCGCGTAACCGCCGCCGCCCAGGAGGGCGCAGACTCTGTCGCCGGCTTTCCAGCGTCCGCCCGGCGGCGCTTGCAGCACCACGCCGGCGGCTTCGAGTCCCATCCATTCCGGCCAGCCCGGCGGCGGCGGATACTTGCCTTCGCGCTGCAACAGGTCGGCGCGGTTGAGCGCGGCGGCGTGAATTTCCACCAGGATCTCATTCGCTTTGACGACCGGATCGGGTACTTCACACCAGTCCAGCGATTTGTCGGCTTTGACTAAGATCGCGTGCACGTTACTCCTTCCATCGGGTGTATCCGGCGGCGGCCGTCGCCACCTCGCCCATGCGTCGGAAGCGGGATTCTCCCGGTCGGCCGCGAGCCAGTCAAGGTGAATGGCTGCCCGGCGCCGGATCGTGTAGGATGCCCCCGCCTGGCGGGCAGCGCACTCGCCGGGCGACGGGAGCGACGGAGATGAACGAGGCCTGTGACGTGATCGTGATCGGCGGCGGGTCGGCGGGGATCGTTGCGGCCATCCAGGCCGGCCGCGCCGGCGCCAAGACGCTGCTGGTCGAGAAGTACGGCATCCTCGGCGGGACGACGACGATGGCCCACGTGAACTTCCCGGGCATCTTCTTCGCCTGGGGCCGGCAGGTGGTCGCCGGCATCGGCTGGGAGCTGGTGGAGGCCACGCTGAGCGAAGCGGACGAGCCCCTGCCGGACATGAATCAGCCGAAGCACTGGCAGCGACACGTCCGCGTCAACATGGCGCTCTTCGCCGCCTTGAGCGACCGGGCCTTGTGCGACGCGGGCGTTGAGCTGCGGCTGCACACCATGATAGCCGCGGCCGCACGCGCAGAGGACGGATGGACGGTGACGCTCTGCACGAAGACCGGTCTGACCGATGTGCACTGCAAGGTGCTCATCGACGGCACCGGCGACGCCAACGCCGTTCAACTGGCCGGCCTGAAGGTCAACCGCCACCAGCCGATGCAGCCGGGATCGATCCTGTTCACCGTGGGCGGCTACGATCCGGACCGGCTGGACCTGGACGCGCTGGACCGCGCGTGGTCGGGCGCCGTGGCGGAAGGGCGGTTCCGCGAGTCGGACCTGGGCTGGGGCAAGCAGCGCCTTCGGCGGTTCCTGCGCGGCGGCGGCGGCAACTGCACACACGTCTGCGGCATCGACGGCGCCACCAGCGAGGGCAAGACGGCCGCCGACCTGGCCGGCCGCGACTTGATGCTCCGCCTGTTCCGCTTCCTGAAGGCGCAGAGGGGGCTGGAGGGCCTGAAGATCACATCGCTGGCCCCGGAGTGCGGCATCCGCGAGACGGTCACCATTCGCGGCAAGGCGACGATCAGCAGCCAGGACTACACCTCCGGGCGCGTCTGGCCCGACGCGGTCTGCTACAGCTTCTATCCCATCGACGTGCACACCGCCGACGGTGATGGCGTTGACTTCCGCCCGCTGGCCGACGGCGTGGTGGCGACCATTCCGCGGGGGGCAATGCTTCCGGCGGACAGCCGTTTCCTCATCGCCGCGGGGAGGCACATCGCCGGAGACCGGCTGGCGCACTCGGCCTATCGCACGCAGGCGACGTGCATGGCCACCGGCCAGGCGGCCGGCGCGATGGCTGCCCTGTCGGCGCAGTCCGGGATCGATCCGGAAGAGCTGGACATCGAGCGCGTGCGGGCACTCCTGTGCGAGCACGGCGCCATCGTTCCCGAGATGGGTTCCCCCACGTGACCCCGCGGCCCCGCCGACTGCTGCGCCCCCTGTGCGGGTGATGCCCCTCGGCGAGCTACTTGCTCATCTCCGGGTGCAGTTTCCGGAAGAGGTCGTCGAGTATCTTCCGCTCCAGCGAGTAGGCGTATCCGACCGTCTTCCAGGTCTGGTTCTGCTCGGCGGTCGTGGCGGCGTCGATCTCCGAAGGCGTCTGGTTTGGCACGGAGTCATACTTGTCGGTGCCCCGGACGGCGGTGAAGGTCTCAGAGCCCTGCTGCTGGATGGCCACCGCGACCTGTGCGGCGAGCTGGCCCTCCGAGCGGATCAACTGGAGCCGGGCGACGTGCCGCGTGGGCGAGCCGCCGACCAGGCGCTCCTTATACTGCTGCACGGGCTTGGGCTGGCAGTTGATCTGGCGGGTGTCGGCGTTGACGTTCTCGATCTGGAAGTACATGGCCATCACGTCCTGTGCGGCGGTGAAGGCCAGTTCCTCGTTCACTTCTCCGAGCAGTCGTATTCTTCCCGGGGCGGCCTGGTCGCAGCCGGCCAGCAGCGCCAGCGCCGCGACGATCAGCAGTGCCCAGCTCTTACGGGTCATGATCGGTCTCCTGTCGGGTGCATCCGTGTTCCCGGCCCTCGCCAGCGGCGGGCCCGTCGTATTCTAGACGGCCGGCGGCGTCCTGGCGAATCATTCTTCGACGGCCGCCCAGGTGGAGTAGTTCGGGGCCTCGTGGGTTATTGCGATGTCGTGCGGGTGGCTCTCGGCCAGCGCGGCGGCCGACACGCGGATGAACTTGGCCTTGGTCCGCAGCTCCTCGACGGTGGCGGCGCCGCAGTATCCCATGCCGGCCCGCAGCCCGCCGACCATCTGATAGACGAAGTCGGCCAGCCGCCCGCGGTAGGGCACCCGCCCCTCGACGCCCTCGGGAACGAGCTTCTCGTGGACGGTCTGGTCCTTCTGCCCGTATCGGTCGGCTGAGCCGTCCACCATAGCCCCCAGTGAGCCCATGCCGCGATAGACCTTGAAGCGTCGGCCCTTGTAGATGATGGTCTGCCCGGGCGACTCGTCGAGCCCGGCGAACAGGCTGCCCATCATGACGCCCGACGCGCCGGCGGCGATGGCCTTCGTGATGTCGCCGCTCTGCCGGACGCCGCCGTCGGAGATGACGGCCACGCCCTTGGTGTCGGCGACCTTGGCGGCCTCCCGGACGGCGCTGATCTGCGGCACGCCCACGCCGCTGATGACCCGCGTGGTGCAGATCGCCCCGGGGCCGATGCCGACCTTGACCGCATCGGCGCCGGCGGCGATCAGGTCGGCGGCGCCTTCTCCCGTTGCGACGTTGCCGGCGATGACGTCGATATCGTGCTTAGACTTGATCTTCTCGACCGTCCGGATGACGTTGTCGCTGTGGCCGTGGGCCGAGTCCACCACGATCACGTCCACGTCCTTGGCGATGAGGGCCTCCACCCGCTCGTAGTCGTACACGCTGACGGCCGCCCCGGCCCGAAGCCGCCCGCGCGTGTCGCGGCAACTGTGGGGGAACTGCCGCGTCCGGTCGATGTCGCGCATCGTGATCAGGCCGGCCAGCCTGCCGTCAGGATGGACCAGCAGCAGCTTCTCGACTTTCTGACGGTTGAGGACCTTCTCCGCCTCGTCCAGGGAGGTATTTGGCGCGGCAGTTACGAGGTTGTCCTTCGTCATGACGTTGGAGATGGTCGTGTCGGCCGACAGGAACTTCATGTCTCGGCGGGTGAGGATGCCGACTAGCCTGTCGCCCGCCTCGACGATGGGAATGCCCGAGACGTTGTGCGTCTCCATGACCCGCCGCGCGGTTGCGGTCGATTCGCCGGGCGGCAGCTTGATAGGGTCGGTGATGATGCCGTTCTCGGAACGCTTGACCTTCTCGACCTCGCGGGCCTGCGCCTCGACCGACAGGTTCTTGTGTATGATTCCCAACCCGCCTTCCTGCGCCAGGGCGATGGCCAGCGCAGCCTCCGTCACCGTGTCCATCGGGGCCGACAGCAGCGGCACGTTCAGGCGAATCTTCTGTGTCAGTTGGGTGGACGTGTCCACGTCGCGCGGCACAACGGCCGACCGCGCCGGGACAAGAAGCACGTCGTCGAAGGTTATACCTTCACCGCGGAGTTTGGCTTGCATGGGGAGTCTCCTGAAGCGTAAGGATATGAGCTGCGGCCCATGTAGTAATCTAAGCGGCGCGGCTGGGCGGCTGCAAGAGGCTGTTCGAGAAAAATGGCGAAAAACACGGATATGTTGCCGGAAACCGCCCTTCGGTTGGAGGCCCAAGCGGCTCGCGGCCTGCTCCGCAGCCTGACCGCCGTTGAGTCCTGCTGCGGGCCGACTGTGACTGTGGGCGGGCGACAGGTGGTCTGCCTGTGCAGCAACGACTATCTCTGCCTGGCAGCGGACGAGCGGGTCCGGGCGGCTGCCAGGGGGGCCATCGACGCCTGGGGCGTGGGCGCCGGCGCGTCGAGGCTCATCAGCGGCACCACCGTCCTGCACCGGCAGCTCGAGCGGGAGCTGGCCGAGCTGAAGGGCGCCGAGGCCGCACTGGTCACCTCCACAGGCTGGATGGCCAACCACGTGGCGGTCCACACGCTGGCCGGCAAGGGCGACCTGGTCCTGTGCGACAAGCTAAGCCACGCCAGCCTGCTGGACGCCGCGCGGTCCAGCGGCGCGGTGGTGCGGACGTATCCTCACTGCGATACGGGGCGGCTGGCGGCCATGCTCGACCGGCATCGCTCACGGTATCGCCGGTGCCTGATCGCGACCGACTCTCTGTTCAGCATGGACGGCGACGTGGCCCCGCTCGGCGAGCTGGCCGACCTGAAGGACCGCTACGACGCCCGGCTCCTGATCGACGAGGCCCACGCGACGGGCGTGATGGGCGAGCGTGGCGCGGGCGCCGCGGAGATGCTGGGCGTCGAGGGGCGGATCGACGCGGCCGTCGGCACGCTCTCGAAGGCCGTCGGGGCGCTTGGCGGCTTCGTCGCCGGGCCGAAGGTCCTGATCGACACGATCGTGAACTTCGGGCGGGCGTTCATCTAC